>ULNK01002631.1_pt1 | contig 9702 bp, 8 predicted proteins | sample 1951911 | NCBI WGS metagenome assembly ULNK01 (sample SAMEA4835576, study PRJEB28245) | human gut metagenome | biome: gut microbiome; material: fecal sample | place: Denmark | collected 2008 | reverse complement strand
TACTGCCATTGTAGGTGATAACGGTTCTGGAAAAAGTACGCTGATTCAGATTCTCACCGGATGTCTGAAGCCGGATCAGGGCGTCATCCGGATCAAGGACCGCATATTCCGATCCCTGACAGTCAAAGAGGCAATGGAACAGGGCATCACAGCTGTCTATCAGGATCTGGCCCTTGATAACTGTAAGGACTGCGCCGGCAACCTGTTTCTTGGGCGGGAGCTTCTGCACTTCGGACTTTTTCTGGATCACAGAGCCATGTACCGGGAGTCAGAACGGCTTTTAAAGCAGCTTCATATTCATATTCCAGATATCCGCCAGCCAGTAGAAAAGATGTCCGGCGGGCAGAGACAGGCAGTAGCTATTGCAAGAGCCGTGTACCAGAACGGTGATATTATGATTTTTGACGAACCCACCTCAGCTATGGGAATGAAGGAAACCGCCCGGATTATGAAGCTGTTCTGCGCCTTGAAAGAACAGGGGAAAACCATTATCCTGATCAGCCACAACCTGTTTCAGGTTTTCGACATTTCTGACCGGATCTGTGTCATCAAAAACGGCAGGCAGGTGGATTCCTTTCTTACAAAAGACAGCTCCCCGGAACAGCTGTACCAGACAATTATTGAAAAGGAAGAGCAGACCGATGACAAAGAAATGGATCAGTAAATATTCCCAGCAGCTGTTTCTGATGGCTGTGCTGTTATTTATCTGCGCTGTTTTAGCGGAAAAAAGCGAATATTTCTTTACATGGAAAAATATCAGAAATATTCTGGAGGCTGCCAGCTACCGGATGGTGCTGGCTGTGGGCATGACCTTTGTAGTAGCCTCCGGCGTGATGGATCTGTCTGCCGGATCCATTGTCTCCCTCTGTGGGGTACTGACGGCTCTGGCTCTTCACGGCGGAATAGGAATCCCGGCAGCCTGTCTTATGGGAATCGCGGCAGGCGGGCTGATGGGCGCCTTAAACGGCGTTCTCATCCACTGCACGGGAATCAATTTTTTCGTCCTCACCCTGGCCTCCAGCAGTATGCTCCGTGGTATTTCCTTAATGATTACAGACGGAAAACCCATCACCAAATTCGGAAAAGAATTCATGCAGCTGGGAATCGGGCGTATTGGTGAATTTCAGCTTCCTGTTCTCTTTGCTCTGGCGCTGATTCTTCTTTCCTTTCCTCTGATGTTCCACACAAAATGGGGAAATTATATTCAGGCTCTGGGAGGCAGCGAAACTGCCCTGAAACGATCCGGAGTAAGAACCGGCTTCTACCGCGTTTCCGTCCATATATTCCTAGGAATCGCAGCTGCTGTTACTGCCGTTATCGTCACTGCGCGCCTGAATTCCGCTGAACCAAATGCTGGTATGAATATGGAATTTGACGCTGTCACGGCAGTGATCATGGGCGGTACGCCCATCCGAGGAGGAAATGCCAGCATTACAGGAACTGTTCTGGCTGTTCTGATTCTGGGAATCATTCGAAACGGGCTGACACTTTTAAGCGTATCCTCAGACTTCCAGCAGTGGATCACTGGATTTTTGCTGCTGATGTCTGTATTAATTTCAGAAATTAAAGTCTGGAAGTTCAGGACTTTAATCAAATCATAAATTACAAAGATTGAGGAGGTAGTATGATGAGAAAATGTTTCACAGGTTTACTGGCAGCCGGCTGTATAGCAGCAGTATTAACAGGATGCGGCAGCTCTGACAGCGGAAAGGAAACGTCCGCTCCGGAGACAACGGCTGCTGCTGAAAAAACGACAGAGGCAGAAACTTCCAAAGAGACTGAGGCGGCAGAGGCTTCCTCCGGCAAGGTGGATCAGCTGCTGGCTGATGTGGAGACCAGAATGAGCGAAGCCTTAGGGGAACTTCCGGAAAGCGGCCAGGGAGAGAAAATCGGCGTTCTTATAAGCTCCACCTCCAACGAGTTCTGGGGAACCATGAAGACCCGCTATGAAGAGGCAGCTAAGGATCTGGGAATTGAAGTCGAAGTGTTTGAGGCAGATGCTGAGGACGATACACAGGGACAGCTGGATGCATTAAACACCATGGTAACCATGGATTTCGATGCCATTATCCTCTCCCCGATTGACGGCACAAATCTGATTCCAGGCATCGTAGCTGCCAACGAGGCAGAAATCCCTGTCATCAACCTGGGGCCTGGCGTAGACGGAGAAGCCTTAGCTGATGCAGGCGGCCATCTGGATGGAAAAATCACTGTAAACTTCGAGGAACAGGGCAGCACAGTTGCCAATGACATGATTGCCAGAATGGAGGACGGCGGAAAGGTTGCCATTCTCTCCGGACTGGAAGGTGCAGGACAGAGCGTAGGCAGAACAAACGGAGCCAAGGCCGTGTTTGAGAGCACAGAGGGCATTGAGCTGGCTGCTGTCCAGGCCTGCGACTGGGATACAGAAAAGGCTTATGAAGCAACCAAGGATATTCTCACTGCAAATCCGGATCTGGAAGGCATCTTCGCCTGCAACGACAACATGGCGTTAGCTGCTGTTCAGGCTCTCCAGGAGATGGGCAATGAAGACGTCATGGTATACGGCGTAGACTACACTTCCGATGCCAAGGCTGCTATCGAAGAGGGAACCATGATGGGAAGCATGACCTACTCCAGCGCCATCTACACAAAGGCAGCTGAGGAGATGGCTATGCTGATCTCTCAGGGCAAGACCTTTGAGGAGCCGGTTTACCTGCCGCTGACACTTGTAACACAGGACAATGTAGCTGACTTTGAAGGCTGGAAATAAGTATGAAGTATTTAATTGAGACAGCGCTTTTAACCCATGGTCTGCGCTCTCTGAGCAATGATTATCTGAAAGCTCACTGGACTCTTTCCGAGGCTCCTATCGCCTGGATCTGCAGAGGAGAAATCAGAATCGGAACTATGGAGGAATATCTCTCCTTCCGCACAGAAGCCCAGTCTGCCATCAGAATTGACTGCGAGATCCTGGACAAGGCTCTGCAGGACGGCCTTTCCGGGGCTCTCACGGCCTCCGGAACTATGGCTGTGTGCAGAAAACTTGGAATTCCCATGGCAGTCACCTGCGGTATGGGGGGCATTGGAGATATTAAAGGAGAGGAGCTCTGCCCGGATCTTCCCGCTCTGGCTGAAATTCCTGTTATCCTGGTATCTACTGGCCCCAAGGATATGCTGGATCGACAGGCTACCATCTCCTGGCTCACCTCCCACGGTGTCCAGGTCATCGGCGCAGAACGCAATTTCTGCACCGGATATGTGTTTACCGGCGAACCAGTACAGCTTCAGGCAGTTCTGAAGGACTCCGCGTTTGCAAATCAGCCTGGTTCCCTTCGGCCCCCGCTTCTGATTATCAATGAAATTCCGGAAGAAAAGCGAGTAAAGGATCGCCAAATTCTCGCAGAAGCTGTGGCAGAGGGAAAACGGGCAGAGCAGGAGGGCCGGTATTTTCATCCTGCTGCCAATGGGAAAATCGACGAGCTGACAGATGGGTATTCCTCTGAAATTCAGCTGGCATCCCTGTTGGCAAATGCAGAACTGGCAGGACGAATCCTGTAGCAGGATTCATATCCCTGAAAAAACAAAAAATGACAGACCTGGTGATACGGCCGGGCTTTCACAAAAAAGCCTGTTCATCTGTTCACCAGGTCTGTCGTTTTCTTATTTAACCACTGTGATGATGTTATCCCTCAATGGCAATATAGCGGTTTTCTTCCATCTTCTTCTGTTCCTTTTTCGGGAAGGAAATCTTCAGGATACCATCCTCAAATCTGGCCTTGATATCCTCTTCACTGATTTGCTCTCCGATGTAAAAACTTCTGCTGCAGGAGCCGCTGTAGCGCTCTCTTCTGATGTATCTGCCTTCCTTATCTTTTTCATCCTTGTCAAGGCCCTTAGCGGCGCTGATAGTCATATAGCCATCCTTCAGCTCTGCTGTAACCTCTTCCTTCTTAAATCCCGGAAGGTCGATATCCAGCTCATAGGTATCGTCAGTCTCTCTTACATCTGTCTTCATCATGTTCTTCGCGTGTTTTCCGTACAGCGGATTGTGTCCTTCGAAGAAATTCCTGTCAAATGGGAAATCCATCCAATCGTCAAATAAATTCTCTCCAAAAATGCTTGGCATTAACATAAAACATACCTCCTATCCTTTCAGATGTTACGGTTCCGTTTCATGGCTGGGACTGTAATATCATCGTCTGCTGTCTGCAGACTGTTATCAGTTTTTCTGTTGTCAGAACTCAGAAGGTGCTTTCATGTCTTACTTTTGTCTCCCTCTTCTTTGTTCTATCTGTAATATAACACATGATATTAGCAGTGTCAAGTGTTGAGTGCTAATTTTTTTAAAAAAATTATTTCTTTTCACACCTATTTCTGCTCAGGACAGCTTTCATTCATACTGCACTCAAACAAAAATGCTTCTCCTGGATGATCGGTCTTCCTTTCCCCTGAAAATGATGTATAAACTTTTATCTGTGTAAAGCCTGCTGCTTTTAAATACTGTTCCATTTCCCCTTCCCGGTAGAGGTAAATCTGAAAATCCATTTCCTCTCTCTGCTGCAGCTTTGAATCGCAGTACAGCTCATAAATACCCGGCAAAAACTGGATCTGCGCCATCTTATCATAAAAACTTTTTGTTTTTAAAATCAGGTCAAATCCCTCTTTTGTTTTTACAGATGCAGAAACCTCATACCCATTGCTGTCCGGGCATCGATCTGCTTCTGTCTCAACTGAAAAAACAAGCTTTCCTTTTTCAGACAGACACTCTCTCAAATTTTTTAATATTTTTCTACACAGCCCAATATCAGTAAACAGAGAAATTGAACCAGCTGGAATGAAAATATAATCATACTTTTCTTTTGGGCAATACTCTGACAGATCAGCCTGAATTACCTTCGCGTCCGGTGCCTTCTGCTTCAGTTGAGCCAGCATTTCACCTGACAAATCAAGTCCCGTTATATCAAATCCCCGTTCCATAAAAGGGATTAAAAAGCGGCCGCTTCCGCACAGCGGTTCTAAAATTCTGCATCCTTTCTCTGCATAAGAAAGATAGAAGTTCAGCTCCTCTTCTGAAGCCTTCTCATGTAAAATTTCATACATCCTGGTACATAAACTGCCATAGTAATTCTGCCTTCTCATTCTGCATCTCTCCTGATTTTTTTCACCGTATCTTCCCTGGCCTCTCTGCGAAGCTGCCGCATATATTCGGAAAAGGCAGTTTTATCCTCCCCATAGGTCTGGTTCAGCTCATATTCCATGGGAAGCCAGGTACTCAAATCTGATAAATTATGCTGCAGTACCGCCTCCATACTGTCTATGGCCTTATAAATCCTGGCTTCCAGTGTGCTGCGTTCCGCCATTTCATTATATAAAGCTTCCATCTTTTCTGCATATGGAGCCGGAAGGGAGGAAACCCAGTCTCGGAGAAGCCGCTCCTCCCTCTCTTCATCTTCCTCTGTCTTTTCAAAAGCCGGTATGTCCCCGGTAAAGGCCTCCCCCAGATCATGAATGATGCACATAGCCGTCACCTTATCCATATCCGCCTCAGGAAATTCATCCCGCATGAAAAATGCCATCAGAGTCATCATCCAGCTGTGCTCTGCCACACTTTCCCGCCGTCCCTTAGATGTATAGCAGTGGCGTGTGGTATCCTTTAACCGCTCCGCAACTGTCAGCGTCTCGATCAGTTTTCTTGCCTCCATCTCTTCCTCTCCCTTCTGCTGCCCTGCTTCGCAGGCATAACATTCCTCTGCACGTCCTCTCTTCTGTTTCCAGGCCATCCGCTACTCTAAATATTCCAGAAGCTGATATACTCTCTCTTTGGTCAGCTCTGCCGCTTTCTGGCTGATTACCATAGACTGCATACTTCCTCCCTCATGGGGCGCTCCGGCGTCTTTTGCCGCTGCTTCCTTCTCCTGAATCCACGCTCTCTGCTCACTGGTCAGCGTCTCCATCTCTTTACTGTCTTTCGACTGCTTCAGCACGTCCCACAGCTGGTTCAGCGCAGAGTCCCACATCTCATAAATTTCCTGGCTTTTCCTGTTTAAATCGGCCTGCGTCAGAGAGCTGTCTGTCTCAAGCTCTGCCTCAAGCTTTGATGTCTGTTTCTCTGTATTATCAATCAAATCCTTAATTCCCTGGAAACTGTCCCAGCCTCTGAAGCCGTACTGCTGGTTTTCATTGTTCAGCACATAAGAAGACAGTTCTGTCTCTTCTGACGATGACAGATCATAATAGCCGATCCAGCTTCTGAGCTCCTCTGACAGAGACTGAAGCGGCGTACCCGGCAGATGGATAAGAATTCGATCTGCCCCGTCCAGCCCGTAAACATCTGAATAGCAGTAACGGACTCCATCCTTTATTTCCTCTGTCCCTGCCGTATTCTTATATTCCATGGAAGCGATTCTTACTGTATAGGTATAAGCGTCTATTTTTTCCGGTTCTGTAAACTGTCCTTTAAAATCACATAAATACACCGTGCCGTTGGGATAGGTCTCTCCCATGCTCCCCATATCAGAGTCAAAATATTCTCCCTCAAAGCTTCCATCTGGCCTGATATCCAGCAGAGTAGACCAGCCTCCGGCTCCGCTGGAAAAAACAAACTGGATGTGCTTCAAATCCTCAAAGCTCAGATCTGCCTCTGAACTCTCCCCCTCACTGGTTTCCCCGGCAGAACTGCTTTCTGTCTCTGTATCCTGGGCGTCATCATAGATGGAAAGTCCCCCGGCCGTACTCTCTGTCGTCGATGCTGCCTCTGTTTCAGCTATCGTTTCAGCCGCCATCTCTGTTTCCTTTTTCGTGCATCCGCTGAAAGCCAGCGCCGCCGCTCCTGCAAACACTGCAGCTGTTATCTGATATCTCTTCATATTGAATTCCTCCTGTTTCTGACTCCGATTCACATTTCCAGTATCCTTATTATACACGATTTCATCTGCACCAGAAAACAGAAACCTGCCTTTCCTCCAGGTATTTATGTATATTTGCCGTTTTTTTCATTAAACTAAAATCAGACACAGCTGCACATCCAGCATAAAAAGTTCTTTACCAGCTATCTGTTTTAGAGTATAATAATATCAGTAACTATTTCTATTATAATACATTGTAACTTACACTGCTATAATTCAAGAACGCTCCTACACGGTTCTTGACTGCGAAAAAGGAGGAGCACTTATGCATATGGTAAAATTGAGAGACGATTTTTACTGGACCGGAGTCACAGACGAGAATCTGCGCGTCTTCGACATCATCATGTACACAGAGTTTGGAACCACCTATAATTCCTATGTATTAAAAGCCGGTGACAAAACCGTCCTGTTTGAAACTGCCAAAGCAAAATTTTTTGATGGCTATATTAAAAAACTGAATGAAATCATAGACGTCCACCATATTGATTATCTGGTTGTCAGCCATACAGAACCGGATCACGCAGGAAGCGTGGAACAGCTTCTGGATTTAAGCCCACAGATGAAAATTCTGGCTACCGGCTGTGCCATCGGTTTTTTAAAGGAAATTGTAAACCGTGATTTTGTCAGCATTCCGGTGAAGGATCACCAGCGGATGGAAATCGGAAACAAGACTCTTCAGTTTCTGATTGTACCGAATCTCCACTGGCCGGACACAATGTACACCTTTATTGAAGAGGAACAGATTTTAGTAACCTGTGATTCCTTCGGCTCCCACTATGCCCATCAGGGCGTGCTGGCCAGCACAGTTCCCAGCCAGGAAGACTATTTGAAGGCAGCCAAATACTACTACGACTGCATTATCGGCCCCTTTAAGCCCTTTATGCTGAAGGCTTTAAACAGGGTAAAAACCATGGATATCTCCATGATCTGCACAGGCCACGGCCCGGTGCTTGATACAGCGGAATCCATTAAAACCATCATGCAGAAATATGAAGAGTGGTCCACTGTTACCAATCCCAACACGAAAAAAACAGTGGTGATCCCCTATGTCAGCGCCTACGGCTACACAAAAGAGCTGGCAGAAAAGATTGCAGAAGGAATTAAAGACAGCGGCGATATCGATGTACGTTCTTACGATATGGTGGAAGCGGACAAGGCTGCTGTAGAACAGGAGCTTTTGTTTGCCGATGGTATTCTGCTTGGCACGCCTACCATTCTCGGTGAAGCTCTGGCCCCTATCTGGGAGCTGACCCTCTCCATGTTTGCCGGAACCCACGGCGGAAAATTTGCCGGAGCTTTTGGAAGCTATGGCTGGAGCGGCGAAGGTGTTCCCCATATATTAGAGCGCTTAAAACAGCTGCGTATGAAAGTAGATGACGGATTCCGTGTACGCTTTAAGCCCAGCCGTTCTGATTTGGTGGGGGCCTATGAGTACGGCTACCAGTTCGGCTGCCGCGTATTAAATATCGAATCCTGCAGGCTGAAAAAGACCGGAGCCAGAACTCTGGTAAAATGCCTTGTCTGCGGTGAAATTTTCGATTCCTCCCTGGAAATCTGTCCTGTCTGCGGCGTTGGAAAAGAAAACTTCATTCCTGCTGAAGCAGAGGAAAATACCTTCTTCAACGATACAAAGGAATACTATGTGATTCTTGGAAACGGAACTGCCGGTCTGAATGCAGCCAAAGCCATACGCCAGCGCGATAAGACAGGAGCGGTCATTATGATTTCCAACGAAGCCTATCCTTCCTATAACCGGCCTATGCTGACAAAGAGTATGCTGGCTTCCCTGACTCCGGAGCAGATTGCAGTCGAAACAGAGAGCTGGTACGAAGCAAACAACATTTACCAGATACTTGGAAGAACTGCTGTCTCTGTGGATACAAAAAAATCTGAGGTCATTCTGGATGACGGCAGCCAGATTCACTTTACCAGACTGATTTACGCCCTGGGAAGCGAAAGCTTCATTCCTCCGATTCCAGGCAGCGGCAGAGAACAGGTTATCGCTGTCCGCCGTATCAGCGATGTTGAAAAAATTTCCAGCCTTCTGAAAACCTCAAAAACTGCCGTTGTTATCGGCGGAGGCGTGCTGGGACTGGAAGCGGCCTGGGAACTGAAAAAAGCCGGTCTTTCCGTTACGGTTCTGGAAGCGGCGCCTATGCTGATGGGACGCCAGCTGGATGCCACAGCCGGATCCATTCTGGAAGAAATAAGCAGGCGAAACGGTATTTCCATTCATACCGGTGTTTCCATCACCTCTATTGACGGGGATGAAACCGGCGCTGTAAGCGGCGTTTCCCTCTCTTCCGGAGAGGTACTCCCGGCTGACCTTGTCATCGTATCTGCCGGTGTACGCGCTAATACAGCCCTGGCCCAGGAAATGGGTCTGAAAACAGAAAAGGCAGTCGTTGTAAACAGCCGGATGGAGACAGGGATGAAACATGTCTATGCCTGCGGAGACTGTGCTGAGTATAAGGGAGCCAATTTTGCTATCTGGCCGGAGGCCTCTGAGCAGGGCCGCGTTGCCGGAGCTAACGCGGCAGGCGATGAACTGGAATACCGCCCTGTATCCTCCGCCCTCACCTTTAACGGCATGAACACCTCTCTCTATGCCGCTGGAGATAATGGAAAGAATCCGAACCTGCTTTACAAAACTGTAGAATTTAAAGATATGGGAAAAGAACAGTACAGAAAGCTTTACTTCCTGAATAACCGTCTGTGCGGTGTCATTCTTATCGGCGATCTGTCCCAGATGGCCCGGATGACAGAATTTCTGGAGCAGCATGCTTCCTACAACGAAGTTATGAAATAAAGCAGG
>ULNK01003144.1_pt1 | contig 9781 bp, 10 predicted proteins | sample 1951911 | NCBI WGS metagenome assembly ULNK01 (sample SAMEA4835576, study PRJEB28245) | human gut metagenome | biome: gut microbiome; material: fecal sample | place: Denmark | collected 2008 | reverse complement strand
TAAAACCAGCTGTGAGGCATTTGTGCGTCTATGCTTATCTTTCAACATCGACCTTGAGTCCGGATTTCAATTCAACCGTGCAATGGTCATCCCAGATTGTAATTTGCCTAAGCCAGCGTTTTACAAGAGCCTCATCGAATACTGTAAGGTCGGAAGGTTGGTCTTTAATGAAATCCTGCAATTCTGTGATGCGTTGTAGCTGTTCATCACGCTGTACTGTGTCCATTGAGGCTTGCTGGCGCTTTTCTCTGAGCGCGAAAATCTCGACGGCAATCTCGTCGTAGGCTTCTTTGTTAGTGGCTTTTTTGAGAAGCTCTTTTTGGAGTCTTTGCAGTCTTTCGTCGATACCATCAGCGGTATTTTGCTGAGCGCTTCGGATCACCTTTGCGATGTTCTGCTGGAGCTGCGCCTGATAGGTGGACTTATCGCCAAGGAGCGTGTTGATGGCCTGAACTACCACATTCTCTAATACCGTCTCATTGACGGTTCTCGCGTGGCATTCCTGTCCGGTTGGCTCCAGTCTACTGATGCAGCGCCAGACGATAGATTTAACGCCACGATTGCTCCAGTGGAGCCTTCGGAACATTTCACCGCATTCTCCGCAGATGACGATTTGCGAGAAGCAGTGATTGCAGCTATAGCTACGTTTCTTGCCGTTGGCACTGGTTTTGACTACTCGCCTGCGGACCAGTTCTTATTGAACCTGTAAGTAGATTTCTTTCGGAATAATGGCTTCGTGGTTATCTTCTACATAGTATTGAGGAACGAGACCGTTGTTCTTGACTCTTGTCTTGTTCAGAAAGTCGGTGGTGTAGGTTTTCTGTAGAAGCGCATCGCCGATGTACTTCTCGTTACGGAGAATTTTGTTGATGGTGCTTGTGTGCCACTTTTTTCCCTCATCACGGAAAAATGTGGGATAATCAAAAATAAATATTGAAAAAGAGCATAGGAAACTCCAAAATTGTAGTTGAAGAGACAAACAATGAAGGAGAGAAACCTATGCTATATTTAGATGATATCAAAGTTGAATTTGAAAGTCAAGAATTTAAAGGAACACATATAGAAATCAGCCCTGATAAAGATAAAAGCGTACTGTTTTTGGAGAGCGTAAAATCAACGCAGACAGTTCGGTGTCATTATTGCGGAGGCAGTGTATATATTTATGAAAACGGACAAGTCAAACTCAAAGATATTCCAATACAGAGAGGTAATACACACATATGGAACTTCTTTATCCATAGATATCAATGCAACTGTTGCCACGAAACATTTACAGAGGAAATACCTTTCAAATATCCCGGAACACGGATAGCATACCGAGATGCAAACTGGATCAAAGGCTTTTTGCCGCAAAAAATGTCCATCAAAGCAATACAGGAATTGACTGGTATTCACTGGGACACGATTCGCAAAGTACAGCAGATTATGGACGAGGCGATTTGGAAAAGAGAAAAAATGTTAAGAGAGGAAGGCTACAAGCCGAGGATACTTGCTGTTGATGAATTTGCAATCCATAAAGGACATAGTTACGCAACCTGCGTGATGGATTTGGAGCAGGGAGATATCTTATGGGTCGGAAAAGGCAGAGCGATGAAGAATTTTGAAAAGTTCTTTGAAGATGTGCCTTCCGACTCCTTATCGGCAGTCATCGCGGTAGCGATGGCCATGAACGCATCTTACAACAAGCTTGTAACAAAGCACGGATTGTATATGATCGGTTTCATATGCAGTCGCAATTTGGCAGAGATGTTCTCGGCATTGTTCGTCTGGATGAAGCTCGCAGGCATAAAGCCAAAGAAAAAGAAATCCTTGCCGATATCTCGGATGATACCTACAAGGAAACTATGAAATCTCTTAAACAAGAAGCTAAAGCGGAAAAGCAGGAATACAGCCAACTCAAGAAACTGCGCTGGTCATTGCTCACTAACTCTGATAAACTCTCCGACAGTAAAACCGAGCAATTACAATCTATTCTGCAAGATCATCACGACCGAGCTTGTAAAATAAAGTGTGTAAGTTAGAAAAATAACTTGCACACTTTTTGCATTTTGGAAAAAGTGTGTTACAATGAAAGAAAGGAAAAAGGAATGGACAAAATGGTTTCAGGCGGCGAAAGAAAGTGAGATTCCCGCATTGGTACGGTTTGCAGTTCAAAAAGAAAAAACGGCTTCCCGGCTTAGCTGCCCATGCCATCCACCCAATCAGCACCGGCAGGCTCGAAGGCTTCAACAACAAGATCAAGGTCGCTAAACGAATCGGCTACGGTTACCGCGACGACGACTTTTTCTTCACCTTGATTCGCTATCTTTCTATTCCTTCTGTCCGTTCACCATCCCACAAAAATAGTGATGAACCATCTTATCTATTCACTCTTTTTTCGGTAACCATAAATTATAAGTAAGTTGTACTGCAAAGACTGATTTATTTTAAGGAGATTATTGAATGAGTAAAAAAATATTGATAGGAGATATGGGACTGCTTTTGTATAATGCTGTTTTGCTCTTTATTTCAAGGATTTTATACGATAATAAAATTTTATATCCGTATAATTATCCGTTACATATACTCTTTGCCGTACTTTTGATTTGCGGTGCGGTAGGATTCTGGATTTTTTCTTATAATGCAGAATGTAAAAATGTTTCCCGTACAAATATAGCAATTTCTTTAGTAATGTGTTGTTTAATATTTCTTGCTGTTATAAATAAAAATATCAGTTATATCGGAAATAATGCTGTAAATACCATGACGGCTTTTGGAATGTTCGGATTTCAAGTTGCCCGATATTTAAAATCCATAGTCTGTTATTACGATGTTTATGGTGAATTTCCGCCATTGCTCGACAAAATAAAATATATTCGTAATATAGAACTGAGCTTTGCTCCTTCATTGGCAACAATTTTGTCTGTTTTAAGTATTGTTTTTTTGATATTTACTGCTTAGGAGTATTTATTTGTATTTGTTTATATGTTTTTTGCTTTTTGTAAAAGTAGCTAATTTGCTGCCTGACTCTATTGAAATATATGTCTAATTATGGTATAATCATATACGGATTATTATTTTAATTAAGGGGAGAATAAAAATGAATATAAATATTTCTGACGCTATTAAATATATCGGCGTTGATGATAAAGATATTGACCTTTTTGAAAGTCAGTACATTGTGCCAAACGGCATTTCTTATAACTCATATGTAATTCTTGATGAAAAAATCTGCGTACTTGACACGGTGGATAAGAGAAAAACCGATGAATGGGTTGCAAATCTTGAAAATGTACTTGACGGAAAAACTCCCGATTATCTTATTATTAATCATCTTGAGCCTGACCATGCGTCAAACATACAGCTGCTTGCAGATAAATATCCCGATATGAAGCTTGTCGGAAATGCAAAGACATTTAATATGCTGCCTCAATTTTTTGACATTGACCTTACCGACAGAACGGTTACTGTAAAAGAGGGCGACTCATTAAACCTCGGCGAACATACACTTTCTTTCTATATGGCGCCTATGGTACATTGGCCCGAGGTTATGGTTACATATGAAAGCAAGGAAAAAGTGCTTTTTTCTGCCGATGGATTCGGTAAATTCGGTGCACTTGATACAGACGAAGATTGGGCTTGCGAGGCAAGAAGATATTACTTTAATATTTGCGGAAAATACGGTGTGCAGGTTCAGGCTTTGCTTAAAAAAGCAGCTAAGCTTGACATTGAGAAAATCTGTCCGTTACACGGTCCTGTTCTTACTGAAAATCTCGGTTATTATATTAACCTTTATGACATCTGGAGCAAGTATGAGCCGGAGGTTGACGGTATATTTATCGCTTATTGTTCAATTCATGGCAATACCGAAAAAGCCGCTTTAAAACTTTATGATATTTTGAAAGAGAAAACAGATAAAAAGATTGCTATTTCTGACCTTTCAAGAAGTGATATGGCAGAAAATGTTGAGGACGCATTTAAGTATTCTACACTTGTTGTAGCCGCTCCTTCATATGACGGCGGAGTTTTCCCTGTTATGAATGACTTTTTACATCATTTGAAAATTAAGGGATACAAAAACCGTAAAGTCGCTATGATTGAAAACGGTTCATGGGCACCTTGTGCAATCAAGTCTATGCAACCTTATTTTGACGAAATGAAGGGCATTGAGATTTCAGATGCCAAGGTTACAATCCGTTCAACTATGACAGCTGAAAATGAAGTTCAGCTTGCCGCTCTTGCAGATTCAATAATTTAATAAAATAGTTTTTGCTAAAAGTACGCAAACTGTTTTGAATATACGGATATTTTTAGTATTGCATATTTAATTTGTCGGAGGAAATATGGAACAACATTTTGAATTCCTAAGAAAGCACCCGATTTTTGAAAGTTTTACAGATGAAGAAATAGAACAGGCGCTTGTGGAATTTGATTATAAAATTCAGAGCTATAAAAATGATGATATTATTGTAAGTTCAGGCAAAATTCATAAATATTCCGCTTTTGTGCTTGAGGGTGCGGCTCAAATACAAAAATATAATTCAGACGGAGTTCGTGAAATTTTGGGAAGAGTTTACAGTGACAGCATAGGTTGGCTTATCACCGCCGCACCACGAACCACACATTGCGATATTGAAATAGTGTCGCATGGGGAGTCGACAATTCTTTTTCTTGATTTTGCGAAAATTAAAGAAAATGATTATAAAAAGATTATTATTCAGCAAAAATTACTTAAAAATCTTTTTGTATTGTTTGAGGAGATGGATTTGCGCTCTCTCGAATATAAAATTGTGCTTTCAGAGCGTTCCATACGCAAAAAAATAATGCGTTATTTTGAATTCAGAGAAAAGCGTGACGGAAGTTCTTCTTTTTGCATTGAAGGCTCAAGACAGGATTTTGCGGATTATCTAAGCGTTGATAAATCGGCGCTTTCCCGTGAGCTTAATAAAATGAAAAAAGACGGATTAATAGATTTTAACGGTGATAATTTCACCATATTGCAAAAATTATGAATTGTAGGGATATTATAAAACAGTAATGAATATTGCTTATGTTAGTCTTGATATTAATTAAATCTTGGCATATTAGTGAGTATTCAATAAAATTTATTACTGTATTTTTATACAGTTTCTTGAAAATCGTTGCAAATGCAATTTCCAAAATAGTATTATTCTGCTATAATTTTAAAAGAAACAGCGAATGAGCTGTTAAAAATATGCTATCAACTACATAACATAAATTTCTTCTATAACCCTATTACCCCTAAAAAAGCAACAGACGAGTTTATTCTCAACTGTTGCTTTTTTCATTTGTAAAAATCAGCATAGAGCAAAAATGTAATAAATTTGTAAATAAATATTTATTGCCTTGAATTTTTCGGTATGTTATAATATTTTTAGAATATTTGTGATTTAGGGGAGCTTTTTATGAAATGCCCATATTGTTCATTTGAAGAAAGTAAGGTTGTGGATTCCCGTTCGGCAGATGACGGGGAAAGAATACGCAGAAGAAGAGAATGTCTTAAGTGCGGAAAGCGTTTTACAACTTATGAAATTATTGAGAATATTCCTCTCTATGTTGTCAAGCGTGACAAATCAAGAGAAGTTTTTGACCGCAATAAGCTGACTGCAGGTATTCTTCGTGCTTGTGAAAAGCGCCCTGTTTCTGTTGAACAGGTAGAAGAAATGGTCACTGACATTGAGCTTACTGCACAGAACGGCTTTGAACGAGAAATTACTGCCGAGCAGATCGGTGAACTTGTAATGGAGCGCCTTAAAAAGGTTGATGAAGTTTCATATGTTCGTTTTGCCTCGGTTTATCGCCAATTCAAGGATATTAATACATTTATGGAGGAGTTAAACAAACTCCTTACCGAAAAAAAGTAATATTTTAAGAGTCTGATTATCCAAAAAAATCAGGCTCTTTTTGTTTATTAGGTAGGAATTTTTAAAATAATTGTAAAAAATCTCAAAATACTATTTATTTTGCTAAGAAATAATGTTATAATAATTTTATCCTTGTGGCTTATCGCACTCGGATTAATTGTGAAATGAAAGATGGTGATTATTTGTTTAAAAGAATATTATCAGGTCTGTTGGTTTCTGCTATGCTCACAGGTTCTGTCGTTTATTTGACAGGCTGTTCAAATTCGCAGAACGGTTCAGATGATAATACTTCTACCAATACTTCTACCGAGTATGCTCACGCAGATAAGATTGATAACGGTACAATTTTGCAGTGTTTTTCGTGGGATTTCAATACTATAAAGGAATCTATGGCTGACATTGCGGCTTCAGGATATACGGCGCTGCAGACTTCGCCTATTAATGCTTGCCTTGAGGGCGAGAACGGCGGAATGCAGCTTTACGGTGATGGCAAATGGTACTATCATTATCAGCCCACCGATTTTAAAATCGGTAACTATCAGCTCGGAACTCGTGACGAGTTTAAAGCTATGTGTGACGAGGCGGAAAAGTACGGTATTAAGGTTATTGTTGATGTTATTGCTAACCACACAACACCGACCACAAGCGCAGTAAGTCAGGATCTTATTGATGCAGGCGGCGGAAGTTTGGACACGCTTTATCATAAAAACAATGCGTATGACCTCAATGACTTTTCAAACAGACTTGCTTGCACTACTTACAAAATGGGTGGTTTGCCTGATATTAATACAGAGCGCACATCTTTTCAGGATTATTTTATTGAGTATCTCAATGACTGTGTCGCTTGCGGTGCTGACGGTTTCCGTTATGATACTGCAAAGCACATCGGCTTACCTGACGATCCTAAGGAAGATGACGGCTTTACAAATAACTTCTGGCAGAGAGTAATCACCGAAGTAAACAATGCTGACAATCTGTTTATATACGGAGAGGTGCTTCAGGGCAACAATGAAAGAATTGCCGACTATATTGAGGCAATAGGTCATACTACAGCAAGTACATACGGCAGTAAAATCAGAGGCGCAATTACAAACAATACTTTGTCAAAAGGTACTGTAAGTGATTATTGGCTCGGTGACGCACCGCTTAATATGGTTACATGGGTTGAATCTCACGATAACTATATCAATGACGGCAACTGGTACAATATGACTAAGGAACAGGTTATCCTCGGTTGGGCAGTAATTACTGCAAGAAAAGACGGCACACCGCTGTTCTTCGATCGTCCTTACTATTCAAGTGTTGAAAACGAATGGGGAATGAACCGTATCGGCACAGAGGGTGACGATATGTACAAGGATAAGAGTGTAAAAGCTGTTAATTTCTTCCGCACAGCTATGATAGGCGAGGAGGAAAGCATCGTAAATCCTAACTCCGATTCAACCGCTGTTATGATTGAAAGAGGCACAAAAGGAGCGGTAATTGTAAATACAAAAGACGCTCTTAATACAGGATTTGAAACAAATCTTGCCGACGGTACATATGTAAACAGAGTTGACGGCAAGACAGAATACACCGTTAAAAACGGTAAACTTACATCTGATGCCGATATTCCGGCAAACAGTGTGGTAGTTCTTTATAACGACGGTTATAAGGAATATGAAGCTGCCGCCGAAGTAGGCGTTGCCGAGGACACCGTATTTAATATTCAAAGCGGTAAAACCGCAACAGTCACACTTACTTGTGCAAATACGGATAATGCGGAATATGCTCTTAACGGAGCAGCGGCTGTTTCATATAAGAACGGAGAAACCGTAACCGTTTCTGTACCGAGCGGAAGTGATATAGCAACACTTGAACTTACAGCTAAAAATTCCAAGGGTGTAAAAACCTACGAAAGAGTTGTATTTGCTACAGAAGTAAAATATTCAATTTCAAGCGGCACAAAGGTATATTTTGAAAAGCCAGACAGCTGGGGCGATCAGATTTTTGCATATGTTTACAACGATGAACTGTATGAAAACGAAACCTGGCCGGGAATTGAAATGACAAAGGAAAGCGACGGAAAGTACAGCTATACCTTTACAGAAGATTGGGAAACACCGTATATTATTTTTAATGACGGCGACTTTGCCGACAGTCAGCAGTACCCTGCCGATAATGGACTTACTGTTGAGGACGGCAAAACATATACTATAGAATAACTGTTGGAGGATATATTATTATGAGCGAAATGAAAATGGAAAACAGCAGAGTACCTGCTGAAAAGATTTTTAACCCTGATTTAAAAGAAGCAATTGTAAATATGCAGGAAGACAACTCAAAAGAGAATGTCGATAAGATGATTACAGAAGTTGTAAAGGCTAAGTTTATTTTACCTGCAAAGGTTGTTCCTACAACACAGGCTGTTACAGAAAACGGTCAGACTGTTATGAAGCAGGCAACACAGGTTCAGTTCAGACTTCTTGAAAATCAGAAAAAAGAAAAATTCTTTGGACTTTTTACAGATACAGAAGAATTATTTAAGTGGCAGGATACCCAGAATGCTCAAAAAGTAGTTACTGATTTTGACAGCATTTCACAAATGGTTATGGATCCACATTCGGGTGTTGTCGGTTTTGTTATCAATCCGTTTGGCAAGAGCGTTACTTTCCCTAAGCCAATGATTATTTCAATCAAGCAGCAGAAAGACTTTAACGCACTTAATAAAGATTTGTTCAAACCGGGTGAGCAGATTAAAATCGGCGAACCAAAGGATTATCCTATTGACCTTATGGCTACACTTATCAATCATTTCAGCGCAGAGCCAAATGTAAACGTTGCTTTCTTAAGAATGATGGAGCACAGCGACAAAAAGAGCTTCCTTGTTGTAGTTGACTTTATCGGCGATATGAAAAAGATTTTTGACGCTATAAAAGAAACCGCACAGCCATACCTTACTGAAGATGTAGACCTTGTTGTAATGCCTGTTACTATGGACCTTGCAAGAAATGCAATAAACGGTGTAGAACCATTCTACAGAAAAGAACAATAATAATTTTTATTTTAAATAAAGCTTCCGATAAACTCGGGAGCTTTATTCTTTTAAAAACAGAAATAATTAGCATTTTTTACAACATATTTTATAACATTGTTAGCTATATTGCCTATGTCATAATTTATCAAAATATGGTATAATATTAGATATAAGAAATATAATAAGCATAAACTGTTTTCCGCTTTGTCAGACATTGTTTTAAACAATTACTAACGAATGAGAATTAAGAATAGGAGAGAAGTATGTTTTATCGAAATAACGCTTACAAATCTGCGCATGGAGGTGCCGAAAATGTTTGAGGTATCTGATATTGTCGCATATGGTGTTAACGGTGTTTGCACTGTTACCGAGATTACAACAAAAAGAATAGACAAGGTAAATGTAGAGTATTATGTTCTTAGTCCTAATGCGACAAAAACCGCAAAGGTTTTCGTTCCCGTGCAAAATGAAAAACTTGTCGGAAAAATGAGAGCCGTACTTACTAAAGATGAGATTATCGACCTTTTGGATAATATGCCGAAAGAAGAAGAGTGGATTTCCAATAAGAATATAAGATTTGAAACATTTAAAAACATCATTTCAGAGGGTAAGTCATCTGAATTGCTTAGATTAATCAGAACTTTAAAACTTCACGAAAAGCAGCAGTTAAAAAGAGGCAAAAGATTACATATGGCTGATGAACGCTTTTTGAAAGAAGCAGAGAAAATGGTAATCGGCGAGTTTGCTTATGTGCTTAACGAGTCTACCGATGATATACTTAACAGAATAGTAAATTGTGCATAAATATTACACCTTTCACTTTAATTGTGAAAGGTGTTTTTTCGGTTCTTTTTAAATAGTTGGGGTAAATTATGGTTTAGTGCACAGTTTAGCCAAGCAA
>ULNK01012111.1_pt1 | contig 9812 bp, 6 predicted proteins | sample 1951911 | NCBI WGS metagenome assembly ULNK01 (sample SAMEA4835576, study PRJEB28245) | human gut metagenome | biome: gut microbiome; material: fecal sample | place: Denmark | collected 2008 | reverse complement strand
GTAGTTGACGGTACAGGTACAAAAACGTATACCATCAAGACTACTGCCCCCGATGTAGACGAAGTAACCATTACAGTAGACGGTAAAGACCTGAAAGTAAATGGTAAAGTTGTCGGTCAGGTAGGTGACACTGTAGAAGTAAAAGACGGTGAATTGACCATCAATGGTAAGGCTACTGGAATGAAAGTGGGTCAATATGCTATCTTGACTGATAATTCTAACGGTGTGGTAACTATTACTTTGCCGGATGCAAACGGAACGTTACAGACTATCAAGTTGCCTACAGCATTGGCTGCTATTACCGGAATTGAAATTATGAGATCTAGCGATTATACTCTGCCTTGGGGTAAAGCTACATCTGCTAATAGCAATTGGGCCGGTCCTAAAGGAGCAATTGCCAAAGATCAATTATTGGTAGGTACACCTAGCTCTTTAGTGGTTCGTGTTACTCCTGCTTCTTATGATTTGTCGGCAGCAGCTATTAAGCTGATTGCCAGCGATGGCGAAACAGAGGCTCCTGCAACTATTTCGGCTACTCCGTATAAAGGTATCATAACTAAGGCTGCTTCAGCTAATGGTTTATGGGTATTGGATATAGAACCTAATAGCACGGTTACTGCAAGTAATATTGCAAAAGCATTTCAATATAATGATGCTAATATAGCTTATGCTGTTCAGGTAGATGGTAACATTTTGACTAGTTATGATACAAAAGTGGAACTGAAACCAGCAGAGACTAGCAAGTTTGTTAATGCATTGTATGCAAATGGTGCATTGGTAGCTACTGCTAGTGGATTTTCTGGTTCACCTGCTGCTGTAACTGTGCCTTATGGAAAAGAGGTTACTTTCTCAGTGGATAATATGACATCGAAACTGGATGGTAATAATTATGTAATAGATGAACAGACAGAAGTAGCTTATGATGCTTATCTGACTACTAAAGCCCCTACTACATTGGCTAATAAGGGAATTACTATCAATGGTAAGACTATGACTATCTCTTCTACTGCTGCTGCAGCCGGTGCTAAGAATATTTCTTTGACAGTAAATTATGTGAAGTTTGACGGCACTACTGCAGCTGCAGTTGATTTTACTGTAAACTTTGAAGGAACAGAAGTAGACCCTGAAACTCCGGTATCTGAAGTAACTTACAAAGCAATGGATACTCCGGGTAAGATTATTATCGATTTGGGTACTACTCTGACCGGAATGTCAACTGCTGATGCTGCCAAAGTTGCTGCTAATCGTATGAAATGGACAGTAGCTGATGATAAAGCTGCTAAATTTATCTATGCTTCTCCTACTGTGAAGTATTATAAAGATTTGAAAGCAGATGGCACAGATGGTAAAACGGAAGTTTCTGCTGTGAATGCAGAAAATATCAAGACTGTTAAGTATGCAGTAATTCAGAATGGTTCATATCAAGCAACTGCCGAAGCAGGTTCTTATACTTTGAACTTGACATTGACAGATGCTGATGGTAATGAGTTTAAGAAAGTAGCTGCTCCTGTTAAGGTTACATTGCCTACATTTGATGAACTTTTGTCTAAGAGCAAAGCATTTACAGACAATGTACTGACAGCTCTTCTGAGTGGCACAGGTGCTAATGTGAAGAAGTATAACATGACCAATGCTTATAATAAAGTTGCAGATGATTTCAATTGGGCAAATATTAAGTTTGAACCTCAAAAGGCAGCAGATGGTAGTGTATTGGCTACTTGTACAACTGGTGCAACTCCAACTCTTGAAGCCACAGGTGTTATTGCTGATAATAAAGTTGCACAGAATGTAACTGTTAAGGGTAACTACTTTATTGGTGGAGTAGCAAATACAAAACTGAAAGTTGAAATACCTTCATTTGAAGTTAAGTTTGTATCACCGTTTGCCGACGCTGCATTCTTATTCTATAAAGATAATGCTGTGGTGACTCCTATAGCTATTACATTAGCAGATGATGGTAAGAATGCTAATACAGGTACATATACTATTGCAAAGAGAACAGGTGCAGGAACTAGTGGCGACAAGTATAACGGCTTGTCTTTGAAAGCAAGCAACTCTGAAAAAGAATTTGATAGTTCTATCAATTTGTTCGGAACGACAAGCGCTTCTTCTTATACCTTTAAAGTTAAAGATGCCGGTAATGGTAAAGCCACAATAGATAGTACTAATGGCTTGAAGTTGGAAGATATGCCTATGGGTGTTGGTGTTTATGAAACTACTATTGAAGTAACCATTACAGATGCTAATGGTATTAAGACTGTAGTTAATATTCCTATTAAAGTACAATAAATTGCCTATTTCAGTAAATAAATAATAGTTTCAAAACTATTATCTCACTTATAATTAAAGTAGGAGTGAACGGTTTATTCGTTTTCTCCTACTTTCTTTTTCTCCGTCATTCCTCCTCCATTTCCTTGTCTTTTTCGGATAATACCTTTAATTTTACCGTCAAATTATAAAATCCAATCAGATAAATTTATGTTAGACACCCTTCTTTTAATCGGCGGTTTAGCCCTTATATTGCTGGGAGCAAACGGCCTGACTGACGGCTCGGCTGCTGTTGCCAAGCGTTTCCGGATTTCCGATTTGGTAATCGGCCTCACTATTGTTGCTTTCGGAACGTCCGCCCCCGAGTTGGTTATCAGTGTGCTTTCCGCTTTAAACGGAAGTGCAGAGATGGCTATCGGCAACGTGGTGGGTAGCAATACTTTCAATGCTTTGATGATTATAGGATGCACGGCGGCGGTGCTTCCCATTAAAGTGGGCGAAGGAACCATGAGTAAGGAAATACCGTTGGTCATTCTTGCTTCGCTGGTGCTTTTCTTCTGTGCCAACGACGTGATGCTCGATGGCAGAGCTGAAAATATAATCGGACGTGTAGACGGACTCATCCTGCTCGCTTTCTTTCTCATCTTTCTGCGGTATACTTTTGCCATCGCCCGAAACGGTAATGAGGAAGCGGGAGAGGAGCAAAAAATAAAAGAGATGCCGATATGGAAATCTGTCCTTTTTATAGTGGGAGGTCTTGCCGGACTCATCTTTGGCGGACAGCTCTTTGTAGAAGGGGCAAGCGGTATCGCTCGTTCGTTGGGTGTCAGTGAGTCTGTTATCGGATTGACTTTAGTGGCGGGAGGCACCTCTTTGCCCGAACTGGCTACCTCTATCACGGCTGCATTGAAGAAGAATCCGGGTATCGCCATCGGAAATGTGATAGGTAGTAATCTGTTTAATATATTCTTTGTGTTGGGCTGTAGCGCAACTATCTCGCCCTTACCGATGGGTGGTATCAATAATCTTGACTTGACGGTGATGATTGCTTCTGCACTGCTGTTGTGGCTGGTGGGCTGGTTCTTCAAAAAACGTACCATTACACGTCCCGAAGGGGTGCTGATGATAGTGTGTTATGTGGCTTATACAGCTTATCTTATTGCCCGACAATGAAAAAAGGTGTGAAAATCACCTCTTTTTAAATTAAAAACAGCTATCTTTACCGCCTGAATTTTTATAAAAATCGAACATGGCTATTACCATTAAGAAAGTCTGTACCCAAAAGGAACTAAAGACGTTTATACGTTTTAACTACGAGTTATATAAGGAGAATCCCTATTCCGTACCCGATTTGTACGATGATATGCTGAATACGTTCAGCCCCAAGAAGAATGCTGCTTTTGAGTTTTGCGAGGCTGTCTACTTTTTGGCCTATAAAGATGATAAAGTGGTGGGACGTATTGCCGGAATTATCAATCGCCGTGCCAATGAGACATGGCAGAAAAAGGAAGTGCGTTTCGGATGGATTGATTTCTTGGATGACATAGAAATATCACGTGCACTGCTGGATGCAGTGGCCGAATGGGGAAAGTCGAAAGGCATGGATACCATTCAAGGACCTTTGGGCTTTACTGATTTTGATGCGGAAGGAATGTTGATTGAAGGCTTTGACCAGCTGAGTACGATGGCGACTATTTATAATTATCCTTACTATCCGCAACACATGGAGAAGTTGGGGTTTGAGAAAGATGCCGACTGGGTGGAGTATAAGATTTATATTCCGGATGCGATTCCCGATAAGCATAAGCGTATCAGTGACTTGATTCAACGCAAGTTTAACCTGAAGGTGAAGAAATATACATCGGGTAAGAAAATTGCAGCAGAATATGGTCAAGCCATATTCGAGTTGATGAATGAGGCATACGCTCCGCTTTATGGCTTCTCGGCTTTGTCACAAGGACAGATTAACCAGTATATCAAGATGTATTTGCCTATTGTAGACTTGCGTATGGTGACCTTGGTGACTGATGCTGAAGATAAATTGGTGGCGGTGGGTATCTCAATGCCTTCTTTGTCTGAAGCATTGCAAAAGGCAAAGGGACGTTTGCTGCCTATGGGCTGGTATCACCTGATGAAGGTGCTGTTTATGCATAAATATCCTCCTATGCTCGATTTGCTGTTGGTGGCTGTGAAACCGGAATATCAGAACAAAGGGGTGAATGCTTTGTTATTCTCCGACTTGATTCCTGTGTATCAGCAATTGGGATTCAAGTATGCCGAAAGTAATCCTGAACTGGAACTGAACGGAAAGGTACAGGCGCAGTGGGAGTATTTCAAGACAGAACAGCATAAGCGCCGTCGTGCTTATAAGAAAAGTATCGGCTGACAGATGCCGCCGTGAAGAAACAGAATTTGTAACCGTTACTAAGATATGGAAGAGAACAACGAACTGATAAACAATTCCGCCGTAGAATATACCGACGATAACATCCGCCACCTCAGCGATATGGAGCATGTGCGTACCCGTCCCGGTATGTATATTGGAAAGTTGGGTGACGGAGCGCATGCAGAAGACGGTATTTATGTTCTTCTGAAAGAGGTACTCGACAACAGTATCGATGAGTTCAAGATGCAGGCGGGCAAAAAGATTGAAATTACAATAGAAGAGAATCTTCGGGTCAGCGTGCGTGACTTTGGCCGTGGTATTCCGCAGGGAAAACTGGTTGAGGCGGTAAGCGTGCTGAACACGGGTGGTAAATATGACAGCAAGGCATTTAAAAAGAGTGTCGGGCTGAATGGTGTCGGTGTCAAAGCGGTCAATGCCTTGAGCTCGCGCTTTGAGGTGCGCAGTTATCGCGAAGGAAAGGTGCGTGTAGTTACCTTTGCCAAAGGGAATCTGCAGACTGACCGGACGGAAGACACTTCGGAAGAGAACGGTACTTATATCTTCTTTGAGCCGGATAATACTTTATTTGAAAATTATAGTTTCCGCTCTGAATTTGTGGAAACGATGTTGCGCAACTATACTTACCTTAATACGGGATTGGCCATCATTTATAACGGGCAGCGCATCTTGTCCCGCAATGGGCTGGTGGATTTGCTGAATGATAATATGACGGCTACCGGTCTGTATCCCATCATCCATCTGAAAGATGAGGATATAGAGATTGCCTTTACGCATACCGGACAGTATGGTGAGGAATATTATTCTTTTGTCAACGGACAGCATACCACTCAGGGCGGTACGCATCAAAGTGCTTTTAAGGAGCATATTGCACGTACCATCAAAGAGTATTTCAATAAGAATATGGATTATGCGGACATTCGTAACGGATTGGTGGCTGCCATTGCCGTCAATGTGGAAGAACCGATGTTCGAAAGTCAGACCAAGATTAAGTTGGGGTCTACCAATATGGCTCCCGGCGGCCCTACGGTGAATAAGTTTGTGGGTGATTTTGTGAAGACGGAAGTGGATAATTATTTGCACAAGCATACGGATGTGGCCGATGTGATGTTGCAAAAGATACAGGAATCAGAGAAAGAACGTAAAGCGATAGCCGGCGTTACCAAGTTGGCCCGCGAGCGTGCCAAGAAAGCGAATTTACATAACCGTAAGTTGCGCGATTGCCGTTTCCATCTCAACGATGCGAAAGGGGATAAGAAAGAGGAGAGCTGTATCTTTATCACCGAGGGTGATTCGGCAAGCGGTTCCATCACGAAAAGCCGTGATGTAAATACGCAGGCTGTGTTTAGTCTTCGTGGTAAGCCGTTGAATTCTTTCGGACTGACCAAGAAGGTGGTGTACGAGAATGAAGAGTTTAATTTGCTGCAGGCGGCTCTCAATATAGAAGAAGGTATAGAGGGACTGCGTTATAATAAAGTGATTGTGGCGACTGATGCCGATGTAGACGGTATGCATATACGTCTGCTGTTGATAACGTTCTTCCTGCAATTCTTTCCGGACCTGATAAAGAAAGGTCATGTGTATATTCTCCAGACTCCTCTGTTCCGCGTGCGTAACCGTAAGAAAGGGGTGTACGAGACTGTCTATTGCTATTCGGAAGAGGAAAGGGTGGCTGCTATCGAACGGCTGAGCCCTAATCCTGAAATTACCCGGTTTAAGGGACTCGGGGAGATTTCACCCGATGAATTCAAGCATTTTATCGGAAAAGATATGCGTTTGGAACAGGTAAGTCTCCGAAAAACCGATTTGGTGAAAGAACTGCTGGAGTTCTACATGGGTAAGAACACCATGGAAAGGCAAAACTTTATAATTGAGAATCTTGTTATAGAAGAAGATATAGCGTGAGATGAGAAGAGCAATTTTTCCGGGGACATTCGACCCCTTTACCATCGGGCATTATTCGGTCGTAAAACGGGCATTGACCTTTATGGATGAAGTGATTATCGGTATTGGTATCAATGATAATAAAAAGACTTGGTTCCCGATGGACAAACGTCTGGAAATGATTCGTGGATTGTTTGCCGACGAGCCTCGTATCAGGGTGGAAGCGTATGACAGTCTGACGGTGGATTTTGCCAAAGAGCAGGATGCCGGGTTTATCGTGCGCGGCATTCGTACCGTGCATGATTTCGAGTACGAAGAAACCATTGCCGATATCAATCGGAAACTGGCAGGGATAGAGACTATTTTATTGTTTACCGAACCCGAACTGACCTCTATCAGCTCTACCATTGTAAGGGAATTATTGCAATTCGGCAAGGATGTAACTCCGTTTTTGCCCGAAGGAATGAAAATAGATTAATGATGAAATATACCAAGTATTTAGTTGCAGGCTTGATTGCCTGCATTTTTTCTTTCAGTGCTGTCCGGGCGCAGGAAAGAAAGTCTTTAGTGGATTCTCCGGCTCGTAAATTGCAGTTGGCGGAGTTTGCCATTGCAAATTTGTATGTCGACAAGGTGGATGAAGGCAAGATGGTGGAAGAAGCTATCATAAAGATGCTGGAACAGCTTGACCCGCATTCTGTTTATTCGGATGCAGAGGAGGTAAAAAAGATGAATGAACCGTTGCAAGGCAATTTTGAAGGAATCGGCATTCAGTTTAATATGGCGGAAGATACGCTTTTCGTTATACAGCCTGTATCGGGTGGTCCTTCTGAAAAGGTGGGTATCTTGGCCGGCGACCGTATTGTGATGGTGAATGATACGACTATTGCCGGTGTGAAGATGAGTACGGAGGATATAATGCGCCGTTTGAAAGGTCCGAAGGGTTCGGAAGTGAATCTGAAAATCGTGCGCCGTGGGGTGGGGGAACTGCTTCCTTTTACGGTGAAAAGGGATAAAATACCGGTTTACAGCCTTGATGCTTTTTATATGTTGAAGGATAAAATCGGCTATATCCGTATCAATCGTTTTAGCGCTACCACTCATGAGGAATTTAAGAAGGCTTTGGCTGAGCTGAAAAAACTCGGCATGAAAGATTTGATTCTTGATTTGCAGGGTAACGGTGGAGGTTATCTGAATGCTGCCATTGATTTGGCCAATGAATTCTTGGAGAAACAAGAGTTGATTGTCTATACCGAAGGACGCCGGAATCCTCGTAGCGAGTTCTTTGCAAAAGGTACCGGAGGATTCAGGGATGGACGTCTTATTGTGCTGGTGGATGAGTTTTCGGCTTCTGCCAGTGAGATTGTGACCGGAGCTGTGCAGGATTGGGACAGAGGGGTAGTAGTCGGCCGGCGTACGTTTGGCAAAGGCTTGGTGCAGCGTCCCATCGATTTGCCGGACGGCTCTATGATTCGCTTGACGGTGGCCCGTTATTATACTCCGGCAGGGCGTTGTATCCAGAAGCCTTACGAAAGTATTGAAAAATATAATGAGGATTTGATAGACCGCTATAACCGGGGAGAGATGTTGAGTGCCGATAGTATCCATTTCCCTGACTCACTTAAATTCAAGACTCATAAACTGGAACGTACTGTGTATGGCGGAGGTGGCATTATGCCGGATTATTTTGTGCCGATTGATACGACGCTCTATACGAAGTATCATCGTCAGTTGCGCGATAAAGGGGCATTGATGAAAGTACATTTTCAGCAGATAGATGCACATCGTAATGAATGGCTGTCTAAATATAAGAAGTTTGACGACTTCTGTAAGAAGTTCGAGGTTTCGCCGGATATGCTTCAGCAATTGGTAGCGACAGGAAAAGAGATGGGCGTGGAATATAATGAGGAAGAATATCAAAAAGCCCTGCCTTTGCTGAAATTGCAGATGAAGGCGTTGATAGCCCGTGATTTATGGGATATGAATGAATATTATCATGTTATCAATGAGGCTAACGAAAGTATCAGGAAGGCCTTGGAATTGTTGGAGCAACCGGACTTTGAGGGATTACTGAAAAAGAAACAGTAGTCGGGCTGTGGAGATGTGTCAAAACTCCCTTTTTATCGAAATCACTCTCGCTACAACTACCTGTGGCGAGGGTGATTTTTAGTTTATGAGAGTTCCGACACACCCTCCAATGTGAAGAAAGGGTGAACCGTTACTTGGTGTTTACAGATTTCTTTTTGAACAATACCTTATTTAGCCAGCGGTTGATATAAATATTCGCAAAAGCGCATCCCACTCCGATAGCAGCTCCTGCCACTACATCGCTTGGATAATGCACTCCTTGGTTTATCCGGGCGAACCCTACTCCGCAAGCCCACACTGCCAAAGGAGCGATGACGTACCACTTGGGGTAAGTGATGGAAAGCGATGTTGCTAGAGAAAAGGCCGCTGCAGTGTGCCCTGACGGGAACGATGGACTGTCTGCATCCGGTGCTCCGTAAGGATGAACCTTGTCGGGGTACTTTACAAAAGGACGGTCGCGTCCTATGATATGTTTGGCAGCGTATGTGATACCTGCTGCTTCAATCACACTCGTACCGATATAAATGGCATCTTTCAGTAACGGTTGGTCTTTTTTTATTAAAGCGTAAATACCCATAGCAGTGGGAATACCTATGGGTAAGATAACTCCACTTTCGGATAATCCGCGGCTGAGGCCGTGCACTTGCCATTTGTTGATAGCCTTCACGGTGTTGATATCCCAGTTTTGCGCAGATAATTTCATGCTGAGGCATAAGCTCAGAAGTAGAAAGATAATTTTATTCATTGTATATTTTACAGTTTTCTGCCGCAAAGATAGAAAATTATGCTTTCTTCCCTTTGTTCCTGCGCTAATTAAAGAATAATTTCCATAATTCCTTGTATTATCAATAGATTTCCTTTACTTTTGCATCGTGAAGACACAGCTTTTAACAGAAATTTTAGTTCTAACAATTAAATAATTTAAATTAAATCATTTATGTGGTTAAGTAATTCATCTATTGGAAGGAAAGTGGTGATGAGTGTCACAGGTATCGCCCTTGTCCTGTTTCTGACATTTCACATGGCGATGAACCTTGTTGCGCTCTTCTCGGAAGATGCTTACAACATGATTTGTGAATTCTTGGGAGCGAACTGGTATGCGTTGGTTGCAACTGCCGGACTGGCTGCTCTGTTTGTAATTCACATCATCTATGCTTTCTGGTTGACT
>ULNK01001908.1_pt1 | contig 10016 bp, 7 predicted proteins | sample 1951911 | NCBI WGS metagenome assembly ULNK01 (sample SAMEA4835576, study PRJEB28245) | human gut metagenome | biome: gut microbiome; material: fecal sample | place: Denmark | collected 2008 | reverse complement strand
CCAATGTCTAAAGATTCTAAAGAATATAAAATATTCAATAAGATATATAGAGTTGAAAATAAGTAAAATTATTTTTATTAGGAGAAATTATGGATTTATCTACTTTTAAATTATTTAAAGAACAAAAATATAAAAATGGAATAGAAATAACAGGAGATAAATTAAAAAAACTAAAAAAAATATTATTAGAAATGTTGATAGATATTGACGATGTTTGTGCAAAAAATAATCTTTATTATACATTATGTGGAGGCACGGCTTTAGGTGCAGTACGGCATAATGGATTTATACCATGGGATGATGATGTAGACATTTTTATGACTAGAGAAAGTTATAATAAATTTTTAAAAATTTATTATAATGAACTAAAAGATAAATATACTTTACATTCACCTGAAACAACACCTGAACTGGGCATGCCTTTGGCACAGATTTCTTTGAACGGAACAGTATATAAAACGCATTTAGCGCCAGAACGGAAAAATCCAGGTATTTTTGTTGATATTTTTATTTTAGAAAATACACCGGATAATGTTGTATTAAGAGATATACATGGTTTTTTTAGTTTGTTTTTTGGATTAGCTTTATCTTGTTCGCGGTTTTATAAAGATAGAAAATTTTATTTACAAGCATTTGATGGAGCGGATATAAAAACATTAAGAGCAATAAAAAATAAAATTTTCCTCGGAAAACTATTTAATGTATTTTTATCGACCAAAAAGTGGGTGCAATTAACAAACTGGTGGAATTCTTTGTGTAAAAATAATAATTCAAAATATGTATCAGTACCATCAGGAAGAAAGCATTATTTTGGTGAATTATATTTAAGAAGTGAAATGTGTGCGAAAATTGTTTTGCCGTTTGAAACAGAAGTATTATCTGTTATGCATGGTTATGATTATTATTTTAAAAAACTGTATGGTTATGATTATATGACGCCACCACCAGAAAGTGATAGAGAGGTACATTGTGTTTTTGAATTAGATTTTGGGAAAAATATAGGTGATAAAAAATGAACATAGCAATAATATTAGCCGGTGGTATTGGCAGTCGTTTAGGTTTAGATAGGCCAAAACAATTTATGAAAGTTGCGGGTAAGACAGTATTAGAACATACAGTAGAAATATTCCAACGTCATACACAAATTGATGAAATAGCTATAGTAATGCATGCAAGTTATGTACATGATACAGAAGAATTGGTTATAAAAAATCATTGGACAAAAGTAAAAAAAGTTTTAAATGGTGGCCAAGAACGATATGAAAGCAGTATGGCTGCAATAAATGCTTATCATAAGCTGGCACGAACAGAAAATATAAATTTAATTTTTCACGATGCAGTACGTCCGCTTGTAAGCATGAGAATAATTAGTGATGTAATTGAAGCGTTAAATGCGTATGATGCAGTAGATGTTGCAGTACCTGCTGTTGATACAATAATAAAGCTTGATGAAACCAAAAAATATATCGACCAAATACCTAACCGTAATTATTTAAATCGCGGACAAACGCCACAAGCGTTTAAGTATGAAATAATAGAACAGGCTTATCAATTGGCATTACAAGATAAAAATTTACAAACTACAGACGATTGCGGAATCGTACGCAAATATTTACCTGATGTGAATGTATATGTAGTTGCAGGAGAAGAACAAAATATCAAATTGACTTATCCTGAAGATGTTTATGTTTTAGAAAAATTATTTCAAATAAAAGGAAATGTCTGTGATGAAAAAATATCTTTAGATAAATTAAAAGATAAAGTGTTGGTAATTTTTGGCGGTAACAGCGGTATAGGGCTTGATATAAAAAATATAGCAGAAGAATATGGGGCAAAATGCTATAGTTTCTCGCGTTCTACAACAGGTACGGACATAACTGATTTTAAACAAGTTGAAGAAGCATTAAATGCAGTAAATCAGCAAGAATATGTAATAGATTATGTTATAAACACAGCTGCTGTTTTAAATAAAGAGCCGTTAATGCATCTGACTCAAGAATGTATAAGTAAAATTATAGATATTAATTATAACGGCATGGTAAACGTAACGACAGCTTCTTATAAGTATCTAAAAGAAAGCAAAGGACAAATACTGCATTTTACCTCAAGTTCTTATACAAGAGGCAGGGCAAATTATGCCTTATATTCATCAACTAAGGCTGCTGTTGTAAATTTTGTACAGGCAGTTGCCGAAGAATGGCAGCAAGATGGCATAAAAATAAACTGCATAAATCCGCAGCGTACTAAAACGCCAATGCGCACAGCAAATTTTGGTATAGAAGATGAAAAAACGTTATTAAAATCAGAAGATGTAGCAAAAGTATCGCTAAAAACGTTGTTAAGCAATTTTAGCGGTGAAGTGGTTGATATTAAGTTATAAGGGGTACTCTTATGAAAAAAGTGCTTTTTTTTAAACCTAGAGTGAATGTTATAGAAGGTGGTTTGAGAGTAACTATAAATGTTTGTAATTCTTTGAGCAATTTTTTTGATGTGCATTTAGTTAATTTCTTTGAAGAAAAGTGTGTTTTTGATATTTCATCAAAAGTAAAACAATATGTTATTTTAAAAAATGAAGTACGCATGCGATATGCAATTTTTAAAGTTTTAATCAACTTTCGAAAGTATGTAAAAGCTAATAATATAGAACTAATAATATCTGAAACAAGACAATTTTTATTTTTAGTTTATATTGTAACAATAGGATTAAATGTAAAAATACTTTATCATAATCATTTTTCTATACTTGAATTTTTAAATCTACAAAAAAATAATAAAGATTTAAAAGAAAAAGTATTAAATATGATTAATAGTTTTATTGAAAAAAAGATAACTGGAATAATTGTGTTAACGGAATCAGATAAACAAACATATGTAAATCTAGGAGTCAAAAAGGAGAAACTATCAAAAATATATAATTGGATTGATGAAAAATTATTAAAAAATACATTGAGGGAATATTCCGTTAATAGTAAACAAATTATAACTGTTGGACGTATTGATTACCCAAAAGGATATGAATATTTAATTGAAGTAGCCAAATTAGTATTTGCAAAACATCCTGATTGGCAATGGCATATTTATGGTGATGGTGAAACAGAATATAAAAATAAAATTATTGATTTAATTAAACGAAATAATCTTCAAAGTCATGTAATTTTAATGGGAAATCGTTCTGATATTTACGATTTATATCAAAAATATTCTTTCTATGTGATGACCTCCCGTTATGAGGGATTGCCTATGGTTTTGCTTGAAGCAAAAGCTAAAAAATTACCGATAGTAAGCTTTGATATAAATTCTGGGCCTTCGGATATCGTTCGTGATGGTATAGATGGCTTTTTGGTAAAGCCTTTTGACTGTCAAAACATGGCTGATAAAATTTGTGAGTTGATAGAAAATCCTGAATTACGGCAGAAATTTTCTGATAATGCACATGGTAATATTGATAAATTTAGTAAAGAAAAAATTATTAAACAATGGTGTGATTTAATTGATGGATTGTAAAAATAATAATGATTTAATTAGCATAATAGTACCTGTTTATAATGTTGAAAAATATTTGCCTAAATGTTTAGATTCAATTATTAATCAAACATATAAAAATTTAGAGATTATATTGATTAACGACGGTAGTACAGATAAATCAGGGGAATTTTGTAAAAAATATAAAGATATAGATAATAGAATAAATGTAATACATAAAATAAATGAAGGTGTAAGTGTTGCAAGAAATACTGGTATAAATGTAGCTAAAGGGAAGTATATTACATTTATTGATAGTGATGATTGGATAGAAACGGATTATATTGAATCAGCTTTGAAATATTTAATGGAGTATAAGCCAGATATATTAATAAACAATTATCTAAGAGATATTGGGGGTATTTTTAATTTAACAAATATTACGCCTGTTGTTTTTAATAAACATCAAGCGTTATTTGAGATGATAAGAGGAAAATATTTTAATTGGTCACCGGTTGCTGCTTTTTATTCTTCAACGATATGTAAAACAAATAAATTTGCAGCCAATATTCATTATGGAGAAGATTTATTATTTAAATATAATTTTATAAAAAACAGTAAAAATATATTATATGTCCCTTTATCAAAATATTATTATGTAAACAGAGATGATAGCGCTTGTAATAGTTATGATATTGATAAAAAAATGGATGACTTATACGTTATGGAATATATAATGAAAAGAGAAAGAAATGAAATTGGCAATATTTTATTAGAAAATGAGTATTTGCCTAGATTGATAAATAGAACCAAAATTTTAAAGTTTTGTGATGATAAAAGATATATAGAATTAAAATTTATTTTAAATAAGAAAATAAAACATATGCTTTTTCTTAACTTCTTTTCCACTAAAGTATCTATAAAAAACAAAATAAAAATGTTTATTTGTCTTATGCCGAAAGAAATTGTTAGTTTGTTTATAAAAATAAATACTTTAATAAATAAAAAGGAGGAGAGTAATGCAGCACAATTTTAATAGTTTATTTTTTTTTATTTCTTTTTTCTTAATTTTTAATAATATACCTAAAATAATTCAGATGAATTTTTTAGGTGGCGCAGTGCAAACCAAGATGTGTTTTTATCCATTGATTATTGGGTTCATCTATACTAGCTATTATCAATATAAATATAAAAATATTTTTGTAAATTTTAATAAGTTCATAAAGTTTATAGCAGTATATTTAGTTATAACTTTTATTTCACTTATAATTGGGTTATATAATTATCCGTATTATGATTTGGTGATAAATGGACCGGTAACGCAAATTGAAAAATTACCGAAAGTTATTTCTAGTTTTGATAGTTTATGTATAAATGTTGATGAAAGACTACTAATAGCTTTTTGGATGGTTGCAAGAGCTATAAAAGGGCTGTTATTTGAAATCATGTATACTTTTGGTGGAGCATATCTTATTTATTGCTGGTATCATGATAATTGTAAAACTGCTTTTAATACTATGATAAAAGCAGTTTTACTTTCGTTGATATTTATAATAAGTTATTCAGTTATTGAAATTTTTTATTTAGCTGGAAATCAAAATGCTGAAACTATATTAAAAGTTATTACACCATATATTCATGTCGTTAAATCAGATGGTACTTGGTGGCCTCCGTTGTTATGGAAAGCTCAATTACGGTCTTTATTTGCAGAACCTTCTTATTATGGAATTTATTTTGCTTTTGCGATGCCAATTTTATGGTATGTATCTTTTATTATTAAAAAATTTACGTATAAAGTATTAATTTATTTTTCTTTAATATTTTTTACATTCTGTTTGTTCCTTACTCAAGCCAGAACAGCTGTTGCTTTATTTACAGGTGAATTTCTTATTTTTTCTGCAATAATGTTGTATTTACATCAGAAAATTTTACTTAAAAAATTTGTTAATATAGTAATTTGTATTATTTTGGCATTTTTATCTTCTAATTATTTTATTACAAATTTGCTTGCTGATAACAGATATGAAATAACAACAGTTGATGAATACATTGAAAGTAATTTAACTTCGCTTGCAAGCACTACACAAAGAAGTAATAATGCAAGGTATTCTATAATGCTGACTGATTTAAAAATAGGATTAGATAACCCTGTTTTAGGTGTTGGTACAGGACTGCGAAATGCCTATGTTCCGGATTATTTGCCGGAAATGACTAAAAATAATGTCGAAGTAAAAATGTGGATTAAAAATCAACAGGAAAAAGGTATAATGCGTGCTGGTTTCCCTAAATTAGGTGAGTACACTAACCGTTTTGCGGAGACAGGTATTTTAGGTTTAATAATGTTTTTAATTCCGCCGTTTATTTTATTGAAAAAGTTATATTTAAAAATAACAGATAAAACGCTAAATGCTGATGAAAAATTACCTTATGTGTTTTTTACAATATCTTTAATAGGCATTATGGCAAGCGGTATTGGCGATACAATAAATATAACATATTGTTATTGGGTGCTTTTAGGTTTAGGTTATGCAATGTGTTTTAGTAAAGAAAATAATAATAATTTAGTTAGTAACAAGAATAATGAATGAACGAAAAATAGGTATAGTAATTAGTTATATTAATATAATACTGCATGCTGTTATTGGTTTTATTTATGTGCCGCTACTTTTGCATTATATAGGTAAAAGTGAGTATGGATTATATCAATTGATAGGTTCGTTTATAGCGTATTTCAGCATTATGGATTTTGGTTTAACTGCTGCTGTAGTACGATTTTATGCCAAGTACAAAGCTGTAAATGATAAGATTGGGATGGAAAACATACTTGCTGTAGCTGCAAGAGGATATGGCATAATAGCGGTGATATTATTTGTAGTCGGCGTTATTTGTTACATAAATCTTGATATTATTTTTTCTGCAAGTATGACGGATGCAGAACTTGCAACGGCCAAAACTTTATTTTTGTTATTGTTGTTTAATATAGTTATAACATTAACCACAATGATGTTCCGTGCAGTAATAAATGCTAATGAAAAATTTTTGTTTTTAAAAGGAACAGAAACTTTGCAAATGTTGTTGCAGCCGGTATTGGTAGTGTTGGTGTTAAATCAATATCCGAGTGCTGTAACTGTTGCAGCAGTACAAACTTTCCTGAATATTTGCTTAATAATTGCACGTTGTTATTATTGTTTTGCAAAGCTGAAAATAAAAATTAAGTTTCATTATCTTAATAAACAATTACTTAGTGATATAAAAAAACTGGCATCAAGTGTTTTTGTGGTTGTATTGATAGACCAGGTATTTTTTAAAACTAATCAGATAATTTTGGGAATTGTAGGTGGAACTTCTGCTGTGGCGGTATATTCTATCTCCTCACTTATCTATATGAATTATATGGCATTATCAACAGCTATATCAGGTGTCTATTTGCCGCATGTAACTGAGATAGTAGCTAAAAATGAACCGATAGAAAAACTTTCTGGTTTGTTTATCAAAATAGGGCGTTATCAATATTATTTGCTGGCACTTGTAGCAAGCGGGTTTATTATTTTTGGTAAGGACTTTATCAACATTTGGGCAGGAGAGGATTTTAAAGAAGCTTATTGGATAACTTTGTTAATAATAATACCGTTTACAATAGACCTGATTCAAAACATAGGTTTATCTATCATGCAGGCACAAAACAGATATGACTTTAGAGCCAAAGTATATTTTACTATGGGACTATTTAACTTATGCGTGGCAATACCATTGGCAGAACGGTATGGAGGAACAGGCTGTGCTTTTGCGACAGGGTTAACTATGTTCTTTGGTAATGGGCTAATAATGAACTGGTATTATTTAAAAGTAACGAAGTTAGATATATTAAGATTTTGGAAAGAAATTGGCAAGATAAGCTTGTATGTAATATGCTTAACTTTTATTGGTTATTGTTTATATAACTATCAAGGTGTAGATAGTATAACGAAGTTTGTTATTGGTATTGCTTTTTATACATTGATTTATAGTTTTGTTATTTATATTTTTTGTATGAATATGAATGAAAAGGAAAAAGTGTTGAGTATTTTTAACAAATTTAAAAAGATAAAATAATTGGTTGAATAAAATATGATTAAAAGAAATATAAGTGATGCAATTTTACAACTTCATAATCTAGTTACAATTTTTTTAGTTGCTGGTTCGGCGTTAACCGGTAAAACAGCTTTATTAAAACAGTTATCATCAAAAGACCGAAAATATTTAGATTTAACCGACCCTGCGTTGCGCAGTATGGCAAACGAAGAACCGGTGCTCTTTTTGCAGCGGTATGCGCCTCCGGTGCTGATTGATAATATTCAGTACGCTCCGGAGCTGGTGCCGGTAATTAAGGATTATGTTTTGCACAGCGGCAAGCCGGGTGATTTTTGGCTGATTGCGCCGAAAGAGGACGCAGAAACTATTACCGCCATTATGCAGGAGCTTGGCGATAAGTTTGCCTGCCTAGAGCTTTGCGGTTTAAGCAGCGCGGAACTTGACGGTAGGGAAAGCGCGCCGTTTATACCGGATATGCAGCTTTTGGCAAGCCGGATGCAGAACCCTGCTCCGCACAGCGTGGTGGAGATTTACGAGCGTATCTGGCGCGGCAGTAAGCCTGCAATGTATAACGAAGGTGCGGATTGGCAGACATTTTATGCTAAGCTGGTGCAGGATATTTTACAGCGCGATATTCGCAAATTTGTTCAGCTTAATGATGAGATGAAGTTTTATCGCTTTTTGTGTGCAGCGGCGTCGCAGACAGCAAAGCTTTTAAATTACGCCGTTATGGCAAAGGAAACGGGCATCAGTATACCGACAGCGAAGCAGTGGCTGGGCATTTTAGAAAAGATGGGTATTGTTTACTTGCTTCAGCCTGCGGCATTTAACGGCGTTAAGTACGTTGTAAAAACGCCAAAGCTGTATTTTACGGATACCGGCCTTGCGGCATACCTTTTGCGCTGGAACACGGTGGACGCGTTGGAGCTTGGCGCGATGAGCGCGGAATTTTTTGAAACATGGGTTATTAACGAAGTTTACAAAAGTTATGCCGCGAGCGGCGAGAATGCGCCGCTGTACTATTACCGCAATTTTAATGGCAAAGAGGTTGAACTTTTAATTTTACACAACGGTGTGCTGTACCCGTGCGTTATCAGCAAAAGCGCGCAGGTGCAAAAAATGTACAAGCGCTTTAATATAATTGAAGCCGCATTTGGCAGCTGTACAGAAGTTAAAACAGCTGGCGGCAGTGTTATTTGCCTTGTGCCGGAGTTCGGTATGGATAAAAACAACATTATGTATATTCCTGCGTGGATGATTTAAGCCTTGCATAAGCAGGGCTTTATTTTTATGCTTAATTTTACCTACACCTTTGCTTGTGGTATAATATATTATTAGATTTATTGAACGAAAGGAACAAACATGGCAGATAAATTTTTAGTTATAGATGGCAGCAGCCTTATTCACAGGGCGTTTTTTGCCCTGCCGCCGCTGACGACACAGAGTGGTGTGCATACGGGTGCTGTATACGGTTTTTGTAATATGCTTTTGCGCCTGCTGGCAGATGTGCAGCCCAAGTGGATAGCAGTAGCGTTCGATAAGAGCCGTAAAACCTTCCGTACGGAGATGTTTGCCGATTACAAGGGGCAGCGCAAACCGACGCCGAGTGAGCTTTCAGAGCAGTTCCCGCTGGCGCGTAAGGTGCTGGAGGCAATGAACATTGCCGTGCTGGAACTTGATAATTACGAGGCGGACGATATCATCGGTACGTTTGCCGTACACGCTCCGCAGGAAGCGGACGTGATTATTGTAACGGGCGACCGCGATGAACTTCAGCTTTTAAGCAGCCGCACAAGCGTATATTTTACCAAACGAGGCATTTCGGACCTTAAAATTTATACGCCGGAAGTTTTCGCAGAAGAATATGAAGGCCTTGAACCGAAGCAGCTCATTGACCTGAAAGGGCTGATGGGCGATACTTCGGATAACATCCCCGGCATACCGGGCGTTGGCCCCAAAACGGCTCTCAAGCTGATTGGCGAGTACGGCAGCGTGGAAAATGTGCTCGCTAACGCCGATAAAATCAGCGGCAAGGCACTGCGCGAAAAAGTGCAGAACAACAAAGAATCGGCGCTGCTTTCCAAAAAACTGGCAACAATTTTTACGGATGTGCCGGTTGATGCGGATTTGGTAAATTATGAATTGAAAGCATTAAAGCCGGAAGCGCGCGAATTGCTCGCCGGGTTGGAATTCCGCAATATGTACGACCGTTTTAATGCCGTTATGGGCGCGCCGGAAGGCGATTTCAGCCTGTTTGGCGACTTTGTGGAAGAAAAGCCTGCCGGGCTGCCGGAAGAAGTTGTAAAAAGTGCCGACGATGCGGAAGCGCTGTTTAAACTTATCGCCGTAAGGCGCGAGGTTACGCCACTTACTGTACAGGTTGGCGGTACGCTGCCGGATTTATATTTTAAACGTGCGGAGCTTTTATGTGATGGGCGTGTTTATATTTTTGAAGGCGAGTGCCCCGGCTGGCAGCAGTTTTA
>ULNK01014556.1_pt1 | contig 10040 bp, 8 predicted proteins | sample 1951911 | NCBI WGS metagenome assembly ULNK01 (sample SAMEA4835576, study PRJEB28245) | human gut metagenome | biome: gut microbiome; material: fecal sample | place: Denmark | collected 2008 | reverse complement strand
AAGGATGTATGTTTTTAGCATTGCAGACTTTCAATGTTTCTCAAAGATTATACCCACATACTTTTTGACTTGACCCCAAATATGTAATGAAATGCGTAACGAGTGTAAAAAAAGAACCCTTGAACTATCTCTAATTCAAGGGTTTTCTAAAAGTGAAAGTTTTTTTGGTGGTGCCACCAGGAATCGAACCGGGGACACAAGGATTTTCAGTCCTTTGCTCTACCAACTGAGCTATGGCACCATTGTTTCTTGTTTGCGGTTGCAAAGGTAGATAAAGTTTTCTAATCTTGCAAATATTATAGAGAGAAAAAATGCTGATAATAATTAATATGTTTATTATCAGCATTTTAAAATGGAAATTATTTTTCTTTCAATGGATTCCAACCCTGTGCTTTTAGTTCAAACTCTTGTCCGTCACGAGTGACAAGGGCGCAGCCCAGCTCTGGTTTAGTGATGTGACCAATTACTTTTACGCCTTTCATAGCCGAAACCTTTTCATGGTCTGTCAAGGGAACTGTGAACAGGAGTTCGTAGTCTTCGCCACCATTTAATGCACAAGTGGTGACATTCATATTGAGCTCTTCTGCCATCACAGCCGTCTGATAATCAATAGGGATACGTTCCTCGTAAACACGACAGCCAGTGTTACTTTGTGAGCAAATATGTAACAGTTCGGAAGAAAGTCCATCCGAAATATCCATCATGGCAGTCGGTTGTACTCCTGCTTGGGCAAGTTCTTCAATGATATCTTTACGCGCTTCCGGTTTAAGTTGGCGTTCCAATATGTATTCCTTGCCAGAGAAGTCGGGGGTTGCTTCTTTTTGGTCTTGGAATACAGCTTTTTCACGTTCCAGCAATTGTAATCCCATATAGGCGGCCCCCAAGTCACCGCTGACACAAATCAAATCTGTGTCGTGTGCTCCATTACGGTAAACCACCTTGTCTTTGTCGGCTTCGCCAATACAAGTGATGCTGATTGCCAAGCCTGTGACTGATGATGTGGTGTCTCCACCTACAATATCTACATTGTGTAGCTGGCAAGCCAGTTTCAAGCCATCATAAAACTGCTCTAAATCTTCTATACAGAAGCGTTTGGATACAGCCAAGGATATGGTGATTTGTTTGGGAGTTCCATTCATGGCATAAATATCGGAGAAGTTTACAATGGCTGATTTGTATCCAAGATGTTTTAGTGGTGTATAAATCAAGTCGAAATGTACTCCTTCCATCAAAAGATCGGTGGTAACCAATACTTCCTTTTCTTTAAATTCAAGCACGGCTGCATCGTCACCTACACCGTATTTGGTTTCGGGGTTCTTCAATTCGATATTCTGAGTCAGGTGTTTGATGAGGCCAAACTCGCCTAAAGTTGCAATTTCTGTTCTATTTGTTTCCTGCATATTCTTGTTAAGCTCTATTAATAAGTTCGCGCATAATGGTTGTCATCCGTGGCTGCGCTTCATCTGCCGCTTTCTGAACTTCTTCGTGAGAAACTTCCACTATCTTGCCTTCCACGCCGAGGTCTGTGATGACTGATACTCCAAACACTTTAATGCCGCAATGGTTCGCAACAATTACTTCGGGGACGGTAGACATACCTACGGCGTCGGCTCCTAGGATGTGGAACATCTTATATTCTGCCGGAGTTTCAAAAGTCGGTCCTTGTGTACCGATATATACGCCTTGCTGTACTTTGATGCCCTTTTCTTCGGCTATTTTTAATGCCTTGTTGATAAGTTCTTTAGAGTAGGCTTCGCTCATGTCTGGGAAACGGGGGCCGTATTCGATATTTTTTCCGTGCAACGGATGTTCGGGGAAGAAGTTGATATGGTCTCTGATAATCATTAAGTCACCGATTTCAAAATCGGGATTAGTTCCGCCAGCAGCATTAGACACAAACAGTGTCTTGATGCCTAATTCGCGCATTACACGTACCGGGAAAGTAACTTCTTTCATTGAATATCCTTCGTAAAAATGGAACCGTCCCTGCATGGCCATGATGTCCTTGTTGCCTAATTTGCCAAAGATGAGTTTTCCACTGTGACCTTCTACTGTCGATATGGGAAAATTAGGAATATCTTTGTAACTTATTTCATATTTATCGGTAATTTCGTGTACCAAACTTCCTAAACCTGTGCCCAGTATAATTGCTGTTTCGGGGTTAGTATGCATCTTCTCTTTCAGAAAAGCTGCGGTCTCTTGGATTTTTTCTAACATATTCGGTTATATTTAAGTTGAATAATTCTTGTTGGTCATGTAAAAAGCTCACTTCTATCGGGAGTACATAGATAAATGGTTTGATGGTTTCGTCCAACAATGGATGGGATGACAGTCTCACCGCATCCTTTTCTGTGGTGATAATCATTCGTTTGCCTTCCGGCAGTTGTTCAAAGCGGCCTTTTATGATTTCCATGTCTTGAGGGGTGAAGTCATGGTGGTCACTAAATGTCAATGGGTTGATATGTTCGTTATAAGGGGCCAAGTCATGGATTAACTTAGCCGGGGATGCAATTCCGGTAACGAGCAATATATGTGCGTCTTTATGGATATTGGTTATGGGATACTCCTTCCCTTGTCGGGTGATAGGATACAATTTTCCATAATTCAGAGTTGTGAAGTAAAGCTGTTGATAGGGATACAATCCCATCTGTTTACGCAGCACCCGCACGTCCATAGGAGTTATATCCTTTGGACATTTTGTGATTATCACGATATGGGCACGGTTTTTGCCTTTTTCGGATTCGCGCATTCGTCCTGCCGGTAACAAAGCGTCTTCGCAGATGGGCCGGTGATAGTCCACCAGAAGAATGTTCATTCCCGGTTTCACATAGCGGTGCTGAAAAGCGTCATCCAATATGACAACTTCCGTTCCGGGTGCGGTGTATCCGTTGCACAATTTCTCGATGCCGTGGCAGCGGTCATGGTCTACTGCCATATAGATATCTGGAAATTTCTGCTTCATCTGGAATGGTTCGTCGCCTATCATATTTACCGGAGTATCCGGCTTGGCCAATACGAAATCTTTTGATTTTCGTTTATAGCCCCGGCTTAGTACCGCTACCTTATAGTTTGGTTGCAATAACTTTATCAGATATTCGGTATGAGGTGTTTTCCCGGTACCTCCGACGGTAATATTGCCCACCGAGATAACCGGAATATCAAAGCTTCTTTCTTTGTATATTCCCCAGTCGAATAGCTTGTTGCGCATCCATACGCCGGTTCCGTAAAACCACGAAACCGGGTATAGCCACTTATGTATTTTGATAAAGTTATTCTCCATTAAAAGTTATTTGATGTTCAGTTCGAATGGCATACGTGCCTGTACAGGATTGATTTCTTTCAGATTTTGTAAAATTTCGAAATAGCTGTAGAAACCGCCCATATATTCTTTCATCTGACTGTTGACATAGTGTTTACGTTGGCTGTTCAGCAGGTTCATAAAGAAACTTTCTTTTTCTGGATAGCTGATAACGGTGTAGTTTTCTACGTCTGCCTGTTTTGCGGCAGCTGCCAGAGCATCGTTGATGCCACCCAATTTATCTACCAATCCTAAGCCGATAGCCATTTCACCTGTCCATACTCGTCCTTCGGCTATTTTTTCGATATCTGCTGCCGACATTTTTCTTCCTTCGGCACAACGGTTTACGAATAGTTTATATCCATTGTTGATATAGTTTTGAAGCGCTTCCTGTTCGGCATTGTTGAATGGGCGTGTTACGAGTGGTCCGAAACTTGCTCCCATATCGGCCATTTTATTGGTTTTCACTACATCGAAATCCAGTCCCAGTTTGTCTTTGAATAACTTCTCTCCCGAAGGAATCATACCAAAAATACCGATAGAACCAGTTAGGGTTGTCGGGTCGGCAAAGATAGAATCTGCGGCGCAAGAGATGTAATAACCGCCTGATGCAGCATAGTCACCCATAGAGACGATAACCGGTTTCTTTTCTTTCAGGCGTACTACTTCGCGCCATATTTGTTCTGAAGCATAAGCACTTCCGCCCGGAGAGTTTACGCGCAGGACAACTGCCTTTACATTGTCGTCATCGCGCAGTCTGCGCAAGTCTCGTGTCATCTTTTGCCCGTCAATGACCTCTTCGGTAGAGTTGGAGGAAGCAGCATCTAAAATTTCTCCTGATGCATAATATACGGCAACTACATTTCCACTTTTATCTTTGGGGACATTCTTTTTTACGTTTATCATATCTTCGAGGAAAAGACTGTTCAGACTTTGGTCTTCTTTCCGTCCGGTCAGTTGTTTCAGATAAGCGAGCATTCCATCCTTGTACAGCAGTGAGTCGGCTAGTCCGCATTTGATATACTCTTCTGCCTGACAGAGATCCATGCATTGGTCTGCATAAGCATTAAGGGAATCTTTGGAGATGTTGCGTGACACCGAAACGCCATCCAGTAGCTGGTTCCATATAGAGTTTAAGAATACAGTGACTTGTTCACGGTTGGCAGGGCTCATTTCGGTAGCGATAAACGGTTCTACTGCCGATTTGTAAGTGCCTACTTTGAAGACTTGTACATCAATGCCCAGTTTGTCCAGCAAATCTTTGAAGAAGACAGGTTGTGATGCCAGTCCGTGCCATGAAATGTTTCCGTGAGGATTTACTATTACTTTGTCTGCCACACTTGCCAGATAATACATGCCTTGTGTGTATTGGTCTGCGTAGGCTACAATAAACTTACCGCTTTCTTTGAAATCTTGAAGCGCATTGCGTATTTCTTCCAATGACGCAAAGGAAGTGGCCAAATAAGACGGTTGGATATAGATACCCTTAATCTTGTCATTTTCTTTGGCTTTTTTGATGGAAGATAAAATGTCGTTCAGCCCATAAGAAGCATTTTCTTCTCCCAATATTTGTTGGAACGGGTTTTCTTGTACACGCTCGGACAAGTTGCCTTTCAAATCGAGGACGAATACAGAATTGTCTTTCACTATCGTTTCAGAGTCTGATGAAGCTACCATGCCTACTACGGTGATAAGGCCCAGCACAGTGAGTACCACACCGGCTAAAATGACGCCTATTAAACTAGCCAATGTAAATTTAAGAAAATCTTTCATTGAATGTGTTCTTTATAATGTTAATAATTAGCTAACAAAAATAGTTGATTGTATTGAAAAAAGCAAAGAAAGTGAACTTCTTTTGCTGTCTGCTTGTTTATATAGGTAAATAACTCATAAATAAATTGCTGAATATGACAAAAACTTTTAAGGAGGCCATAAAGAACCGCCGCACTTTTTATCAGATAGACAATAAATCCACGTTGTCTGAAAAAGAATTGTTGGATTTGATTCGTTTTGCTGTCGAACATGTTCCTTCAGCATTCAATTCGCAAACCACACGCGTTGTTTTATTAACAGGTGAAGCTCACCAAAAGTTGTGGAATATCGTTAAAAACACGTTGCGCAAGCAGATTCCTGCGGGGGCTTTTGTTAAAACGGAACAGAAAATAGATGGTAGTTTTGCTTGTGGATACGGAACGATTTTGTACTTCGAGGATATGTCTATTGTCCATGCTTTACAGGAACAGTTCTCCACTTATAAAGATAATTTCCCGGTTTGGGCAGAGCAGACTGACGCGATGCATCAATTTGCCATTTGGACGATGTTGGAGGATGCCGGAATGGGTGCTTCTCTGCAACATTATAATCCGCTGATTGATGATGAAGTGCGTGCTGCATGGAGTCTGCCGCTACATTGGAAATTGATAGCACAGATGCCTTTCGGAGTTCCTGTGGCACAACCCGGGCCGAAAGAAGTGATGCCTTTGGATGAACGTGTATTTGCTTTTAACGACTAAATTTTTCTTGTTCCGTTTGGCTCGTTAGGGGAAAATAAGCATCTTTGCGTATTATAAATACAAAGATGCATTATGAAAAAACTTTTATCGCTTCCCCCTAATTTGGTGGAATGTTTTCATGATATAGAAAAGGCCGACCGTGGTGAATGGTTTTGTACTTCTGATCCTATTGGTAGTAAACTGGGCTCGGGAGGAGGAACGGCCTGGCTGCTTGAAGCATGTAAACAGCATGTTGCTCCTGATAAGGACTTCATGGAATGGCTGGGGGAGGAAAAAAGAATACTGTTGCACGCCGGTGGACAGAGCCGGCGTTTGCCCGGATATGCTCCGTCGGGTAAAATATTAACACCTGTTCCTGTTTTTAGATGGGCAAGGGGACAGCGCTTGGAACAAAATCTGCTGTCACTCCAACTTCCTTTATATGAACAAATAATGGAGAAGGCTCCGGCTTCTCTGCGTACATTGATAGCTAGCGGAGATGTGTATATCCGTGCAGATCAGCCGCTTCAGGATATTCCTGATGCTGATGTGGTGTGCTATGGGCTTTGGGTAGATCCCAATTTGGCAAAGAATCATGGGGTGTTTGTTTCTTCGCGCAGCAATCCCGACAAACTGGACTTTATGCTTCAGAAACCTTCGGTCGAAGAATTAGGTAAATTGATGCAAACTCATTTGTTCCTGATGGATATCGGTATTTGGTTACTGAGTGATCGGGCTGTTGGTTTGTTGGTAAAACGTTCTAAAAAAGAAGGTGAGCTCTCATATTATGATATGTATTCCGAATTCGGATTGACACTAGGCGAACATCCGCGTATTGTAGATAAAGAGTTGAATGGGTTGAGTGTGGCTATCTTGCCGTTGCCCGGAGGTGAGTTTTATCATTATGGAACAAGCAGGGAATTAATCTCCTCCACTTTGGCTGTGCAGAATTTGGTGAACGACCAACGTGAAATCATGCATCGCAAAGTGAAGCCCCATCCGGCTATGTTTGTACAGAATGCTGATGTGGCTTATCATCTTACTGCGGATAATTCTGAAATCTGGATAGAAAACAGTTGTGTAGGCAAGGAGTGGAACATTCATCAACAGACGATTATAACAGGAGTTCCGGATAATAACTGGAAACTCAATGTACCATCGGGGGTATGTGTTGATGTGGTACCTTTGGGAGAAACTGAATATGTAGCCCGTCCCTATGGATTTAATGATGCTTTTAAGGGGGCACTGACGGATAAAAATACTGTTTATCAGGGTGCTCCGGTGTGTGAATGGCTTTCTTGCCGTGGAATAGCAGTTGAAGAGATAGAAGGTATCCAAGATTTGCAGGCCGCCCGTTTATTCCCTGTTTGCTCTACAGTGGAAGATTTGGGACTGGTAATGCGTTGGATGATTTCCGAACCCGAACTTCAGGAAGGTAAGGAGATATGGAAACGTTCTCGCCGGTTGTCGGCCGATGAAATTTCCGCTTATGCTAATCTGCGTCGTTTGGCTGCTCAGCGTGATGCATTTCGGGTTATGAACTGGCCTGTGTTGGCACGTAATTATGAGCGTAGCGTTTTTTATCAGTTGAATTTGGAAGATGCCGCTTATGAATTTGCCACTCATCATTTGGAGTTGCCGGATTCATTGCCACTGTCTGCGCCATTGATGACCCGGGTAAGTGATTACATGTTTCGGGCTAAAGTCAGACAACTTAGTGGTGAAGCCTATGAAGATGATGAAAGTAAGGCGTTTGGGCTGATGCGCGAAGGTTTGACAGCTGCTGCATTGGCGAAAAAACAGCAACCTTATTTGTCGGTTTATTCTGACCAGATTGTGTGGGGAAGAAGTCCGGTTCGTATTGATTTGGCGGGCGGATGGACAGATACTCCTCCTTATTGTCTGAATGAAGGTGGAAATGTGGTGAATATCGCTATTGAACTGAATGGCCAACCTCCTTTGCAAGTCTATGTAAAGCCTTGTAAAGAATATAAGATTATTTTACGCTCTATTGACTTGGGGGCAATGGAGACTGTTGTTACTTATGAAGAACTGCATGATTTTATGCAGGTTGGTTCTCCTTTCTCTATTCCTAAGGCGGCCTTGGTGTTGGCCGGTTTCCAGCCGGGATTCTCTGTCGACGTTTATGCTACGTTGGAAGAGCAGCTCAAGGCATTTGGTTCAGGTATTGAAATCACCTTGTTGTCGGCTATTCCTGCAGGTTCAGGCTTGGGCACAAGTTCTATTCTGGCTTCCACGGTGCTTGGTGCGGTTTCTGATTTCTGTGGCTTGAAGTGGGATAAGAATGAAATATGCAATCGTACTCTGATTTTGGAGCAATTGCTCACTACCGGTGGGGGATGGCAAGACCAGTATGGAGGCGTGCTTCGTGGGGTTAAGCTTCTTCAGACCCATGCCGGTATAGAGCAAAGTCCGTTAGTTCGTTGGTTGCCCGATTATTTGTTTACTGGCAGTGAGTATCAGAAGTGTCATTTGTTGTATTATACCGGTATCACTCGCACTGCCAAAGGAATTTTGGCTGAGATTGTCCGTAGTATGTTCCTCAATTCTACAGAACATCTTGCACTGTTGGGGAGCATGAAAAGCCATGCACTTGATTTATATGAAGCTGTCCAACGTGGTAATTTTGATGAAATGGGTCGTTTGGTAGGTAAAAGCTGGAAGCAGAATCAGGCTCTTGATTCGGGGACTAATCCTGCATCGGTTGAGGCTATCATTCGTCGGATTGATGATTATTGCTTGGGTTATAAGTTGCCCGGAGCAGGCGGGGGAGGCTATCTTTATATGGTGGCTAAAGACCCCGAAGCTGCTGTCAAAATAAGAACAATATTGACCCAGAATCCGCCAAACAGTTGTGCTCGTTTTGTCGATATGACATTGTCCGACAAGGGATTGCAGGTCAGTCGCAGTTAGGCCTGTAGGGTGCATAACTGTGCAATCAGCCTTTTGATATTTTCTGTAGCTATTTCAGGTTTCATTGTTTTCTCTAATGCGATGGAACCCCGAAGTAGCTATTTCAATAAAACTCTTACCAGCAGATTAGTGTGTCATTATTAATCACTCTTAGTAATTCTTACACAAATTGCTTGGTGTCGTATCTTCCTTTCTCCTCTCATCCATGAAATAAAAGACGTTTATAAAAAGAAAAACTGGGAGAAACCTTGGAAAAGAATAGGGGTAGTGCTGAAGCACATCGAAAAGTAACAAGGTTGAAAGGTTCTTTGCACGAAAATGATAACAATACTCTGATAATATGTAAATTCAAGAAACCATGAAACTAATATTTGTATACAGCATATCGCTCCTCTGCCTCATGACTTGCAGTTCGGGAAACCAAAAAACTGCCACCCAACCGGAAAGAAAAGACAATATCATTCATTTGTCTGCTGCCATAGAAAATGCAAGGGAGGAAATGTTGCTTTCGGAACTGGTGGACAGTATAAGCTATATATAGAATACGGTGCTTTATGCGCAGAGGCTTTTCGGGCCTACAAGAACGGAGTTACAGAGTCTGCGAAAATTCTCAAGATAATGGATGGCAAATATGTGGTGCCTGCCGTATATGAAACCGATGATTTTGTCTTTCTTGATGTATACATGCGCAGAATGTGGGCTGAACTCCGCAATTTGCCGTTTACCCCTCCGGTGCTGGCCGTCTATAACAAGAAGACCGGTGAGACCTTTGGCGTAAACAAGATTATTGACGACCTCGGAGGTATGAAGACCTTCTGGCCTAGGTTGGGTATCTGTAACGGCAAGATGGTAGATGCCATCTGGCCCTATGAACTACAAGAATTCATCAACGAAGAAAAGGAAAAAGGAAACACAGTCAGCCCACTTCTCTTGGACTTAATGAAACGTGTACACGAAGGCGATAACCCGATATTAATTATAGCTCATCTAAAGACAAAATGAAAGCATATACTTTTACTAAAACTTCAGGAGGAAATTGTTATTTATATAATAGCAAAAAGTCAACTTTACTAAACGTTCATCCTATCATTAAAGGTCCAATGCCAGATTCAAAATGATACGAACCATTCAAAATTTATCTGTACCCCGGTATTAATGGTTGTCTGAAGTCAGGCATTCCACCCTCCGGTAGCTGCCATGTCTTTTTGTGACTGATTCTATTTTACTGTTCTATTAAATATTCAAATAAGCAAATAAACAAAGGTAAAGTTTTTTTTGAAGAAAAAATTGCTTTTAATAAAACTTTCGTATCTTTG
>ULNK01016931.1_pt1 | contig 10075 bp, 8 predicted proteins | sample 1951911 | NCBI WGS metagenome assembly ULNK01 (sample SAMEA4835576, study PRJEB28245) | human gut metagenome | biome: gut microbiome; material: fecal sample | place: Denmark | collected 2008 | reverse complement strand
TAACATTCTAAACGGAATATCATTTGTAGTAACTTTATCTATAGATATTTTGTTTGTATTTAGCTGTATATCATTATTATAACATTTGTATGTATTCACAAATAAGAGATCCAAACAGCTTTATGAAATGATAATTGTCTATGATTTTGCCTAATTTGATAGGAATAAGTCTTCAAATTGCATTGAGGGACATAAATTTGTCTCCCGTGTGCGACTTGAGGGGCAAATGGGGGACAAAAAACTGAAAAAATAATTATAACAAGAGAAAATACGAGTGAAAAAAGAAAATGGAGTAATGCTTTGAAGTGACTGATTTAACTCATTTTACGACTTTATATTTTCTCTTTTTATGATTTTGTTTTCATTTGGTTATTTGCCCGATGCAGTATGTGTACGTCATTGATTATCAATAGTATAGCGCTCTAAAAGGTACAACCAGCAGGTTGGCAAGTATCTGAGAATGTGTAAGTTAGTGATTTTTAGCACCATTCTCGGCTTGTACCTCCATTTTGGAAAGTAAAAGTAAGTGTAATTTCTTGAATATCAAAATGTGCGGTACAAAAACTTGTGAAAAATGGCGTTTTTTGATGAGAAAAGGTACAAAAATGGCTCTGAAACAAGAAGGGACATTATGATTACTTTGCGAAGTACTCTGTCTTCAACTAATAGGCATAAATCGGATTCTGAAACGAGATTTCACCAGCCTTATTATCCAAATATATCATTCTTGATAAGAGCAGCCTTTGAACGGGATATTTAGGTTGTTGAAGAGATTTGATAGCGATGCATCACTTCAGTCGGACTGATGGCCTTTTCTCCGGTTATAAGAGCCTTGAGGCAGTTCAAGTTGCTGTGTGGTCAGTTTGTCGGTGATTGTTATAAACAACAGACTTATGTGACAGCAGTCGCTATTTTTAAGATTAGCCTAAGTAGCAATATTCTGAACAGAAAAGGAAGTATTATTTCTTTTTCTGTTCAAATTATTGCTATCTTTCTATAAACGATATATTGTTTGTTATCTGTAAAATATCAGCCTTATGAATAATATAGTAGCATTTAATATCTCCAACAACGCCCAATAATGTGACCAAAGCAGATTTCAACAGGAATAAATTCAAAAATTATCTCTGTAACATATCATAAAATAAAGCAAAACTACTATATTTGCATATTATATGATATGTTGAGCTATGACGAAAAGTACGATGGGTACCAAGTTGCCAAGAAAGTTGGAGCAGAAGATGCAGATAGTAGGAGAACAGATCAGGCTGGCCAGATTACGCAGGAATCTTAGTATTGCCCAAGTCGCCGAACGTGCCACCTGTTCACCTCTGACAGTTTCACGCATAGAGAAAGGTGTACCAACGGTGGCAATAGGCATTTATCTTAGGGTGCTTTATGCGCTTCGGCTAGATGATGATCTTCTTCTGCTTGCAAAAGAAGATGCAATGGGAAAAGCATTACAGGATTTAAGTCTTAAACAAAGGGAAAGGGCATCAAAAAAAGAATAAGGTATGAAACGACTACTCTAATTTGCCGAATACCTAGTTATACTAAAATTATTAATGCTGTGCGAATGCAACCAAGATTGACGATTACGGAGAAGAAAAAAGAAACCAGCATTAGCGTAATTACTATTCAAAAGTTATCGGATCAGTTGACCTAGAAATAGTATGTGAAGGAGGAAGAGAAAGAAAAGTCTTTGATAGTGTTTTTAATCCGATGACATATCATTAATAAGTTATATGTAGTCATTGATTTCTAAATAATAAAGTGCAATAATGGTAAACTTGATTTCATACTTTACTAAAAACAGCATTTTGAGTGCGAGCGCGGGGCTTGAGATATATGATTTTACAGGTGATTCTATAGCTTTTGTACAGGATTGTGTACGGCGTTTTCGGGAAGCATATATCAGCGAAGAAAAACTTGAAAGAATTGTAGCTGAGTCCAAAACAGCTACAAGAAAAGATGCTATAGAACGACGACTGCCTCAAAAGGCATCAAATAAAGCAGGTGATTTTGGCGAGATTCTATCATATTATCTTTGGACAGAGACGTTTGCTAGTGATGCAAATATACGCCCAATGAAAATCAGGTGGAAAGAGCACCCTGACATGCCTAGTCATTTGGTAGATGTTATCCTCCTCAGGCGTGTAGATGAAGACAGTGCCTGCCCTGATGACAAGATGTACACGATTGAATCTAAAGTGTGGACCTCGCCAATGAAAGAAGGTCATAGTTCTTTGACGGATGCCTTAAGCGATGCTATTAAAGACAAAACAGAACGTGCCGCAAAAACAATACCTTATCTTGTGTCACAATATGAGCGAGATGATGAATACGCTTTGGCAGATCAAGTTCGACGGTTTGGTGATCCCGTAAACTATCCTTATATTAAAAAGCATTTTGCGATAGCAATAGTTGAGTCAACCCAAGCGAATGATCATATTGCAAACTTTAATAAGGTATTGCAGGCAGCAAACACTAATATCCCTGTGTATTTGCTTCCTATTGCTGATTTGAAGAACATATATAATCAACTTTACCTCAATATTCCGAATAACTGATGGCAGACATATTAGAAGAGTGGATTAATGATGCAAATGCGTACGAATTACTCAATATTTACAGGATTGAGCAACAAGTGTTATACCAATTTGTAAATAAAAGTGATGATTTCTATATCTCCTTATTGAATAGGATGTTCTTTACGATGCGGAATAGAGAACTAACATTGGAAGATAAGAAAGAACGTCTGTTGCGGATAGTAACAGGCTTATTGGTTTATTCTGAAAAAACAACAGCAGGAAATTTTGATGGTGTAAACCGTAATAACAACCTTCTTTATATTGCAGCTATTTACTATCTATGTGAATATAATGCATTGTCGCAACTATTTATTTGGAGGGCGAAGGGATATGAATTTGAAAATGAATCTGCGCAATTGCTCTACAGCATAATGGCCGGGTCTGAGAAGTATGCAAATAAAGAGAATGAACTTTGTTTGCTATTGAAAAAATATATGTTGACAGGGGATGAAGGTGCACTAAATGTTATAGATGATAGGTTACGAGAGAAAATAGAACACAATATTTATCTTGGCTTGGATGATTTTTTTGATACACAAGTAGTTGTATGGGTGATGAAACGCTTTCGTGAGAGTAATCTATGGAAGATATTAATTCCTCATGGCGGTAAAGAAATTTGGGGAGAATATATAGCATACTCTGTAAAAAATCATATTTATACGTTGTTGCCATCACAAGAAGATGCCATAAGTAAAGGCCTTTTAGACTATACACGCTCGTTTAGCCTCAAGATGCCGACAAGTGCAGGTAAGACTTTTCTTACTGAGTTATTGGTATTTCAAGAATTAAAAAATAATCCAGATGCAAAAATATTATACTTAGCTCCATTGCGGTCGTTAAGTCGTGAGTTAAAAGAACGCTATGGTAGGCTTTCGTATAAATTCAGCTTTGATTTTCGTGCAGCTTATGGTGGTTGTACTACATCTGCTGAAGAGGAGACAATTGAGAATGCCAAATTACTCATAGCTACCCCAGAAACTTTCACAACGTTGGAAGGTTCAATAGATGACCTCACGGAAGGATATACTTTGGTGGTATGTGATGAAGGACAACTGTTAGAAGATAGGAGCCGAGGTGTAAACTACGAGTTGTTATTGACTCGCTTGAAGAGAAATAAACATATTAGATTCCTTTTTATCTCTGCAATTATACCTAATATCTCTGATATAAATCAATGGCTTGGTGGAACAATTGGCGAAGTGGGAAACAGTACATATAGACCGTGTAAAATACGATTTGCATTGGCGACGGAAACAGATGGTCATATCATAGTTCAATACGCTAATGATGCAATAGACGACTGGTCGGTAAAAGTTAATGACTTTTTAAATGATAGGCAGGCAAAACTGGTTGGTACAACACAAAGGTCATTGAGTTGTGCTCTATCCCTAAAGGCAATGGAAGCGGGACCAGTAATGCTTTATTGTTCAATGAAGGATGGCCCTCGTGGTTGTATAAAACATGCGGAAGAACTCTTAAATATGCTTAGTGAGTCCGTATTCAAGAGGCCATTCTCTTTCGTTCAGGATATGAATTGGCTATCTAAAGTTGCTGAATACTGTACGTATCAATTTGGCGATGACCATCGTCTTACTCAATGTGTAAAAAAAGGATTTGCATATCACCATGGACAAATGCCTCAGGACATGAGGGAATTGATAGAAACTGCTATAGCAAAGAAGTCTCTACAACTTGTGGTCTGTACAAAGACACTTTCTGAGGGTATCAATATGCCCATTAAGACCGCGGTGCTTGCAAATATAACAAACCCTACTGACGGAACTTTCAAAAATACTCTTGAGTTGAGAGACTTGAAGAATATTGTAGGAAGAGTAGGTAGAGCCGGTAAAGAGTCATATGGTCTTATCCTGCTACCTATTAAGAGTAAAAACACAGAACCTATTGAAAGAGTAATTCAAGTAATTAAAAATGAGGTGAATGTGGAACGAACAAATGGGGCACTTTATTACATAGTACAACAAATACGTAATAGTGGATTAGTAACCGATGAAGAAATCAATACTTTTTTAGAATCAGAAGGCGTAGCAGAACAGATAGATACGTTGATCAACCTCAATAAGGATGATACGGAGCTTATTGATATTAATTTGGATAATATAATAGAAGATTCTCTTGCATATTATTTAGGTGATAAAGAGACAAAGAAAGAAGTTAAAAAGATCTTTACTATCCGCTATGAGCATTTACGAAAGACTCTGTCTAATAATGAATATGACAAGTATTTGCATATAGGGTTGCCTCTTGCTGACTATAAAATGTTAAAACGACTATTTGCTGATAAGACGACTGAAGATTTTGAAATACACAGCCCTGTGGATGATAGTTGGATTCACCTGATGATGGAAACAGTATATGCTTTGGAATCAGTAAAATTTGATTTGAAAAATGTTTCGAAGTCGAAACCATTGTTCAGAATACATAAAGATTTAACATTAGCAGAGAGAATTCTTACGTGTTGGATATGTGGAAAACAATATGTGGAGATTGCCGCTGAGTGCAGATGCTCGGCAGAACAAGCAGCACTCTATGTTGACTTTATTCAAAAAATTATAGCTGTGAAGGCGCAAGCTGTCGTGTCATACATCGAAGAAACCTATCAGATTGAATCAACTTTGATGCAACTTTGGCCTGATATGGTTAAACGAGGTGTTTCTGATAAAAAGGCTCTTTGGATAATTGATTCTGGCTTGGGTGATCGTGTTGTTGTTAATATGCTGGCATCTTACTTTGATGGTAATAACCTCTATGAGGATGATAAAGCCACGTTTTTACATGTTATTACTCATAATGCAGCTATAGACAAATATGTGATGGAAAGTCCTATTCCAGTACTGCTAAAAGAACGGTGGAAGCAGTATATGAGTGCTAACAGCTAGATGTAAAATTACTATGGCAGCTTTAGCTAAATTGTATGAATTCCTTGAAAAGAAACGAGATGAAGAACATATTGACAGTATGTTCTGTTTTCATATGATGCATTTTCACCTGAAGAAAGCCCCCTGTACGGCTTGGGATTCTTTCGTGGTGGGAAATAGAACGGCTTGTAGAGAATGAGAATTGCCTTATGGGTAAGTGGCTTATTTTGTGTATCTGGAAATACGAGACTCAAACTTGGTTCCCGTATTTCCATTACACAAAATATTTTTAGTGCCTAACTATCTTCTAATAGTAGATATAAGGCGGCTAAAATTATCATAAATGACACTTTCTCCCAAACCTATATTTGTTAAAGTATTACTGATTGAGCAAACTTTATTAAAAGGGGCATCTGTTTCTGTTAGAATAAGATTACGTGGTATGCGCTTAATTATTTCTATTCCACTATTAGTCTTTGTCATTTTTTCGTTGACAGAAAAATAATATCCATGTTCTACTATCTTAGGAATTAGAGAGAGAGGACCTGAATACCAATGGAATATTACATTCTTAATGCCATAGGTAATCAGCATTTCGAACAAGACTTTTTCAGCTCGTCTGGAATGGACACTTACTATTTTATTTTTTTTACTTAATAGCTGCAATACTTCCTCTAAAACGAAAACTTGATCATTTTTAGTTTTTAGTCCTTCGTTACTAAAATCTAGACCGATTTCACCGATATAGCTAGTTTTATCTAAACACTGGCTGAATAGCCGTAATTCACTTTTATTTTTGCTTGCATATAATGGATGAAATCCTAAAGCCAGACGTGAAAACTTATATTGTCTTACATGCTCATAGCCCAATAAAAAATGACTTGGTAGATTTGTCATTCCTATCGAGATATTCTTTTTTACCTCTTGTTGTTTGAGATACTGTTCAGGATTTGGCATCATGTCAAAATGACAATGGGTGTCTATAATCATATTCCTGCTCTTATTTGTATTTCTTTTGTAGCTTTTTTCTTAAGCCAATTTATAACTTGTCTGTATGAGTGTAAGGCTAATGATGTATATTCATCTAACTCTTGCTTTTCTATAATTCCATTAAAGAATAGTTCTTGGCGAATTGTACGTTCATTCATTCTATTTTTTAGGAAATACAGAAGAGCGTTAAAATCCCTATTCCTTTTTTGATGTTTATTGTCAAGATTAAATTTAATGCCATGAAGTACATCAGTGCCAAGCAATGCCTCATTATCTAGACCTATTGTATCTAGTGCGACTCTTCTATATAAGCATGGCAAACACATACCACAATGTTTGATTTTGGCATTGCGTATTTCTATTCCGCTTTTGTCCCAAAAAACATTGTGACCACGTTTTGCACAAGAGCATGATAAGTCAACTAATGATTCTAAAATTGCCTTTTTCGAAGTATCTTGACAGCACTCAAGAACCATGTCTGCTTTTGATTTTAATCGATATGGGTTGTATATTGAGTTTGATATACCTATAGCATATAAAGCCTCCTGTATGCGTTTGATAAAAGTAGGATGCGTAGTTCGAGTACTGCATGAACTCCTTCTTCCACTATCAAGAGGTATATTTATTGATATAGTTCCATTCTCTGGAACTATCAATTGACATTGTGGGGATATTTTGTTTGCAATATATATTCCTGCTGCAAAAAATAATAAGGAACGTGAGCGGAATGTACTCTCTGTTGGAGTTTTAATATTCCAAAAATGAGGTTTAAGCCCTGCGTTCAGCAACACTTGTTCGTATTTATTCGAAAAGATATTGTTTTCCCTGCAATATTCTAAAATGCTTTTTTGATCACTATGCTCTTTGCCGAGTTCCATATGTGAAACAAGTAGTATCTTTTTATCAACAGAGAGAGTGCTGGCCTCATCTATAAATCCAATCAATGAGTCTAAACCTCCTGAAAACAATGCAACCTTTTCAAAAAACTGAGGATCATATTCCTTTACTTTTTTAGTTGGATTATACGAGTATGAATCTGCCTGTATAAAGTGAATATCCCAATTGTCGCCCGTAAGAAAATTGATTGCTTTATTAAAAGCTTCACGACCTTTATTCATATCCTCAAGATTTATTACAGGAACATTCAATAATATCAAGTTTCGTTTCCATCCATCATCTGAATTAGACAAACGCAGTACAGCTCTGTCCACATTATATACAATCATGGATAAAACTAATAAATCAAAAGCAACAGATGATGTATCTCGTGAAAACTCCCATAACTGTTTGGGATTAAACTTTGTGTTGACAGAATGAATTTTTCCGTCACTTCCTTGAAATGAAAGAGTAAAAAGGCCAAAAACTTCGCTTGTTTTTGACGGAGTATAATTAATGTTTATTCTTGTTTCCATATATCCAATATTTCTGATGTTAAAGAATCCAGGTATTCTTTTCCTTCTCGGCTATTGAAGTCGATTTGAGTTAGTTCTTTGCTTAACTTCTCATCTAGTTCGTTATGAAGCCAACCTCTCATGTCCTTCTTTATTTCTTCGGGATTACTCCCTTTGTCAAATATGTGGCTTTGAAATAATTCTGCAGAATATTCCAGTATGTATTCAATTTCAAATGTTATAATCCATTCATGAAGATCGTCATCTGTTGCATTCTGAAGTTTATCTTCAATTTCTTGTCCGTCTTTACAATCTGACAAAATATCATTCAGCACTTTATCCATTGCATAAGTTGCTGCTGCATCATCCATTGTAGAATCATTGTCTCCAATGATCTCGTGCAAAAGCAATTCCTTGAAATCATGTGGCGTTTTCGGCTTTTGTGTATCAGGCAGTCTATCAATGCCTAAACTTGATACAAGTCCATATTGTTTAATATTGTTTAAAACAGTAGCCAACCCTCTGACTGCATGTCCACCAGCACGTCCAAACGAACTGCTGCCTCTCTTACCTCCATGTCCTCCAATTCTGCCACCCCTATACAAACCATTGCCGAGCGCTATTCCTAAATTACGGAAAAACTTCGGAATATCCGCCGAATTGCAGCAGATTAACGCAACAGGATTTGATAATTAGGGAGTTAGAGGAAAAACGCAGAAGTTGGGCAGACAGTTGAAAACCGTCTTAAAGCAGATTAAAGCAAAAGAACGGTTTCCTAATCATTACCCGATGAAAGTGCAGATTTAACAGTTCCTGTTTCATTTTGCGGCGTTCTGCGCAGTTTTGCTTATCAATAGGTAACTCGTTGATTTATAGTTTTGCAACCAAAAAGAAACGAGTATGGCAAGAAGCACATTCAAGGTGCTGTTCTACGTGAACGGCAGTAAGGAAAAGAACGGAATTGTCCCCATCATGGGACGAGTTACAATCAATGGTACGGTAGCACAGTTCAGCTGCAAGCGGACTATCCCGAAAGAGCTTTGGGATGCCAAAGGGAACAAGGCAAAGGGCAAGAGTATGGAAGCGAGGGAAACCAATCTTGCCCTTGACAACATCAAGGCTCAAATCATCAAGCATTACCAGCGTATATCCGACCGTGAAGCCTATGTAACGGCAGAAATGGTACGCAATGCCTATCAGGGATTGGGCGGTGAGTATGAAACGTTGCTCGGTGCTTTCGACAAGGAAAATGAAGTGTTCAAGAAGCGTGTCGGAAAAGACAGGGTCAGGGCTACCTATATGGCAAGGGTACGGGCAAGAAACCATGTGGCGGCATTCATCAGGTCACATTACAAGCGGAACGACATCTCCATGCCTGAACTTACGCCCGACTTCATCAAGGAGTTCGCCGTGTTCCTTTTCAATGAAGCCGGACTGCACAACGGTTCGATATGGGAAAACTGCATGTGGCTGAAAGGTGTGGTGATGCGGGCGCATTTCAACGGACATATACCGAGGAATCCGTTTGCCCAGTTCCATATAAGCCCGAACACGAAAGAGCGTGAATATCTGACGGAGAATGAGTTAAAAACATTGATGGAATTTCAGTTCAAAGACCCCAAGAACTCCTATCTCCGTGATATTTTTGTTTTCGCCAGTTTTACCGCCCTCTCATTCGTGGATATAAAGGAATTAAGCAACGACCAGATTGTGGAAGTGAACGGTGAGAAATGGATTATTTCCAAACGACACAAGACGGGTGTACCGTTTCAGGTGAAGCTGCTGGATATTCCCTTGCAGATAATCGAGCGTTACAAGGCTTTTCAGGAAAACAATCTTGTATTCCCCAATCTCAACTATTGGTCAATATGCAAGCGTATGGGAAAGATGATAAAGGAATGCGGCATCACCAAGAAAATCAGCTTTCATTGCTCAAGGCACGGATTTGCGACCCTGGCTCTCAGCAAAGGGATGCCAATCGAGAGTGTCAGCCGTATTTTGGGGCATACGAACATTGAGACTACGCAAATCTATGCGAGTGCGCCCAGAATGGTCGCTTAATAAATACTTCTTTAGCAAGAAGTTAGGATTGGGTTCGATATAATCCTATCGTCAATCAGTTTATCCAAAGGGGAAACCCGATGGAGAGTGTAGCATACTGATTAAAGCTCCAAGTCCACTAATAGTCAGGTGGCGACTGAGGGGCAAGACGAAAAGACATACATAA
>ULNK01019413.1_pt1 | contig 10207 bp, 12 predicted proteins | sample 1951911 | NCBI WGS metagenome assembly ULNK01 (sample SAMEA4835576, study PRJEB28245) | human gut metagenome | biome: gut microbiome; material: fecal sample | place: Denmark | collected 2008 | reverse complement strand
CCCCCCCCAGCCAGTAAGCCCTGCAATAAAAGCTGCACATAACAGACCTGATATGTTTTTTTTCATAAATTTCTTATATCCCTTTTCCTAATTTTTCTGCCTCGTGCCTATTTGTCGCCATTCCTGCATATTTCATTCCATAAAGTCCTGCAAATCGTTTCATGGTATACTCTCCGGCTTCCATCATCCAGGATTCCGGCGCTGCTCCCTGGAATAAAAAATACAATGTCCTTCCAGAAAGTTCCCCTTCCTCTACCAGGCCATAGAAACGATCCAGCATATTGCGGATCGAACCGCATAGGTTGTGCCAGTACAGAGGAGAGCCGATGACCAGAATCTCTGACTCTTTTATTTTTCTGATTACTTCTTTCAGCTGATCACCTGGAAGCTGCTGGCCGTAACTTCCAATCTGGTAGTCTGTCAGATTCAGTGTTTCATATTCTTTTCCCTTTAAAAGAGAAGCAGCAAGTGCTGCCGTATTTCCATTTTTCTCAGGGCTTCCATTGATAAATAAAATCTTCATTCTGCTATTCTCCTCCTCTTGCTTAATTCAACTGGCTGTACTGTTCATCTGTCACTGGCTCGCACCACTCTGTTTTCGTATTGCTGCCTGGTATTTCCTGTGCAATGTGCTGAAACCAGGAATCTTTTGCAGCACCATGCCAATGCTTTATATTTGCCGGAATATTCACCACATCTCCAGAATGGAGTTTTCTTGCCTCCTGTCCCCATTCCTGATACCATCCTTCCCCGCTGACACAGATTAAAAGCTGTCCGCCTCCGGAAGATGCGTGATGGATATGCCAGTTATTCCGACATCTCGGCTCAAAAGTCACATTAAATGTTGGAATCTGTTCCTCCGTCATTGGAGCCAGATAGCTCTGTCCTGTAAAATACTGTGCAAATCCGGAATTTGGCTCTCCCACAGGAAACGGCAATGCCGGAACTGCACCTGTCTCATCCCCATAAACCTCCTGAATCAATGGAAATGTACTCCATGCCTTCGGCCAGCCACAATAAAATGCCAGCTGGGTAACCATCTCCACCACTTCTTCCCTGGTAATCCCATGCTCTTTTCCAAGATTCAGATGCGACTTCAGCTGTGGATACAAACCCGCCGAAAGTAGTGCCGCAATGGTAATCATGCTTCGATCTCTTAAGGAAAGCCTGGATTCTCTTGACCATACCTGGCCGAATAATACATCATCGTTTAGTTCTGCAAATTGAGGAGCCAGTTTTCCCAGCCTGTCCCTTCCTGCTGTCTGTTTTTTTGCCATCTCATTTTCCTCTTTTCTATTCTTTTTTATTTCTGTCCATCCACTGGCGGAACCATTTCTGCGTACTTTTTCAGCAGCTCCGGCGTGTTGATATAATACCGCTTATGCTGATCCAATTCTGCGATCCTCATCATTTCCTGTTGCGTCAAGGTAAAGTCAAACAGTTCAAAATTGTCCTGAATGTGAACTGGATTTTTAGATCCTGGAATCACAATATTCCCTGCTTGAATATGCCAACGAAGAATAATCTGCGCAGGTTCCTTCCTATACTTTTGGCCTAATTCCATAAACACAGGTTCCTTCAGAAGATTTTCATCCCCATGTCCGAGGGGATACCACGCCTGAATTGCCATCCCTGTCTGCTTCAGAAATTCTTTCAGTTCCTTTTCCTGATCATAGGGATGTATCTCTGTCTGCAGAACCGCCGGCTTTATCTCGCAAATATCCAAGATTTCCTTTATTTTTTCTTCATTGAAGTTGGAAAGACCTATCGCTCTTACCTTTCCTTCCTTGTATGCCTTTTCCATCAGGCGGTATCCGGCAGTGTAGTTTCCAGCCGGCTGATGGATGAGAAGCAGATCAATATAGTCTGTTCCCAAACGCTCCAGCGTTTTGTCAACTGCATCAGCCTGCTCATAAAAAGTTGGCCAAAGCTTTGTTTCCAGGAAAATATCTTCTCTATCCACACTCGATTGCTTCATAGCGCGTCCAACCGCCTTTTCATTTAAATAAGCATTTGCGGTATCGATCAGACGATATCCCACTTTCAACGCATAAAGCACCGATGCTTCCGCTTCATCCGGTGTCAAAAGAAAGGTTCCAATACCTGCCATTGGCATATCTACTCCATTGTTCAATGTAATCTGTTTCATGTTTCTGTCTCCTTTATTATTTTTTGTCTATTCAGGGCAGTCCTAATCATTACTTATTGTTCAGAGTTTGTCTGTTCTTCCCAAAATTCAACCGCCCGATCCAGCCAGCCTTCTGCAATTGTACCTTCGCCAAGTCCAAATCCGTGTCCCAGACCATTAAATATCTCTATTTCTGCTGCTGTACCCTGGTTCTCAATTGCCTCTATCCGGCGTTCCATAGTTCGGTAAGAAGCAATTCCATCGTTGGTTCCCACACAGGCATAGGTTGGCGGTTCATTTCCCACTACTTCAGAAAGTCCTGTATACTGCATAATGACTGCTCCAGGCGCTGGATATTCCTTTTCTCCAAATGCAGCAGTTCCGTAAGTTCCCAGCCATGCTGCCATTCGTGCTCCTGCCGAGCCTCCCCAGAGCGAATACCCTTCTGTATCTACCTGTAATTCTTCCGCATGTTCTTGAATAAATGCAATGGCTCTTGCCAGGTCCTCACAGGCAGTCTGTGCACCAGGACGGTAAATCAGTGCAAATGCATTATAGCCTTTTTCTGCCAGTTCCTGCATATGGGGAAAGCTGTCATGCATCGCTGCCACATACATAAAACCACCACCTGCATTGGTAACTGCGAACTTTTCTCCTGGTTTCCCTCTGAAGAAAAACAGTCCGGTATCTTCTTTGGAGGGATCTTCTGCTTCCTCTTCTTCTGTATAAATATCGTAAAAAATCTGTTCTCCATTCTGAACCCTTGTTTTCATTTCATTGATAATTGATACGGTTCTTTGTGGATTCACATGACTGTACCAGACCAGAATATTACCAAGCTCCTTTAAGGTCAGATCATCATCCACTGGTCGATCTACCGGAAATATAAGTCTGCCAAAATCTTCAAATACAGGATCTTCCATGACTTCTCTGACTCTGGTATCCTCTGTGAATATTTCTGTTTCTATACCCTTTCTCGAATCCTGTTCCTTTATAGTTTCTTTCATCGCAGATAATAACACCTCCGGAACTTCAGAAGTTTCTACAGGTGTTTTCAAACTGCATCCTGTCAAGAACATGCCAAGACTGATAATCGACACAGACACAGTTTTTAAAAGAAAATCCACTGTTTTCTGCACCACCTTTCTAGTTCTTTCTTATTTTGATCATAACAAAATCGAGACCTCAAAAGAAGTCTCGATTCGTTCATCAGTTTATACCTAAAGGTTATATGTTTAATTTGCAATGGATTGTACTGCTGTTAAAAATTTCTTCACTGCCTCTGACGGCGATGGGGAATGGAGCAGGCCATAAGGAATTTGATAGTCCCACTCTACCGGAATCATTTTCAGGAGCGGATGGACATTTGCCCATCCCATAAATGCCATTAACACATCACTGCTGTTTTCGCAATGATTGAAAATATCCATTCCGTAAAAATCAAAATCTATGATATGAATTTCTTTATGGTTGTTCTGCAAATCATCACGCAGTTCATCGACATAGCGGCTCCAGCCTCGGTGCATAAGAAGAAGGTTTTCTCCATAAAGATCCTGAATTGACAATTTCTCTTTCTCTGCCAGAGGATGCTCAAGGGAAACAGCACAGCAGATTGGTTCTCTACGCAATTCAATTCCATTGCACTTCCTCACTTCCAGCATGGTTTCATCAAAAATTCCAGCCACAACATCAATATTCTGCCCCAGGTTTTTCAGAATTTCCCTGGCATTTTCCGGCGTATTTTCAAATGGAATCAGCTGAAATTTAATATCCGGATACTGCTTTCTTATCTTCGGCCATAGTTCTACCAGAACAGAGGACGGGGTAATAGGAGAGGTTCCAATCCGAATCACTTCTTGCGTTTTTATAGTGCTCTTAGCCCGAACTACTGAATCTTTGCAGTACTGAATAATATATTTTGCGTCCTGATACATGGATTTTCCTGCCTCTGTCAGTATCAGCCCCCGATGAGTCCTGTCAAACAGTTTTATCCCCAGGCTCTCCTCCAAAAGATTGATCTGTTTGATTACAGCAGTAGGCGTAATATAGCTTTCTGAAGCAGCCTTATTAAAACTCCCTGCATCCGCAACATGAATAAAGGTTTCTAATTGAGGATTATACATTGATGCAAATACCTTCTTTCTATATGATGGAAAACTTATCAACAAATTGCATTTTTATATTTTATCCTTCTTCTCAAATCGCAAATAGCATCCACGGATTGCCTCCATAATTGTATTCCAGTCCAGATCAGACGCATAAGAAAACAGCTTTTCTAATTACATTCTACACAAAATATGTGAAAATGAAATTGCAATTTTCTTCCTCTTTAATTCAATTTGTCTCTTACAATATCGGTAAGCTTTCCATGATACGAACAACTGCATCGCAGGTTTCCCTAAACTCGATCCCTGCAGCATAATCAAAATCTTTCTGGTAATTCTGCCACTGACGATTCATAATTTCGCTGTTTCGAACCGTCTCCATAATCTTATGATATTGTTTTACAACACTTGATGACTCCCGCGTTCTGGTAGTTGCATCCATATCCATTGTTGCCCTTGAATTCAGTCCAACCATAGAGGCAATTAAGAATCCGCCCTTAATGATAAAATTATTCCGATATTCTGAAACTGATACCCGCTCTAAGAAACGCTCCAACATATAATTCTGTAACACAAGCTGTGCGGATATTTTTTTCTCTTTTGCAATATTCTTTACTACAGCCTTCAACTGCATCGCATTTTTCACAGCAGTACCTCCAAATAAGATCTAAGTTTTTTTTCCACTTTCAGTAATCGCGCATATTCGGAAAGCTTCGGAATATTTCTTTTTTTATCAGCTACATATCGTTTAAACGCTTCAGAAACAATTTGTACATCTGTATGATTTTTTGTTCTTAAGATATCACACAATGTTCTTTCTGCACTGTATGCTCTGACGGCATTTCCTCCCGGAGTCATCAACTTATCAATTCCAAGACTGTACAAAGGTTCTTTTGCACTACAGCACAAAATTCCTTCTGACTTGGGACTGGATAGATTGTATGTGTTTGGAAAGGTCATATGATATTTTCCCGGTGTCCTATCTGTCAAATCACACAGGAATAATGCTGTGTTGAGAGAAAAAATCCCCCGTTTATAACGGCTTTGAAGATTGACAAATTCATCTTCCCAAACCCCCGGTAATGTATAGACACCACGTGAAGCACGCTCTAACTCACCGCTATCAACCAGATGCTTTAAACTTCCTCGTGAAATGCCTGCAGCGACGACCATTTCTGTAGTTATAATACCATTATTCTGCTGTGCAAGATTTAAAATCTGCTGAGAATACTTCATGTGCTTCACCACCTTTTTACTTTCTTGCTTAATATTATATGTGAAATAAGCAAAAAAGTCAAATATGATTATTTTGAACTTTTCAATTTGTTTTTATGACTCTTTTATTGCAAAGTATTCTCTCATTTCTTCATATAGTTCAGGAAACAGAAAAGACTGCACGAAAAACGGACACCCTTACATTACATCTGCAGATTTCTCTCTGGAAAGATTTCGTATTAAATCCTTCAGTTGTTTTGCTGTTTTTATCATAAAAGCACCTCCAAATATTGCCGTAAAATTTTTTCTACCCGAAACATCCCAGCATATTGCATTAAAGTCCGCAGATTTTTATCTTTTCTGCGAGCATACGCTTTTAATGCCCCCTGAAAAGTCTGTATTTCAATTCTGCTGCGGCTTCGGAGCAAATCGCAAACCGTTCGCTCCATGTCATAAACCGGCACAGTATGTCCAAACGGAGTCTGAGCCGTCGTGATTCCCACGCCATGCAGTTCTGATTTAATTGTAAACACTTGAATGCCTTCTGCTTTCATTTTTGTTGGATTGCAGCCTGTTTTAACCGTAACTGTATATTCCATTGGCTCACGATCTGTCAGATCATGAAAAAACAAAGCTGTTTCGTGAGAAAATACTGCCTGTTCAAATCGCAGATGAAGCAGATACATAGAATCCACCCAGGAATCTTTGGATATATAGATCCCATGTGCAGCCCTTTCCAGGTCTCGTGACCGCACATAATCATAAAACATTGGCTTTGAAATTCCGGCAGCTATAACCTGCGATGTCCGCAGCATTCCATCCTGCATAGTCAGCATCTGGTCCATCTGTTCAAACTGTTTCATCATTTCACTTCCTTTCGCACTAATATCATATACAATATTAGAATAAAAGTAAAATTTAGAACCTTCATAGTATTACAAAAGCTGCCACCCAACGAACTTTTACCGCTGATGTGACAGCTTTCTGCCATAATAAATACTTTTGCCAAAGTGATTTTATATTCTTTTACTATTCAAAAACTCAACCAATCCATCTACCATACTGTTTATGAACCAATTCTATTCTCTTCAAATAATTTTTTTAATTCTCTTTGACCCATACCCATTCTTATTAAAAAGCAACAATAAGATAATGCCATCAATGTAAATGATGTTTTAGCAACTACGGAATCTACAGTCCTATATCTTCCATGCGTAATATCATTTCTGAATTTAACAAATGTAGCAATATCATCCTCATTACAAGATAAATTGGCTCTTTTTTGTAATATATCCATATATTCTTTATTTTCCGTATATAGCAAGAATATTCGTCTACTATTTGCCATATCCCAATGTGATATACTACTATAAATCATATCGTATGTCTTATCTTCTAGTTTTTTATCCGATTTTCTATGCTCTTTTATTACGCACTTCACTTTTTTTATCAAATCTGTAAGATTTTCGTTCTCATCATTTTCTAAATCTTCTATAAAATTCAGTTCACATTCAATAGATGAACATATATTTTTTATCTTATCATCTGATAACACGGTATAATCTGCATCTGAGCTTGCATAAAATTCAAACGAGTAAGTAGCTATTCTCTCTGTATCAGCGGCAATTATTGAGTGAATATTAAATATGCAATCATTCATATCATCAAAAAGAATATTCGCTTTATAAGATTTTTCTGTAAGATTATCATACTGACAGTCTATAAAACCATCTCCAAAGCATAACCATTTCCCTGTTTCTTTATCTATTTGAAATAATCTAACATCATCAAATCCAACATTCTTTCTATTTGTCATAAACCTGCATATTTCTAATAAAATATGGTAAATATTTTTTATGAATTTAAGTGGTATTTCTTCTGAAAATTCATATTTGATTTGCTAATAATATAAAGACCCGGTCTCAATTTATAGTTTGCTGATATATTTCTTTTCTCATATCCTGTATATACAGCAATTTGATAGCCATCAGATGTATAACCATGTAAAAAATACTCCTGAGAAATTATTGTTTTCTTTTTGAACGCAGCAACTAATCCAACTTCCTCGGATATAAAATTAAATATCCTATCCTGCATATGAAAATATATTTTCTCGTTATCCTGGAGAATAAAGCCAGTAAAATTTTTTATATTTCTTCCAATCATAATATCCCCTTCACTGTCTTAATAAATTCATTTTTCTCATCACAACATCCCTCAATTCCTGATACTCTTCTCTCCTGCCCAAGTACTTTAATAAAAATATCCTTGCTCAACTATTTTTTTTATTCCCTCAATAACGATTTCATACGGGACATATGTAAAAAGCAATTTTCCTGTGATCTTCTCATAATCCATCTGATATACAGCACTTTCAATAATTTCCGTCAAAACATGGTTGATACACACATCTTGTTTTGCCGAAGGACAGATAGACAAAGGTTCTCGCAGTTTCCGGACTTCCTGTATCAGTTTCGGCAATGATGTATCCGGTGATTTGTACTCCAATATTTTATATATATCATACAGATGCCGTGAATGTCTTTCTACCTTGCCTGCCATATAATAATCGCAAATGGCAAACACCTTATCAACCAGTGTCCGTTCAATCGCCTGCGTTGTTATTTCAAATGGCATAAGATCAAATTCTTCTGCCAATTCTTCCTGTCCAGTCAGCTTTAAAAAACGATAAATGTAGTTATCTGCCATCCTCTGAACTGTCGGGAAAGGAAGCAGTGCAATGTATGTCTCAATGACCAGTTCCGTTTTCATTTCCAGAGTTGGTGAATAGAGACTTGGATAACTAGCCCTGTAGCAATTATAACTGCGCCGACTTCGTGTCTCTTCAAGATTCATGATTGGAATACTCAGCACATCCATCGCGGAAACAATCGATTTTTTGAGTTGCCTTTTCCTGCTTTCCCCAGGAAACCCATCAGAAGCCGCATAAGAAATATCAATATCTTCAGAAAAACGTTCTAAAATTTGATAGCACTTGGTCAAAGATGTTCCGCCTTTAAATACCATACCATTGATATGTGCAGACAGTTCCTTCAACGCAAGTGTCACATAATAATCTTTCTCTATAATACTTGGAGGTATATGTAATTCATTTGAGGCTGCGGTTACAAACTCCGTAAAGGCCTCACGATCAAGATGTAAATTCATAAATAATTCCCCATTCAATCAATTTCTTTGCTGTTGCACCTGTAGCAGCCGACAACACATTCTTAAGATTTTCTCTGCTGTACCGCTGCTTCTTTACATATCTTTTCAATATCTCCCCTGTTTTTTTTTCTGAATATTCCGAATACAATTCAGCCTGAGAAACAGCGTCTAGGAATTGAAGCAAACTTGCATTCTCGGAAGTAATTTCTATAGCTGGGCGTTTCAGTCGAACTGTCTGTGAACCTATCTCAACAATTCTCCCCTTAGTGGATTCTCTGGCAGTTACAATTTCCAATACAGCGGGCATTTGCGTTGTCAGACCAATCTGGTTTGCAAAAGTAGCACCAGAAAAATACCCATAAGTTTCCTCTGAGTTTTTTATATATTTGCGTATAATAACCTTCTCTGGATCTAAATAACTTTTTTTCAGGAAACGAGATGCTTTGGGAAGATAATAAATTCCGGTATCAAACCGAACAATATCCCCTGATTTTACCATCCTCTTGAAATATTGCCGCAGAGCGTTATCATTAATGCCTTCCAGTTGGATTTCACTAATAAAAATAGGTTCATTATATCCATAGGTTTTCTCAAGATATTCCTTCAGCATATAAGTATCCACTCCTTCCACCTCCATGATACTATATTTATACTATATAAGTCAACAAATATGTCAAAATATAGTTTGGACTTTTTGAAAAGAATTTATCCATAAAAGGAGTAAGTTTTATAATCCTCATAGTATTACAAAAGCTGCCACCCAACGAACTTTTACCGCTGATGTGACAGCTTTCTGCCATAATAAATACTTTTGCCAAAGTAGCAAACATCTGTTCTTCTGTTTTACGCTGTTTCTGGAAGGAATTCTGTTACATCCACCACAATCTTCAAGAGTTCGTTTTTAAAGAGTTCACCTTCTTACATCTAATGCTTTGATATGATAGTAAAATCTGGCAAATAAAATGGCCCAGAACTAAAAACGTGCCCCTCTGCCCTGTAAAAAAATTTTACTTGACAACTGAAAATTTCAGTGCTAAAATTCAAAACAATTTCATACACCAAACCGTTGAAGCGGAGATAACGGCAATGATGCCTTTACAGAGAGCCTGCGCTGGTGAGAGTCAGGTGAGAAACAAGTTGTCAAATGGACCGCTGAGGGTGCAGTCAAAAGTTTCGGTATTTTACCGAAGCCCAGTATTCTGCAACGTGAAGGCATACGTCAGTTGCCGGGGATATGTTGGTATCCTGCTAAGCGCATGGCAAAGCCATGAATTCAAGGTGGCACCGCGGATTCTTTGTACCGTTTTATTTTTGTACACGATTCGTCCTTGACAGAAACTCTCGTTTTCTGTCAGGGGCGTTTTTTTATTCACAAAAATCTTCCCTTCTGGCAGAAATTCACCAAAACCATTTTAGAAGGAGGCAGTCTATGAAAATATTACCATCTCTAAGTTCCATACAGGATCTGGCGGCCGCAGGGACTTATGATGTACTCCCCGTAAGCTGTGAGCTTCTGTCCGACTTTATCACTCCCATTGAAGCTTTGAAAATTTTAAAACATGTTTCCTCTCACTGCTATCTGCTGGAATCG
>ULNK01016824.1_pt1 | contig 10367 bp, 9 predicted proteins | sample 1951911 | NCBI WGS metagenome assembly ULNK01 (sample SAMEA4835576, study PRJEB28245) | human gut metagenome | biome: gut microbiome; material: fecal sample | place: Denmark | collected 2008 | reverse complement strand
CCTTCCGTGCTTATTAAAAGCACGCGCGAGTTTTCATCAAGCCCAAGTTCATTGCGAAGCTGTGTAAGGTCAGGGCCCTGCATCAGCGCTGCCAGAACTCCGGCGGTTACCGCGCCCGATTCGCCCGAAACAATGCGCGCATCGCTGCTTTGCGGCATACCCAAAAGACGCATGCCGCTGGCTGCATAGTCATCGCTGCAGGCAATAAAGGCACCGGCAAAATTATTGATTATATCCCAGCTTATGGTGCAGGGTTCGCCGCAGCAAAGCCCGGCCATCATGCTGTTCATTCTGCCGGTTACTTTGTGCAGCGTGCCGTCGTTTGCCGCTGCCGTTTTATACAGGCAGGCGGCTTTGTCCGGCTCGCAGATAACGGTAACAGGCAGGTTGTTCTGCCAAAGCGCTGCAAAATAGCCGAGCACCGCGCCTGCCATGCTGCCTACACCTGCCTGCAAAAACAAATGCGTCGGCATTATGCCGTTTAGCTGAGCGGCAATTTCCTGAGCCATAGTGGTATAGCCCTGCATAATCCAGGTGGGTATTTCTTCGTAGCCGCTCCACGCGGTATCCTGCACAAGTACCCAGCCGTGCTTGCGGCTCATGGCATAGGCAAGGCGTACGGCGTCGTCATAGTTAAATTTTGTAATTTCCGCTTCTGCGCCTAGTGCGCGGATGTTGTTAAGCCGTTCCTGGCTTGAGCCTTCTGGCAGGTAAACAACTGCTTTATGCCCCAGAAGTTTGGCAGCCCAGGCTACGCCGCGCCCGTGATTGCCGTCCGTTGCCGTTACAAAGGTTACGGTGCCAAGTTTGGCTCTGGCTTCTTCGCTACACAAAACGTTAAAACTGTTTCCGTCAACGGGTATATTTAATTTGCCGCATAGGTATCTGGCAATGGCGTAACTGCCGCCCAGCGCTTTAAAGGCGTTCAGCCCAAAGCGTGCCGATTCGTCCTTAACAAAAATCTGACCAACGCCGAGCTGTTTTGCCAGATTAGGCAGGCTTACAAGCGGAGTTTGCGCATAACCTGCAATGCCGCTGTGAAATTTAAGTACGGCCTGCATAGCTTCCGGCTGCACAAATTTGAGGCTGCCGGTATTTTTATTTCCTTTATGAAGTACATATTGCAGATTGGCCATAAAACTGTTCTCCTGTACTAAAACGGCACAGCATAAGGCTGTGCCGCAGTTAATTATTCAGTTTATGAACTTTTTAAAACAGTTCTTTTAAAATCATGGTCTGTTCGCGGTCGGGGCCTACGGAAACAATGCCTACTTCAACGCCTGCTACTTCGCTCATGCGTTTTAAGTATTTTTTGCAGTTTTCCGGCAGGTCTTCGTATTTGCGTACGCCGCTGATATCGGTCATCCAGCCTTCAAATTCTTCGTAAACAGGTTCAACCTGTGCCAAAACTTTCAGGCTTGCCGGGATTTGTTTGATTTCTTCGCCGTTATATTTGTAGCCTACGCACATTTTAATTACAGGCATTTCGTCAAGAATGTCAAGGCGGGTTACTGCCAGGCAGTCAAGGCTGTTTACGCGTGCGCTGTATTTCAGCATAAAGGCGTCAAGCCAGCCGCAGCGGCGCGGGCGTCCGGTAACGGTGCCGTATTCGTGGCCTCGTTCACGCAGTGCGTTGCCGTCAGCGTCAAACAGTTCGCATACAAACGGGCCTTCGCCAACACGGGTGGTGTATGCCTTAACAACGCCAACCACATGGTTGATGCACAGCGGGCCTACGCCGCTGCCGGTTGCCGCATTGGCAGCAGTCGGGTTGGAGCTGGTAACATACGGATAGGTGCCGTGGTCAATATCAAGGAAGGTAGCCTGTGCGCCTTCGAACAATACGTTTTTGCCTGCTTCAAAAACTTCGCCAAGCACAACTCCGGTGTCGCAAACATGCGGGCGGAGTTCTTCGGCATAAGCCAGGTATTCTTTCAGCACGCTGTCATAGTCAAACGGTTCGCCGCCGTAAATTTTGGTAATAATTTCATTTTTGGCAGCCAGGTTTACACGCAGCTTGTCAGCAAAAGTATCGGGTTCCATCAAATCGCAGATGCGGATGCCGGTACGGGCTACTTTATCCATGTAGCAGGGGCCGATGCCGCCTTTGGTAGTGCCGATTTTGTGTTCGCCGAGTGCAGCTTCCTGCAGTTCGTCCAATTTTGCATGGTAGGGCATAACAACGTGGGCGCGGTCGGAAATCAAAAGATTGCTGCAGTCAATGCCCTGGGCTTTCATGCCTGCAATTTCCTGAAGTACAACTGCGGGGTTAATAACTACGCCGTTGCCGAGGATATTGATTTTATCTTTGTACAGTACGCCGGAGGGCAAAAGACGCAGTTTATAGGCAACATCGTCTACAACAACGGTGTGCCCTGCGTTGGAGCCGCCGGAATAACGTACAACAGCGTTGGCTTTCTGAGCCAGGTAATCAACAATCTTGCCTTTGCCTTCATCGCCCCACTGGGCGCCGATAACTACAACAGATGACATAACTATCTCTCCTTATATAATCATAATCCGAAGCGCGCCATAATGAGGTCTACATTGCGCAGCATCGGCATGGGGTCAAAGCAATGCTCAATTTCTTCGTCGGTGAGGTATTTTTTAATATCCTCATCGTGTTCAACATTGGTTTTAAAGTCTGCACCTTCCAGCCAGCGGGCCATAGCATTGCGCTGTACCCATTTGTAAGCGTCCTCGCGCAGTACGCCTTTGCTTACAAGGGCAATCAGCAGGTTCTGACTGTAAATAAGGCCGCCGGTTTTGTTCATGTTGGCAATCATGGCATCCGGATAAACCAGCAGTTTATCAACAATGTTGATGAATTTGCGCAGCATATGGTCCAGTGCAATGGTTGCATCCGGCAGAATAACCCTTTCTACGGAAGAATGGGAAATATCGCGTTCATGCCACAGGGTAACATCTTCAAGTGCAGCAACGGCGTACCCGCGCAGCAGCCTTGCCATACCGGAGATTTTTTCGCAGGTAATTGGGTTGCGTTTGTGCGGCATGGCCGAAGAACCTTTCTGGCCGGGCGCAAAATATTCTTCAGCTTCGCGGATATCGGTGCGCTGAAGGTTGCGGATTTCGGTTGCCATTTTTTCCAGCGAAGAGCCGATAATGGCGATGGTGGTTAAATAATCGGCGTGGCGGTCGCGCTGGATAACCTGGGTTGCCAGGCGTGCAGCCTTAATGCCGAGTTTTTCGCATACATATTCTTCAACAAACGGGTCGATGTTGGAATAAGTACCGACAGCGCCGGAAAGCTTGCCGACGGAAATAAATTCGCGGGCCTGTTTCAGGCGTTCCATATTGCGTTCGGTTTCATCCATCCACAGAGCAAATTTCAGGCCGAAGGTCATCGGTTCGGCGTGAATGCCGTGCGTGCGGCCAATCATAACGGTGTGTTTGTGTTCGGCGGCGCGGCGTTTTAAAACTTCGTGCAGCTTTTCGAGGTGTTTCATCAAAAGGTCTGCGGACTGCTGCATCATAACGCCCATAGCGGTGTCTTTAACGTCGCTTGAGGTTAAGCCTTTATGGATGTACTTGGAAGCATCGCCCACATATTCTGCAACATTTGTTAAAAAGGCGATAATATCGTGGTTGGTAACAGCCTCAATTTCTTTAATGCGTTCAATGCGGAAATCTGCTTTGGTCTGAATGTCATGCAAAGCGTCATCAGGCACAATGCCCAGTTTGTTCATGGCTTCGCAGGCAAGAATTTCCACGCGCAGCATGGTGCGGAATTCGTTTTCAAGAGTCCAGATATTGCCCATTTCCGGATTGGTATAGCGTTCAATCATATTTTTGCCCCCCAAAGTGTTTTTTACAATAAGAAACAGGAAGCAGCCTCTTTTGTGCCCTTCCTTAACGACAAAACTTATTATCCTTTCTTATCATACCATTTATAGCATTTTACCGCAAGGCTATCCGGCTTTTTTATAAAAATATTCCTGCGGCAATTATAAAACGACAGTGCCCAAAATTGTAAGGCAGTGCCGTTTATATCAGTAAAAAGCATGCAGCGCATACAGTGCTGCCAAAAATATTAAATTGTCAACCGTAAAAATTGCCAGGTACTGCCGCCTTAAATGCGGATACTTTGCAGCAACCTGCTTGTAGGAGATAAGGCTTGCCATGGAAGCGATAAGCGTGCCAAGGCCACCGAGGTTGGTGCCTACGATAAGCGCGGCGTAGTTATTGCTGTAACCTGAAAGCAGCATTGCCGCAGGTACGTTGCTGATAACCTGGCTGACGGCGACGCTTATTAAAACTTCGTTGCCAGCCAGAATCTGATTGATAAAACTGTGCAGGCTTCCGATATGGTTCATATTGCCGACAAAAATAAAAAAGAAAAGAAAGGTCAGCAGAAGCGAATAATCAATCTGTAAAAACAGGCTTTTATTTTTGTATAAAAGTGCGGCGGCAACAATGGCCAGCAGTACCAGGTGCGGCACAAAATGGGCCACGGTAAGCACGCATAAGGCAAATAAAACAAGGTAAAAGCAGACGGTGCGCTTGTCTTTAAGCCGTTCGGTTTTTATATCCAGCTGCAGGTGTTCTTCCTGGTAAAATACAAGCACAACTACCGTCAGCATAAAGGCGGCAAGGCCGGTATACAGCCACATCAGTTCCAAAAATTCCGGCACGCCCATGCCCGAAAGCGAAAACAGGTACAAATTCTGCGGATTGCCGATAGGCGTAAACATACTGCCGAGGTTAGCCGCTATCGTCATCAGCGTAATGGTGCCGCAAAGTTTGTCCGTTAAATTAATCATTTCCAAAATCATAATGCCGAAAGGCACAAAGGTAATCAGCGAAACGTCATTGGTGATGAACATGCTGCTGATGAAGCATAAAAATATCAGCGTAAACACAATGCCGCGTCTTGTTTTTACCTTAATTAATATGCGGCTGCCGATGAACTGCAAAAAGTTCTGCCCGCGCAGGCCTTCAATAATCAGCATCAGGCAGAACAGCATGATGAGCGTATTAAAATCAATATAGCGCAGATATTTATTAAGGCTGGGCGGTTCAATGAGGCACGAAAGCAAAGCCAGTACCAGTGAAACGCTTAACACAACATCATTGCGCAGATAGTTTTTTATTTTTGCAAGCACTTGTTAAACGCCTTTCCGTAAAAGCAAAATAAATTCTTAAACATTGTACCATATTTGCAGAAAGATACAAAAGATTTTAATAAAATTTTAACGGTTAATTTTTGTTTGCTGTGCTTTATTTGTTTACGTTTGTTGACATAATTCTTTAACAGAGTTACACTAATATCAATATATTAAAAGAAAACAGCAATATTTAAAACGCTGTTACAAAATTTATTTTGTTTTGAAAGGGAAAGATATTATGAAGGAAAGTGTACAGGCAAAATTAATGCTCAGTGCGGCTATGGTTATTTTTGGCACGCTGGGCGTTTTTACGCGCAATATTAGTGTAACAAGCGGTGAACTGGCGCTGTACCGCGCGGTGCTGGCGTCCGTCCTTATCGGGTTTTACCTGGTATTTATTAAAAAAGGCGGGCTTAATTTAAAAAACGCCGGGCGTGAGCTGCCGCTTTTACTTGCTTCCGGCATTGCCATGGGCATTAACTGGATTTTGCTGTTCCAGGCGTACCGTTATACAACAATTTCGGCGGCTACTTTAAGCTATTACTTTGCGCCTGTTATCGTTACGGTTGCTTCGCCGCTTTTGTTTCACGAACGGCTGACGGCGAAACAGATTATCTGCTTTGTAATGTCCACGCTGGGGCTGGTGCTTATTATAGGCACCGGCGGCGGTGAAGAAACTGCCGGTATTACAGGTATTTTGTTTGGGCTGGGGGCGGCGGTTTTTTATGCCGCTGTTATTTTGCTTAATAAATTTATTAAAAATGTGGCAGGCATACAGCGTACCATTTTGCAGCTGCTGGCCGCCGTTGTTACTTTGCTGCCGTACGTGGCGTTAAGCAGCGGGTTTAATTTGAACCTGCTGGACGGTACCGGCTGGGCGTGCCTGCTGACGGTTGGTTTATTCCATACAGGCATTACTTACTGCCTGTATTTTTCCGCACTGAAAGATTTAACGGGGCAGGAAGCCGCTATTTTAAGCTATATAGACCCCCTGGTTGCCGTAATAATTTCCGTACTTTTACTGGGCGAGCCCATGACGCTGATGCAGCTTATCGGCGGCGCGCTGATACTGGGCTTTACTTTGTGGAATGAGAAAGCGTAGCAGTATCATAATTTAAAAATTTAAAAGCATAGAGATATACTTCTGCGGCCCGGCAAAAATGATGTGGCTTCTCCGATTCCGCCCAGGCTGCGCAGCCGGGCTCTCAAAAAATAGCGTGCTGAATTTAACCGCCACATTTTTTGGCTCGTGCCTTGAAGCACATCTCTATGCTTTTGCTGAATTTATAATGTAAAACCCGTCGCGTAATAACGGCGGGTTACTTTTATTATTGGGTTAATAGCCACTTAATGCCAGCGCCGCTGCGGCTGATAATATCGCGGTAATGACCGCCGGGGTTAAGTTCATAACAAGTGTTAATGCCAAGGCTGCGGTAATGCGCTGCCAGTTCTTCCGTACACTGCTGCACGGTTTTAAGGTATTGGTTGCGTGCGCGTGCTTCTTTATCGCCAAGCGAAAAATACAAATGCTGCGGAGCGATACGAAGCGTGTTTTTCAGGGCAAAATCCTTAAAACCTGGGTACCACAGCGAACCGCTCATACTCGCCGCGCGGCTGAACAAATCTGTTTTGTAGAGTGCGTATATGGTAAACAAACCGGCCAGCGAATATCCGGCAAGCCCGCGCCACAAAATTCCGTTCAAGCCTGCTTCGGCCTGCGGTAAAACCTGCTGCGTTAAAAATTGCAGGTAGGCGTTCGCGCTTCCGGTAAACATTTCGCTGTACTTAAATAAATTGCCCGCTGCCCAAGGAGAAAGTTCTGCTTCCCAGTTCAAGCCGCTGACAGTTACCAGTGTAAAATCCGGGCAGCTGCCTTTTTGAATTTGCGCATAAACCTCGCCGCCATCGTCGTTGTAGGTTGTTAAATAAATTACCGGTTTGTTTTTTGCCAATGCGGGATAGAGCGTTATTTTCTTTTTATCGGTGTTAAAGGTTTGTTTCTCCATTTTTAGCGCTTTCTGTTTTTATTAAACTACACACATCAATAAATTGATACCAGCACCGCGCTGTTCAGTTCTGCCATTCGCCTGTAAAATCTTTTCAGATTTTCGTAACAAATACGCAAATCGTCTTCAATTTCTTCTTTTTCTTCTTCGTAACTCCAAATATCGGGATAAATGTTGTTAGCAGCAAATTCCTGCATATTAAAATTTGCAATGTATTTTTCAAAATCAAGGTTTTCCAGCGCTACGGCTATTTCTTTCACTCTGTATGCGTTTATTCCAGCCACATATTCTTCAGCGTCCTCACCTGATAAAGTAAATTCGCCCACTATTGCTTCGCTGATTAAATTATTTTTAAGAAGTTCAGCAGATTTACCAGTTAAAAGAAAATGCAGTGCGTCCCACATTTTATCAATGTCGCACAAAATTACATCTTCATTTTCCTGTAAATCCTCAATATTTTCAAATAAATCCGTGCTATTTTTTAATTCTTGTAATTTTTCATCAGCTATTTGCTGATAATTTGCAATCATGCCCATTTATATTTCCCCTTTCCACATATACGTATGTAAGAAAGCACTTAACTAAATACGGTCATTCAACGCCAAACATCGGCTTGCCGTCTTTTCTTGCTATCATGCCAAGGGTAATATCATCATAAATTTCCTTCGTGTACACATAGGTACCGTTTTTTATGTTAGCCACAAAATCAACAATAAAAGCCTTAAATGATGGTGCAACAAGTTCACGCTCCGGCGAGTTATACCAAAAAGTAATAACCTGCCCTGCGTTTCCGCCTTCTGCCGGTTCAAAATCAAGGCACAGGCAATGCCCGTCAGCCGTTGCGGCAAAAGGCACCCACAATGCGCAGCCCCATACATTTTTTATGCCCGGTTCTGCTTCAGCAGGAATTTGCAGAAAATCCTCTTCGTTAAATTTAAAGGCATCCCAAAAATAAAGTATCTGCTTTAAGCTGCACAGAAAGAACGTATCAAAAAGTGCATCAGCATATTCATTCTGACCGTTAAACGCTCGGTAAAATTTTTTAAAATCCTCCGGCAGCATTATATTCATTTTTTCTTCCGCAGTCTTCAGTTCTGTTTCCGTTGCTCCGGCAAACAAATCAGGCTGAAAACCCTGTATATTTTTAATGGTTTCTGCAAAATCTTCAATAAAGTTCATAAAACAAACCTTTTATTTTAAATAACTTACTCGCGCCACTCCACCGTCTCACTCCACGATTTGCGCGGACGCGGGGCAGGTTCTTCATCAGCGTAGCCCAGTGCAAAAGCTGCGGCAAGCTCGCCGCCCAACCATTTGCACAGCTCCTGTTGCGCAAAATAGGTGTCGCAAATCCACAGATTGCCAAGCCCTGCTTCCACCGCCGCCAGCGACATATTCTCTACCGCTGCGCCGATTGACTGCGCATTACAAATTTCAAACACACGGTTTTCTGCATTCTGCGGGGTCAGTAAATCAAGTCCCAGCGTATTGACTACAAAAATAATTACGGGTGCCTGCCGCATAATGGCAAGCGTGTTACATGCACCGGCTATATACTGCGCGCTTTCGGGCAAAAGAGGCTGCTGTGCTTCACGGCGCAGGCCCTGTTCCATTGCACTCAGCGCTTCTTCTTTTGCTTGGCAGGTTGTTACCACAAAATGCCACGGCTGCCTGTTTTTGGAGGACGGGGCAAGTGCGCCTGCTTTTATAATTTCTTCAATTATATGGCGCGGTACCGGCGTGCTTTTAAATTTGCGTATGCTGCGCCTTGCGGCGATTGCGTCAAGCATATTCTTCCTCCGTCAGTATTTCCGACAGATTTTGAATAATCTGCCGCAGGGTTTTAACGGTTTCGTCAAGCGGCAGGGCTTTGCTTTCGTCCCATACCATCTGCGGGAGCAGCGGCACATGTGCAAAGCCGGTTTTTACTGGCGTGCCGTTAAAGTGGTGCAGTGCGGTGTAAAAAATGTCGTTGCAGACATAACCGCCGGTGCAGTAGCCAAGGTGAACCGGGCAGCCCTGCTTTTGCAGGCGTTTTACAAGGGCGTGCGTTGGTATGGTGGCAAAATACGCTGCCGGCGCGCCAGGCACAACGGGTTCGCCCCAGGGTGCTGCGCCTTTGTTGTCCTCTAAAAGCGCGTCGCGCAGGTTTACGGCAACTGCATCAAGGTGCAGGCGTGTGCTGCCGCTGTCCATGCCCGTCATTAAAATAACGTCCGGTTTAAGCCGCTCAGCTTCTTCAAGCAGCAGCCGTCCGGCCGTGCCGTAAATATTAGGCAGCTGCATTTTATGCACGCTGAAGCTGCCGATTACTTCCGGCAGGGCCTTAACTGCTTCCCACGAGGGGTTAATGTTATAATGTGCAAAAGGGTCAAAACCTGTCAGTAAAAGTTTTTTCATCATATTCCGGCAGAGGTTTATTTGGCCATCTGGTAAATCTTTTCCATGTCGTCAATGTTCAGTGCTTTAAAGCCGCCGATGGTGCGTGTGTTGTTAAAGCTGCATTTATAGGCCAGTTCTTTAATCTGTTCGTCGGTAAGGTGAATATCCATATCGCTGATTTTCGTCGGCATGCCAATGCTTTTAAAGAATGCTTCCATGGCTTCAATGCCTTCAAGGGCAATTTTTTCTTCCGCACCGGCGGTATAGGGAATGCCGAAAACATTAACGGCAAGCTGCGCAAAGCGTGCGGGGTTAACAGGCATTACGTAACGCGCCCAGCTGCCCCAAACTGCTGCAAGGCCTGCGCCGTGGGCGATATCAAACATGCCGCCGAGTTCGTGCTCCAGCTGATGGCAGGCCCAGTCGCCCAAAGTGCGGTCGCCGGTAATATCGTTGTGCGAAAGAGTGCCGCTCCACATAATTTCGGCGCGTGCATCGTAGTCATCAGGCTTTTTAAGGGCGGCTTTTACGTTGCGCATTACGTTTTTAATCAGCGTTTCGGCAATGCCGTCCGTTAAATTAAGCTGTTTAACATCCGGTTTGGTAAAAAAGCGTTCCAGGCTGTGTACAATAATATCCGTGCAGCCGCTTGCCGTTTGGTAAGCGGGCAGGGTATAGGTAAGCTCCGGGTTCATAACGGCAAATTTGCAGTAAGCGTAAGGAGAATAAGCGCCGCGTTTTAACCAGCCGTTTTCATTGGTTATAATGCTGGCGTTGCTCATTTCGCTGCCTGCGGCAGCAATGGTCAGCACTGCGCCGATAGGCATGCAGGCCTGCGGTGCTTTGCCGGTGT
>ULNK01019942.1_pt1 | contig 10499 bp, 10 predicted proteins | sample 1951911 | NCBI WGS metagenome assembly ULNK01 (sample SAMEA4835576, study PRJEB28245) | human gut metagenome | biome: gut microbiome; material: fecal sample | place: Denmark | collected 2008 | reverse complement strand
GGACCCGCAGATCGAGTTCCCCTACCCCGACCTGTCGTCCGGAAACCTGTCCACGCTCTCCATGTCGTACTACCAGTACGAGAACCTGGCCGGGAGCGTCGGCTCCATCACCGACCCGGCCGACCGTATCGACGGCAAGGCCCCTGCGACGGCCAGCTACGTGTCGATCCGAGTGCTGTGGGACGGAGCCTACTTCGATTACAAGGTCTACCTGGGAAGCAATACGACGAGCGATTTCAACGTACGGCGCAACACCCTCTACGACTACGACGTGACCATCGAGGGGGTCAATGCCGACGACCTGCGTATCGCCATGACCGAAATCATCTTCTGGGTAGGCCGGAAGCTCTCGATCGGCGGGCGGTACTACCGGGACGGGTTCTACTGGAACACGCGCGTAGCATACTCCCAGCTGGAAATAGTCACCGACAACTGCGACCCCGGGGAGGAGTATGCCGTGTCGTTCCGGTCCCTCTCCGGCACGTTCCACTCCGACTGGAAGATGGAGTACATGATCTTTTCCCTGCCGGCAGAGCAGCGGGAGTACAAGCCCATCGCTCCCGGGGAGCGGATCACGGTACACAAGGGCAACGGGACCTCCGTGGTCATCTTCGCCTTCTCGAACTACGAAGGCACGAAAAACTACAACACCACGGACAACTACTTCGAGTTCACGGTATGCGACAGCCGCGGCCGGGGCCGCACGGCGGTGCTGAGCACGAACAGGGACGAGTGGTTCAAATAAAGGATTTGCGATGAGAACTTACCGAAAATCGAATATCTTTCTGTTTCTGGTTTTCCTGCTGCCGGGACTCGTCTCGTGCTGCAAGATACAGGATGAATCGCCGGCCATGCCTATTTCCGGTAGCGGCGGATGTACCGTTACGGTCACCTGTGTTCCCGAAGCGCAGACCGCCGTCCTCACGCGCGGCCTTACTCCGGAGGAGGAGTCCCGCATCGCCGATGTGAACCTGTGGGCCGTACATACCCTCACGGGTATTGTCGAACACCGCTACCTGCACGGGGCGGAAACCGTACCGCTTACCCTTACACAGGGCCGGTGGCGCCTCTACGCCGTCGCCAACCACGGTTCCGACCTCGGAACGCTCGATGCCGAAGCCGTAGAGGCTCTCCGCGCGGATATTCCTCCCCATGCCCCCGACGATACGGACTTTCTGCTACCGATGGCAGGCCGCACGGAGACGGACGTGTCCGGTCCCGCTTCCGTTACGCTGACCCTCGAACGTCTCGCAGCCCGCGTACGGCTCGACATAGAGACTGCGCCAGAAATAGCCGGCCGGTTGAATATTTTGGAGGTACAACCGTTAAGCGTCCCTTCGGGCGTCGTCTGCTTTTCCGGGGATGCCGTCGGCGAGTTCGGCGACTGGCCACCGCAGGAGTGCGGCACGTCCGCCTTCAGCGCGGTTTACTACCTGCCTGAGAACCTGGCGGGCGAAATTCCCCATATCGCCTCGCCGGAAGAGCGGACACACCTGAATGCCCCGGAGGATGCGACGGGATTCCGGATATCGACGCTCTATGAAGGGAAGCCGGTCTACTACCATGTCTATCCGGGCGATAACGGCACCTCGGACTTCAATCTGAGGCGCAACAGGACCTACGTGCTGAACGTCACCCTCTGCGGGGCGAATCCGGAGGATGCACGGGTAGCCGCCTGTGACATGACCCTCACGCCCTCCGCAGGCGAGGTACAGGCCGGGCAGACCTTCTCCACCCGGTTGTGCTTCACAGCCCGCAACAATGCAGACAACACCTTCGACCTGGCCTGGCGCTTCATATCCGGGGAGGCCGAGGTCTCCGTCAGCGGCGGACTGCCCGATCCCCCCGGCGTATTCTACTACGGACTGGCGGGGAACGAGATCGACGAGTATTTCGACATCGCCGTCACTTCGGACAGGGAAGGGCCCGTGGAACTGGAGTTCTACTCCACGGACCGCTACGGGCAGGTTTTCGCACGCCGGGTCACGGTGAACTTTCTGGCCGCCGACCGGATCGACTTCACGGTCATGTACGATTACGGCGTGGAACGCACGAACCTCAGCGATTCCGAGCAGATGCTGCGGGGCATCGTCAAGGTTACCGTGGTCGCCTCGGAGCCGCTGCCCGCACCCTTGGAGCTCTCGTTCAACTACTACTGGACCAGCGTCTATACGGACGATCCGTACAGTCCTGAGCGTCATTCCGACACCTACACCCTCTCCCTGAAAGCCGGAGCGCGGGGTACGAGCCAATATCTGTTCGACGCCGGCCGGGAGATGCTGCGCCAGCCGATCTACCACATCGACGGTTACTACACCCGCGACGGGTTCATGGTCGTCGAGGGAGGGGGCATGACCGTCACCTCCGTCTCCGAACCCCCGTCCGGATACACGTACAACGTTCTGGCGCCGGAGGTCAGGTACCGGGGACCCGGATTTTAACCGAAAGTACATACAATCTCTTTTCAGTATATAATGTACAGCATGAAACGGAAACCCATAAATAAAACATCGTTTTCGGTCTCGCAGACCAATGAAAACCCAGACTTATTCCATACTGTTCGTCTTAACTCAAATTTACAATGATTAAAATGAAAAAAAGAGTGATAACAGCCCTCATGGTGCTCGCAGCAGCGGGGCTGGCCTCCTGTGCCAAGCTGTACGAGGAGGCGGAGACGGAAACCCTGAAACGCCAGCAAACGGAGATCGAGATTCCGCAGGACACCCCGTGGGACAACGTGCCGCAGCCGGAGACTGAAGCGGGACATTAGCGACAAGGCGATGCAAACGGACGTAATATTCAACACGGATGCGTTGTCCGCTCTGCGAGGGTTGGACGACGACTGCGTGGACTGTATCGTGACCTCGCCGCCCTACTGGCAGCTCCGCGATTACGGCCTCGCACCGATACTATTCGGCGGGAACGGAACATGCCGCCATGAGTTCGACGGATTCGGAGTGTGTCGTCTGTGCGGCGGGTGGCTGGGACAGTTGGGGCAGGAACCCTCCCGCGAGCTGTTCATAGAACACCTCGTGAGTATCTTCGACGAGTGTCGCCGCGTGCTGAAGAAATCGGGGACACTATGGGTCAATCTCGGCGATTCGTACAGCAAGCTCAACAAGTACAACCGACCGAACGACTATCCAGGCCGAAAGAACGCCTACTGCCTCAAAGAACTGCGCGTAGACCTGTCGGCGCACCGTGTCCCCCACAAGTCGCTGTGTAATATTCCGGGGCTGTTCGCCGAAACGATGATCCTGCGGGGCTGGATACTGCGCAACGAAATCATCTGGTACAAGCCCTCTGTCGTTCCTACCCCCGTGAAAGACCGCTTCACGGTGGATTTCGAGAAGGTGTTCTTCTTCACGAAAGCCCCGAAATACGACTTCCGACAGCAGTTCGAGCCTTATGCCGAATCCACCTGTGGGCGTTACGAAAGAGGCTTCGATGTCGAAAGAGCCAAGGGCAAAGGGTACAGGGAATACGGTTGTCCGGCAGGAGTGAAAGAGATCAATCCTAAGGGTCGGAACAAGAGGACGGTATGGCGGATCACAAGCGAGAATAACCACGAGATGCACTACGCCACCTATCCGACGAAACTCGTGGAAACGCCCGTCGAGGCGGGGTGTCCGCCCGGAGGCGTGGTACTCGACCCGTTTCTGGGCAGCGGTACGACCGCCGTGGTCGCCCGAAGGCTCGGGAGGCATTACATCGGTATCGAGCCGAATCCCGAATATGCAGCCATAGCCCGTGTGCGGCTGGAACGGGAATCCGGCTCCATAAAACGGTAAGCCATGCGGATCGGACTGGTGGATGTGGACGGGCGGGGTTTCCCGAACCTCGTGCTGATGAAACTCGCGGCCTGGCATAAAGCCCGGGGCGATACGGTAGAATTCGCCGATCCCGAGGCGGGGCGATACGACAAAGTGTATATGTCGAAGGTCTTTACCCATTCGCCCGACTGCCGGGACGAGTACCCCTGCGAGGTCGTCCGCGGCGGAACGGGATACCGGGACTATGCGACGGTGCTGCCGGAGGAGGTCGAGCATACGTGTCCCGATTACTCGCTATACGGCGTGGGTGAAGCCTACGGCTTTCTCACGCGCGGATGCCCCAACCGCTGCCCGTGGTGCGTGGTGCCGCGCAAGGAGGGCGGCATCCGGCCCCATGCCGACATCGAAGAGTTCCTCGCCGGGCGCAGGCGGGCCGTGCTGCTCGACAACAACGTGCTGGCCTCGGATTGGGGTCTCGTGCAGATCGGGAAGATCGTCCGGCTGGGCATCCGAGTGGACTTCAACCAAGGGCTCGACGCGCGGCGCATAGCCCGCGACCCGGAAGTGGCGGAACTGCTCGCACGGGTCCGGTGGCTGCGCTTCCTGCGGATGGCCTACGACACCAACGCCCTGCGGGACGACGTACACCGGGCCGTGGAGCTGCTCGGCAGGTGCGGCATACCGCCCCGCAAGCTCTTCTTCTACGTACTGGTGCGCGACGACATCGACGAGGCGCTGCGGCGCATCCGGGAGCTGAAAGCATTGGGCTGCGTGCCCTTCGCACAGCCGTACCGCGATTTTACGGGCGGTACGAAGCCTTCGCGGGAGGCGTGGCGGCTGGCTTACTGGTGCAACAACAAGCGATTGTTCAATGCGATGGATTTCGCGGATTACACATGCAAATAAACGTTATGCGCTATGAAAAAAGCGATTTTCGCGGCTCAGGCCGCACCCAGCGGCAGGAAGTCCGACGCACAGGCGACGACCCTCGTACGGACAGCCTGCAGGAGGATACGCGCTCCCGACCGGGGGCACGGTTCAACGGTTCAACATCAATACGACACACGGTTATCCGGGAAGTAGCAGGTGTATCACTAAAAGACGAAAAGACCATGATTAAATGCAATGTTACGGTGTGCGGCACGATCGGCCGGGAGGCGGCCTCGCGCACTGGAAAGGAAGGGAAGACGTTCCTGTCCTTCCCGCTCCGCGTCGCCATCCAGGGTAAGGACGGGCAGAGCGAAACGGTAGAGATCGGCGTAAGCCGGGACGGCGGACAGGACGAGGCCGCGGGATACCGCAAAGGCTCGCGCATAGAGGCCACGGGTACGATGTACCTGAAACGGAGGGGCGAAAGACTCTATTTCAACCTCTTCGCAGACCGGATCGTCCCGGCGGCGGCAGACGCCGCGGACGCCATCGAAGGCGAGATGTCCTTCCGCGGGAAGGCGGGCAAAAACATCGAAGAGCGAAAAGACAAGAACGGCAAGCCCTACACGGTGTTCTCGGCGTTCAGCGCGGAGAAGACGGAAGACGGGTTCGAGTACCAGTGGGTGCGGTTCCTGTGCTTCGACCGCGGGCGCGAAGAGTGGTTGCAGCCCGGAGCGCGGGTAGAGGTCAAGGGTGCGATGAGCGTGGCGGTACACAACGGAAAACCCGACCTGTCGTGCCGGGCGGAAGAGCTCGCGCCGTATGTCGCGGAACCGGATAACGCCAACAGGTAACGGACATGGCAGCTTACAGGAAAAGAAATGCCGACGGCCCGAACAGCGAGGACAAGGCGCTGGACCTCTTCGCGGAGATGATGATCGAAAAGATCGAGAGCATCCGCAAGGACTGGCGCAAGCCCTGGTTTACCGAAGGGGCGTTGCCGTGGCCGCGCAACCTGCACGGCCGCGAATACAACGGCATGAACGCGCTGATGTTGCTGTTGCACTGCGAGAAACAGGGGTACACGATACCCCGTTTCTGCACGTTCGACTGCGTGCGGCGGCTCAATACCCCCGGCAAGGACGGGCAGGAGCTGCCCCGCGTGTCGATACTGCGCGGAGAGAAGTCGTTCCCCGTGATGCTGACCACGTTTACCTGCATACACAAGGAGACGAAGGAAAAGATCAGATACGAGGACTACAAAAAGCTCTCCGAAAAGGAGCAGGAACTGTACAACGTCTTTCCGAAGATGCAGGTGTTCCGCGTGTTCAACGTGGCGCAGACCAACCTGCGGGAGGCGCGGCCGGAGCTGTGGGAAAAGCTGGAGCAGGAGGTCACACGGCCGCAAATCGAGGACGGGGAACATCTGAGTTTCGCGCCGGTCGATACGATGATCCGGGACGACCTCTGGATCTGCCCCATCCGGCCGAAGCATCAGGACCAGGCGTATTACTCCATCACGAAGAACGAAATCGTCGTACCCGAAAAGGAGCAGTTCAAGTCCGGGGAGGCGTTCTACGGAACGCTGTTCCACGAGATGACGCACTCGACCGGTGCAAAGGACGTGCTCGACCGGTTCAAACCGGCAGCTTTCGGCGTACCTGAATATGCCCGAGAAGAGCTGGTAGCCGAACTCGGCAGCGCACTGGTAGCCCAGCGTTACGGCATGGCCAAGCACATCAAGGAGGACAGTTGCGCCTACCTGAAAGGATGGCTCGACGAGCTGAAGGAATCGCCGCAATTTATCAAGACGACGCTGCTGGACGTGAAGCGGGCTGCGTCCCTGATTACCCAAAAGGTGGACAAGATAGCGCGGGAGCTGGAACAGGACCTCGGCAAGCAGGAACGGCAGGACAACGGGGTCGCCGCTCCGGAGAGGACCTTCTACGCCTCGGCGGCCTATCTCCAGTTCGACGACGACACGAGGCAGTTCGACGAACTGAGAGACAAGGGCGACTACGAAGGCATACTGACGCTTGCCAAAGAGTATTGCGACGGCAGCGGCATGGACGAGGAACATACCTATGCTACGCTCCTGCGGAACGGGGGCGACGAGCTCGTGGCAGAGGACAAGGACTTCGCCGTGGTGTACAACGGCAGCGTCGGGGGAACCTACGACGTCATGCAGAAACACACGGAACAGGAGGTGCGCGACCACATCCGGCGTTACGGCATCGGCCGTGCCAGCGAAGACGTGAAGGAGGTGGCCAAGGATATGGCGGCGGAAGAGTTCGACGCCTTGTCGCGGCAGAAAGCGCCGGCATTCGAGATGCCCGGCGGCGAGGTACTCCGTGTCAGGTATAATAGGGAAACCGATTCGCTCGACACAGGACCGGCCGCCGATAGCGAATGGACCGTGCGGCACCGTTTTCCTTACGACCACAACGCCACGCCGGAAGCCAACCTGCAAAAGGCAGTCGAAAGGCTGAACGGGATGGAGGAATACCGGACTGAGACGGCGGAACGGAGCGCCATACACCGGTAAAAGAACAGCCCGGAATCTGAAAATTCCGGGCTGTTTGCGTCTTGCGACCATTGGGGGGGGGCAATGCAATTCGTGCTACCGGTTTACAACCCTGTCAGGTCTACCTTGTAAAAAGTCGGAGCCGTATCGTCCTTTTCGAGGAACATTGCCATATAGACGGGTGCATAGACGATTTTGCCGGCCACCCGCAGATTGGCGTTGTTGAATACGACAGCCTCGGACAAGTCGTACTGGCCGCAATCCATAATGTTGGACAGGGCGCGGTGCGTCTCGTAGTCCTTGCCCGACTTTACCTCGATGGGCAGAACCTTACCGCCCAGTTCGATGACGAAATCCAACTCGCCCCGTTTCTTGTTGTTGTAATAATAGGTGGCGATACCGTGCGCCGCCAGCTCCTGCGCGACGGCATTCTCATAGACGGAGCCGAAATTGATGTCCTTGTCTCCGTTGATAATGCGCAACTGGATACCTCCGGCATACTGGCTGGCCAACAGTCCCACGTCGCTCTGGAAGAGCTTGAACAGGTTGCGCGAACGGTTCAGCAAAAGCGGGACCTTCGGTTCCTCCACGTTATAGACCGGCAACGCCACACCAGCGTTGGTCAGCCACAGGAAACTGCTCTCGACCCGGTCGAATTTCGCGTGTTCGTTCAGCCTCTTCAGAATGAAGCGTTTGTTTTTGGCATTCAGCTCGGGCGGAATCAGGTTGAAAATCTCCTCGATATAGAGTTTGTTGTCCGGGTCGTACCGGGCGATGTCCCGTTTGTACAGGCGGATGATGTCCTGCTGTACGGTCATGACCTCCTGAAGATTATTGCTCTCGATGTATTTGCTCACGGCGGCCGGCATACCGCCCACGACGAGATAGAGCCGGAACAGCTCCATGATCTTGCCATGAACGAACTCATCGACGGCCTCGCGGCGCTTCCACGCTTCGCGCAACGCCCCAATCACGGCATCGCTGATGCCTACGCATGAAATGAACTCCTCGAAATCGAGCGGGTACATATCCTTAACCCCCATATATCCGACTGGTTCCGAACGCAGGTCCTTCAACTCCACCCCCAACAGCGAGCCGCTGAGGATATAACGGTACGACCCTTCGTCCACGAGGAACTTGATCGCCGTAACGATCTCGGGACACTCCTGCACCTCGTCGAAAAAGACGAGCGTTTCCCCCTTGATAAGCGGTACGGAGGTCAGGGCGGACAAGCGCAGCAGCATATCGCCGCTGCTTTTCGCCCCCTTGAACAGCTCCACCGCTTCGGGCATCTCGATGAAATTGATCTCGACGAAACTTTTGAACGATTTGCCGAACTGACGGATCGAATACGTCTTGCCTGTCTGCCGTGCGCCGGTAACGAGCAGTGCGTTACGGGTCGTTTCATAATAATTCCGGATGTAGTCGTCTATCTTCCTCTTGAGCATAACTGACTTATATTAAGGCTGTCGGCTGACCTACATGGCCCTGTTTGCCGTTTTTCCAATACGAATATAGGGTATTCATGCCGTTTTTCCAAGAATTATTCGCACACATTTGCCGCTTTTCCATAATTCGGGATTTTCAGCCGTACCAGCTCCATTTTGAGTTACTCTCAAAAGCCTTGCCCTGACAGAGAGCAATCGCCCCTCCGAAGTCGGACAATCAAGAAAATAATAGCAAAGACTCAACAAGCGGTGTAGATGAACTTTCTAAACGCATTGAAATGCAAGATACAGCTTACGTCCCCAAGCCCAAAACAGGATATTCCCCGAACGCCTGCCCTATCCCACTCCCGCAGTTCGGCTGCAATAGCTTTCACAGCCCGACCGCGGCGACGGCGCGAAGTCGATCTTCAGGTTCAGGGATACCCGTAGCTTCGAGATCGCTATTGCTTAACGAATTCCAAGACCTCCACCTTCTCCAGAAGCTGCGTCAGGCGCCCCGTACCGGCTCGCCGCCCCACGGGGAGCAGAAAGTCACCGTACCGGAAGCGCCTGGACACGGTCTTCGAACATGCGGTAGAAAACACCCCGTAGACGAAAGGTCTCCCGAGGTGAAGGCAGCGTCATATATTTTCCGTTCGAGAGCAAGTTGCATGCGTCGTTCGCATGCAGAGCAGATAGGAGTCTGCCTCCAAAGGTCTGACGGCCACCCGTCGAAGTTTATGAAATTTTTTTTGGGGGGGGGAAAATTTGGAACTTTCGGGGGATATATACTATTTTTGCGGCCGATTGGTTCCCAAGCGACTTTTTCCGAGTCGGGGGATTAAAAGGGAACCGGGTGAAATTCCCGGACAGACCCGCTGCTGTGAAGCTCCGCCAATCATCCGGGCAATCTGTACCACTGGCCGTTTCGTGCCGGGAAGGAGTTCGGATGAGGAGTCAGTCAGAAGACCTGCCAACGATTTATGGATTTAACCGCACCCGAGGACCGGTCGGTTGGATTGCTTTATAAATGCTTGTCGGATTTTATAAATATCTTTTGTTTCCCCTGGGACTGGCGGGAGGGTGCGTGCCGGAGGCATACGGACAGACGCCCCAGGATAGCCTCTACCATATCAGGGAGGTCGTCGTGACGGGCCGCGTCGTCCGGCGCGAGGTGATTCCCGTGCAGGAGCTCTCGGGCGAACGCCTCCAGCGGCTCAATTCGCACAACGTGGCCGACGCGCTGCGTTACTTCTCGGGCATCCAGATCAAGGACTACGGAGGCGTCGGCGGCTTGAAAACGGTGAACATCCGCAGCATGGGCACCAACCACGTCGGGGTCTTCTACGACGGTATCGAACTGGGCAACGCTCAAAACGGCACGGTCGATTTGGGGCGCTTCTCGCTCGACAACATGGAGTCGGTGACGCTCTACAACGGGCAGAAATGAGAAATGTGCGGTTGAATTTCCGCCAACAGGAACGTTCGCACCTGATGGAAAATATGATTTACAACGATTTGATCCGCAGGGGATATTCGGTAGACGTGGGAATAGTAGAACTGACGCGAATCATAGAGGGCCGACGCCGCTCGTCGCAATACAAGATCGACTTCGTGGTCAACGTGGGCAATGACAAACTGTATATCCAGTCGGCATTACACGTAGACACGCCGGAAAAGAAGGCACAGGAAACCTTCTCTTTGAGAAACACCGGCGACTTCTTCCGCAAGATCGTCGTGCTGGACGGCAACAGCAAGCCGTGGACGGATGAGGATGGCGTCATGTATGTGGGCGTGATCCCGTTCCTGCTGGAAGATATTGTGGCCGAGGCGATCGGATAAAACAGGGGACGGCGTTTCCTGTCCCGCAGGGAAAAACGGACGGTACGGACTATCGGTATCCAC
>ULNK01024776.1_pt1 | contig 10584 bp, 7 predicted proteins | sample 1951911 | NCBI WGS metagenome assembly ULNK01 (sample SAMEA4835576, study PRJEB28245) | human gut metagenome | biome: gut microbiome; material: fecal sample | place: Denmark | collected 2008 | reverse complement strand
GCGTCTGCCGCCGATTTTAGCTTGTTTTGCAAGTCCTCCTTGTGGGTTGCGGCATAGAAATGCAGTGTATACATGATATTATCATAGCCTGTGACAGGGTCCTTGACTGCCTCATCCACATCCTGGCTCCAGTTAGGTGTGCCTATCAGTATGACTGCATCCTTGTCGTAGCTTCTGATTGACGGAATGACCTCGCTGGCATAAAACTTCACATCTCCCCAGGTCGCACCTTTGCACGGCTCATTGCAAATCTCGTAAATCACGTTGTTGTATGAGGCATACTGCTGTGCCATTTTGGCAAAAAATGTCTTTGCCACATCACTGTAGCGGTTTGGATTGCCCTCGTTTAGCACATGCCAGTCGATGATGACATACATGTCGTTGTTGAACGCGTACTGCACTCCGTTTTGCACAAGTGTCTCAAGCTGCTGCCTGTCACCGTCTGTGCAGTAGCCACCGCTTTCGTAGGTGTACATGGCGAGCCTCACCACGTTTGCTCCAAAGCTTTTCAGTGTGGCAAAGCAATCATTGGTCACATACTGTGGATACCACGCAAGACCGTGTGTGCTGACTCCGCGGAGCTGCACCTCGTTGTTATTTTGATCAACGAGCTTGCTGCCCTCCACATGCAGCTTACCGTTTACTGACGGACAGGCAAGAACTGAGCTCTCCTGTCCGTTTTCTGTGGTGAGCTGCTCTGTGTCAGCCTCATTCTGATTTTCCGTACTGCTTTGCGTACTGTCCTCAGTATTATTTTCTGCAGAATTCACCGACTCAGTGACTTTCTCATCCGTCTGTGATTCTGTCTCCTTGTTGCCCTTGTTACCACATCCTGTAAAAATCCCAAGCACCAGCACTGCAGCCAATACCAATGCTATATATTTCTTCATATTGTTATACTGTCTGACTGATTACTGAATTGATGTAACCTTGTAGTCCTCAGCCTCTACAGTCTCCTTTAATTTCTCATCGGAAATGTCAGAGCTTAATGTCACTACTGCAGTTCCGCTCTCATGGCTTACTGCTGCCTCACTAACTGCATCAAGCGCCTCGAGTGCCTTCTTTACTCTTGCCTCGCAGTGGCCGCACATCATTCCTTCGATATTCATTGTCTTTGTCATTGATTTTTCCTCACTTTCATTTGGTTTATTTGTTTTGTTTTTTCTATCTGGTGTTGCTTTTCTGTCATGCTTAGGATCATACACCCTACACAGATTCAGCCGCAGGGCATTGGTAACAACGCAGAAGCTCGACAGGCTCATCGCCGCCGCTCCAAACATCGGATTGAGCTTCCATCCTAATAAAGGATACCACAAACCGGCCGCAAGTGGAATACCTATTACATTATAGAAAAATGCCCAGAACAGGTTTTCGTGTATATTTGTCAATGTAGCACGGCTTAAGCGCACTGCTGCCGGTACATCTATCAGTCGGCTCTTCATCAGGACAACATCCGCTGCATCTATTGCCACATCACTTCCCGCGCCGATTGCAATTCCCATATCCGCACGTGTGAGCGCCGGTGCATCATTGATTCCGTCACCAACCATGGCTACCCTGCCCTGTTTTTTTAGCTTCCTTATGACAGCTTCCTTACCATCGGGAAGCACACCTGCGATGACTTCGTCCACTCCCGCCTGCTTTCCAATGGCATTGGCAGTCTGCTCGTTGTCACCGGTGAGCATAACAACTCTGATACCCATATTTTTAAGCTGTCTGACAGCTTCCGGACTGTCCTCCTTTATTGTATCTGCAACGGCTATGATACCGCAAAGCCTGTCATCTGCGGCAAAGAACAGAGGAGTTTTTCCTTCCTTTGAAAATTCGACAGCTTTCGCGCGCATATCATCTGACACTTTTACAAATTTGCTGACAAAAGCAAGATTTCCTGCTTTTATCATTTTGCCTGCAAGTATTGCAGTCAGACCATTTCCTACAACAGCGCTAAAATCCGTCACCTCTGCGACAGCGATTTCATCCGTTTTAGCGCGCTCCATAATGGCTTTTGCAAGCGGATGCTCGCTCTTGGCCTCGACTGATGCGGCTATTGCAAGAAGCGCTCCGGCATGATTGCCGGTTTCCTCAAAAAATGTCTCATCCGGCACGATATCCGTCACCTTCGGCTCACCGCTTGTTATGGTGCCAGTCTTATCAAGCGCCACAATCTGTGTGCGTCCTGTTGCCTCAAGGCTTGCCGCTGTCTTGAAGAGTATACCGCTCTTTGCGCCCTTGCCATTTCCTACCATTATCGCAACAGGAGTTGCCAGTCCAAGTGCACACGGACAGCTTATCACGAGCACCGAAATGCCTCTGGCAAGCGCAAAGCCCACGTTCTCACCGGCTATAAGCCATGCTATTATTGTAATGATTGCAATTGTAATAACCGCCGGCACAAATACCCCCGATACCCTGTCAGCGATTTTTGCAATAGGTGCCTTTGTCGCTGCGGCATCAGAAACCATCTGTATAATCTGTGAGAGTGTGGTGTCTTCGCCTACTCTGGTTGCGCGGCATTTTATAAAGCCTGACTGGTTCACTGTTGCAGCGCTTACTGCATCTTTCGGCTGTTTATCCACAGGGATGCTCTCTCCTGTGAGTGCCGATTCGTTGACAGCGGTTGTTCCATCTATTATTTCACCGTCCACAGGGATATTTTCCCCCGGTCTGACCACGAAAATATCGCCCTTTTTCACTGCATCCACAGAAATTTCCTGCTCCACGCCATCCCTTACAACAGTTGCTGTCTTTGGGGCAAGCTGCATCAGGCTCTTTAAAGCGTCTGTTGTTTTGCCCTTTGAGTGCGCTTCAAGCATTTTTCCGACAGTAATCAGTGCCAAAATCATGGCTGCGGATTCAAAATAAAACTCATGCATATATGACATGACCGCATCCATATCTCCATTCACCTGCGCAGCTGTCATGGCAAAAAGTGCATACACGCTGTATCCAAACGATGCCGCAGAGCCAAGCGCAACAAGCGTATCCATGTTGGGAGCGCCGTGAATCAATCCCTTAAAGCCACTGATAAAAAACTTCTGGTTTATGACCATTACCGCCACTGTAAGCAGAAGCTGCAAAAGCCCCATAGCCACATGGTTTCCATTGAAAAACTTAGGCAACGGCCAGCCCCACATCATATGTCCCATGGAAAAATACATGAGAACAACTAAGAATATGAGCGATGCTATAAGCCTGTTGCGTAGCTTCGGTGTCTCCCTGTCTACAAGCGCATCCTGCGCTGCCTTTAGCTGCTCTAAGCTGTTATTCGCTTTGTCATTTTCTGATTCTGTTGCTGTGCCTTTGGGACTCGCTCCATAGCCCGCCTGCTCTACTGCCTCCACTATCTGCGCATCTGTCGCGCTTCCCTCGACTCCCATCGAGTTGGTCAAAAGGCTGACAGAGCAGCTCGTCACACCATCAACCTTAGAGACCGCCTTTTCCACTCTGGCAGAGCATGCCGCACAGCTCATTCCTGTAACTGTATATTGCTTCATACTGTCTGTATTTCCTTCTTTCTACTATTCGAATCTAACTATTCAGAAGCCTTTTCTAAAATCTCTCAATTCCTGTCACCTTGAAATCCAGTCTTTCGATGGCAAATGTAATTTCCTCATCGCTTAGCTCTCTGGTTGCCTCAACATGTGCCACGCCATGCTTTAAATCCACATCTGCCGATACTCCGCTCATCTTCTGAAGTGAGCGTGTGACTGAGTTCTTGCAGTTCATGCAGTGCATTCCGTCTATGTGCACATCTGCTCTCGTGACTATCTCGCCTGTAAGCTGTACTGTGGCTTCCTCGTCCTCCTTCATGGCTCCACCGCCACAGCAGGCGCCCTCGCCCTTTGAATGCTTTATAGTCTCCTTTAAGCCCACAATCACCAGTGCGGCAATTATTGCTATTATTAATATTGTGATTATTGTACTCATTTTTATACCCGCCTTCTTATAATACTACTTCATAAGCTTCTGCAGTGTGTTCAAAAGCTCATCTATTGTCTCATCCCTGCCGGCTCTTATGTCATCTGCCACACACGTCTTTATATGATTGGCCAAAAGGACTTTATTGAAGCTGTTGAGCGCGGCATTTGCGGCCGCCACCTGTGTGATGATGTCAGGGCAGTAGCAATCCTCATCCAGCATACGCTTGATTCCACGGATCTGCCCCTCTATACGGCTAAGTCTGTTGATGAGATCCTTATATTCCTTCTCTGACCGCTCTTTTTTGCGGTTGCAGCAACAGCATTTGGTTTCTTTTTCTGCCATGGGTGCCTCCCTTCTTTCTTCATTCCACATTTGTTGTATATGTCTAACCATACCCCTTATGGGTATCTCTCTTTAAGAGCATTATATACCCCGGTAGGGTATATTGCAAGGGCAGATTTCCTTATTGAGAAATTTTCATGTTATACCATACTTTTATAATAAAAGCATGCAAGCTGTGTCCTGTCCCTCAGCTGCAGCTTTTCAAGTATGACACTGATATAGTTTCGTACGGTTCCCTCACTCAGATACAGCTCATCCGCTATTTCCTTGTTGTTTAGTCCTTCCGCAACCAGCTCTATGATTGAAAGCTCCTTGCCGCTTATATCATAGCTCTTCATTGCGTCAATGAACCGGGCCTGACCGGTGCCTGATGAAGCTTTACCATCAGCTCCGAACAGGTGTGGTATCCTGTCCATTATCTGTGTTCCAAACACTGTCTGTCCGTTGTTTACAGCTCTAAGTGCCGGGGCAATACTCTCAAAGGCCTGTTTTAGTATATAGCCCTTCGCACCCAGCGAGATTGCTTTTACAATGTATTCATCATCCGAAAATGTGGTCAGAAGAAGTATTTTGGCATCCGGATATTTTCCGAGTATTTTTTCTGCTGCTTCAAGACCTGTCATGCCCTGCATCCTTATATCCATGAGCATCACATCGGGCATATGCTCCTCGTACAGCTTTACCGCCTGCTGCCCGCTGTCTCCAACCGCAGACACCTCTATGTCATCCTGTGCGCTCAGTATTGTATTCAGCGAAAGTGATACGAGATTATCATCATCTATTATTACTATTTTCATGTCCTGTTCCTTTCTTTTTCAAGCCTTGATTTTTATGCATTTTGTATATCCTCACTTCTTCATGAGCGTCACAAATATCATGAAACCATCGTCTGCCTTTATCCGCATGGTTCCTCCTATCGCTGCAACACGCTCATTTATATTTTTTATGCCTATTCCATCTCCTGTTTCTCCCGAAATTCTTCTTTCGTCAGCCGATGTGCCGTTGTCCATTATCTCAAGCTGGTAAAAGGCGGGATGCTCTCTGACTATTATCCTAATTTCATCGCCGTTACTGTGCTTAACTGCGTTGTTTACCGCTTCCTTTGCAATTGCAATAAAAGCATACTTGACATCTCTGGGCACATCATCCTCACAGTCGTATTCGAGTGAAAATGCAAATGTACTGTCTGTAGGCTTAAGCTTCGCAAACGCCTGACGCAAATCGACCGATTCATCGTACAAATCATGAACGCTTTTTCTCATGCTGTCCATTGCCGTATCGAGTGTACTCTTTAGGTCTGCGATAGGCGCTTTAAGCCTTTCATCGGTATTTATCACACCGATTGCTCCCACCTGCAAAATAGAGCGCGTAATCATGTGCCCCACGTTGTCGTGTATCTCCCTTGCGATACGGTTTCTCTCCTTTAGCGTGGCATTGTATATCTGCGCATTCTGCTTCTCGATAAGCTGGTGATTCATCTGCTCCATAAGCATGTCGTGCTCCATAGACGCATCTCTCATGCTGTGCAGCTTCATCTGATACCCCAAAAGCAGCTCTGTGAAATACGAAAGCATTACCGCAAAAGCCATGAGAAGTACAACCTCCAGGATATTAAAAATCCCGGGTGCTATATGTTTTATCTTTAAAATACAGTCCACCGATACAGCTATCCCCACTACGGCTGCAGCCATCCTCGACACCGTGTATTTTTTCTTCCTGAATACCATCGCTGCATACGGCAGCATAAAAAATGATGGTGCAAAAAATACTCCGGACAGAATATAAACCGCCAGAATCAAATCCAAAGCCCGGTCTGCCGTTTCGATCTTGTTAGCCGGACTCATCTGCGGCAAATCCTGCATGTCTATAAATGTACACACGATTATTCCTGTAAGTATGCACGCTATCATGACGTAATCGACCTGAAGGGATACCACCATAAGCATCACGCATGATAGAACTATTAAAAACTGACTACATATCTTATACATCAAAAGCCTCCATTTCCGTAAAATAAGCTTACAACAAATTGCACCAAACGTCACTATGACAAATGTCATTTTTTACACAGCACTGCCTCATCCAACCATAAATACGAATGTGACATTTGACACTTACTTTCCGGCACGCCATATAGTAATCTGTTATTGAGCCAGATATCAGGCTTGCACCAAGAAAATACAACATTATGGAGGCAATTCAATGGATACAACCAAAAATGCGATAGAAGTAACCAACCTTGTAAAACGCTACAAGGAGCTTGTGGCACTCGACCATTTCAGCCTGACTGTAAAAAGCGGAGAAATCTTTGGACTGCTCGGTCCAAACGGCTCCGGAAAGACCACAACTATAAACTGCATACTCTCCCTGCTCACATACGACAAGGGAGATATAAAGGTATTCGGACAAAAAATGCGCTCAAACAGCTACGATATCAAACGCGAAATCGGCGTGGTCATGCAGAATGTGGCCGTGTACGACGAGCTGACTGTATATGAAAATATCGACTATTTCTGCGGTCTTTACGTGAGTGACAAAAAGCTCCGCGACAAATATGTTAAGGAAGCAATGGATTTCGTGGACATAGCGGATTACAGCAAATTTCTGCCAAAGAAGCTCTCAGGCGGACTTTTGAGACGTCTCAACATAGCGTGTGGCATAGCACACAAGCCAAAGCTCATCTTCTTCGATGAACCGACCGTGGCTGTCGACCCTCAAAGCAGAAACAAGATTCTGGAGGGCATCAAAAAACTAAACCACGATGGTGCGACAATCATCTACACCTCACACTACATGGAGGAAGTTGAGCAGCTCTGTGACCGAATACTCATCATGGACAAGGGCAAGGCTCTCGCGCTCGGCACAAAGGATGAGCTAAAGCGCATGATCAAAAATACAGAAACAATAAACGTAGAAATCGCAGACCTGTCAGAAGCACAGCTTGACTCATTAAAGCAACTGCACAATGCATATCAGGTCAGCTTTGAAAACGGACAGCTTCGGATTTATTTCAGTGGTGGACGCCACAATATAATCCATGTGCTTGATTATCTAGAGCAGAATAATCTGTCCTTCGGTCAGGTGTACACGCAGCTTCCGACTCTTAACGACGTATTCTTAGAGATTACCGGAAAGGAGCTAAGGGATTAATGAATGGTCTAAAATTATTTTTTCACAACTCAAAATACACCATGCTAAGCATGTTCCGCCTGAAAGTCACGCTGTTCTGGACACTTGCATTTCCACTGCTGCTCGCCACCTTTATGTATATGGCATTCGGAAATCTGTTTGAAAAGGATGAAATGTTTAAGACAATAAATGTAGCAGTGGTTGAATCTGAAAATGATGATACTCTGATGAGCGTGCTTGAGTCTCTCGATGTAAACCATACTGATTCAGCCAGTAAATCCGACGACAAGGCCGACAGTTCAAATTCATTTTCAGACCTCATAAACATGAAGCTAATGGATAGCTCAGCAGCCATAAAAGCTCTAAATGACAAAAAAGTGACCGGCATTATTTACACAGAGGATGCTTCACTTGTAGTGGATGAAAACTCATACAATGCCACAATACTTGAATCCATCCTGACACAGTACAAACAGCAAAAAAACGTATTTGCAAACATAGCAAAGACAAATCCTGCTGCACTTGAGACTGCAATTGCCGGACTATCTGACACCACATCAGAGTATAAAGAGATTTCTCTTTCATCGGGAAATCAGGATGAATACACCAATTACTTTTACGCTGTTTTTGCGATGAGCTGCCTGTTCGCCTCATTTTCAGCCGTAAGCTCCACCTGCAGGCTGTTAGCTGATACAAGCCCTCTCGGCATGCGAAAAAGCCTTGTGCCGGCATGCAAAAACACCCTTATCTTTTCAGAGTATATCTCACTCTTAAGCATCCATTTTGCTGTTGAGCTCATAGCACTTGCCTACATGACTCTTCTTGGCGTGGATTTTGGAAATAAATATCCGGCAATCATCCTGACACTGTTTTTCGGCTGCATGATCGGACTTTCAATCGGAGTTATAATCGGTGCCATTCCTAAGCTCACAGAGGGCAGCAAAATCGGTATCTCTGTCGGAATCGGCATGGTGCTTTCCGTGCTTGCGGATTTATGTGCCAACGGGATAAAAGATATGATTGAGCACAAGCTTCCGATTGCTAACCGCCTCAACCCTGCCTGTCTCATATCCGACTGCTTTTACTCGCTCAACGTATATGACAGCTACGACAGATTTTTCAGAAATATATCAATCATGGCAGTAGAATCAGTGATTCTTTTAATCATTGCCTTTGCACTGCTTCGGAGGGAAAAATATGCAAGTATTTAAATCATATTTCAAAATACTCAACAGACATATGGGCCAGATGATTATGTACCTGTCCATATTCATAGGTATCATGGTCGTTCTCACTGCGACACGCACAAACAAAGCTGAAGGTGATTATGAGGCTGCCAAGCCCAAATTTGCGGTATTTGACTATGACAAATCATCAGAAAGCAAAGCTCTGACAGAGTATCTTAAAAAGACATGCATCCAAAAAAATATCAAAAATGACAAAAAGGAAACTATGCAGGATGAGCTTTTTGCCAGAAATGTAAACTGTATTCTCATCATAAAAGAAGGCTTTAGTCTCGATGTCGTTACCATACCCGGCACACAGGCAGCGACCACCTTTGAGTCTGCCATAAACAGCTTTACGAAAACGTACAATACCTACATCTCTTCCGGCTACTCTGAAGCTGATGCTCTAGCCGCAGTAAACACCTCGCTAAGTCAAAAGACTTCTGTCTCGCTGCTCAGCGGCAAAAGTGTCACCTCGCACTCAGGGATATTCTACTGCTTCAGTTATCTGGGATGGGTGCTCCTTGTCATGATGATTGCAGGTATAGCTCCTGTCCTTCAGGTTTTCTCCAAAAAAGAAATCAAGGAGAGAACATCCTGCTCATCCTATAAATTTGCAAACTACAACCGCGAGCTGCTTTTGGGTGTAATTTTAACCGGACTTGTGGTATGCGCTGTAATTTTTGTCTCAGCTACAATCATGTTTAAAGGCAGCACATTCTCGTTTTCAGGTTTCCTGTTCACACTCAACATGCTCTGCTACATGCTCGTTTCACTGGCATTTGCCTTTTTCATAAGTAAAATCACCTCAAACAGTGAGATACTGAACATGTTTGCAAACACAGTGTCACTCGGCATGGCATTCCTGTGCGGTATATTTGTGCCGGAGGAATTTCTAAGTGATGGCATCATAAAAGCCGCTCACTTCCTGCCTGCCTACTGGTACAACCAGGCTGTAAAAAATATTGACTTTCATCCGGTCAAGGAGCTTGGCTTCATTTTCATGTGCATGGGAATACAGCTGCTGTTTGCCGCCGCAATAATTGTCGTTGCCCTTCGCATCACAAAAGCGCCTGACGGCATAAAAAAACAGACAGTAGCTGCAGCTGCTCATAAATAGCTCTGCCTCATATGAATATATACAACGAAAAAGCCGGTACATCATGTTTCCATGAATGTACCGGCTTTAAATACTTAGCAGTCCGTACGGGAATCGAACCCGTGTTTCCGCCGTGAGAGGGCGGCGTCTTAACCGCTTGACCAACGAACCGTGTATTATAATATCATGGTCAAACGAATAATGCAAGTACTTTTTTAAATTTTTTTGAAAATTTTTTCCGATCTCTTTACCTTGAACATTATCCCTTTAAATGCTTCTGGCTTTAATTCCATTTTCGTCCCTATGTATGCTCTGTGATAATCTATTATATTCCGGCTCCTTATCTCAAAGCACGCGTTCTTATCCTCATATTTTATTTATACGTTTTCCTCTTGAATAAGATTATACACCTCTTTGGTCACACAACGGTCACACGGAGCTCTTTTCCACGGATTTTGTAAAAAGTATACATTGAAAATGCCGAAAACTGTATAATTTTAGACAATTTTCGGCATTTACGTATTTTTTGTTCGTTATAATCAACTATTATTTATTATATTTTTTGTATATCTTTTCAAAAGCAGGCATAGAGCGCTTTATCATTTCCCCGTCCACACAGTATGATATTCTCACCCAGCCCGGACAACCGAAGCCGTCTGCTGCTACTATGAGCACATCCTCCTCCTTTGCCTTCTCGCAGAATGCATTGCTGTCATCCTCGAGTGCCTTTACAAACATATAAAAGGCTCCGTCCGGCTTGAAGCAGTGATAGCCTATCCTTGTGAGTCCCTCGTACAGAAGGTCTCTGTTTTCTTTGTAGGCATTGATATCACCGGTTGCCCCCTGGCATTTTACTATCATCTTCTG
>ULNK01010174.1_pt1 | contig 10666 bp, 8 predicted proteins | sample 1951911 | NCBI WGS metagenome assembly ULNK01 (sample SAMEA4835576, study PRJEB28245) | human gut metagenome | biome: gut microbiome; material: fecal sample | place: Denmark | collected 2008 | reverse complement strand
TGTTTGCTGCTGAAGTCCAGGCTGTCGGCATAGCCAAAACGCAGTTCGGGTGGGAGCAGGATGCGGCAATAGGTAGACTTCCGGAATCCTTGTGAACCGACCAGCAGGGGCGAAGTGCTGTTACCATGCTGGCGGTCCATTCCCCTCCAATGCGCCACCATGCCCAGAAACCAGCGATAAAATAGTTCCTCCCAATGCGGATTGTCGCAGGGAACGAGTCGGGCCAGTGCGCGGATGCGGTCAGTACCGTCCCAACGGGGGAGATCGCACAGGTATTCCTCTACGGGATTATAAAGAGGTACGAAGTCCGAAGTGAGAAAGCGGTCGATATCGCGGTCCCACACTTGCAGTCCCTCTTTCAAGGCACAAAGGGCGATGCTGTTGCGTGTACGTTTTTCCAAGGGTTTGAAATAAAAATGAACAGAGTCCCGCTGACGGTATTCCACCTCGTCCAGTACGGTGTTGAAACGGAACTCATACCGTCGTTTCAAGAATTCCTCCAGCCGGAAGGTTGCTTCCTGCTCTTTGCTGAGGCCGCCTTTCTCGCCGAAGCCTTTCATCTCTCGGTATCCGTTGCCGAAAGCCATGCGGATGGCTTCCGTGTCCGTTTCGTGGAAATAGTGCATCAGCGTACGCCGCACGGCTTCTTCTTCGGGGATGCCTGCCTTGAAACATTGTTCTACCAGATGGGGCAGCAAGGGCTCCAGTCCGTTATCCTGTTTCCAGTTTTCCATTTCGGCCAATGCTCTTTTTCGTGCCGATTGGTACATCAGGGCCAAAGTTTGTAAACTTTCACATCCGGGCGTCATTCGTTCTAGTGCGGTTTCGTTGTTTTGTTTCCGCTGGCGGAAAGTCTCTTCATCGGGCAGGGCAAGCGGTTGCTCTATGCAGAAAGGGACAGAGGCGGGGTTGTAATAAGGCTGTTCGTCCACGGTCATGCGGCAGCTTTGCATCAGGTCGGGTTCCTTCAGCGTGATGCCGAAGGGGAGCATAGGTTGGTAGCAGGGCACTGCCAGGCGGTAGGCATTGGCATGAAACAGGAGAGCTTCCTGTGTGGTGGTGGGCAGAGTGCCGTCGGGACGTGCAAAGCGTACCCATATCTTTACGCTCCGGCCGCCGGAACCGCAGAAAGCGGCAAAGGTTTGCGGCAGTTGTGCCACTTGGCGTTTTACGTATTCCACTTCATACAGGTCGGCCAGCCGGTTCACTTCCAGTTGTACCAGTCCGTTGTAATGCTTCATGCGTTTTTCATCCTTTTTGCGGGTATATTCCACGGCGGCGTAGATGCGCGGCAGCTTGTCTATGTGAATGTAGCGGGTGGATGAGCCTTCCAGTCGGGGGAGCACCTCGCGTAGTCCCGATATGTATCCTGTTTTGTTTTCCGTCTTTATTTTTTCGAAGAAAGCGTCTGTGTCACATAGGGTTAGAGTCTCTGTTCCTTTTTCTTCATCTTTCCTGATGAGTGTAATTTTCATATTTGTCTTTTGTTTAAATGATTTTGGGTTTTTATGTACCTCAACATGGAGAAGATGATGTTCTGGCGTGTGGAGAAGACAGCGTGTCTTGTCGGTGTCTTTGTGTGCATATTTTTAGTAAAGGTAAGCCTTCTTTTCTACTTTTGCAAGTGTTTTTCGTGTAAAAAGACTTCTTTCACCTTTTCCTTTTTTTCCTTGGTTTTATTCTTTGTCCTTGTCTGCTTTTCCCTTTCTTTTATTTGTTTACGTACTGTTCTTTTCCTATCTTTGTATGTTTATCATTGCTTGACCACCTTCGTGGTTAAATCTAACCACGAAGGTGGTCAAAGTTAACTACGAAGGTGGTTAAGTCTAACCACGTCCGTGGTTAACAGATATTGAAAGTTCATTAATAAAAGAAGAACGGTATGGCAATACAATTTGATTGGTATGAAAATCCTAAAAACTCTGAGCAGCAAGGAGAAAAGACTATTTTTCATCCGCGTCTCCGGCTGAATGGAAAGGTGAGCACGGCCCAGCTTCGCGCCCGTATACAGAAATATTGTACGTTGACGGAGACGGATGTGGTTGCTGTGCTCGATGCGCTGTCGCATGCCATGGGCGAGGAACTGGCGGAGGGCAAGCAGGTGCATCTGGACGGCATCGGCTTTTTCCGTCCTAACCTGGTGAGCACCGAGCTGGTAACCGAAGAAACGAAGCGCAAAAGTACGAAGGTGAAACTCAAGGGGATTGTCTATCGTCCCGACCAAATATTGATGGATGAAGTGGGAAAGGTAAAGGTACAACGTACTCGGTTCTCTTTCCACTCGAGTAAACTGGCCAATGAGGAAATTGATGCGCTGCTGACGGAATATTTCACGACTCATGATTTTGTGCAGCGGAAGAGCTTCCAACTTCTTTGCGGCATGACGCAAACCACGGCCAACCGCCATTTACGCCGCTTGTGTGAAGAAGGAAAGCTGATAAATGTGGGACTTCCCAAACAACCGGTTTACAAGCCGATAAATGGATATTGTATTGTGAATAAGTAAGTTAAGTGCGTATTGTAAAAAATGAAGGGTGAGAGCATGAGAGTAATGCTCTCACCCTTTATTATGCTCTCATGGCGTGTATCGTGTTCATTGCCAATGAGTTGGAATTGCGGGTGAGAGCATGAGAGTATAAGTGGGTGCAACTTATTATTGTGTTATTTCACGCTTGGCTCCACTGCCTAAGATGACCATTTTCGTGACCTCACGAAAATGATTATCTACGTTGATATTCTGAGACTTGCATGAATCGACGGCACGACCTATCGCTACTATAAAGTTTTCCCAACGGGCATAACCTAAAATAGATTGCAGTTCACGGGCAAACCAAATTTCTATTTGTTCTTCTTCATTGTCGCTTTTGACCTCATGTGTTATGTCATCAAACGTTTTCTTATATTGGCTGATTCTTTGTATATCCATTATATTACTGATTTAGACGAATAGGAAATTCACCGATATCTGTAGTATCATAATATCGTTCAATTCAAGTCATCTACTACACGTTCATTTATATTATTTATTAGTTTGGGCAGTTCCATTTTCTTCTATAAAAGACTATTTAATCAGGTTTTTATGGCTGATTAAAGGTGCATATAGATGCAAAGATACAAAATACTTCATTCAAGAAGCGGTACCGGCCGGTAATTTTGAAGAAATAGCTTCGTATCCTACTGAATAAAAGTAAAATAGGGAAATCCCTACCAACTAATAGGGATTTTCTTTGTTATGTAGTAAAACCTCGGGCTATCTTTGTACCAGAAAAAAAGGATAAAATAACAAATAAACAAGTAACGAGTATGAAAAAGATTGTATTGGCTTCGCTTATGATGGCGTGCTTGCCTTTCCTGGCAATAGCACAAAGCGTAGAAGACGACCTTTATTTCATCCCGAAGAAGAAAGCCGAAAAGAAGGAAGAGGTTAAGCAGGCGGTAAAGGTAACTGTTCCGCAGAAGCAGAATAATACCACTGTCTATGCTGCTCCCGGCTCTACGGTTGTCGTAAAGGATGTAAAAGGCAATACGCGTGATGTGGATGAGTATAACCGTCGCTATACTTCACGGGATAATACGTTCTCGATGGAGAATGATACTTTATATATCGAGGAAAAACCCTTGAATGAGAGAGGCGAGTGGGTAAATGGTTTCGAAGGTTCTCAGGATGATTATGAATATGCCATGCGTATCGTTCGTTTCAGAAATCCCCGATATGCTATTCCGGTGAGCAGCCCGCTGTATTGGGATGTGGTTTACGGATTGTCTTCTTGGGATTGGAATGTGTACGATGACGGATTGTATGCTTATGCGTTTCCTACTTACACCAACAGATTATGGTGGGATTGGCGCTTTAACTATCCTTACAGACCGAGTTGGGGATTCAGTTGGGGATGGAGCTCACCGTGGTATTACAGCAGTTGGTATCCAAATTACTGGTATGGCGGCTACTGGGGCGGCGGTTATTGGGGACATCATCCTTGGCACAACCATTATTATCCCAGCTACGGTTGGGGCGGCGGCTACTGGGGTGGCGGACATGGATGGTATGGTTCCAATGCTCATCGTCCGGGCATTCATGCCGGCAGATATAACAACAATTATAACTCGTCACGCCCGAACCGTAATAATTACGTAAACAATTATGGTCGCACTAACAGTAACTCTTATGTGGGACGCAGTGAAGGCGGACGTACCGGCGCAAGTAGTTATCGTTCGGTAGGACGCAGCGGTTCCAGCTCGGGAAGAGTGGTTTCCGGTTCGGATAAATCAAATTCAGTCCGCCCGGGAAGAACGGTATATCGCTCTCGTACCGGAGAAAACATATCAGTCGGTCAGTCGACAGGTGTACGTAATGAGAATACGTATAGCCGTCCGGAGGCAGGAAGAGGTTCTTCCTACAATAGGCCCAGCAGCACTCGCAGCAGTGTTTCAGGCTCGTCTTCTTATCAGAGAAACGCTAACGGTACGGTAGGGCGCGGAGCATATCGCAGCAACAATAGCAACAGCTCCTCTCGCAGTAATTCTTATTCAAGGGGTAATTCTTATTCACGTGAGAATTCGACTTCCCGGAATAATACATCGACCTCCAGAAGTAATTCGTCATACCGCAGCAACAGCTCTTCGTCATCTTCACGCAGCAGCTATTCGAGCGGTGGAAGCAGTGTCTCACGCAGCTCCGGCGGTGGTGGCGGTTCTCGTTCAAGCGGTGGCGGTGGCTCTCGCAGAAGATGAGTTTGAAAATTAAACTAGACAGATGATAGAATTAAATAGACTTGGTATATGAAAAATAAAGTAATACTAACCGCTTGTGCGTTGCTGGCAATGGCAACGGCAAGCGCACAAAATGCATACGATGCCGAGCGGTTGCTCGGTAATGACTTGAACGGAACGGCTCGTTTCGTGGGTATGGGTGGTGCAATGGGTGCCTTGGGCGGAGATATGTCTGTAATGGGTACAAACCCTGCCGGTATTGGTATTTATCGCAGCAATGATGTCGCATTGTCTTTCGGTTTTAATAATACGGCGGCGAAGAGTAACTTTTATGGCATGTCAATGAAGGAAGACCGGACACGCGCTTCTTTTGACCAAATCGGTTTTGTATACAGTAATAAGATAGGTAATAATACCTCTCTGCGTTTTGTGAACTTTGGGTTCAACTATCATAAGAGCAAGAATTTTAACCGCTTGTTCTCGATGGGAGGAATATTGGATAACGGTCTCTCGCAGAGTTGGCAATTGGCTGAACTGATGAACGGAGGAATGGCGGGTGTAGGAGTTACCGGCCCTGAATCGTTTCAGGATAAGATTATAAATGTCGATAATCCTTATACAAAGTTTTGGAATAAGTTGCCGGTGTTGGGAGTCTTGGGAGCCCAGACCGGTGTGGTGGACTGGCCGGCCGGTCAGGATAAGGTGATGGGTTGGAACTGTTATAGCAATAACTTCTTCAGCAAGGAGACCGGTGGCATCAATCAATATGATTTCAATGTATCTTTCAATATAGAGGACAGGGTGTATCTGGGTGCTACATTAGGAGTATATGATGTCAGCTATAATCGCTTCTCCTCTTATACGGAAGAATTGAATGATGATTTCGGCAAAGAAAACGGCGGTTATACCTTAGATAATTATTATGCTTTGGACGGAACCGGTATTGACTTGAAACTGGGTGTGATTGTCCGTCCCTTCGAAAGTTCGCCTTTCCGTTTTGGCTTTGCCGTGCATACTCCCACATGGTATGATTTGAGAGAGAGCTATGATGCCACTTTATCTTCAAACATTGATTATTACGGCGAGGCATACAATCAGAATCTTGGTGATTTCTTGATTGGACGTGATTATGATTATCTGACTTATGATTATAATCTGACTACACCGTGGAAGTTCAATGTCAGTGCAGGTACTACTGTCGGAGGCCTGGTAGCCGTAGGTGCTGAATATGAATACTCGGATTATTCTTCCAGTAAATTAGAGGACGTGGATGGTTATCCGTTGGGCGACCAGTCAAGTGTGAACGATTACTTGAAAGGTGTTCACAATCTGCGTGTAGGTATGGAAGCACGTATTGTTCCGGAGTTTAGCATTCGTGCCGGATATAACTATACATCGGCTGCTTTTGCCAAGGATTCTTATAATGCGCTGGCTTTGTATAGCACACATACCGATTATAATAATACAGAGTCGAAGAATACGTTTACTTTCGGTTTAGGTTATCGTGGAAGCGTGATATATGCCGATTTAGCCTATAAATATGATATGTATAAGTCTAAGTTCTATCCTTTCGACGATGTGGAACTGAAAGCCGCACAGGTGGATAACTCACGTCATCAACTGTTGTTCACTGTAGGAGCGCGTTTTTAATGGATTTATTGTGAGTCTAATATAATTAAATTAAATGTGAATGTATCAGGAGCGAAGCATTGCTCTTGATACATTTTTTTTGTAGCGGGGATTGTGAGTTAAAGGGAAAAAGCAGTCTGTTACTTGTAACGCAAGAGTTGGGAGTTTACCGGATATATGATTGTTTTCTCGGTATTTGGTTGAAGGAGAATTATTAATATGCCACTATTTATGACGGTATTCTTTCTTTTTCCAGAAGTTGAGTCCGACATATACGCGTAGGGTTCCGAAAGTATTAGTCAGTGAAAAGTCTTCTTTCCGATAATCGTAGGTGTGCATGACCAATGCGGCACCTGCGAAGTATTTACTGTTATTATAGACGATGGAGGCACGGGTAATCAAGTCGAAATTGATATCTTTTATCCAATGGGTACGGGGCTGGGGCGTATCGTCTATCTTTGATTTCTTATAGGCGATGGCGGGAAGGAGTGAAAGGTTGGATACCCAGTTCTTGGCAAAGACCCAGTTATAACCGTAGCCCAGACAAAGGCTGTAATCCGAATATTTCACTTTCTTGAAAAGTAAAGCATTGTGTAACTGTTCCCTCATCTCGGTCGGCAGCTTATCATAATCAAAGGAAATATTATGTTGCGAGTAAGAGAATCCTGCCATTAAAGAGCCGGCGCTTTTCCTCTGGTTGGTAGACTGACTGTAGGCGGCAGGGTAAGAGAAGCGTTTGTAATTGAATATCCAGTAGGCGTTCAAACCCTTGATTTTACTTTGGAAGCTGTTGAAGTCCATGTTTTTGACAGGCTCGTTTAATTGGAAACCATTGTATGAGCGTATCTTGAAATCGCTCCCGGTCTTTCTCCAATATAAGTCTACACCAAATTTAGAGCTGTAAAGGTTGAGTGCCATTTCTGTTTTTTTGGCTTTGTTTTTGTGTCCGCCAAAGATGTCTTTTACATCAAAAGAGTATCCCAAGAATATCCACCGCCAACCAAAATAAACTCCTAACTTGAAATTGGCGTTCGGTGAGAAACTTATGCTTTGTTCACCGTTATTGTTGTTGCTGCCCAATCGGTAATATTCATACCAACTGCTGTGTTCCAACATAAATGCCAGATTATAAAGATTGGGTGAGATGAACGTGGTGTCGATGGCATTGAACTCTTTGCCCACCTTTCTGATTTTGCGGCCGGTGTGACGCACTGTGGTGGCAATGCCGTCTGTCAGATTGACAAGAACGCCTTTATTGTTTTGCTCTGTCGTGTCCTTCTCTATCTCTTCTTGTGCGGAAGCACTCAGGATATAAAGAAAGAAACTGAGCAGCAAACAGATTTTTCGGGCGTTTGTCATAAATGTGATATTAAAGTTTATTTAAAATACGATCCATTACCCAGTTTGTGGGAGTAGCACTGATTCCGTCACAGGTACAGATTGCCTTTCCTTGCAGATGCTCTACCACCGCCTTGATAAGAGGGAGTTGTACGTGAGGGGGATTTTCGGGAAGGAATTCTTCACGTCCTCTTTCTGTGTGCAGAGCGATGGGTTCGTAAGTGAAGACTGAGAAACAAATCATTCCCTTGTCGCCGATGATTTCGATGCGGTCTTCTTTGGCTGATTCATGTGCCACAAAGCACCATGAGCCGGAACCGGGCAGACCGGAATCAAATTTGAAACAGGCGCTGATGGTGTCTTCTGCCTGATAGAGACCGCCACGGTTACTTTTATATCCTTCAGCTTCGAGTATGCAGCCGAACATATCTTGTAGCAAGTCTAATTGATGGGGGGCGAGGTCGTAGAAGTAGCCGCCTCCTGCAATGTCTGCCTGTACACGCCAAGGCAGGTTCGTGCTGTTATAATCGAGGTTACGCGGAGGTTGGGCAAAACGGATTTGTATGTTGATTACATTGCCGACTTCTCCGTTCTCTACCATTTGGCGTACTTTCTGAAAGTAGGGAAGATAGCGGCGGTAGTAAGCTACAAAACACGGAACACCAGTTTCTTGCGAAATGCGGTTGATGCGGGCGCAGTCTTCATAACTGGCTGCCATCGGCTTTTCAATATAGACAGGTTTTCCGGCCTTCATTGCCATGATAGCAAAGGTGGCATGGGAAGAGGGGGGCGTGGCGATATAGACGGCATTTACATCTTCATCACCAATGAGTTGCTGCACGTCGGTATACCAACGTGGAATATTGTGTCGTTTGGCATAAGATTCTGCTTTTTCTTTGTTGCGACTCATCACAGCCACTACTTGAGAGCCTTCAATCATAGCGAAGGCGGGTCCACTCTTTTTCTCGGTTACTTCACCGCAACCGATAAAACCCCATTTTACTGTTTCTAGCTTGTTCATTACTATACTATTTTCGTCATTCCTCTTGAAATGACAACAATTCAGATTGCAAATATATTAAGATTTTGCAACTTAATCCGTATAAGAAATCACTTATTATAGTATTTCTTCTGTAGTTCTCTGAATTCGGGGGTCTGTGTGTAAGTGTCGAGCCATGCATTCAAACTGTCCAGCAAGATGGGGGAATGTTTGCTTACTCCCCATGAATAGAATTGGGTGAAGCTGATGGCTGTCTCTATGTCCAGTTGTGGAAAATCATTGATGGAGGCTTGGGCTATGCTTTCGTCGCATACCGTGTAGTCTATATCTCCGTGAGCCACCATTGCCAACAGTTGTTCGGGGCCGTATTTCTCTACTTCTTGAATGTAAATGGTATCTCCGATTTCATTGCTCAGATTATGGATGCGGAGCAGAGCGGGTGAGCCTTTGACCACGTGAAGGGTTTTACGTGCCAGCTCTAATTGGCTGTGGATATACATACTGTCGTTTTCCTGTTCGGGTTTACGTTGTACCAGCACTTGCTTGTTGAGAAGGATGGGGTGGGTGAACAGCAATGAGTCTTTTGATTCGCTGGTCACTATGGTGCTGTTTGCCAGTATGTCGTATTTTCCGGTTAATATGCCTTCCTGTCTTTTTTCGAAACTCATTTCCGGAGTAATTTCAGGCACCAGTCCTTTGCTGCGGGCAAACGCATTCAATAATTCATAATGAAAACCGCTTACGGTATCTCCGTCGGCAAAATAACTGATGGAATTATATTCTGTTACAGCCCGCAGAACTCCCGATTCGACTATAGCCTGGTAGTCTCGCGGTTCACTCTTCTCTTTCTCTTTTTTGGGGAAAAGGAGGGTATAGAGGGCGACAGCCACAATTCCTATTATGATATATTTCAAATATCTCTTCATCACTGCGGTTAGTCAAAGAAATTCCATGAGAGTCCGAACTTAATCATTTTCGGATTGACCGGATAATGGGGTGCAAGGAAGTATCTTGAACTGCCCGAACCCTGATTGATATGATACATCATTACAAAGAAACGAGTACGTTTCAAGTGCAGATTGGCATAGACATTGATGATAGGATAAGAACCGATTTCAATCTTGTCTTCGGGGTTCTGATTATAGAATTGACCGATGGCAGGAGAATAGTCCGGTGCATAATACTTGGTGAAGTAACGCACATCGGCTCCCAGTTCCAGTTGGAGCACTTTCTTGGCAAGTCCTGTTTTGATATAGAGATTGCCATACATAGATAGTTCGGGCAAAGGCAGGATATCTTGCTTGCTCGATTTCTGATAAGCTACTTCACCGTCCAGATGCAGGATGCCGAATTTAAACTTTTGCTGCAACACAGCACTTAATACCTGAATATTTCCGGTGTATTGCTCTACGGCAGCATTGTTCTTAAAGGAGAGGATTTTGCCTTCACTGTCCTTTACAGGGACACTTGTATTGGCAAGGTAGGTGTAGTTCTTGATATTCTCTACTCCGGCACGCAAAGTCGTTCCCCATTTGTCGAAACTCAATTTTCCTTCCAGTCGGGTACGCATGATTTTGGATAGGTCATCATTATTCCACCAGTAATGCTTGGAATGGAAATGCCTGAAATAGAAGACCGGATTCTGGTTCTTGATAAATGCATTGGCTTCCAGCCGAACGGTGTCGCCAAATAGAGGTATATTCAAATCTCCGTTACCTTCGATATTGAATTGTCCGGCATCTTCACCTGCGATAGCCAGCTCGCCTAAAACATTATAGTGCAGCAGTTTGCCTTGACGCTTGGACAATTGGCCTCCAATGGATAGTACGCTTTCTTTATAATGCTCCAAACGGCGTTCTTTGGGAACATCTGTCGTATCTGTCAGTGTAAAGTTGCGGTATTCGTAACTCATAAAAGCGGTAAGTCCTGCCTTGGCCCATTTGTTGAAGCCTTCGTGCAGTGATATGCCGATGGTATTTTTGATGGAAG
>ULNK01025173.1_pt1 | contig 10778 bp, 8 predicted proteins | sample 1951911 | NCBI WGS metagenome assembly ULNK01 (sample SAMEA4835576, study PRJEB28245) | human gut metagenome | biome: gut microbiome; material: fecal sample | place: Denmark | collected 2008 | reverse complement strand
CGCTGCAGCGGGCGGTCAGCGCCCTCACGGGCTGGATCGCGGCTTCAGGGAACGCGGGTGTGTTCCTTTATGGCTTTCTGGAACGGCTGCTCATCCCCACCGGCCTGCATCACCTCATCTATATGCCCTTCCAGTTCTCCTCGCTGGGCGGCAGCCTGACCGTGGGCTCTGTGACCTACACAGGTGCTTACGCCGTCTGCATGACCGAGTACACCATGGGCCTGCCCCTCTCGGACGGCATCGTCTGGATGTACACCGGCTTCACCAAGACCTTTGGCTATCTGGGCATTGCTGCGGCCTTCATCTTCACGGCCCGCAGGGAGAACCGTGCCCGTACCGCCGCCGCTATGATCCCGCTGGCGGTCACGGCCTCGGTGGCCTCCATCACCGAACCCATTGATTTTCTGTTCTGCTTCGTTTCGCCCCTGCTCTGGGTGGCCCATGCGGTCATTACGGGCGGCTTTATGGTGCTGCTCCATGTCCTGCATGTCCGGGCCTTTACCTCCAACCTGCTGGGGTCGCTGGTGTTCAACCTGAGCGCCGGGGAGCAGCTGCAGAACATGCCGCTGCTCTATCTGCTGGGCTTTGCGGAGATCCTGACCTACTTTGCCGTGTTCAGCATCCTCATCAAAGCAAAGGATCTGCCCACCCCGGGCCGGGAAGCTGCCCTCTCCGCAGACCAGTCCCCGTACGCCGACCCGCAGGAGGTGTGCCGGTTCATTGCCGCGCTGGGTGGGCCGGAGAACATCGCCCAGCTGGGAAACTGCTTCACCCGCCTCCGGCTCACGGTGCGGGATGCCTCGCTGCTGGATATGGGGGCTCTGCTCTCCCTGCCCCATAAGGGCCTTGTGGTGCAGGGCACCCGGGTCCAGCTGGTCTGCGGCCTGCACGCCGCCCAGCTCCGCCATGCGCTTGAACAGCAGCTTGCCGAGATGGCCCCGGTGTGATTGCTTTTTGATAAGAGAAACGGTATAATTGTGGCGAAACCTCTCAGTCGCCTGCGGCGACAGCTCCCCTAACAGGGGAGCCAAGAAAGGTGGCATTGCGAAGTAATGACGGAGAGGTTTAGCAGCGGATAACCTAAAAATAAAGGAGAACATAAAATGCAGAATAACACCTTTTCCATCGAAGGTCTCTTCGATTTCCTGAACGCCGGTGTCAGCGCCTTCCACTCCACGGCTGCGGCTGTGAAGCTCCTGGAGGAGAACGGCTACCAGAACTGCCCCGAGAGCGCAGCCTGGGAGCTGGTGCCCGGCGGCAGGTATTACACCACCCGCAACGGCTCTGCCGTGCTGGCATGGCGGATGCCCAAGGGCGAGCTGACCGGCTGGCATGTCACCGCCAGCCACAGCGATTCTCCCACCTGGCGCATCAAGCAGCTGGACGGCGGCAAGGACGCAGTCTTTGCCAAGGCGGAGACCGAGGGCTACGGCGGCATGATCATGCCCACTTGGCTGGACCGTCCCCTGAGCGTGGCGGGCCGCATTCTGGTCCGCACGGAGAACGGCATCCGGAGCCTGCTGGTCCACCCCGACCGGGCGCTGGCTGTCATCCCCAACCTCTGCATCCACTTCAACCATGACCTGAACAACGGCATGAAGTACAACCCTCAGGTGGATCTGCAGCCCATCTTTGGTGAGGCAGGCTCCACCCTGCGGGATGCTCTGGCTGAGGAGGCCGGGGTCAAGGCTGAGGACATCGTGGACGCTGACCTGGTGCTCTGCACCCGCGAAAAGGCCGAGCGCGTGGGCCTGAAGGGCGAATATTTCATGTCTGGCCGCATCGATGACCTGGAATGCGCCTACACCACCCTGTGGGGCTTCCTGCAGGGCCGCGGCGAGGAGGAAGGCCGGGGCGATATGTGGGTCATGTTCGACAACGAGGAGGTGGGCTCCTCCAGCCGGCAGGGCGCACAGGGCACCCTGATGGCCAACGTGCTGGCCCGCATTGAGGAAAAGCTGGGGGTCACCCGGGAGCAGAGCACCCGTGCCTGCACCAACAGCCTGCTGCTGAGCGCCGACAATGGCCACGCCACCCACCCCAACCACCCCGAAAAGAGCGATCCCGCCAACGTGGCTGTCATGGGCGGCGGTGTGCTGCTGAAGTACAATGCCCGCCAGACCTACACCACCAGCGGCTTTACCGGCGCTGCCTTTGCCGAGATCTGCAAAAAGGCCGGTGTGCCGGTGCAGGTGGCCGCAAACCGCGCGGATGTTCCCGGCGGCTCCACGCTGGGCAACCTGCTGGGCCACCAGATCCTGATCCCCATGGTGGATATCGGTCTGGCACAGCTGGCCATGCATTCCGCAATGGAGACCGCCAGCTGCAAGGATGCCGAGTACATGGCAAAGGCTGTGGCCGAGTTCTATAACACGCCCATCTCCCAGCCTGTGGACGGCGAGTGGAAGCTGGGCCTGTGAGCGCTGTGACCGGGCGCTTTGCCCCCAGCCCCAGCGGGCGGTTGCATCTGGGCAATCTGGCCTGCAGCCTGCTGGCCTGGCTCAGCGCCAGAAGTCAGGGCGGGCGCATCGTTCTGCGCATTGAGGATCTGGATGCCGAGCGCTGCCCTCGCAAATATGCCGACGCACTGGAAGAGGACCTGCGCTGGCTGGGCCTTGTCTGGGACGAAGGCGGCAGCAGCGGCGGCCCCAACGGCCCCTATTACCAGAGCGAGTGCGCCGCCATCTACACCGAGAGCTATAACAAACTGGAAGCACAGGGCCTTGTTTACCCCTGTTTCTGCTCCCGTGCCCAGCTCCATGCCGCCAGCGCACCCCATACCTCCGACGGCAATGTGATCTATCCCGGCACCTGCCGGGGGCTGACGGCGGAGCAGATCGCCGAAAAGCGCAAAAAGAAGGCTCCGGCCTATCGTCTCATGGTGCCCGATGAGGACATCACCTTCACCGACGGCTGTATGGGCTCCCACACCGAGAACCTGCTCCGCGACTGCGGGGATTTCTACCTCCGCCGCGCCGATGGCGTGTTTGCCTACCAGCTGGCTGTGGTGGTGGACGATGCCCGCATGGGCGTGACGGAGGTGGTGCGGGGCGCAGACCTGCTCTCTTCCACCGCCCGGCAGCTTTATCTTTACCGTCTGCTGGGCCTGCCCGCCCCAAAGTTTGCCCATTGCCCGCTCCTGCTGGCTCCCGATGGCCGCCGCCTGTCCAAACGGGACGGGGACCAGAGCCTGGAAAACCTGCGGGCAAAGTATACGGCGGAAGAAATCGTGGGCAGGCTTGCCTTTGCCTATGGTCTCCAACCTGAACCGGCTCCCCGCACCCCGGAAAGCCTGATCCCGGACTTTTCCTGGGACAAGGTGCCCAAGCAGGACATCTGCCTGCCGGAAGGCCTGTTTTAAGCAAACCTACGATTTTTGCCATGCCTGTGCAAAGATCGTGGGTTTTTCTTTACAAAAAAACAATCTATGGTAAAATATAACTAGAGATTTTGCCGAAACGGAAAGGAGCCTGTTATGCGTAAAATGTTAAAAGCGTCGAGTTTGTTGATTTGTGCAATGCTTTTGTTCAGCGCATGTGCAAGCTCTTTGAATCTGAGACCGGGACCTTTCCGTTCGGAAATGCAGGATGTTTTCGTTCAGCAGACAACACTTACGGTTCCGGCCAGTCACGCCGAGCATGGGGAGGATTATGTCATTGAGTGGCAGGACCCTGTGATGGAAAAGCACGTCCGGAAATGGCTTGACCGCCCGAAGGGGGATATCTATCACAGCGATGTCTGGGATTATCAGCGAGTCTCGATAAATTCCGGAACCGGCGTAGGGGATCTCATCGTCAAAGATGCACCGGATGGGGTGGACATTGGAAGAAACGTCAACAGCAATGAGCAGCTGGCAGCCTGCGCAGTCAGCGTAGAGGGAACGTATGATCCGGTGACCTCTCTGGCAGACCTGCGGCATTTTGACAGCTTGCAGGTATTGTCGGTCAATAATAGAAGGGGAGCCCCACCCATTACAGATCTGACAGGTCTGGAGGAATGCAAAAATCTGATGCTTTTGAGTGTGCCCAGTGTGGAGAGCAGCGCATTCCCGACCTTTGCAAAGCTGGATTCTGTGGTAGAGCTGAAGTATGGCAGTGACGGGATCCGGGCGGATTCCAATGTCTCCGACCTTTCGGCGCTGGCGCAGATGAAGTCGCTGAAGATGCTGTGGATCACCGGCAGTGAGGTCGATCTGACCCAGCTGGCCGGAGCTGACTTGCGGGTCCTGAGACTGGACGTGACTCGGATCGGTTCGCTGGAACCGCTGAAGCAGATGGAAAATCTGAGCTTTCTGCAGCTGTGCCAAGGGCCGGAGATCGACAGCTTTGCCCCGCTGGCGGAGAGCAGTGTGCAGTATCTGAGTATGTCTCTCTCTCAGGGTGCACAGGAAGCCTACAAGGACATGGATTATACTCCCCTGACCCAGATGCCGCAGCTGATCTGGCTGGATCTGACCAACAACATCACGTTTGATACGGAAACCTGCAAAAAACTGCTGGCAAACGATACGGCCCTGAAATATCTGAAAATTTCCTATACATCAGCGGCCAAAGATGCCGAAGAGCTGGATACAGCGCACCTGAAAGAGTTCACTGCCCCGGCTCCGTAATGCCCCAAAATGCAAAAACTCCCCCGTCCATTTGGCGGGGGAGTTTTACGTTTCAGAGAAAGTTTACAGCCGCTGCAAGGCTCTTGCGTCGCTGTGTTCCAGTGCGGTCATGGCCGTATCCAGAACCATGGCCAGCAGGATGCCCAGCAATACATCAATGCAGCTGTGCTGCTTGAGCAGGACCGTGGACGCGATGATGGAGACGCAGAGCACGGCGGAGGCGGGCCGCATCCAGCGGCGGCCCGGCGTTTCAAAGATGCGGCTGCGGTAGTAGGCCATCATCAGGGTGACCGAGTTGAACACATGGATGGAGGGGCAGACGTTGAGGGGCGTGTCGGTGGCATAGAGCATCCGCACGGCCTGAGCAAAGAGGTCGCTGCCGTACACCCGGTAGGGCCGCAGGTCCAGCCCGGTGGGCAGGATGACATAGCAGGCCAGCGCAATGGTCATGCCCGCAAACAGGGGCAGGCAGAGCCGCCAGAAGTCGGCCCGGGGCGCTTTCCACAGCAGGTAGAACAGGGTAAACGGGATCCACAAAAACCACGCAAAGTAGGGCACAATGGCATATTTGCAAAAGGGGATCAGGTCGTCCAGATGGCAGTGCACCAGAACATCGGGCACGGCAATATGGACTTCGAGCCAATGGAACGCCGAAAGGTAAAACAGGAGATAAAACGCCATGAACGAAACGGGATGGCGGGAAAACCAGTTGCGCATGGAACACACTTCCTTTTCTGGAATGGGGGCCGCAGCCCCGCCTAAAGTTCTTTGCAGCGTATGATTATACCGCGCAAAGACGAAGAAAACAAGACAAAAAGCTGACAAAATCGTGAACACATCCGCGCGGAATTTGGTATGCTTTGGGGAAGCGGATGCAGGGGAGAGAAGCTTCTGCCTATTGATACGAGACAGGATGCGGGTTTCCTGCACAAAAAAGGCCCTCCCCGCCAAAACTGCAATGGCGGAGAGGGTCGGATATACGGAAACTCAGATCACCTTTTGTTCCATCCACCTGCCGCGGACAAAGCGGACGCAGAAGAACAGCGAGCGCATGGCCCAATCCAGGAACATGCCCATCCAGATGAACAGCAGGCCGCAGTGGAACTTGAGCACCATCAGGTAGCAGAAGGCCACCCGGAACACCCACATGGAGATGACGCTGACCGTCATGGTAAAGGCGGCATCTCCGGCGGCGCGCAGGATGTTGGGCAGGGTGAAGCTGGAGGGCCACAGGATCAGCGATACAACGTTGAACCAGACCATCAGCTCCAGTGCCATGCCATAGGCCTCCGGCGAGAGGTTGAACCAGGAGAGCGCCAGCTTGTTCAGGAAGAACAGGCCGGAAAGGTTCATCGCCCAGTCCCCGGCGTAGGCGGTCAGGAGCAGCAGGCGGGAATAGCGCTTGGCCTGCGCCTTTTCTCCGGCACCCAGACACTGGCCCACAACGGTCAGCGCGCCGATGCCCACGGCGGAGGCGGGCACGTTCAGGAAGCTGGAGATGTTGCCTGCCACGGCGTTTGCCGCAATGGCGGCGGTGCCCAGCGTGCTGGTCAGGCTGGAAACCGACAGCTTGCCGATCTGGAACATGCCGTTCTCAATGCCGGCGGGAATGCCGACTTTCAGGATGCGCTTGATGAGGTCGAGGTCAGGCTTCAGGTCGGTGAGGTGGTCGATGCGCAGCGCACAACCCGGCTTCTGCAGCAGGAACATCACGGTGAAGCAGGCGATCATCCGGCTCACGAGGCTGGCAGTGGCCGCACCCATCACGCCCATGCCGAACCCGTAGATCAGGATGGCGTTGCCGCCAATGTTCACCACGTTCATCACCAGGCTGGAAAGCATACTGATCTTGCTGTTGCCCTGGGCGCGGAACAGGGCCGCACCGGCGTTGTACACGCCAATAAAGGGATAGCTCAGGGCCGAGAGCAGGAAATAGGTCTCAGCGTAGCGCATCACATCCGCGTCAATGGAGCCGAAGATGCCCCGCAGGATGGCGTGCCGCCCCACCGCCACGATGACGGCGGTGACCACGCTGAGCGAGATCATAATGAACATGATCTGTGCGGCGCTGGCCTTGGCCCGTTTGGGCTCCCGGTGGCCGATGTACTGGCTGGCGACCACCGCACCGCCGGTGGCCAGTGCGCTGAGCAGCTGGATCATCAGCACGTTGAAGGAGTCCACCAGGCTCACGCCCGAAACGGCGGCTTCGCCCACCGAGGAGACCATCAGGGTGTCCGCCAGACCGATGGAGATGCTGAGGGCCTGCTCTGCCACCAGCGGCAGGAAAAGTGAAATGAGCTGTTGACGGTTGAACAGCGGTCTTGATGTGGTCGATGCGTCTGTCATGGTGTCCTCCCTTGGCGCGTGGATTCAAACACACCCATGATAGCGCGGAATGACGTGAAAATCAAGATGTTGTATCCAACAAACCCGAAAATCAGGCAAACTCTTTGCTGGGGGTCAGGCTGGTGCCGTAATAAACGATGTAGTCGTAGGGAATCTGGGGGTTGTATGCGGCCAGATCGCCGTACTTGGCCAGAATGTCGTTCCGCAGGTTCTCCGGGGTGTAGGGCTGCCCGGCGGAAAGGGTGTCGGCGCAGACAGCGTTCCACATGCTCTCGGTAAAGGCGGCGCAGTTGAAGTAGGCCGACCAGTGGTCGGATTTGGCAAGGTTGCGGTTGACCACGTCCAGCTGGCCCTGATCCAGCGAGGTCTGGACAGCATAGATGTTCTGGTAGTAGGAATCGGCCAGATAGCGCTTGTAGTAGCCCTCCAGATTGTACCAGATGCCGGTGTGCTCCCAGCGGTTGCCGCGGGGGCTGAAGGTCATCTCGGTGTCGGGCGCGATCCGCAGGCCGCCCACCTCGATGTCATGGTCCGAAACGTTCCGCACCGAGAGGAAGGAGTGGCCGCTGGAATTGATGGAGGCATCGCCCCGGTCCTCGGCCCGGGCGTAGATGCGCAGCAGGGCCACGGCACCCTCGGCGGGTTCTGCACCGTAGGCCTGAACGGCAGATTTATGGTCGGCCTGTTCAAAATCGTAGGGGCCGCCGGTGCTGGTGGTAAAGCCGACGATGTTGCGGATCTGATCCTCAAGGGGGCTTACATCGGTGATGACACGTTCGTCCTGGGGGGCGGGCGTTGCGGCGGGAGCCTCGGCCAGCGCGGCGGTGCTGCCGGACACGCACAGGGCCAGCGTCAGGCAGAGGGAAAGGGCGCGGAACAGCTTTTTCATGGGGTGACCTCCAAAGAGAAAAAATTCAGGTCAAGGATAGACGATTTTTGGGGCGCTGTCAAGAAAAAGATATCTGCCGCCTTTACCCCCGGTGCCGGTTGTGTTAAAATGGAACTGGCAGCCGTGCCCGGTGGTTTGGGGTATGGGGCCGATCGGAAGGTAAATGAATCTGACCCAGAGAGGGGAACAACCTATGCCAAAAGAAGCACACAAGGTCGTGGTCATCGGGCACCGCAACCCCGATACCGATTCCATCTGCTCCGCCATTGCCTATGCGGAGCTCAAAAACCGCACCAGCACGCTGGTCTGCGAGCCGCGCCGTGCCGGTAAAATGAATCAGGAGACCGAGTTCGTCCTGAAAAAGTTCGGTGTCACGCCGCCCCGGATGTGCACCGACGTGAACCCCAAGATCCGGGACGTGGATTACCGCGAGATGCCGGGCATCCCGGGCTCCACCAGCCTGCGCCGCGCATGGAAGATCATGCGCGACCAGCAGATCGACACCCTGTCCATCACCAGCGAGGACAACGAGCTGGAGGGCATCATCACCGTGAAGGATCTTGCCACCGCCAACATGGACGTGTTCGATACCGCAGTGCTGGCCAAGAGCCGTACCTCTTATAAGAACATCCTTGAAACGCTGAACGGCACCATGGTGGTGGGCAATGCCGACGCGGTCTGCACCACCGGCCACATCAAGATCGGCACCGCCACCCCCGAGATGCTGGAAAGCAGCGTGGAAAAGGGGGATATCGTCATTCTGAGCAACCGGTACGAAAGCCAGCTCTGCGCCATTGAAAAGGAAGCCTCTCTGCTCATCATCTGCAATGGGGCCAAGGTGGGCCGCACCATCCAGCGCATTGCCGATGAGACCGGCGTTGCCATTATGACCACCCCTGTGGATACCTACGCGGCGGGCAAGCTCATCAGCCAATGCGCCCCCATCTCCTATTATATGACCCGGGACAACATCCTCAAATTCACCCTCGTCACCCCCGTGGCTGATGTGCTGCGGGTGATGGCAAAGGTGCGCCACCGCTATTTCCCCATCCTCGATGAGGACGGCAAATACTGCGGCATGGTCAGCCGCCGCAACGTCATTGCCCTGCGCAAGCGGCGCATCATTCTGGTGGACCACAACGAGGCCACCCAGGCCGTGGAGGGCTTTGATCAGGCCGAGATCCTGGAGATCATCGACCACCACCGCATCGGCAGTCTGGAGACCAGCGGCCCGGTCTACTTCCGCAACCAGCCCGTGGGCTGCACCGCCACCATCATCACCCAGATGTACGATGAAAACGGTGTGGACATCCCGCCCCAGATCGCGGGCCTGCTGCTGGCGGCTATCCTCTCGGATACGCTGGCCTTCCGCAGCCCCACCTGCACCCCCGTGGATGAAAACACCGCCAAGCGTCTGGCCAAGATCGCAGGCGTGGACATTGAAGAGTTTTCCACCGAAATGTTCGAGGCCGGTGAAAAACTGGACGGCAAGACCCCCGAAGAGGTCTTTTTGCAGGACTTCAAGGTGTTCATGTGCGGCGATATCCGCTTTGGCGTGGCGCAGGGCAGCTACATGACCCGCAAAAACCTGCAGGCCGCCCAGGCGCTGCTCCAGCCCTATCTGGAGGAGGCCCGCAACAAGCAGAACGTGGAGGACCTCTACATGCTGCTGACCGATGTGCCCAAGGAGGAGAGCGTGGTCATCTGCACCGGCCGCTACGCCGCCGAGGTGCTGAGCAACGGCTTTGAGAGCCGGCCCGCCGCCGACGGCAGCTGGACGCTGCCCGGCGTGGTCAGCCGCAAAAAGCAGTTCATCCCCGCCATGATGAGCGCCTATCAGGAGCTGTAACCCCCCGATACAAAACACGAAGCCCCCGGAACCCTGCATGTTCCGGGGGCTGTTGTGTTTTGTAAGGGAGCGTCAGGCTGCGACTTTTAAGGGAGAGTTATCAGTCCAGATGGTGCCATCCAAAAGCTTTGTTACGGCCAGTGTGCCGTTCACGCTGACCCGCGCGGGGTCCAGCGCGTAGAAATCGCTCTCCCGCAGGTTTTCGGGGTCTGCCGTGGGGGAGATGCCCACCACGCACACCCAGTGTCCGTAGGTGCTGCTGGTGGCGATGTGGGGGTAATTGACCTCTTTCCAGCCGGAGCCGGAGAGGTGGTATTCATAGCTCGTCACGCGGTTGGTGTGCTTGGACACGCCGCTGACAGCGGTGTTTTTCAGATGTACGATGACGGGCCGCCCGGCCTGCAGCTCTTCATACAGGCGGGAAAGGCAGCCGGAAAGGGAGCCGCTGTAAGCGTAGTACCCGGCGGCAGACCATACCGCGCCGTTCGACCACATTCCGCTGCCTGAGCAGGGCTTGCCATCCAGAATGGTGCGGGCGTAGCGCAGGGCGTACCAGCTGCACCGGCCCGAGGTCTGGTTGCCGATGGAGACGATCTGCTGGCTGTCGAAGGACAGCAGCGTGATGCCGTTCACATCCTGCAATTGTGCCGCCGCAGCCTTTGGCGTGGCCAGAAAGGTCAGGCACAGCAGAACTGCTGCCATGAAAACGCGCACCGGAGCGCGCAGGGAACCATGCTGCATGGGGCAAACTCCTTTTCCTTGTTCAGGAACGGCACCCGGCGGTTCCCATTGCCTTAAGTTTAGCACCAAATCGTGGTAGAATTGTGTAAACGCCGGAAATATTTTCCGGTTTTTGCCCCGGGTGCGGCAAAGGATCTTTGCGAAGATTCGTTCTGGAAAAAACAACAAAAGCAGGAGAAAATGTTTGGTGAAGCTGGCAATTGACAAAAGCGACAGTCGTTGGATAAAATAAAGCCAGAAGGGGTCCTGCTTCAAAATGGAAAGGCACCCTGCATATTATGAAAAACACAACAAAACGACTGGAGGTCCCGACATGAAAATGCTGAAAAAACTGGCCGCTTTGA
>ULNK01017567.1_pt1 | contig 10877 bp, 10 predicted proteins | sample 1951911 | NCBI WGS metagenome assembly ULNK01 (sample SAMEA4835576, study PRJEB28245) | human gut metagenome | biome: gut microbiome; material: fecal sample | place: Denmark | collected 2008 | reverse complement strand
CAATACAGATTTGCAGAAACTGCCGTTTGTTATTGATGCTGCCTATGCACGTGGCTCGACAGCATAGACGGACATATATTCCTGCATATAATTTATTAAACTTGGGTCATGCAGAATGGAAAGCATCATAACAAAGAAAAATAACATTAAAACAATGCCGGAAATGCCAAGACATAAACCGGCAACCGCTTTTCCTTCAAAACGTCCAATGCGGCTGCGGGAAAGGATTGCCAGTACAATTGCTGAAATCGTACATGGCAGACTGATGTAATACACTATGGAAGTCACACAGCCTGCAATGGCTAAAATCAGTGAAAAAGTCGCAAGCTTATCCTTTGGTTTAGCCGGCGGCACCGGATAGCCATTATTAAAATAATTCTGATTCGGATGCTGGTTTCCGTTTATATTCTGATTTTGATTTGTATTGTTATTGTCACTCCAGTTATTCGGGTCGTAATTATCCATGAAATCCTCCTTAATTTGCATATATTTATGATATTGGAGTCGAAACCCCTGATAATAATACCTGCGGATTGTTCCGTGCTTTGCATTTTTGCAATTATTGGTATCATTTTATAATCTTATCATAAGGTATGATGGATTGCAAATCAGCCGCAGCTCAAAGTTGCGAAACCTCTCCCAAACTGGTATAATAATAAGAATTCAGAAAAAAAGGGAAGAAAAAGGAGAACGTCACACGAATGGACATTATCAAGAAGATAGCAGAAGAATTACAGATAAAGGCAACACAGGCGGAAGCCGCTGTCAAGCTGATTGACGAGGGTTGTACGATTCCGTTTATTGCAAGATACCGTAAAGAAGCAACAGGCGCATTAAATGATGAGCAGTTAAGAAATTTAGATGAAAGACTGCGTTACCTGCGCAATCTTGAAGATAGAAAAGAACAGGTAATCGCAAGCATTGAAGAACAGGGTAAATTAACAGACGAGTTAAAGCAGCAGATTCTGGCGGCAGAAACAATGGTACTCGTAGAGGATTTATATCGTCCGTATAAGCAGAAAAGAAGAACAAGAGCGACAATTGCCAAAGAAAAAGGCTTAGAACCACTGGCAGAATTTATTTTACAGCAAAATACCGACAAGCCGTTAGAGGAGGAAGCCGCCAAGTACATCAGTACGGAAGAAGGAAAAGAAGTAGCCGATGCCAAAGCGGCAATTGCGGGTGCAATGGATATTATTGCAGAGCAGATTTCCGATGTGGCAGACTACAGAACATATATCCGTGATATTACAATGAAAGAGGGGAAACTCATTTCTATTGCCAAAGATGAAAAAGCAGAATCGGTTTATGAAACCTACTATGACTACAATGAAAGCTTAAGCACCGTTCCGGGACACAGAATCCTTGCGATTAACCGTGGTGAAGCGGAAAAGTTTTTAACAGTGAAGATTGAAGCGCCGGAAGAACGCATTTTAAGATATCTGGAAAAGCAGGTGCTGACATCGGAAAAGGAATTTACAGCGCCGGTATTAAAAGCAACAATCGCAGATGCGTATGACAGACTGATCGCACCGGCAATCGAGCGTGAAATCCGCAGCAGTCTGACGGAAAAAGCAGAAGATGGCGCAATCAAAGTATTCGGCAAAAACTTAGAACAGCTTTTATTACAGCCGCCGATTGCAGGAAAAGTCGTACTCGGCTGGGACCCGGCATTCCGTACAGGCTGTAAGCTTGCTGTGGTGGATGCAACGGGAAAGGTGCTGGATACAAAGGTCATCTATCCGACAGAGCCGCACAATAAGGTTGAAGAATCCAAGCGTGAAGTAAAAAAACTCATTGACAAATATCATGTAACGCTTATTTCCTGCGGGAACGGAACGGCTTCCAGAGAATCCGAAAAAATTATTGCGGACATGATTAAAGAAATGAATTTAAACGATGTGGATTACATCATTACCAATGAAGCCGGTGCTTCCGTATATTCGGCAAGTAAGCTGGCAACAGAGGAATTTCCTGATTTTGACGTAGCACAGCGTAGTGCGGTATCCATTGCAAGACGTGTGCAGGACCCGCTGGCAGAGCTTGTAAAGATTGAACCGAAGTCGATTGGTGTGGGACAGTATCAGCATGATATGAATCAGAAAAAGTTAAGCGAAACCCTGACCGGTGTCGTAGAAGACAGTGTAAATAAAGTCGGTGTTGATTTAAATACAGCATCCGCTTCATTATTGGAATATATTTCAGGTATTTCCAAGGCAGTTGCAAAAAATATTGTAGACTACCGTGAAACTAACGGTAGATTTACGAACAGAAAGCAGCTGTTAAAGGTGGCAAAGTTAGGACCAAAGGCATTTGAACAGTGTGCGGGCTTTATGCGCATTACAGGCGGTGACAATCCGTTAGATGCAACAAGTGTCCACCCGGAAAGCTACGAAGCAGCAAAGAAGCTGCTGGCGTTAATGGGTTATGACAGCAATTCCATTACTTCCGGTGAATTAATTGGTTTAAGAAGCAAAGTTCACAATTTAAAAGAACTCTCCGAAAAGCTTGAAATCGGTGAAATGACCTTAGAGGATATTATCAAGGAACTTGAAAAGCCGGGACGTGACCCGAGAGAAGAAATGCCAAAGCCGATTTTACGCAAAGATGTCTTAGAAATGAAAGACTTACAGCCGGGCATGATTTTAAAGGGAACGGTAAGAAATGTCATTGATTTTGGTGCATTTGTAGACATTGGTGTACATCAGGACGGACTGGTACACATTTCACAGATGAGAAGTGACAGACGTGTCGAACATCCGTTAGACGTTGTCAGTGTCGGTGATATCGTAGATGTCCGTGTAATTGAAGTGGATGCCAATAAAGGCAGAATTGCACTTTCTATGATTTTGGATGAAAAAGAAGCGCAGAATAAAAAGATAAGCAGACCGGCAAAAGACCGCCGGACGAAAAAGGACCGTCCGAAAAAACAGGAAGGACTGAATCTGAGCGGATTGTCAAAATTTATGCACTAAAAAAGAGTAAAGATTGTCCGGATAATGCCGGGGCTGAATTAAGAAAGGAAAAGTTATGAGTGAATCGAACAAGCCACAGGGCTTACAGGTGCAGTTTGAAACACAGGTTACCGAACAGGATTTGATGAATTTTAAATTATACCACAATTACCACAGTGTCGGCGGTGTGGCAGGACTGTTGTTTGGGATTGTCGCACTGATTATCTGTGTAGTATCCGTAGGGCAGGTCAACATTTCCTATACACTGATGATGGGCTTTTTCGGGCTCTTTTTTACCGTGTATACACCGATTGGCATGAAATTAAAAGTGAAACAGCAGATGAAAACCGTTGCAGCTTTTAAAGGACCTGTCCGATATACAGTTACAGAAGAAAAGATTTTGTTACAGCAGGGGGCGGTGACCGAAGAAATGCTCTGGGAAGACATTTTTAAGATTAAATGTACAGGAAAAAGTCTTGTTTTATATATTACCAGTGTCCGTGCTAATATCATTCCATTGCGTGACATCGGTGATGAACTGGATGCGTTTCTTACAATTGCAGAGAAAAAATTGAAGCCGTTTCAGATAAAAGTGGGAGGCAGATATGGTCATAGAAACAACTAGCGCAAAAGAAACCTTTGAAGCCGGATACAGGCTGGCACAGTCCGTACATCCGGGACAGATTTACTGCTTAAACGGCGATTTGGGTGTCGGCAAAACCGTATTTACGCAGGGCTTTGCCAAAGGACTTGGGATTGAAGAACCGATTAACAGCCCGACCTTTACGATTGTACAGGAGTATCATGAAGGCAGACTGCCGTTGTACCATTTTGATGTATACCGCATTGCCGATGTCAGTGAAATGGATGAAATCGGTTATGAAGAATACTTTTTTTCAGATGGTGTATGCCTGATAGAATGGGGAACGCTCATAGAAGAACTGCTCCCTGACAGCACAATAACTATTACGATAGAAAAAGATTTGCAGAAAGGCTTCGACTATCGTAAAATAACGATTTCAAATGGAGAAAAACAATGAGAATTCTGGCAATAGAAAGTTCCGCAGTTACTGCTTCTGTTGCAATTTTAACAGATGACGTACTGACGGCAGAATATACGGTAAATTATAAAAAAACACATTCACAGACACTGCTTCCGATGATTGATGAAATCTGTAAAATGACGGAAACAGAGCCGGAAAGTTTTGATTTGATTGCTGTATCACAGGGACCGGGTTCTTTTACCGGACTGCGTATCGGTGCGGCAACAGGAAAAGGCATTGCACTGGCACTGGATAAAAAAATGGTCGCAGTGCCGACCTTAAAAGCAATGGCATATAATGTCAGTGAAACAGACTGCCTGATTTGTCCGGTAATGGATGCAAGAAGACAGCATTTATATACGGCGCTGTACCGGCTGGATAAAGACGGGAAACCACAGGAAGTATTGGCACAGAGCCTGTTATCTTATGAAGAACTGATAAAGCTTTTAAATGAGAAAAATGAACCGGTACTCTTTATCGGCGATGGTGTTGTACCGGCAAAACAGGCATTTGAAGAAGGTCTTACCTGTGCTTATAAAATCGCTCCGGCGCATATCTGCACCCAGCGCGCAGGCAGTGTGGCGCTTGCGGCAAAAGATATGGCAGAAGCGGGAGAAGTCATTTCATCAGATGCATTCCATCCGGAATATTTAAGACCGTCACAGGCAGAAAGGGAGTTGAAGCGTGGAACAGTTTCAAATTCGTGAAATGCGTGAAACAGATATTGCACAGGTCGAAGCAATAGAACAGGAAATTTTTTCTGTACCGTGGTCGGAAAAATCTTTTCTTTCCGCCTGCACAACGCCTGAAAATATTTATCTGGTGTGCCTTGCAGGCGAAGAAGTTGCAGGCTACTGCGGATTGTGGAGTGTGCTTGGCGAAGGCAATATCACCAATATGGCAGTGGCAGAAAAATACCGCAGAAACGGAGTGGCGGAAGCGCTGATGAAAGAAATGGAAGAACGCGGCAGACAAAAAGACGTGACGATATTTTTTCTTGAAGTGCGTGAAAGCAATGATGCAGCGCGCAGGCTCTATGAAAAAATGGGATATGAACAAATCGGTGTCCGTAAAAATTTTTACGAGAAGCCGGCGGAAAATGCCATAATCATGTCAAAAGGCTGGCGTACGGCATAGGAAAGGTGTATACTAAAATTAGAAAAGGAAAGACTAAGAAAAATGTTAGATGTATGTTTACTAGGTACAAGCGGAATGCTTCCGTTGCCGGGAAGATGGCTGACATCGCTGTTGCTGCGTTATAACGGCAGCAGTATGTTAATCGACTGCGGCGAGGGAACACAGATTGCAATAAAAGAAAAGGGCTGGAGCTTTCATCCGATTGATGTCATCTGCTTTACACATTACCATGCAGACCATATCAGCGGACTTCCGGGACTTTTACTGACAATCGGCAATTCCGACAGGACAGAACCGGTAACACTCATCGGGCCAAAAGGGCTTTCAAGAGTGGTTTCCGCACTGAGGGTCATCGCACCGGAGCTTCCGTATGAATTGCGTTTTATTGAATTGAGTGAATCCAGAGAACATATTTCTATCAATGGATATGAAATAGATGCATTTAAAGTGAATCATGCCGTGACCTGTTACGGTTATGCGGTAAATATTCCGCGGATCGGCAAGTTTGACGTCGAAAAAGCAAAGGCACTTGAGATTCCTCAGAAAGCATGGAACCGCTTGCAGCACGGCAGTACAGTAGAACTGGACGGCAGGGTGTATACACCGGATATGGTCATGGGTGCACCAAGAAAAGGTCTGAAAGTGACTTATTGTACGGACAGCAGACCGGTGAAGTCTATTTCAGAAAATGCACAGGGCTCGGATTTGTTTATCTGCGAGGGCATGTACGGCGAGAAAGGTAAAGAAAGTAAAGCAAGGGAATATAAACATATGACCTTTGTAGAAGCTGCACATCTTGCCCGGGAAGCACAGGTGAAAGAAATGTGGCTGACACATTTTAGTCCGTCACTGGTGCGCCCCGCAGATTATGTAGCAGGAATACAGAAGATATTTCCGAATGTTCAGGCAGGTACAGACGGTAAAACGGTAGAGCTTGGCTTTGAAGATTAGGAAAGGGCAGCTGCAAAGGAGGTAGCGTTATGAAAAAGTATGCAAGAGTCACAATCGCAATTTTAATCATGGCAGCATTGGGCGTTGGATATTACTATTACTTGTCCAACAGACAGCCGCGGCAGGATGCGACACAGCAGTCGCTGGTGAATGAACAGCTTGCCCAGTTAAAGACAAAAAATATTGAACAGAATTACCCGGAATCCGTAAAAGAAGTGGTCAATCTGTTTATGCGCATCAGTAAAATGTATTACACATCCAGCGTATCCGATGAGGATTTAGGCATTCTTGCAAGTCAGGCACGTCTGCTATTTGATGATGAGTTAAAGAGCAAACAGACCGATGCAGAATACCTTGAAAGTTTAAAGCAGGATATAGCGGATTATAAGAAGGTCAACAGATACATTTCTGATTTCAAACTTGAAGGCAGTTCAAATGTAAAGTACAAGACCTTAAACGGTCAGAAGTATGCTACAATTCTTGGACTGTACTATATCCGGGAAGGCAGCGGACTGGAGTATTCCTATACAAAGTTTACACTGCGTGAAGATGCGCAGGGACACTGGAAGCTCCTGTACTGGGAACTGGCAGATGAATCAGACATTAATGAATAAAAAGTAGGAAAAGGTCATGGAAAACAAAGACGTATTAATACTGGCAATCGAAAGCTCCTGCGATGAAACGGCAGCTGCGGTTGTAAAAAACGGAAGAACGGTATTATCCAGTGTGATTAATTCACAGATTGATATTCACACGCTTTACGGCGGTGTTGTGCCGGAAATTGCTTCCAGAAAACATATTGAAAATATTAATCCGGTTATCGAACTGGCATTAAAGCAGGCAGATGTCACGCTGGATGATATTACGGCGATTGGTGTTACGTATGGACCGGGGCTTGTCGGTGCATTGCTTGTTGGTGTTGCAGAGGCGAAAGCCATTGCATTTGCAAAGAAAAAGCCGCTGGTTGGTGTACACCATATTGAAGGCCATATTTCAGCAAATTATATCGAACATCCTGATTTAGAGCCGCCGTATGCGGCACTGGTGGTGTCGGGAGGACATACTCACCTTGTTATGGTAAAAGATTACGGCACATATGAAATTATCGGGCGGACAAGAGATGATGCGGCAGGAGAAGCATTTGATAAAGTGGCGCGTGCCGTAGGTCTGGGATATCCTGGAGGCCCGAAGGTTGACAAGCTGGCCAAAGAGGGCAATCCCCATGCAATCGAATTTCCGCGGGCACATGTTGACGATGCACCGTATGATTTCTCATTCAGCGGAATCAAGTCCGCTGTATTAAACTACATCAATTCCTGTGAAATGAAGCAGATTGAGATTAATAAGGCAGATTTAGTGGCATCATTCCAAAATGCAGTTGTAGAAGCACTTGTTTCAAGAGCAATCCGTCTGACAGAGGAAATGCACATTAAAAAGCTTGCCATTGCGGGCGGTGTGGCATCCAATTCTGCACTGCGTGCGGCACTCACAAGGGAATGTGACAGCCACGGTATTCAGTTTTATTCACCGTCGCCGATTCTCTGCACAGACAATGCGGCAATGATTGGTGCGGCTGCATACTATGAATACATGCGCGGAACACGGCACGGATACGATTTGAATGCCGTTCCGAATTTAAAACTTGGAGAGCGGTAATCGGACAATGAAGTGCAGAATGTCTGCGGAATAGAGGAGCATATGAAAAAAATTGCGGTTGTACTGGCAGGCGGACGCGGCAGCAGAATGAACAGTGACATTCCAAAGCAGTATCTGATGTTAAAAGACCGGCCGGTACTTTATTATGCCTTAAAGGCATTTCAGGACAGCGATATTGATAGTATTGTATTGGCGGCAGGTGAAAATGATTTGGAAATGTGCCGCACACAGATTGTTGAAAAATACGGCATAAATAAAGTCATGGCAATTGTCGCAGGCGGCGCACAGCGGTATGATACAGTATACAATGCACTGAAAGCGGCGCAGGAGCTGGCAATAGATACAGCACCAGAAGAGGTGCTGATTTATATCCATGACGGTGCAAGGCCGTGTATCAGCCGGGAAATTATAAAAAACTGCGAAGAAGCCGCATTACAATATGGTGCCTGTACGGCAGCAGTCCCGGTTAAGGATACCATTAAGGTGGTCAGTCCGGAAGGCTTTGCGGTTGATACACCGGACAGAAATACGTTGTGGCAGATTCAGACGCCTCAGGTATTCCGCAGTGACATTATAAGCAGTGCGTATGCAAAAATGTATGCGGATACAGACAGAGGTACGATTACAGATGATGCCATGCTTGTAGAACGTTATACGGACGTTCCGGTCAAAATGGCAATGGGCGCATACACAAATATAAAAATTACAACGCCGGAAGACATGGGGATTGCGGCGCAGTATCTTTAAAAAATAAAAACCAGAATAGAACAGGTTGTTTAAGAGGGTAATTAGCACAAGGTGCATGATTATAGAATAATGGAATGCTGTAAAATACAGCAGAATGGAGGAGTTACACAATGGAACAGACAATTCCGTATAAGATTTATCTGGAAGAACAGGAAATGCCAAAGCAATGGTACAATGTACGCGCTGATATGAAAAAGAAACCGGCGCCGATTTTAAATCCACAGACTTTAAAACCGGTTACAGTCGATGAATTATCGGCTATTTTTTGTACAGAGCTTGCAAAGCAGGAACTGGATGATACAACACCGTATTTTGATATCCCGCAGGAAATCAGGGATTTCTATAAAATGTATCGCCCGTCACCGTTAGTACGGGCATACTGCCTTGAAAAGAAGTTAGGCACACCGGCACACATTTATTACAAATTTGAAGGAAATAACACATCCGGCAGTCATAAACTCAATTCTGCAATTGCACAGGCATACTATGCAAAACAGCAGGGATTAAAGGGAGTTACAACAGAGACAGGTGCAGGACAGTGGGGAACAGCACTTTCGATGGCATGTTCTTATTTTGATTTAGATTGTCAGGTTTATATGGTAAAGTGTTCTTACGAGCAGGAACCGTTCAGCCGTGAAGTTATGCGTACATATGGTGCATCTGTAACCCCGTCACCGTCTATGAAGACCAATGTCGGACGTAAAATCAATGAAGAATTTCCGGGAACAACAGGAAGCCTTGGCTGTGCAATTTCAGAAGCAGTTGAAGCAGCAACAAGTCAGGAAGGTTATCGTTATGTATTAGGTTCTGTGCTGACACAGGTATTATTACATCAGTCTATTATCGGTCTTGAAACCAAGGCGGCACTGGACAAATACGGTGTAAAGGCAGATATGATTATTGGCTGTGCAGGCGGCGGTTCTAATCTCGGTGGATTAATCTCTCCGTTTGCAGGACAGATGCTGCGCGGGGAAGCCGATTACAAGTTGATTGCAGTCGAACCGGCATCCTGCCCAAGTCTTACAAGAGGAAAATACGCATACGATTTCTGTGATACGGGTAAAGTATGCCCATTAGCAAAAATGTATACACTTGGCAGTGGATTTATTCCGTCCGCAAACCACGCAGGCGGACTGCGTTATCATGGAATGAGCTCAGTCGTTTCCGAATTATACGACCAGGGACTCATTGAAGCAAGAAGCGTAGAACAGACAGAAGTATTTAAGGCAGCAGAACAGTTTGCACGGATTGAAGGAATTCTTCCGGCACCGGAAAGCAGTCATGCAATTAAAGTGGCAATTGATGAAGCACTCAAGTGCAAAGAAACCGGTGAAGAAAAGAATATTGTATTCGGACTTACAGGTACAGGCTACTTCGATATGTTTGCATATCAGCGTTACAACGACCATGAAATGTCAGATTACATTCCGACAGACGAAGAGCTGCAAAAGTCACTGTCTACCCTTCCTGTAGTAGAGTAGGGGTATCAGTGTAATCAAAAATCCGGTATACAGAACGGATTCGTACGGATACAGAGTGCCTGCGGTAGGAGAGCAGGAAAAAGACAGGATATATAACTTCGTGCCTGCCGGGCAGTGCGGACGGTATTTGAATAAAATATCCGGAGGAACAGTGAAAGTATTAGAACTGTTTCTGCCGGATATTTTAAATGAAAGTACATTTTTGACAGTCTACAAATGAATTGTCCGGTATATTGGAAACAAAAGAGAGCAAAAAGCGGGGAAAGACGTAAAATAAAAAGGAAGCATAATATACGTAAAAACAGCGTAAAAAGGCGGTGTGAGAGCAGAAAACAGCGGATAAATAAAAAAGTTGAAAAAATTGAAAAAAGTTGTTGACAAGTAGCAGGTGAGGTGATATTATAAACAAGTCGTCAGCGATGAGCAACAACGCAGACATGACAAAAAGAATATGGAGAGGTACCGAAGTGGTCATAACGGGGCGGTCTTGAAAACCGTTTGTCTTCACGGGCGCATGGGTTCGAATCCCATCCTCTCCGCTTCCAAAGCACTTATGCAGATAAGTGCTTTTGTTTTCCTAAGAGCTGAATATGAAAAATGACAGGCGCGAAGGTGTCGTATCTTAATGATACATTAGGAGAAGTACCCAAGAGGCTGAAGGGACACCCCTGGAAAGGGTGCAGGTCGGTAACACGGCGCGAGGGTTCAAATCCCTCCTTCTCCGTTCGCATCATTGATGTTTCTTGTTTTTGGTTAAACAAACACGATGATGTAAAGAAAATAAAAAATATCAAAAAAGTTGTTGACAAATAATGACAAACATGATATTCTATTAAAGCTGTCGGCGCTGATAAAAAACGCAGGCAATAATATGAACATTGATAACTGAACAGTAAAACAACCCTGAA
>ULNK01018241.1_pt1 | contig 11422 bp, 9 predicted proteins | sample 1951911 | NCBI WGS metagenome assembly ULNK01 (sample SAMEA4835576, study PRJEB28245) | human gut metagenome | biome: gut microbiome; material: fecal sample | place: Denmark | collected 2008 | reverse complement strand
TTTTTTGCGCCCCTAGCCACATCGGCGGTAAACGCGAACTTGTAGCTCCATTGAGCCAACAGGCGATGGATCTAGGATTCGACGGACTAATCGTTGAATCCCATTGCAACCCCGATTGTGCATGGAGCGATAAAAATCAGCAAGTGACCCCCGACGCTCTGGACTATATACTCAACATGTTGGTAATACGAGAGACCACACAGACGACAGAAAACCTATCGGAACTACGTCACCAAATAGATAACCTCGACAATCAACTGCTCGAACTGTTAGCCAAACGCATGCGCATATCCAGAGAAATCGGGCAATATAAAAAAGAGCACAGTATGCCCGTGCTGCAAACTAACCGCTATGACGAAATCCTACAAAAACGCATGGCACAAGCTGTTGAGTTGGGAATGAGCGGAGAATTCATGAAAGAAGTGATGCAAGCCATTCACGAAGAATCGGTACATCAACAAATGGATATTATTAATAAATAAAAACAATGAAAATAGTAATTCTCGGAGCCGGAAAAATGGGCTCTTTCTTTGCCGATGTACTCAGTTTCGACCATGAAATCGCCCTATACGACATAAACCCTCATCGACTGAGATTCGCATTCAACACTTTGCGAATGACCCGGCCAGAAGAAATACAAGATTTTACGCCCGACTTAGTCATCAATGCGGCAACCGTAAAATATACGATAGAAGCGTTTCAAACCGTTCTTCCCTATTTACCGGCTCACACAATCCTATCGGATATTGCTTCGGTCAAGACCGGATTACCCGAATTTTATGCCCAAGCCCGACACCCATTCGTATCGACACACCCTATGTTCGGACCGACATTCGCTAATTTGAGCGACCTAAGTACACAAAATACAATCATCATTACCGAAGGCGACCACATGGGCAAAATCTTTTTCAAGGATATTTACCAGCGGCTGAGATTGAATATATTCGAATACAGTTTTAAAGAGCATGACGAAACCATAGCTTATTCGCTCTCGGTTCCATTCACTTCGACGCTGGTGTTCGCCTCGATTATGAAACATCAAGAGGCTCCCGGCACGACATTCAAAAAACATATGGACATAGCAAGGGGGCTACTTTCGGAGGACGACTACCTGCTAACCGAAATTCTTTTCAATCCCAATACCCCCGACCAAGTGCGGAGAATACAGAAGCAGTTATCGTCTCTCCTCGATATTATCGAGCGTAAAGATTCCATAAAAATGAAAGAATACCTCACCCAAGTGAGAAAAAACATAGAATAGTCCAAAATCATGAAAAAGGCTTGCGTTAAGCAAGCCTTTTTCATTTCACGCACGCCCTGCCTTACCAACTTTATAAAATGAAATTGACACAATATTTTCATGGATTGCAAAAGAATATTTATATTTGTAGGTTAACTTAGGCGTATATATATGCGCACTAACAAACCTATGGATTAACATGAGAAAATATAATACGTTCCGTATTTCATGCATAGCCTTATTATGGGTATTCTTATGCGTTCTTCTAATTAGGGGAAGAGGCATCGACGGGCAAGCTCTGTTCGCTATCATTGCTTCGGGAATCATTGTATTCGTTCCACTCTACAAACGATGGAAGCAAGAGAGTAAAGGTAAATAGTACCATTGTATTTACGTAAAAGAGACTAAAAATGAACCCCGACAATACAGAACTACTGAAACAAATAAACACACCCGCCGATTTACGAAAATTACAGGTTAGCGAGCTACCCCAAGTGTGTGATGAAATCAGACATTTCATTATCAATACTCTCGCCCATAATCCGGGACATTTCGGGTCCAGCATGGGAGCCGTGGAATTGACCGTGGCCTTACACTATGTATTCGACACTCCATACGACCGCATAGTTTGGGACGTGGGACATCAAGCCTACGGGCATAAGATTTTAACTGAAAGACGAGACAGGTTTTATACTTGTCGTAAACTCAACGGATTGAGTGGATTTCCAAACCCAGCCGAAAGCGAATACGACGCTTTCATCGCCGGGCATGCCTCTAATTCCATATCAGCAGCATTAGGCATGGCCATTGCTACACAACTGAAACACGAACAAAAAGAAAGAAAAGTCATTGCTGTCATCGGAGATGCATCCATTGCCGGAGGATTAGCTTTCGAAGGATTGAATAATGCCTCCATCAGTCCCAATAACTTACTCATCATACTGAACGACAACGATATGGCAATCGACCATAATGTCGGAGGGCTAAACGAATATCTAGTAAACATCACTACATCGAAAAGCTATAATAAACTCAGATACGACGCTTATCGTACCCTACGTAAGCTAAATCTGATAGACGATGAACACAGGGGGGCCATTTTACGTTTCAACAATAGCCTAAAAGCATTGCTAACCAAGCAACAAAACATTTTCGAAGGTTTAAATATACGATATTTCGGTCCCATAGACGGGCACAATGTGGTTAATATCGTCAATAAACTCAACGATATAAAAGATATGACCGGTCCGAAAATACTTCACCTACGTACGATCAAAGGGAAAGGATATGCTCCGGCCGAAAAAGAACCGACTATTTGGCACGCTCCGGGCTGTTTTAATCCAGAAACGGGCGATAGAATTACCGTAACAGAAGAGCAAAAACCTCCTAAATTTCAAGATGTATTCGGACTCACGCTTGTCGAATTGGCTAAAAAAAACGATAAAATAACAGTTATCACACCTGCAATGCCAACGGGAAGTTCTACCTGTTTCATGATGGAGAAATTTCCCGAAAGGTCTTTTGATGTCGGTATCTCCGAAGAACATGCCGTCACCTTTGCCGCTGGTTTGGCCAAAGAAGGATTACAACCATTTTGCAGCATCTATTCGACTTTTCTCCAAAGAGGATTCGACGAAGTCATTCACGACGTTGCCATACAAAACTTACCGGTAACATTTTGTATCGACCGCGCTGGACTCGTGGGAGAAGACGGGGTTACCCATCACGGTGCATTCGATATGTGCTATTTGCGTTGCATACCCAATATGACTATTGCTGCACCTATGGACGAACATTATCTGCGACATCTCATGTACACAGCACAACTATCCGACCGCGGGCCGTTTGCCATTCGCTATCCTCGCGGTTGCGGGAGTCATGTCGATTGGGAATGCCCTATGCACGAAATTCCTATCGGGAAAGGTCGCAAGCTCTACGACGGAAATGAGATAGCCGTACTGAGTATCGGGACTGCGGGTGTCGCGGCACGACAAGCCGTAGAGCGGGCCCGAAAGACAGGTGTAAAAGCAGCTCTCTACGATATGATTTTTGTCAAACCCATTGACGAAGAAATTCTTCACGAAGTAGCCCAAAAATACAAACGAATCATAACCGTAGAAGATGGATGCATAACAGGAGGCTTCGGAAGTGCTGTATTAGAATTCATGTCCGACAATGGATATACACCCCATATAAAACGAATAGGAATCCCCGATAAATTCATAGCACAGGGGACAGTTAAAGAACTACACCAACTATGTGGTATAGATGAAGAAAATATTTACTCGGTAATTATTGGTAATTGGTAAATCATAGAAATAAAAGAGAACTAATAATTATGAAAATAATCATTGCTGGAGCCGGAGAGGTTGGAACACATTTAGCAAAACTGTTATCCCGAGAAGAACAGGATATTATTCTAATCGACAATGATGAAGAAAAACTACGAGAACTCGATGCCAATTATAATTTAATGACTGTCATCGGAAACCCTACTGCATTCCAAACATTAAAACAAGCCCAAGTATATAAAGCCGATTTATTTATTGCTGTCATGCCCTTCGAGTCTCGTAATATCATGGCATGTACAATGGCATCGAAACTAGGCGCAAAAAAAACTCTGGCAAGAGTGGACAACTACGAATACCTTTTGCCTGAAAATAAAGCCTTCTTTGAAAATCTGGGAGTAAATGAACTGATATATCCCGAAAAACTGGCCGCAGAAGAAGTAATAACCGCATTAAAACACACCTGGACACGCAACTGGTTTGAACTTTGTAATGGAGAATTAATCGTACTAAGTGTAAAATTACACGACAACGCTAAAATTCTGAATAAAAAACTCTATGAACTTACAACAGCCGAAAGCCAATTTCACATCGCGGCCATCAAACGTATACATGAAACTATTATTCCAAGAGGAAACGACGAAATAAAAATAGGAGACATCGCATACTTTACCACGACTCCTAATCATATACAAGAAATTCAAAAACTCTCAGGTGAAACAGAAGCAGAAATTCACAAAATAATGATCATGGGAGGCAGCCGTATCGCTATACGCATATCGAGTTACGCGCCTGATAATATGGCAATAAAACTCATCGAATGCGACAAGCAAAAGAGTTATAAATTAGCCGAATACATGAACGATATAATCATCATTCAAGGAGATGGACGCAATGTGGATCTTTTGAAAGAAGAAGGAATCCGTGACATGGATGCATTTATAGCATTAACCGATAGTTCCGAGACAAACATATTAGCCTGTTTAACCGCCAAAGAATTAGGGGTAAAAAAGACTATTGCAGAAGTCGAAAATATCCAGTTCATCTCTACAGCCGAACGGCTAAATATAGGAAATATCATCAATAAAAAATTACTAGCGGCCAGCCGTATCTTCCAATTGTTGCTCGACGAAGACTCCTCAAATGCTAAATGTCTCGCATTATCCGACGCCGAAGTCGTAGAATTGGTTGCAAAAGAAAATTCTAAAATTACCAAAGCCGCAGTAAAAGACCTAAAACTCCCGTCCGATTTAACAATCGGTGGATTGGTTCGTAATGGACACGGCATGGTCGTAACCGGAAACACATGGATACAACCGAATGATCACGTCGTTATTTTCTGTCTCGACACAGCATTACATAAAATAGAGAAGCTTTTCAATTAGGAATATCATGCCCAAAATTAACTTTCATGTCATACTGAAATTCATCGGAATATTACTATGCATGGAATCTATATTCATGCTCGTTCCGTTTGTCGTAGCTCTTATTTATGGAGAAGGAGATGCGCCGGCCTTTATTAAATCGGCATCAATAACTGCAATCGTAGGTGGTATATTATTCTACATTTTTAGAAATTCCCGTAACGACGTAGGAAAGCGTGAAAGTTATTTACTGGTAACTTCTATATGGCTTTTCTTCTCGGCTTTCGGGATGCTCCCATTTTGCTTAATGCCCAATCATTTGAGTATTACAGATGCTATTTTCGAAACAGTATCCGGCCTAACAACGACAGGAGCTTCCATTATAGAAAACGTAGACGTTCTTCCACATGGTATTCTCTTTTGGCGCAGTTTCATGCATTTTATCGGAGGAATGGGTATCATCTTGTTAACAATCGCCATACTGCCCATGCTCAACCATCAGGGTGGATTACTTTTATTTAATTCCGAAGTAACCGGCATAACAACCGAAAAATTGAAACCAAAAATCGGAGAAACAGCAAAAAAATTATGGAGTGTATATATCATACTCACCATTATCCTCTGTCTCCTATTGTGGTTGGGTCCCATGAATCTTTTCGATGCTATCTGTCAAGCATTTTGCGTCATGGCAACAGGTGGATTTTCGACCAAACAAGCCGGTATAAATTTTTGGAACTCCTCTTACACAGAATATGTCATGACTATATTCACATTTATTGCAGGTATAAATTTTGCTTTGGTGTATAGAGCCGTAACCGGAGATTTCAAAAAACTATTACACAATGAAGAAACCAAATGGTACACGGCAATTGTATTAGGCGCCACTTTATTAGTCATTACAGGACTATACATAACCGACCAAAACAGATCCTTTGAAGATACTTTTCGAAGATCGCTATTCTTGGTTGTAACAATTGTTACGTCAACCGGATACACCGGAGATGACTATGTCGCTTGGGGCCCATTTTTTACAACTATATTTTTACTACTCATGTTTTTCGGAGCTTGTGCCGGCTCCACTTGTGGAGGAGCAAAAATAGACAGGCTGGTGGTCCTCGCCAAAAATACAAAAAATGAATTTTACAGAGTCATACACCCCAATGCTATATTACCTGTACGCGTAAATGGGAAAGCCATATCTCACGAAATAGTATCCAAAATATTAGCATTTATCTTAGTATATGTCATGGTACTTATAGCAGGGTCTATTATCCTATCGGCATTGGGGTTATCTATGGAAGAAGCATTCGGTTCGACACTTTCCTGCCTCAGCAATATCGGTCCCGGGGCCGGTTTAACCGGTCCGGCAGGTAACTATGCTTTTATCCCCGATTTAGGAAAATGGACTTTGTCAATCATCATGCTCATCGGCCGGCTTGAACTGTTTACAGTCCTCATTTTATTCACATCTTACTTTTGGAAAAACTCATAATATTGTTGAGAATAAATATTTTTTGTACATTTGTATCTAATCTAAAATCCAAAGCGAAGTATTCTCATAATATGCCTACAACAGACTTAGAAGAAAATAAAATAAAACAAGCCCAACCCGAAGAGGGAAACGATACAGCTCAGAATGAAAGAGAAATACGTAAAAACATATTTAAAAATGAACGTGTAAATTTCATTTTAGGTGTCATTTTAGTCATATTCTCCCTCTATTTGACTATCTCTTTCATCTCATTCTTTTTTACAGGAAGCATCGACCAAAGTAAAGTTGAGAATCTATCGGTAGGAGAACTTTCTTCCATTGGAAACGAGATTCAAAATTGGACGGGTGCATTCGGGGCATACTTATCCAACCTCATGATAAATCGTTGGATGGGTATATCTGCTTTCATCGTTTCTCTATGGTTATATGTCGTAGGCCGTCGATTCATGAAAGTCGCCCATACTCGAATGATACGATTTACGATTAGCTGTGCCTTGTCGATAATAGTTTTGTCTCTCTTTTTCGGATTCATTTTCATGCACAGTTATAACAACACCTTCCTATATTTAGGGGGATATCACGGGTATTATGCGACTTTATGGCTCAATGCATGGATAGGACCATGGGGAACGGCTCTGTTCATTATAGCTCTCGTTATCATATTGCTCGTCCATCTAAGTTATAAAACCATCGAATATATTCGACGAGTATCGTCCGTCAGCCTCACAGGGAAGGCGATCCAAGCAATAAAAAACAAAACAGATAACCCAGAAACGGATAACGAAAATGACAATAAGGAAACGAAATCTAACGAAACCCAAAATACTGAAAACATACCCTCATCGGAAAACGATATTGTAAATACATTGCCCGAATACCCCGATGACCCTACCGAAGAAATCCCTACACTCGAAGATATACAAGAAAATATTCTTCCTGTCGAAGAGGAGACTAAACGAGTTACCATCGAGACCGGTGACCCCGACTTTGTCATCGAGACGGCTGAGACCGAAGTATTAGCCACACAAGCTCCTATGGAAGATTATGATCCTACGAAAGACCTCTCGCATTATAAAAGACCGACATTCGATTTACTGGACAAACGGGAAAACAGCGAGGTGGAAATCAACATGGAAGAACAGTCCGCCAACAAAAAACTGATCACCGAAACCCTCAAAAATTACAATATAGAAATCAGTTCCATTACGGCAACTGTGGGTCCTACCGTTACTCTTTATGAAATAAAACCAGCACCCGGAGTAAGAATAGCCCGGATAAAAAGTTTGGAAAACGATATTGCCCTCAGCCTGTCGGCGTTAGGGATTCGCATTATAGCCCCTATTCCCGGCAAAGGAACCGTCGGTATCGAAGTACCGAACAAAGATCCTAAAACGGTCTCTATGTATTCTGTTTTAGCTTCCAAAAAATTTCAAGAATGTAAATATGAACTTCCCCTTGCGTTAGGAAAAAGTATTACGAACGAAGTCTGCATAGCAGATCTTTGTAAAATGCCTCACATATTGGTGGCTGGTGCTACCGGACAAGGAAAATCCGTCGGGCTGAATGCCATTATCACATCTTTACTTTATAAAAAACACCCGGCTCAATTAAAATTCGTATTAGTTGATCCCAAAATGGTCGAATTCAGTATCTATTCGGTTATAGAAAGACATTTTATGGCTAAATTACCCGACGCAGAAAAGTCCGTAATTACCGACAGCGACAAGGTTATCGCCACTTTAAATTCTCTCTGTATCGAAATGGATAATCGATATGCCCTACTCGCCAAAGCAAATGTGAGAACAATCAAAGAGTATAACGAAGAGTTTATCCATAGAAAACTGAATCCGAATAACGGACACAAATTCATGCCCTATATCGTGGTGATTATCGATGAGTTCGCCGATTTAATTATGATGGCAGGCAGAGACGTCGAAATGCCCATCGCTCGAATAGCACAAAAAGCGAGAGCTGTCGGTATTCACATGATCATAGCTACACAACGTCCTTCAACGACCGTTATCACCGGTAACATTAAGGCAAATTTCCCGGCACGTATCGCTTTCAGAGTCATGCAAATGGTCGATTCACGGACTATACTCGATGCTCCCGGAGCAAACCAGCTCATCGGACGAGGTGATATGTTATTTACCGAAGGTGGTGATTTGAAACGTATTCAATGTGCGTTTATCGATACTCCCGAAGTAAAACGAATTTGTGAGTATATCAGCAAACAACAAGGATACCCCGAACCATATGAACTTCCAGAATATAAAAATCCCGACAGTGACGCAGGGAGCAATGGAAACGATGTAATCAACCGAGACCCCCTATTCGAGGAAGCCGCTAAAATGATCGTTGTTTCAGGGCAGGCCTCCACATCGTCTTTACAAAGACGCTATTCCATCGGATACAATAGAGCGGGACGACTGATGGATCAACTGGAAGCTGCCGGTATCGTAGGCCCAAGCGAAGGGGGTAAACCTCGACAAGTACTGATTGTGGATATTATGGCTCTCGAAAACAAATTAGAATTAATGAAATGAAAACAAATCGCATTCTACTATACTGCTCTGTACTTTTTCTACTATTAAGCATGAAACCTCTACATGCACAAAACGGTACACAGGCATTAGATAAAGTCGTTGGTAAATTCCAACAATCGAACGGTATATCGGCTACTTTTACACTGACCGTTTTTAATGCACTGAACGAACCCGTAGAAAAACAAAACGGAACTATAAAACTATCTGGGAACAAATTTTACTGGAATACAACATCTATGACTGTATGGTACGATGGTTTGCAACAATGGGCATACGTAAAGGCAACAGAGGAAGTAAACCTAACCGAACCAACGACCGAAGAAATCGCAACAGTCAATCCCTACATACTCATCAATAACTACAAAAAAGACTTCTACATCAAAACATTAAAGTCAAAAAGTTCCAAAGAAAGTATAGCAGAACTTACACCAAAGAAGAAAGGAACAAATATAGACCACATTATAATTATTATCAACACAACTACGTGGAATCCAAGCTCTTTTAAACTCTATTATAGCGATCGGACATATAGCATAATCAACCTATCAAAATATGCTACCGACCAAAACTTTCCAGACTCGACATTTGTTTTTAACAAAAAGCAATATCCAAAAGCAGAACTTATCGATTTACGCTAATAACACAAATAAATAGAAATTATGGAACAAAACGAACGCATACGTTGTCTAATTATAGGCTCAGGACCGGCCGGTTATACGGCAGCTATTTATGCTTCACGAGCAAACCTATCACCGGTTCTATATGAAGGCATGCAACCGGGCGGACAACTAACAACGACCAGCGATGTAGAAAATTTCCCGGGATACCCCGAAGGTATATCAGGATTCGATATGATGGAAGATTTGAAAAAACAAGCCGAACGATTCGGGGCAAACATTCGCCGAGGAATTGCCACAGCTGTCGATTTTTCTCAAAAACCATATCGTATAACCATAGACGGTGAAAAAATTATAGAAGCCGATGCCTTAATCATCTCTACTGGTGCTTCGGCCAAATATTTAGGACTCCCAGATGAGGTTAAATATGCAGGCATGGGAGTGTCGGCCTGTGCTACTTGCGATGGATTTTTCTACCGAAAAAAAATAGTCGCAGTAGTAGGTGGAGGCGATACGGCTTGCGAAGAAGCAGAATACCTTTCCCACTTAGCCTCTAAGGTTTACTTAATCGTCAGAAAAAACTTTCTAAGAGCCTCCAATATCATGCAACGCCGTGTCAATGAAAATCCTAATATAGAAATCTTATTTGAAACTCAAGCCGAAGGATTGTTCGGAGAAAACGGAGTGGAAGGAGTACATTTGGTTAAAGGCAAAGACACAGCGCATGAAGAGCGTTACGATTTACCCATAGATGGATTTTTCCTTGCCATTGGACACAAACCTAATACAGATATATTCAAACATTCCATTACCCTCGATGAAAACGGATATATAGTTACTGCACCTCACACAACCGAAACTAACATAGAAGGTGTATTCGCTGCCGGAGATGTCGCAGATCCCCGGTATAGACAGGCTATCACTGCGGCGGCATCGGGTTGTAAAGCGGCAATGGATGCCGAACGATATCTTATAAATAACAGCCTATAAGGACACTTTTGCTTTATACAAATAAGGAGCGTAAATGATTTTTTCGCTCCTTATTTTTTATTGATATAAATCCCGATTTACTATTAAATATTATAGTTTTTCCTCTTTTAAGGAACAATGTATCAATTTTTTATATATTTTTGTGCTGTAAAACATAGTTATAAGGCAAATGGTTAAAAAAAGCACATTAGAATCCATACTACAACAAGAAATGTCTGATTTTTGGGCTCTACTTGAAAATGAGGAAAAACGCATTATCGCCGAAAACTTTAAAATTCAGAATTTCAAAAAGAATGAAATTATTTACAGTGAGGGAGAAGATCCCGCACAACTAATGTGCTTATTAAAAGGTAAAGTAAAAATTTACAAAGACGGCGTTGGTGGCAGGAGCCAAATTATTCGATTAATTCGACCGGTTCAATATTTCGGTTATCGGGCATATTTCTCTCGCGAACCTTATGTAACGGCAGCAGCAGCCATTGAAAATTCTATTGTGGGATTCTTGCCCATGCCGTTAGTAGAAGAACATATTCGCAAAAATAACGGCTTGGCTTGGTTTTTCATTAAAGAACTATCTAACGATTTAGGCATTTCGGATGCCCGCACAGTCAATCTCACACAAAAACATATTCGAGGACGATTAGCCGAATCCTTATTGGTACTTAAAGAAAATTACGGTGTCGAAGAAGATGGACTTACACTCAACATCTATATGGCTCGTGAAGATTTAGCTAACTTATCGAACATGACCACATCTAACGCTATACGCACCTTATCGAGTTTTACAAACGAAAAAATCATAACAGTCGATGGCCGACGCATACAAATTATAGATGAAGAACGGTTACGAAAAATTAGCAAATTCGGATAATATCCCACTTGGGC
>ULNK01027063.1_pt1 | contig 11526 bp, 8 predicted proteins | sample 1951911 | NCBI WGS metagenome assembly ULNK01 (sample SAMEA4835576, study PRJEB28245) | human gut metagenome | biome: gut microbiome; material: fecal sample | place: Denmark | collected 2008 | reverse complement strand
GCGGGAAAACACATTATCGTCGCCAACACTTATATCGGCGGGTGCTCTATCCAAAGACACCTCGATAACGCCCGGCACGACAAACACGATTACAAATACAGAAAAAATATAGATGGGAAATACACCGAAGAAAAAAGGAAGAGTCTATTGGAAGCCCTGAAAGACGAGGAATGGGACTACATTGTATTTCAACAAGCAAGCTCTTTCGCCGGACAATACAGTTCTTATTTCCCCGAATTGACAGAACTCATGGAATACGTCAAGGCGAATGCAACCAATCCGAATGTAAAATACGCCATGCAACAAACTTGGGCTTATGCAAAAGACTCCAACCACCCCGGATTTTTCAGATACGGGAAAGACCAAAAAGCCATGTATGAAGATGTCGTATTTTCTTATGACAAAGCGGCTCAAAAACAAAACATATCGATCGTCATACCCACCGGAACAGCTATTCAGAACGGACGTAGCAGTAGCTTGGGCGATACATTCTGCCGTGACGGTTACCATCTGGATTTAAAATACGGCCGCTATACGGCTGCTTGTGCATGGTTCGAAACATTCTTCGGAGAATCTCCGATAGGCATTACCTATCGTCCCGAAGGAGTTACCGATGAACAAGCGTCGATAGCACAACATGCTGCTCATTTCGCCATACTCCGTCCTACTTCTGTAACCGATATGAGTAACTTTTAATACACGGTATCATGGTTCAACATATTAAAAATATTACTATCCTCTTTTTTCTCCTACTCTCCTTATCGGTAAGTGCTTGTTCAAAAGATGATTTCACCCCTGCCTATCCCAAAAGCGAGGGTGTAACCCGTCTCGTTTCCTACAACGTAGGTGTTTTTGCCAAATATGCAAAAAGCGGTTACAAGATGACGGCTCGCATGATGAAAGAACTGGATGCCGATGCCGTCTGCATGCAAGAACTGGACAGTTGTACGACTCGTACCAAACACGTTTTCCAAGTGAAACGTTTTGCCGAACTCATGGGGTGGGAATATGTCTATGCCAAAGCCATGCCCTATCAAGGAGGATATTATGGTACAGGACTTGCCTGTAAAGATAAAATTCTGAAAAAATTTTCCATCGCTCTACCACAAGGCGGAGAACCTCGTACCGTAGCCGTAGCCGAGCTCGAAGACTACATTATAGCCTCTACTCACCTCGATTTGCAAAAAGAGACACAATTGGAAGAGGTAGAAGTCATCAACAAAACCTTTACCGAATTATATAAAGATTGCTCCAAACCGATATTCTTGTTAGGAGATATGAATGCCGAGCCAAACTCCGAGACTATTCAGATGCTCAAAACATGTTGGGACGTTCTTTCGGTAGAAGGAAACACATACTCGTCTCATAATCCCAACAAATGTATCGACTTCATTCTACAATTGAAAAATGGTGTGAAATGCGAAGTCATCGAATCCAAAGTACCCACCGTATTCCATACGGGCGACGTAACCCAAGCATCGGACCACCTGCCTATTTACGTAGACGTGAAGATTCCCAAAAATTAATATTTCCTTTACTGAACAAACGCTCTCCCCGGCACGGTGCTGTCGGGGAGAGCGTTTTAACCCGCCAATCGGTAAAAATGGTAGATATATCGGTAATTCATATAAGCGAGGTACACAAAAACGACGTAATTTCGTATTGAACAAAAATGATCTATCCATTTTAAAGAAAGCCTTATGGACCGATTCATCGCTATTTTAGTTTCTTATAGCCCCGATATCGGCATACTGCGATTCACCAAATGAAAACCGAAAAAGAAAAGCAACGACTCGCCGACTATACTTATGCCTATTGTCGACAAGGCGGTGAATCCCCCTAAACCACATAGTATCTTGTTTTCTATATACATAAACTCTTACTATTATCGAGACTAACGAACAATATAAAAGCAGACTTCAAGTATACGTACCACTATCAGCGAAGAAGTTAAAGAGTAATTTCATAACTTGTAGAGAGCATTTTGTACAGTACTGAAACTGTTTTATACATTATCTCGTATTTTCTTTGTCCCGGCAAAATATCTTATTTACTTTTGTCCTCGAATAAGAATACAACCGCCCAAACAAATCGACTTATCCTGTCGAAAGATATTTGCATGAAGGAGAAAAGATGCCCAGTCACCTAATCATATCGACCGCTACCGATCTTGTACGAGTTTCACAAGATCACATCATCTATATTTCGTCAGACGGCAATTATTCCACACTGATATTGAGCGATGGCGAAGCTAGGTTAATCACATTTCAACTGGGACAAGTCGAAAAAATCATAGCAGAACAACTGGGTTACCCTGCCAGCGAAAATTTCATCAGAATAGGTAAGCAACTAATTATCAACAGATCATATATCTATTATATTAACTTACCTAAACAACAGTTGGTATTGTCGGACAATTCTGTAAACAAATACACCGTATCGACTTCCCGAGAAGCCCTAAAACGGCTGAAAGACCTTGTTGAATCGGAAAACAGATAAAAAGATGACAAATATAAAAGACACCATCAAAGACGATGAAATCAGGATTATAGGCAGCACCGGTCAGCTGTCCCGTCCCCAAAACAGAAATGGGAAAAATCCGAAAAAGAGAAGGATAATAATCATCTGTGCCGTTATCTGCGCCATTATCTGTGTAATAGGGGTATTCTTTTTCCTTCCCAAAGAAAAAGAGTCTCTCGAAGAAGAGTGTTCCGAATCGTTTTTCGAGCCGAATAACTCTGTACAAGTTATCCGGGAAAAAGAGACTTTATATTTAGGTACTTATCCCGACAACCTGTCAATCGGATATACCGAAACCATCGATACAGTCATTAACGACATACCGCTAAAAATCCATATTCCCCACAACGCTATCCCTTCTTTGCATGTGGGCAGACTCAATGAAAAGGATACAAACATTGTATTGGCGGCACAAGCTGCCGACATACGCCGTGACAACCTCAAAATAGTAGGAGCTTTCGTCCTCAAAGGTAAACCCTTGGCTTGGGGAAAAGCCAAAACCGGCTTCTGTGCCATTATTAACGATACACTCACCATCGGTATAGCCGAGAACAGTCCGCTCTTTGAAAAAGCGACCGAAAACGAAGGCTACTTTTTCAGGCAATATCCATTGGTAGACAACGGGAAATTAGTCGAAAACGCTCCGAAAAACAAGGCGATTCGGCGCTCTTTGTGCGACAGAAATGGAGAAATCATGCTGATAGAATCCCTCTCGAAAGAGTCGTTTCACGACTTCGCTCAGGCACTCGAAGACCTCGAAGTCACCAATGCCATCTATTTGGTAGGCAGCACCTCTTACGGGTGGAGCATCGATGCCGAAGGCAACCGATCGACTTTCGGGAAGAACAATCACCATTTACCGGACAACATCAACTACATACTCTGGCGTAAAAAATAATCCGAAGACAGTTCCTCTGTACCAAATCGCCGATCGTCCCCCATTTTATACAGCCGAAAGAGCATTTCATACACCCGACCTCAAAACAAAAGTAAATGACGATTCTTTTTATGACCTTTGTCTCACAAACAAAGAGTTATAAAAAGATGAAAGCATGTACCGCATTTTATGCCATTCTATCGGTTACGACGATAGCTTTATTATCGGCCTGTACCCGGCAGCAACAACAAAACGCCGTCTATTACTGGCGAACGACTTTCAAGCTCGATAATACGGAACGAGATTTCTTGAAAGAGCACAAAATCGCACGAATGTATATCCGATATTTCGATGTCGTTCCAGCCGGAGAGCAGGCTCAAATTAGTCACAATCTGAAAATCGAACCATCGGCTACCATTCAATTCCTCGACTCCATACCGCAACAGGTCGAAGTCGTGCCGGTAGTATTTATCACCATAGAAAGCATACGGCAAATAAGCAATGAAGAAACAGAATATGCCCGGCGAATCGTGAAGCGTATCAAAGCCATTTCGCATAAACAGGGAATCGACATCGACGAAATACAACTCGATTGCGATTGGACGGCCGAGACACAACCTATCTTCTTCAATCTATGCCTGCACGTCCGGGAATTACTGGCAAAAGACAGTATCTCGTTAAGCAGCACGATTCGGCTACACCAATTGACCGGAGATACTCCACCCGTCGACCGGGGCGTGCTGATGGTCTATAATACAGGTGCCATAAAAAACATTTCGACCCAGAACTCCATCTTCAATCCCCATGACATTATGCCCTATTTGAAAGACGGCAGACTGTCTCGATACCCGCTGCCTCTGGACGTAGCCTACCCTGTCTACGGTTGGAGTGTGGCATTTGATCCGAAAGGAAATTTCAAACGGCTGATAAGGCAAACTAACTTTTCACCGCAAGACAATTTCAAGGCCACAGGCAAAAACACATACAAAGTCACATCGTATTGTGACTTAGAAGGAATATACTACAACGATGTCATTCGCGTGGAAATCCCGTCATATTGGGATATTGAAAGAATAAAGCGAATCATCGAAAAACAACTTTTCGACAAACCGCACGGCAATATCATTTATCACTTAGACTCCAAACAATTATCCAAATTTTCAAGCCATGAAATCGATCAAATATATCATCTCAATTAGTATCGCGCTCTTATACGGAACAAGTTTCCGAAGTACGGCCTGTTCCTATGACGTATATAGCCCGTCGGAGCTAAATATATTCAGACTATGCGACCCGGAAATGTTGGAACAATGGCGCAAGGGAAAACGGTTTCAAGAAGACGAGAAACTACAAAACTGCCGGCTCTGGCAAAAAGCCACTTCCCCGCAAATAAAAACAGATGAGATACAACAAGTGGTTTACAAGTCCTCCTTAATCCAGTTGCGTTCCTTGGCCGACGGGACTTTTGTCTCAGACTCCGTTCTCTGCCAGAACCGTTTTGCCCGATGGCTGTCTGCCCCCCAGCACAAAACAGATCTCGATTTCCTCTTATTGGCCAAGGAAGTAGAAGAGATTCGTCGATATATGAACGACCCGTGGTATTATGCCTACGATGGCGACGAGGAGCACTCGCGCCTACAAGAGCTCCGCAATATGGCCCAATCGTCTCCCGACCGGCGCAACGCCTCACGTTATGCCCTTCAAGCTATAAGGCTGATGTTTGTACTCAATGATTATAAAGGTTGTACCGATTACTGGGAATCGACCGTATCGAAACTACCCGACAATATTCTGCGAAAAATGGCGGCGAGCTATGTAGGAGGAGCATGGGAATGGCTCGGAGACAGAAACAAAGCCATCGGTCTTTATGAGGAGGCCGAAGACATCGGTGCTCTGATGAACCTTTCCGGACGGGTCGGTTCGAACCCGGACAAACTCCCCGAAGTAGCCCGATGGGAAGCGGTCTTCAATCGTTTTCCCAATAGCCCGCTGTTCAAAGTCGAGTTACAAAAAGAAATCACTGCGATTGAGTCTTGGAACAGTAAGAGATTCTCTGATCCAACTACATACGAACAGTACCTCTCTTTCTTCAAGAAAGCCGCTGCCGACACTCGCGTGAAAGAACCGGCCATGTGGTTCTATGCGGCCTCGTTCGTTCACCAGCTGCATGGAGATATGAAAAAAGCCGGTCACTATCTCGCACTCGCCGAAAAAGCGGCCGGAGGAGCAGACATCAAAGAATATATCCGACTGTACCGATTTTATCTCGATGCCAAGACGGGAAATATTTCCGACGGGTTCATTTATCGCAACATCAGATGGATCGACACTCGAATAAAAGCCGCCGTCAAAGGCCGAACAATCTATCCGGGGAATCTCAACAGTAACTATCCTTTTGAATACTGGCACGATGCCCTACGAAAAATCGCACTCGGCGAAATATGTCCGCGGCTTATTAGAGCCGGCCGCACAATACGGGCACTACAACTCTCCAATTATGTTTGCAACCGCATCACACAATTGTGCCCGTGTTTTCTTCGCAGTTACTATTCTTCTTATCAGAGAGATACAACCTGTGCTTTCGATCAAATGCGACAGATATGCGAATACAACCCATATGATTACAAGACCGACTTTTTCGATATGCTCGACAGGTTGGGCTCCTCCACTGCCGCACGATATACCGACAGAGCTCTCCACCCCTTATCTCCACTTGACCAATTACTGAACGCAGGAGGATATACCGACCCGGATTACCTCTACGAGCATGTAGGCACTCTATATCTACGTGAAAACAATTATGCAGAGGCTGTGAAGTATCTATCGAAAGTATCGGCAGAATACCAAATGCGAACAAACTTGGCGCCCTATATGAAAGAAGACCCGTTTCAATACTACGAGCCCTACGAAGATACTTCATGTTCCGGCACGATCGACAACAATGACTACAAATTGCGATTCGCCCGCGAGATGTTCCGTTTAGAGACCGAGATGAAAACGGTCGATAATCCCGACCTTAGGGCGAATGCCATGATTCGGTATGCCGCAGGCCTACGCAACTCGTTCGGGAGATGCTGGGCTCTGACCCAATACTTCGCTTCTGAAGATTCTCGTAACGGGTTCAACTACCGGTTCAACTCTTCATGGGCTCGCAAAGCCTATACAAAAGCCGACCGGTTGGTGGTACAAGCCCTAAGGGAGTTTAAATCGCCCGAACTGGCCGCACAAGCACACTTGAAATTAAAGAACTTCAAGACAGCGGTACGAGACTATCCCCATACCCGTGCCGCTCGCCTCGTGCGCCAACAATGCGATCGCTATTACGACTATGCCATACATAAATTTTAACCGCAAGATCACGGGAACCACTCGAATAGCTCACTCGCAGACAAGAGGTCAATTACCCGGTAACCTCGCTTAAAACCGACAGAGAGGATTCAAACCCGAAACGGAAACGGTTACACTTATCCCTCCCTTCATACGCCACCATTCCACCGGAGGCAATCCTTTCCGTTTCTACAAAAAGGAGGCTGCATTCCAAAACGCGCCTCCTTTTTATTAAAAAAGCAAAGCTCTGAAATTCAAAAATTTCAGAGCTTTGCTTTTGCGGTGCGGACGGGACTCGAACCCGCGACCCCATGCGTGACAGGCATGTATTCTAACCAGCTGAACTACCGCACCAGTTTCGTTTTGCGTGTGCAAAGATAGAATGCTTTTTTCAATTCTGCAACTCTTCGATTCAAAAAAATAGAATTATTTATTTCCTATTATCTCCGACAGAAATACAAGGAAATTGAAAGAGTCTCATATTCAACGCAAAACTCACACAATTAAAGCAAATGAATATTATGCCGCGCACACTCGGCAATTTGCTCCTCAGGCCAAATACTGGCTTGTACCTCGCCAATGTGTGCCTTTTGCAAAAGAAACATCGAGAAACGCGATTGCCCTATCCCCCCACCTATCGAGAGGGGTAACTCGTCATTCAACAGAGCCCGATGGAAAGAAAGCTGAGCCCGCTCGGGACAACCGCAAATATCGAGCTGACGCAACAGAGCCTCTTTATCTACCCGTATCCCCATCGACGAAAGCTCGACCGGAGTTTCCAACACGGTATCCCAAAAGATAATATCGCCGTTCAGCCCCAAATAACCATCGCTGTTGGGAGTCGTCCAATCGTCATAGTCGGGAGCTCGTCCGTCGTGACGAGTTCCGTCGCTAAGCTGCTGTCCTATACCGATAAGGAATACAGCCCCATACCGACGGGCAACGGCGGTTTCCCGTTCTTTCGGAGACAAACGAGGATACTCTTGTAACAACTCCTCGGTATGTATAAATGTAATCTCGTCGGGCAAAGTCGGTGTAATGTGAGGAAACTCGGCATAGATGAGACTCTCGCACTCTTTGATAACCTTATAAATACTTTTCACGGTCTTTTTAAGGTATTCGACATTACGATCCTCCCGGGTAATCGTCTTCTCCCAGTCCCATTGATCGACATACAACGAATGAAGATTATCAAGCTCCTCGTGTGTGCGAATCGCATTCATATCGGTATAAAGCCCGAATCCCGGTGCAATGTCATATGCACCCAATTTCACCCGCTTCCACTTGGCGAGCGAGTGAACGACCTCGGCCTGTCGCCCACCCATATCGGCAATGGGAAAAGATACCGCCCGCTCGCTTCCATTCAAGTCGTCGTTCAGCCCCGTACCGGAAAGAACGAACAAAGGAGCTGTTACCCGACGCAAGTTAAGCGTCTTGGACAATCGTTCCTGAAAAGCATCTTTCAACATTTTTATTGCCATTTCGGTAGTTTCGGGCAACAACTTCAATTTATATTTCGGAGGAATTATCAGTGACATTAGGATTCTCTTTGGTTAATATTATATTCACTTCGCATAAAATATTTGCAAATATATATCATTTTTCCAATAACAGAAATTATATTATATCAAATTGAGAAGTCAAACGTACAATATTATAACTTTTATAAAAAAGATTGTCGAATAATTTTAATTTTCTGAAACCAAAAGACAAAATAAATTGTTTATAAATATACACATATAAAAATTATATACTTTTGCACCGGAAAAATGCGAACATAAGCTGCGATTTTGCCAGCTTTACCTTCGCACGAAAAAACAAAATTCACACTCATGGATACAAACCGACTTGGCACTATGCCCAAGCCAAAGCTCTCGAAAGAAAGCGAACATAATCTTGTTTTCAAACCCATTACACTGGACTCTCTTTCCGAAATCGAACCCTTCCTGCACCGACAATGTTACCGCACCTGTGACTTCTCGATAGGCGGTATCTACATGTGGGTAGATTATTTCGGCTACGAATACTGTATTTCCCAAGATACGCTGTTTATCAAAGGAGGAGAGGAAGACAATTTGCAAAACACGGCTTTTGCCGTACCCGTCGGCAAATTAAATCTGCAAGAATCCTTACCGTTACTGAAAGAATATTGCCGCCGACACAACGTCCCGTTCATTTTGTCTGCCGTACCCGAACCGGCCGCACTGGAAATTCAACAACTTTACGGCTGCCCGATAACCGAATTGCCCGACTGGGGAGACTACCTATACAATGCCGTCGACCTTGCGACATTAGTCGGACACCGTTTTAACAAAAAGCGCAACCGAGTAAACAAATTCAAAAGCACCTACCCCGATTATCGCTACGAGATGATCACATCACAGAACCTCCCGGAAATAACAGCTTTTTTCGAGACCTACAAACAAGAATATCAAAAAGATAGTTTGCTGTTCACGTACGAAGAAAGTAAAGTGGTTCAAGTATTGCACGAATATGAAAAACTGAAATTTGAAGGAGGCGCTCTGCGGGTATCGGGACAAATCGTAGCATTTTCTATCGGCGAAGTTATAGGCGACACGCTTATCGTCCATATCGAGAAAGCCCGTAAGGAAGTGGCCGGGGTATACGAAGCCATCAATCAATTCTATTCGGCGCAAATGGCCGAAAAACACCCCGAAGTGAAATACATCAACCGAGAGGACGATGCCGGGGATGCCGGCCTACGCGAAGCCAAACTGTCGTATAACCCCGAAACCATCTTAAAGAAATACAATATCGCACTTAACGAATACGCTCTGTAAATCTATTTTTCTTACATAAAGACAGTTTTTCACCATTTCCTCTTCCTTTTCTCATAGAAACAGCCGATATGAGTTTCAATTAGCCGTTTGCAAATAGGCTTGGTTTTGGACAAAGTTTATATTATCTTTGCGCAGTATGCCATTATAAAACAGACTCACAAAAAAACAAGTATATGAAGAAATTGCTATGGGCCATTCTTGCGACGACTATCATCGCAGGCGCAAATCCCGAGACATGTTATGCCAAAAAGAAAAGTAAGAAAAACGATAAGAAAGAACAGGTAAAAGACACGACGGCCAAAGAGTCGAAATACGAAAAGCTCATCAAAGGAGCTAAGACTCAAAAGGGTATGTTCACGCTACACATTACGAATGACAACAAACTGCTGGTCGAAGTACCCGACTCGTTGATGAACCGCACGTTCCTGTTGTCGAGCCGTGTAGCCGCCACGACCGATCCAAAAATATTCGTCGCCGGCGAAATGACGACCAATCCGTTCATGATACGATTCAGCAAAAACGAACAGTCGCTCTTCATGCACCTCGTTCAGCACCGGAACATCATCGACGAGAACGATCCCATAGCGGCATCTTTCGACAAAAATTTTGGAGACCCTATTATCAAAGCATTCAAAATCTCTGCCAAAAACGGGAAAGACGTAGTAGTAGACATGAGTGATTTTTTCAAAGGCAATGAAAAAATCATCAGCCCTATGCCTACTCCGACTCCCGGCAGCTCTTCCAAAATAAAAACCGGAACCTACACGGCCGCCAATTCCTATATCTTAGGGGCGAAAAGTTTTCCTCAAAACAGTGAAATCCGTTCGGTATTGAGCTTTACCGGCGACAATAATTGCACCGTCACTATGCATCGCTCGTTGGTTCTTCTTCCCGAACGACCTATGACACCGCGTATCTACGACCGTCGGGTAGGATTCTTTTCGAGCGGTAAGAATATCTATTCCAGCGACAAAGATCGTATAGACTACACCAAATATGTACATCGCTGGCGTCTCGAACCGAAAGAGGAAGACCGCGAAGCCTATTTCAGAGGTGAACTCGTAGAACCGGCCAAACCCATTGTTTTCTACGTGGACAGTGCCTTCCCCGATAAATGGAGGGACATCGTAAAACAAGGCGTAGAAGATTGGAACACGGCATTCGAAGCCGCCGGCTTCAAGAATGCCATTATTGCACGAGACTATCCCAAAGACGACCCGGACTTCGACCCAGACGATATGCGGTACAGTTGTGTGAAATATGCCGTGACCGACATAGCCAACGCTATGGGTCCGAGTTATGTAGACCCCCGCAGCGGCGAAATTCTGACAGCCGATGTCATCTGGTATCACAACGTAATCTCTCTCGTTCACAACTGGCGGTTCGCCCAGACAGGAGCTGTGGATAAACGGGTGAGAAAAGAAACCTTCGACAACGATGTCATGCGCGAATCTTTACGCTACGTCGCTTCGCACGAAATAGGTCATACACTGGGACTGATGCACAATATGGGGGCCAGCTACTCCTTCCCTATCGACTCGCTGCGCAGTCCTTCGTTCACGCAAAAATACGGAACCACGCCCAGTATCATGGACTATGCCCGTAACAACTTCGTGGCACAACCCGGCGACTACGAAAGAGGAGTACGGCTCACGCCGCCCATTCTCGGCGTCTATGACATTTACGCTATCAACTGGGGATATCGTCTCATACCCGATGCAAAAACACCGAAAGACGAAATCCCTACATTGGATAAGTGGATCGAAGAGAAAAAGGGCGATCCCATGTACACTTTCGGAGCACAACAGTTCCCCGGAGCTTACGACCCGACAGACCAGACCGAAGATTTGGGAAACGATCATTTCCGCGCAGGAGAAATGGCGGTTTCCACCCTCAAAATCATTATGAAAAATTTCGAAAAATGGCTGTTCGACGAGGGGAAAGATTTCACTACGATTCAAGAGCAATATGCCGCTATCGTACAACAATACAACCGTCACC
>ULNK01021574.1_pt1 | contig 11885 bp, 10 predicted proteins | sample 1951911 | NCBI WGS metagenome assembly ULNK01 (sample SAMEA4835576, study PRJEB28245) | human gut metagenome | biome: gut microbiome; material: fecal sample | place: Denmark | collected 2008 | reverse complement strand
CCGTTATTGACGGCGGTTATCAGCTGGTTGAAGGCACCGCCGAAAATTCGGTTATGTATGACGGTTCGCAAATTGTGGACGGCGGCCGTTTGTCGGAGGGCACGGTAAACGGCGGTGGTCTCAGTTTTTCCTCCGGTGGGCGAGGAGAAAATATTGTTCTGAATGACGGAGGGGTTATCGCCTTTGAAAACAGTTTTCTTGCGGGAATGACGGTGAACGGCGGGAACCTTCTTGTCAGCGGCGGAGCGGAAATTTCCGATTTGTCGCAAACCGGCGGTAGTACTTTGCTGGAAGAGGGCTCCGTGGTTTCGGGAACGACCAGACTGACCGGCGGGGAGTTGAAAGTTCAGGGGGCCGCGGAAATTCCTGATTTGGAACTTGCCGGGACCAGAGTTGATTTGGTGGCCGATAATCAATACAGCAAACTAACCATAGGCAGATTAAACGGTGAAGGAAATTTTTACCTTAACAGCGAAGTGGCGGCCAGTCACAGCGATGAGCTGGAGGTTCAGAACGGGCACGGAAGTTTCGGAATAGCGATGACAGACCGCAGTTATGAGGAGGTTTTTCCCGATAAGGTTCATATTGTGCAGGATAACGGCGGCGATGCCGAGTTTCATTTGCTGGGCGGTGCGGTGGATATCGGCGCCTACCGTTACGATCTTCATCATGAAGGCGGCGAATGGGTGTTGGAGCGTACATCGCAGTCAACCGATACGGCGGTTTTAAGCCGGAATGCTTACTCGGCCGTAAATTCCGTGTTTGTTGCTCAGATGGAGACGATGAATAACCGTTTTGACGAACTGCATTATTACCGGGACAACGGTTTGTGGATTAAAGGCGGCCTGCGGGAAATGAAACTGCATTTTAAAGATGCCAGCCGAAGCCGGGTAAATACGACGACTACCCAAATCGGTTATGATTTCAAACTTCCGCAACAGAAATTTGACTATTGGCTGGCCGGTGTTACCGCCGGATTTACCGACTCGCGGCAAAAGTTTGACCGCAGCGGGCGGGCCGACGGGGATACGATGAGTCTGGGCATTTATTCGTCTTTGATGACACGGAACAAATATTTTGTGGATGTGACGGCCAATTATTACTGGCATGACCAGAAGCTGAAAAGCTATCTGCCGCACGGAGCCGACGTGGACGGGAAATATAAGGTAAACGGCTGGAGCCTGGCGGCGGAAACGGGAAAGCGCTGGCGGCTTGACGGCGGCTGGTTTGCCGAGCCGCATTTGAAGATGAAGTATATAAGTCTGGGCAATATGGAGCACCGGACATCGCATAATACGCGGATAAAAGGCCGCGGAGCAACTTCTCTGGAGGGGCGTCTGGGCGCTTCCGCCGGATATGTGTGGGACAGGAACGAAGTGTTTGTCGAACTTAATCTGGTGGAGGAATTTAATGGCCGCAGCAAAATCGACGTTGCCGGCGTGACGATGAAGGAGGACATATCGGATACAATGTATGAAATCGGGGCGGGGATGAAGTTTCAGCCGGCAGAGCATTTGAGTTCCTACGTTAAAGTTTCCACCTTGCTGGGAGACAAAGTGGAAATTCCGGTCGATTTTAATTTGGGAGTGAGATATGAATTTTAAAACAAAGTTTTGGCCGAACCGTTCTGAAAAATATGACATGGGACTTTGGAGCGTGATTGCGCTGGGAATCGGCTCGGTGGTCGGGGCGGGTATTTTTGCGTTGCTGGGGCAGGTGATTATGTCTGCCGGATATTGGACTTACGGCGCGTTTGCCGTAGCCGGGACGGCGGCGTTGTTTTCAGGGTATTCGTACGGGGAGCTGGCGGCGCGTTATCCTGATGCCGGAGGTCTGACCGACTATTTTCGCCGGGCCTTTTCCTGTAAATGCGTTTCAGGCACTTTATCTTTGATTTATATGCTGACCTCGGCAGTTTCCATTTCCATGATGGCCAAGTCGTTCGGCATCTATTTTACCGCTTTGCTGAAAGGAACCGATTATGGCTGGATGACCGTCAACGAGTTTGCCGCCGTGCTGATTGTGGGGCTGGCTTTGCTGAATATGATGAGCGCGGGGGATGTCGGCCGGGCTGAGATTTTACTGGTGACGCTGAAAATTCTTATTCTCGGCAGTTTAATCGGAGCGGCGATGTGGAATGCCGATTTGACGCTGAGCAATGTTTTGCCGCAGCCGACGCTGATGTCTTTCTGGGGAGCTATCGGCGTTACGTTCTTTGCTTATGCCGGTTACGGCGTTATTACCAATGCGGCGGCCGACGTGCAGCATCCGAAACGAACCATCCGACTGGGAATTTATATCACTATTTTGGCGGTTATGGCTCTGTATATGGCTTTGGCCCATGTCGTGCTGAATTTTATTCCGGCGGCCGATCTTGAGAAAAATGCCGATACGGCAGTGGCTGTTGCCGCGGACAAACTGTTGGGAAAATGGGGCTACGGTTTGATTTATGTGGCGGCGGTTATGGCTTTTGTTTCCGGCATTAATGCCACGTTTTTCAGTATTTTCCGCATTTCCCGTTCTTTAGCCGAACAGGGCGTTTTGCCGAAGATTTATGAAAAAAAGTTCTGGAAAAGGGGGACCTACGGCAATATTCTGACTTCGGCCATTGTTCTGTTGGCGGCGATATTTATGGATTTTTCTTCCATTGTCAATCTGTCCAGCGGTGCCTATCTGGTAAGTTATCTGGGAATTTTTGCCGCAAACTGGCATTTGCGGCGGGAGACCGGTTCATCGAAAATCCTTATTCTGGCCGGATTTGGACTTATGTTGTTTATTCTGACCGCATTTATTGTCAGTATTGCTGTCGGCTGAGCCGTTCTGTCGGAAATTTTTGAATGAAAGCGGAATTGACGGCGGGAGGAAAGAACCAGGCTTTGCGCAGTTCGCCGTGAATCTGCACTTTATCGGAGCGATGGATATACAGCCCGTTCCAATCTTCATTTTCAATGATAACGGCAACAGAGCCGCTGGGGTCGCGGAAAAGGTATTTTTCCGGCCCCAGTTTGCTTATCAAATGCCCCTGCAGCGTGACGGGATTGCGGTTAGCCTTGGCAGCCAGCCGGCTTACGGGCGTTACGGCGGCGTAAACCGTTTTTTCCGCCGGCGGCCGCAGGCGGCTGTAGGCTGTAAGGGCCAGAGCGGCCGCGGTAAATATGGTCAGGGTGAATTTGTTCATTTGCTGTTCCGATAAAATAAATCCCGGCCCAAAGGTCAGGATTTAAAGGGTTGTGCCGCCGTTTTTATTATTTGGCTGCCGCGGCGTTGTTTTTCATTTGCGGGGCGACCTTGCTGATGGTGTCAACGTCGATTTCGACAGCCGTCCAGCCTTTGTCGATTTCGCCCTGAATTTCGACCAAATCAGCCGGGGAGACATCTACGCCGTCCCAGTCGTCATCGTCGATTTCAACGGTAATGCTGCCGGTTTTATCCTGAAAAACATATTTTTCGTCGCCGTTGCGGTCGGTTATATATCCCTGAAGAATAACGTATGCATCGTCATTCATATTTTTGGCTTCTTCAACGGTAATGACGTTGACGTCAACGAAACCGCCGTCGGAATTCCGGGCCATAGCCGGAGTGCTGAAAACTACTGCGGCGGCCGTCAACAATAAATTGAATTTATTCATGGTATTTCTCCGCTTGTTTAAGTGATACGGAAAAATATGTAATGTCAAAACTGCGGTTTTAAATAGATGACGGTGATAAATTGTGGTTTCGCAAAAAATTGCGAGTGGGAATGAATAAGTTTTCCGGCAGATTATCAAGATCAAACCAGCGCCATTCGCTGCATTTTTCAGGTTCCGTCAGGTGAGGCGCGGCGTTGACCGGGCATTCGGTTACCAACTGGACGGTAATGTAATGTTTGTTTTCTGCGGAAAAAATGTCGTTGGTGACACCGGCGACTTTGACGGTGTCAGGGGCTATTTTCAGGCCGGTTTCTTCCAGAGCCTCGCGAACGGCAGCCTGTTCAAAGCTTTCGCCGAATTCGAGATGTCCTCCGGGAGCGCACCAGGTTCCGGCGCCGTGTGCGCCCCGGCGCAGCCCCAGAAGCAGCTGGTTACGGTTATTTAATATGTAGAGACCGACGCCGACTTTAACCTGACCGGGCATGAGTTAGTCCTTTCCATTTGATACGGTTTTCTTGTCGCGGCTTACGGCGACAAAGGATATTATACTTTGGTGACATAGTCCTTATGAAGTTTTTTATGCCCGTAGTTATCGAACATGATTTCCAGCTTATTGCCTTCGGCGGCGATGACTTTGCCATAGCCGAAAGTCTGGTGATAAACCTTAGTGCCGATTATATTTGAAGCAGCAGGCCGATGATAATTAGGCTCGCGGGTATAGCTAAAGCGATTGCCGTCATTGTATTCCTCCCGTTGCGCGTCGTTTCTTTTGGCTGCATACCACGGGCGGTAAGAGGAACCGCTGTCATAAGAACTGCCATACCGGTTTCCGTAATTTCCGCCGCAGCTGCCGGTATAAAAGTTATTCACGTTATTGCAGATTTCAATGTTGGCGGGCGGAAGCTCGTTAATGAAACGGGAGGGAATATTGTTCTGCCACTGGCCGTAAACCCGGCGATTCAATGCTGTCAGAATATAAAGCTGTTTTTTGGCCCGGGTGATGGCTACATAAGCAAGACGTCGTTCTTCTTCCAGAGCCGAGGTGCCGCCTTCGTCCAGACTGCGCTGGTGGGGAAACAGGCCTTCTTCCCAGCCGGGCAGAAAGACAATGTCAAATTCCAGGCCTTTGGCCGAGTGAAGGGTAATCAGCATGACTTTGTTGGTATCCAAAGCGTCATCATTATCCATGACCAAGCTGACATGTTCAAGAAATTCGGCCAAAGTCGGATATTTTTCATGGTCGCTCAAAACGCTGATAAGTTCTTTCAGGTTTTCCAGCCGGCCGGGCGCCTCTACCGAGTTGTCGAGTTTGAGCATTTCAATATAGCCGGAATCTTCGAGAATCTGGGTAGCCAGGTCGTCGGGGGTAATGGCCTGCATGGCCTGACGCCACTGGTTAAACTTGTCAATCAGGTCAGCCATATTGGTTTTGGCTTTGCCGGTGAGTGTGCCGTCGTTGACCATTTTTTCAACCGCCATATAGAGCGAAATGCCGTTGCTGCGGGCCGTGTCGCGAAATTTTTCAATGGTTTTGGCTCCGATACCCCGGGCCGGCTTGTTGATAATGCGCTCAAAGGCCAGATCATCGTGTGGCTGCAAAACAACACGAAAATAAGCCAGAGCGTCGCGAATTTCGGCACGTTCATAGAATTTGGGACCGCCGATAACCTGATAGGGGATAGCTTCGGCAATAAACTTTTCTTCAAATTCCCGGGTTTGGAAAGCCGTGCGCACGAGGACGGCCATTTGCGAATAATCGTTGCCCCGGCGTTTTTGGGCTTCGATTTCCTCAACGACATATTTCGCTTCGTCTTCGCCGCTGTAAACACTGATGACTTTGATTTTGGTATTGTCACAGTTCATGGCCGGGCTGTTCTCGGCCACTTTTAAGGTTTTGCCGAGCCGTCCTTCGTTGTGGCTGATGAGTGAGGAGGCTGCCGCCAGAATGTTGGCGGTCGAGCGGTAGTTGCGTTCAAGACGGATGGTTTTGCAGTCGGAAAAATCTTTTTCAAAGCGGAGAATGTTTTCGATTTCGGCTCCGCGCCAGGAATAAATCGACTGGTCGTCATCGCCGACGCAGCAAAGGTTGCGGCTTTTCTGAGACAGCAGGCGCAGAAACAGATACTGGGTAACGTTGGTATCTTGGTACTCGTCAACCATAATGTATTTGAAACGGTTCTGGTAAGTTTCAAGCACATCGGCGTTGGACAGCAGAATATTCAGGGCATAAAGCAGAATGTCGCCGAAATCGACGCAGTTCAGTTCAAGCAGGCGCTGCTGATAACGCTGATAGACTTCAGTCAGTACGTTGGACTTATATTCGTTTTGCAGTTTTTCAACGGTCAGGCCTTTGTCCTTCCAACGCTGGATACGGTCAATAATTGCCTGAGGCGGGTATTTTTTGTCGTCAACGCCCATGGTTTCGCAAATCTGTTTGACGACGCGTTTTTGGTCGTCAGTGTCCAGAATGGTAAAATTGGAACGGAGGCCGACCAGTTCGGCGTGGTTGCGCAGAATTTTGACGCAGATGCTGTGAAAGGTGCCGAGCCAGACGGAGTTGGCCACGTCGCCGATCATTTTCTGCACGCGTTCTTTCATTTCGCGGGCGGCGCGGTTGGTAAAGGTGACGACCAGGCAGTTCCAGGGGTTGGCTTTCATGTTGGCGAGGATATAAGCCAGGCGGGTGGTGAGCACTTTGGTTTTGCCGGTGCCGGCACCTGACAGAACCAGAACCGGACCTTCGGTGGTCTGCACCGCAAGCTTCTGCTCCGGATTTAACTGGTCAAGCCAGGCGAAAGTCGGCATTAATGCCGCCGTATTATTGTAAACCGGCGCGGCGCCGGTTTCATCCAAATCGAATATGTTGTCCATGAGTTTTACTTCTTGTTTTTTTCATCTTTAGCCCATATATATAATAATATTGAGATGATTGCAAAGGAGTTTTTTGAATTATGCCTAGGACTAATAACGGCGAATTTGTAACCGAAGCCTCCAAAATGTTTCAAGCCGGCGATGATTGTTGGCACGGCGGCCAATATGACGAAGCGCGGAAGAAATATCTCTATGCCGCCGATTTGTATCACAAAACAGGCGATACGGAAGGGGAAGCCTTTGTTTATTCCCGTTTGGGCGAACTGGAGCTGAGTCTGGACAATTATAAGGAGGCGGAAAAAGCCCTGAGACAATCGACGGCGCTGGTGGAAAATTATATTGACGGGCAGAATACGTACGGCGAAGCCCTGATTAAGCTTTCCAAGGTGCAGACAGCCAGCGGCGAGGATGAAAAGGCTTTGCAAACCATCAAAAAAGCTCAGGAAGTGACGGCCGCGACAGATAATAAGAATCTGCTGGGCGACGCTTATGAGCAGGAAGCATATATTTGCCTGCTGAATAATAAAGAACAACAGGCGCTGGAAAAGTATCGTCTGGCGGCGGATTTGTTCAACCAGGACGGTACAACCCTGAAAGAAGCGGCCACCCTGCGGGCGATGGCGCGGTTGGAAATGAAGTTTAAAAATTATGACGTGGCGCATGATTTGCTGGAACGCTGCCGCGATTTGTATCGTGAAAACGGCGATTTGCTCGGCGAGGCCAGCGCATTGTCGGCAATCGGCTGTCTGCGCTATATTATCCGCGATATTCCGAACGCGCGCAAAGCACTAATGAAGTCTGTTTATCTGTATGGCAAAGTGTCGCATCATTTTGCCGAGGCGGAGGCTTTGCTTTATCTGGCGCGGGTGGAAGCTTTTAATCAAGAGCAGGGTGATTTTGAACGGGCGAAGATTCATTATAAGCGTTCGATAGAACTGTTTGATTTCTTGGAAAACGAAACGATGAAACGGGCGGTTCTGGACGAGTATCACGATTTTCTGAACCGTATTTCAACATTGTAACAGAGAGGTTGTGGGATGGCTGACAGCAAAGCAAGAATCATTGAACTGAAGAATTATCTGGAAACCAAAATCATCGGGCAGGAAGAACTGGTGCGCAAGCTGATTATCACCCTGCTGGCAGATGGTCACGCTTTGGTGGAAGGTGCGCCTGGCCTGGCTAAAACCAAGGCGATTAAAACGCTGGCCGAGTGTATAACCTCTCGCTATAACCGAATTCAGTTTACACCGGATCTGCTGCCGTCGGATATTACCGGCAGCGAAATTTATGTAGCGGCCAAAGGCGAGTTTGAATTTCGGAAAGGTCCGATTTTTGCCAATTTGATTTTGGCTGATGAGATTAACCGTGCGCCGGCCAAAGTGCAGTCGGCTTTGCTGGAGGCAATGGCCGAGCGTCAAGTCAGCGTCGGCGGCAAAAAATATCTGCTGCCGGAGCTGTTTATGGTTATGGCGACACAAAACCCGATTGAGCATGAGGGCACCTATAATCTGCCGGAAGCTCAGCTTGACCGTTTTCTGATGTTTATCAAAATTGACCAGCCGGATGCCGAATCGGAGAAAAAGATTTTGCAGCTGGTGCGCGGGGAAGTGACCAAAGCCCCGGCGGCGAAGTTCAATCCGCTGACGGTGGAAGATATTTTGGCCGCACGGCAGGCCGTATTGAATGTTCATATGAGCGAAGCGATTGAGGAATATCTGGTTCAGCTGATTGTGGCAACCCGTCATCCCGAAAAATACGACGCCAAACTGGCCGGGCAGGTGCTTTACGGCGCCAGTCCGCGCGCGACGATAGCGCTTGACCGCTGTGCCAAAATCAATGCCTGGATTGACGGACGCGATTTCGTTACCCCCGAAGATATTCATGCGGTGATATATGATATTTTGCGCCACCGAATTATTTTGAGTTTTGAAGCACAGGCAGAAGGTGTGACGGCAGACGGGATTATTGAGGCGCTTCTACGCATCGTTCCCCTTCCGTAGAGAGCTTGTTAATCAGGTGTCATATCGCTGGTGCTTATGTACTGAGTTGTACGGTGTGCACTCAAATTCCGGCGATAGTGCATCCGATTATCAAACTCGCAGATAAATTAGACAGGTAAACCAATGAAACGTTTGAAGCATATAACCAGGTTTTTTGGTCGAGTTGCTCCGGAACTGGGCGGCAACGGGCTGTTTGCCAGTTTGGACGAGTTGATTGAACAGAGGCAGTATGTTGCCTATTTGCGGCAGCTGGGGCAGTCAAAGACGTTTTCTTCCATGGCCGGGGATGTTAAATCGGCCTTTAAAGGGCGGGGAATGGAGCTGGAGGAAATCCGCAGCTATACTTACGGCGACGATGTCCGTGATATTGACTGGCGGGTAACGGCACGCAAAGAACAGCCTTTTACGAAATTATATGCGGAGGAGCGCGACCGGGAGATTTATGCTTTGCTGGATTTGTCGCCGCAAATGGTGTTCGGGACGAGGCATGAGCTGAAGTCGGTTGCGGCGGCGAAAATTGCCGCTTTGCTGGGTTGGATGAGTTTGGAGAACAAAGACCGCTTCGGCTGTTTGGTTTTTGACGGTGCGGAGAGTTTGTTTTTTAAGCCGCAGAACAACCGGGCGAATATGATGGTTATGTTAAAGAAAATCAGCGAAACTACCCGGAAAATTCTGCGGGGAACAGCGGAGAAAAACTCTTTTGCCAAAGCGCTGCAACTTTTGCAGCAGAATATCAAGAGTCAGGCATCGGTTTTTGTTATCAGCGATTTTTCGGCATTTGACGACGAGGTGAAAAAAATGCTGGCGGCTTTGTCCCGCAAGGCGAGGGTTTATGTTTTAAACGTGTTTGACGTTTTGGAAGAGCTGCCGCCGCCGGCGGGTGAATATATGGCGGAGAATGCCGGCGAAAGAGTTATTTTTGATTCCCGTTCCAAATATTTTCAGAAAGAATATAAGGCCTATTTTAAAGAAAAACGCCGTCGGATTGAGACTTTTTGCCGTCAGTTCGGCATTCGCTGCGTGGAGATACGGACGGATATTCCCCTGCATAAGCAGTTGAGAATAGGCTGAGCGGGATTTTTTTGCGGGGAATCTTGACAAATTCTCTGAGAAATGGTAGTTTCAACACTGAATTATTTTGTAACTATAATTTGAGAAGAGAAAAAATATGGTTAAATCAAATGAAAACAGTGCTTATAAAAGAGGGCAAGAATTGCTCGATCAGGGCATGTATAAAGAAGCAATCGCCCAGTTTGACGAAGCGATTGCAGAGCAGCCCAAGTCATGGAAAGCATTAAACAGTAAGGGGTTTGCTTTTCAGAAAATGAGCCGTTATACCGAAGCTGTCGAGTGTTTCGATAAGGCTTTACAGATGAATCCGCAGTCCGTCGAAGTTTTAAATAACAAAGGCGTTACTTTAAGCATGCGCGGATTATATAAAGATGCAATTGCCTGTTTCGATCAGGCCGTGGCGGTTGACCAGACCTCTCTGGAAGCCCTGAACGGCAAGGCAATCGCTTTGCAGCATATGTTCTCTTACAAAGAAGCTCTGGACGTTCTGGAGCAGGCGATTAAAATTGACAATAAGCATCCGCAGACGCTGCTGTCAATTGCCGTAACGTTACAAAAGCTTAAGCAGTATGACCGGGCGATTTCTTTCTTTAAAAAGGTTTTGGCCAACGACAAATCCAATATTAAGGCCTGGAACGGGGTCGGGGTTACTTATCAGTTGATGGGTGATAATAATTCGGCTCTGAAATGTTTTACTAAAATTTTGAATATCGACAGCCGGGAAATTCAGGCTTGGATCAGCATCGGTTTCGTTTATCAGAAAATGCTGAAGTTTAATGATGCCCTGAAGTGCTATAAAAAAGCCCAGATGCTGATTAATAACAATTATCACCATAAATTATATGACGGTTTGGCCTCTTGTCTGACCAAGTTGTCGGAATTTGATCAGGCTATTGAGGTTTATAAACAAATCTTTCAGCGTGAAGAGGGCAAAAAGAAATGGGATGCCCAGCGCTCAATTAAGTTTGTCAATAAATTGAAACGCAAAAAAGCCATTGGTGCATTGCCGGAGATTGTTCCGGGTGGCACATCTTCTGCAGCCGGCGCCCCGGCAGCAGGAAGTGTTGCAACTTCCGATGCCTCCGGTGACGGTGTTTTTTAATCTCTTCTTAAATTGCCGGCCTCTCCTTTGGGAGAGGCTTTTTTTTTATAGCCGAGATGTGTAATTGAAAAAGGCCGCAAGGTGATTATTTCCCTTAACGTAACAATTGTTAAAGGAGATTACTCATGGGTACAATCTTAAAATATATTTTTTATATTGCCTTGATTATTATTATTTATCTGGTCGGAAAAGGCATTTTTGAAGGAAGCATTAACGAGACGACAACCGTCGGCCAGGTGGTCGATGATGTGAAGTCCGGTGCTGCCGATATGGCGGCAGATGTTGCCGATACGACAAAAAAGGCTGTTGAAGATACAAAATCAGACAGCAGAAATGTTGCCGTTCCGGCAAAATCTTCAAACCAAGGCGCCTATAATTCAACACAAGGAGAATTTATGATGAGTGAAAATACATTGAGCGATAAAGCGGCCAATGCTTGGGATAAGACCAAGGAAGTGAGCAGCGATGCCTGGGAAGCAACCAAGGAAGGAACCAAAAAAGCCGGTGAGGCAATTGCCGAGAAATCAGGCGATGCCTGGAATAAGACCAAGGAAGTGAGCAGCGATGCCTGGGAAGCAACCAAGGAAGGGGCCCATAATCTGAAAGAGAAAGTAACGGATACGCCTGATGATGCGGCTTATCATGTTCGGCAGAATGATGCGGCAGTTCAATCGGAACAACGTGCAGATTATTAATCTATATTATAAGCCCCTCATGTGAGGGGCTTTCTGTCGGCTAAATGGTGGGGGCAAAATAGTAACTGGCTGTACTGCCGCTTATAGATACCCGGTATGTTGATCCCTTTTGAATTGGATAAGACCATGAGTTTCTTGTCCAGTCTGTTTGCTCCCTTTGTACTCTGACCATTGAACTATTAATCCAAATTTCTACAGAACCGCCCTCTGTCGCTTCTCTATAATCAATTCCAATCAGAAAACCGTTGGTGGTTGCCGTATAAGTTACACCGGTTGCCCTGCTGTATAGAGTTTTATAATTCGGCATGGCGGCAGTGACGATGTCGGCCTGCAGTTTGTCCAAAGCGTCGGCTTTCTTAACGCAGTTAAAATAGGAGGTGTTAAAAGGGCACTTAAGGGCAGGGCCGACGCAGTCTGAAGTTGAACCGGTGTAACTGTAACCCAAATCAGAGCACGATGGCTGAGCACCGCAGGTCTGGGCGTAAGCATTGCCGACAATCGCCGAGGTTAAAATGCT
>ULNK01005764.1_pt1 | contig 11917 bp, 6 predicted proteins | sample 1951911 | NCBI WGS metagenome assembly ULNK01 (sample SAMEA4835576, study PRJEB28245) | human gut metagenome | biome: gut microbiome; material: fecal sample | place: Denmark | collected 2008 | reverse complement strand
CTTTTATAATTGCTTGATAAAGCAATCAGCTAAACAATAATTTATCTAAATGAATATTATTTTCAAAACTGAAAATAATAATATTGGTGATGAAAATGTATAAAGATATGCCGTTAGGCTTTGTAAATGCACTTGCAAAAAATGAAAGTGCAATGCAAAAATTTGCTCAAATGGAAAAAGACGAAAAAGAAATCGTGCTTGAAAAAGCGCACAATGTTTCATCCAAACAGGAAATGCAAAACCTCATCAACAGCATAGGCTCATAACTAAAGACGGTCTTTCGACCGCCTTTTTTCTTTAAAATAATTTACAAATTTGAACTGTTATCAAATCGTTTTCGTAAAAGTTTTAAAGCCTTGGTTTCAATTCTGCTTACATACGAACGGGAAATATTCAGTTTCTGTGCAATCTTTTTCTGCGTAAGCGGCTCGCTCCCGTCAAGTCCGTAGCGCATAACAATTATCATTTTTTCCCTTGGTGAAAGTTCTTCGTTAATAAACTGACCGAGCTTTTTACTGTTGAGTTGAAAATCAATCTGCTCAAGTATATTGTCATCAACCGCCATTATATCAAGCAAAGTCAGCGGATTTCCGTCCTTATCGCTGTCAATCGCTTCGTTGAGTGAAATATCCTGCGCCGTCTTTTTAGCATTACGGAAATGCATTAATATTTCATTCTCGATACATCGTGACGCATAACTTGAAAGCTTAATTTTTTTGCTTATGTCATAGGTATTTATCGCTTTTATAAGCCCGATAGTGCCGATTGACACAAGATCATCTTGTTCACTCTGATTGCCGTAATATTTTTTTATAATGTGTGCCACAAGCCTTAAATTATGTTCAACAAGAATATTTCTCGCCTCTATATCCCCTTTTGCACTCCGCACAAGATACTCGTGCTCCTCTTTTTCGGAAAGAGGTTTTGGAAAAGAGCCGTTTCCGCAGATATGAAGAATAAAAAAGCAAAGGTACTGCCCCAGAAAATTAATTAATTCAATCAAAAAATCACCCCTGACAATGCTTATAATCGGATTTATACCTAATTATAAGTATTCAGTCAGGAGTGAGATTTTGCTTGTACCCACCTAAATATCGTAAGAAATAATTTTTTTATTCTTAATTACAATTTCTTTGTTGCAAATTTCTTTTGCCGCCATTTTATGAGAAATCAAAATACAAGTTTTATCTTTGAGTGTTTTTAGATTTTTAAGCAGTTGAACTTCTGTTTCGGCGTCAAGTGCCGAGGTTGCCTCATCAAAAATAATAATCGGAGAATTACAGTAAACCGCTCTCGCAATCGCAATTCTTTGTATCTGACCCTCCGACAAGCCCTTTCCGTTCTCACCCACGACAGTATCAAGTCCGTTTGGCAATCTGTTTATAAAATCATAAGCGCAGGCAATTTTCGCAGACTCAATAATTCTTTCGTCATCGGGATTATTCGACACAAATGCAATGTTATCTCTGATTGTACCCGAAAGCAGAAAATTACCTTGCGGCACATACGAAAACATACATCTTATATTTTTATCGACAAACACATTTTCTCCGTTTGAAAGTGAAAGATAAATCTCGCCTTTATCGGGTGAAATTACATTAAGCAAAAGCTTTGTAAGCGTACTTTTGCCTATTCCCGAAATTCCCGCAAGCAATGCAAAATCACCTTTTTTTAGCACAAGACTTGTATTTTCAAGCACATTTTCCCTGCCGTAGCTGAAAGTAATATTATCAAAAACTATTTTTTCTGTCTTATCATACAGCTTTTCGGTATCGATTGCAGAATTATTTACCACATCTTCATTATCGAGATTTTCAATATCCATAAGTCGCTCCGCACTTGCAAGAGCAGAATAATATGACGGCAAAATACTGCTGATACCACGAACAGGGCCTTGAATTTGCGACACAAGCGCAAGCATAGAAGTCAATACACCATATGTAATGGTATGGTCGCTGATTGCAAAAGCACCCCAAATTAAAGCATACATATATCCGAGGGCAAATATAAAAGAAAATCCGGTTGTGGCAACTATAGAGATATAATTTCTTTTTCGTTTTATTTTAAAATTATTATGTTGCAAATTCATAGCATTTTCAGACACCTTATTTTCAGCGCCAAAAACTTTTACCACAAGCAGACTTGAAAAAATCTCCTGAAAAAACGACCTTGTCTTACCGTCAGATTCCTGTACCGCCTTATGCAATGTTTTCATTTTTGACTTAAAAAGCAGCACAACAACAAACATCAGCGCACCGCCGAAAACAAAAACAAGGCTGAAAGTTTTATCAATAGCAAACAGTACAACAAAAACACCAACCAATTTTACGATAAAATACACCATATTCGGCACTATAGAAATAATCGAGCTGACTAAAACCGACACATCGCTTGTTATTCTGTTAAGCAGTTCGCCGGTGTGTATGCTTGAAATCTCATTATATTTTTTTCTGATAATATTATCGAAAATATCTTGTTTTATAGAAATTTCAAGTTTTGACGATACATTGAAAGTCAGCACCTTACTTATAATTCTTATGACAAGCTGTGCGATAGTAAGTGAAATAAGTATAATTGCGAAATACACAATTCCACCGACATCAGAGTTAACCGCCGAATCCACAATACCCCTCGACAAAGTAGCGACCGCAACACCGAGATATGCCATTCCGCCGAAAATAACAGACATAATTATAATACCGAAAACCTGTGGTTTGGCTTTTTTTACTATCCACTTATTGGTTTCGGAATCAAGTATTTTTTTCAGCTTTTCCATAGCTATCTCCTGTCAGTTAAAAATTTTTCGCAAATTTCCGCCGATTCAATATTCATATTGCATTTTAGCAAATAGAAATACTTTTCCTTAATCAACTTATCAGCCGTATTTAACATATATCCCGCATATTCATCATCAAGAGAAAATTTAATCGTATTTTTATATATTCTTGAAAAAATACTGTTTTTGTCAAGGACTTCAATACTGTTCTCCTCTGCCCTTTCTAGAAAAATAATGCCGCCGAGTTTTGCACGGATATTTTTATTTATCCCCGTTCCACCGTCAAAAGGCGAACCGTACACATACCAATCGTTGTCAATAAATCTGATAATCGGTTTATCATCATTGATTATCTGTACATTTTCAGCGCCGAATTTTTTTATCCACAGTTTTGTGTGCGTTGACTTGCCCACTCCCGAATCGGCAGAAAAAAGATACGCTTTGCCTTTATAAAGGATTGCAGACGAATGGAGAAATATTGCATTATATTTCAGAATTTTTTTATTGAAAACATCTGACATAAAAATACATTCCAATTCACCGATAGAAAAGAGCATATTCTCGTTGTATTTTTCACGCAGAAAATCTTCTTTAACTGCAAGTTTAATTTGAGCAGGTTCGTTGCCCGAATACTCATAATTCTTTGCATTTTTTTCAAATGTCGGAAATTTAGGTCTTATATCGCTTATAATATCAGCAATTTTGTAAATCGGCATAACATCACCAAATTTTATTATATAACAAAATCTAAAAATAAGCAAGAAAAAGCACAGGTGTTGCCACCTGTGCTTAAGTTTAATAATTTAGTTTTGACCGTGAGCGATAAATGTCTGAATTGCTGTAGCATCAATTATATCAATAATTCTGTCCTTGTTAAAGTCGGCAGCCTTAACAGCGTCATCTGTTAATACAGACTCACCTGCAATGTAACGCTGTAGAAGTGTTACATCATTAATATCTATCTTGCCGTCAAGATTAACATCACCCGAAATCACCTTTTTATCAAGATGAACAAAAGGAATGTTGTTCTGCTCGGCATAGCTTTCTGCAACTGTATCGTAATAGCCATATAAAGTTAGGTTAGGACAGTTGTAAAAAGCACCGTTTGCAATGTCTGTAATGTTCTTTGAAAGTGTAAGCTCGGTAAGTGCAGAGCAGTTATAAAAAGCATAGCTGCCAATAGACTTTACTGTGCTTGGAATATTAATCTTCTCAAGCGAAATGCAGTTGCCAAATGCCTGCTCGGGAATTACTGACACATTGCTGTAAATAGAAACATTCTTTAAAGCTGTGCAATCCTGAAAAGCAAACTCGCCAATGCTGTTTAGCCAACCGGGAATTATAATTTCCTCAATAGAACTGCAAGCGTAAAAAGCATATTTGCCAATGCTCTTTAATGACATTGCATTTGTAAATGAAATGCTTGTAAGCTTAGTATTGTTTGAAAATGCACGAGGAGCAATTTTTGTTACAGGGTAATCACTGATTGTGTTCGGCACTACAATATCGGTAGTACGATTATTATAATCATATCCGTAAATTACCGCCTCAGAATTTTCAATCAAATAATAAAAACCGTCTTTACTTACAAGGTATGAGTCTGCACTAAACTGAACGGCAGACATTAAAAGCAATGATAAAGCTAAAACAAAAACAGAAAGTTTTTTTGCAATGGTTTTAATCATAAAAATCACCTTTTATAGTAAGGCAGTCAAAAGACTGCCTTACCAAAATTATGTGTTATTATTAGAGGTCGCCCTCTTCACCGCCGGATTCGTAACCTGGATTCTCAGGATTGCTATATTTTAAACCAGGGTCATCGGTTCCGCCACCAGCAAGAATATCCTCAAAAGAGAATTTTTGAATCTCAATTTCAGGGGAAATATAAGATTTTTTCATAATTGCCTCCTTTTCTATTGCTTAACCTTCATATGTCTTATTGCCAACATTGAAGAATTTGAATTCCTGAGGAGCAGAAACGCTATATTCATCAGTAGTAGCATTGTAAATGTATGAGTAAGCAAGTATTGTGAGATTCTGGTTGTTTTCAGTGTTGTTTACATTCCAGCTATATTCAAGTCTGTTCTTGTTATCAAGATTTTTCTTGTTAAGCTTGTAGTTGTAAACCTTAGCGTCACCCATTGTCTTATCTGATGAGTTGCCGCTGTTAAGAGCCTTAACTTTTTCAAGTAAATCAGACTCATTTACTGTGAACTTATCAGTAGCGTCAGCAGCTGAACTGTATTTGCTGTTTACAACAAATACTACACCGCAAACTACATCTTTATTAATGTCAGCACAAAGCTTTTTGCCGTTGTAATTATAAGAAACTGCAAAGTCAGCATATACCTTATCTCTGCCTGAATCATACTGGTTTCTTGAATACTCAAGGAACTGCATTGTGGCAGATACACCTAACTTAGAAGCGTCAACATCATCCTTACCGTAGCAAGCAGTAATGAGATAGTTATCGTAAGCAAGGAAGTTAAATTCTTTGCTATAACACTTAGCTACTTCAATGCCGTTGCTGTCATCAGTCTGGATTGTCCAGTAACTGAACTTTTCACCATTAGCATTTGTTTCAGGAGCAACAAAGAGGTAATTCTCATCATTAGTACTCTGATTTGTTGAGCCTACAAGATTCTTAGGTGTAACGAGTGAAGCATAGTTTACTGAATATGTCTGCTTTGGCTTACCATCGTCTAAGTCGGCTGTAACAGTTACAAAACCGTTGTCATACTTAGCAGGAACAGTAGCTGTTACTGAGAGCATAGCGTTGGTTGTAGAATAAACAACATTGTTAAGATCCCATGTGATAGACTGTACAAAGTTGTCTTCGTATGGTGCAACCTTTAAGAGGAATGACTCCTTAAACTTATAAGAACCGTCAACCTCATCAAAGTACTTGTCAATGTCAGAACCATAGAATGTGCCTTTTACTGTGTAAGTTTTCCACCAATTCTGATTAATAGCACTTGCAGGAATCTGCTCCTGTTTAAAGCCGTTATTATTGTAATACTCTCTGCTCTCGTAGCCAAGATACTTAAATGTTACATTGTAGTTAAATACATCGGCAGTAAAGTCAGTGTAAAGATTTATTGTATTAGTATAGAACTTATTATTAGGAATATCATATATCTCAGAAAGCTGAATTTCTACTGTAGTGCCTATTTCCTTATAAGTATAACTGCCTGAATCATTTTGCTGATAATATGACTTACCAACATAACAATGCTTATCTTCTACAGAATTGAGCTTAATTGAGATTGTGTAATCAGTACCATTAGCAGCATTTGCTACATAGTCCTCAATAATACTCTTAATGTTGCCGTTAGCCTTAAGAGTTAAGCTACTTAAATCACCGGTTGTAGTAAATACCGGATCAGTTTCACCATTCTTAGTAATAGTAAGAGTAAATGTTGTTTTACCGGTACCCTTACCGGCAACAGGATTTGGATTTGGAGCTGTATTGTAAGGATTGTAGTTAAATGTAATATTTGACTCAACCTCAGGCAACTTAAGATCTGAATAGTAGTTAAGAGCCATTACAGTCTGCTTGTCATTAACAAAGAGGTCTGAAACCTTAACCGTATAAGTTATAGTTGCAGGATCAGCAGCAGGACATTCCTTATCGTAAAATTTACCTTTATCCTCTTTCTTCAATGTAGAAACACCGCTTGCAACCTCCGGATAGTAGAAGTTAAGGAAGTGTGACTTAGCATATGACTGAGTATAGAGTGTTACCTCAATATAAGAATCATCATTTTTGTTTACAATATTTTCAAGTGTTACTGAACCGGCATCACTCTGTGTGGCAACAGCCTGAGAAGCAACAGGATTGCCGTTAGCGTCAAACACTTTAGCTGTTACAGAGAAAATACCAAGACCGTTATGTGAATCAGGACCTGTATATTTTGAATGAGTTATTGTTACAGAACCTGTAGGATATGGCTCATACATTGCATAAAGCTCTGTATTTGTACCTACAGTATAAGTTGCGTTAAGGTCTGTAAGGTTAAGATCTGTGTAACCTGTAACTTTACCGTCTGCACCATACTTTGGTGTAGCCCAACCTATAAACTTATACTGAGTACCGTTAGTAGCGTTCAATGTAATGATTGTATTTCTTTCTACAGAATCAGAAGCTAAGTTAGTGTGAGAAGAACCAATACTATCCGTATAGTCAAAGGAAGCTGAGCCGCCTGTTACCTTACCGGTAATTTTAGAATCACCAGAAGGCTTATCAACTGTCCAAGCATCATTTTCAGAATTTCTGTAAACGATACCAACATTTACATCCAGCTTATCGGTAGAACGAGCATAGTACCAACGACCGTCAATACGATAACCTGTGTTAATTTTATCAACAGATGTTGAAGCATCCATTCTGATTTCATAAGAAATTTTAGCACTGTTATACTGTAAACCTTCATTTACAATAGCTTGATATGCTTCTGTCTGCTCAGAAGGAGCTGCCTCAGTAAAGTTGCCGTGTTCGTCAACAGAACCTCTTGGAATAAAGTCAGATGGCATGCCCTGAGTAACATAATCTCCGGCGGAATTATATACATACCAAATAGTTGACCATTTGTTATTAATTGTACCTATTTGCATACTCTGGTTACCAACAGAAATAATCTGGAGTGGTTCAGCAGTATTAAGGCCGGTATTATTATTATTCTTAGCAGTTTCATTTGTATAACCAAGAATACTTACAAGCTCACCGTCAATGTTGGTAAGATCTTCATAATCTGTAGCAGTTTTATCAATAATTGTAGTACCTGCCATAGGTTTGTTATTTGTAGCATTATTAACAAGTAACTTCTGGTTTGACTCGGTTTTATCAGCGTAATACTTTACATCAAACTCAACGGTATCGTATCCCATACCGGTAAGCTTTTCAAAGTCATCATAGTCGTATGTCTGGTTATTATGTAACTGAACTTCGTTTAAGAAGAGCTTATGAACATCTTCGTTTTCGTAGTAGTTGTTATTAGTAATACCTAATACCTGTTTGGTTTTATCACAAGTAAATTTACCGTTAACATTAGTATAAGCGTACTTAGAAACCTTAGCGGCAAATCTGCCCTGAGAGTCACGCATCATAAGCTGACCGGGATAAGCACCGTCCATATTAATGTCTGTATCATTATACCAAGAATAAATTGAAATTGAATTTCCCCAAGGTGTCTGGAGTGACTCTGGAGCATTGGTGTAAATAGTAATATAGTTACCGTCTGCCTCAATTACTTTATTATAGTAAATTGGAGTGATTTCAAGATCCTTTGTTACAGTAATAGGTGAAGCAGTCTGATAAACATTATTGCCGTTATCTACTACATCTACCTTTTCGCCGTTTACAACAAAAGCATATACATAATAGCCAAGGTCTGCCTCTTCTTTGTTTACAGTACATGATACAGTAATCTGCTCTTTATCATTAACAACATAAAGATTATAGAAATCCTTAACACTTGTTTTGAGAGGTTTGTCACCACTCAACAAGGAAATAGTTGTTGTACCAAATTTATGACCAACTTGGCTACCCATTGTAGCGTAAACCTTATGAGAATTAGCCGGAGCTACAAAATATGTACCATTGATGATATATGTCTGTGTTTTAGAATTGTAAGTTACCTCGATATTAGTAATATCGTCAGTATTTTGGAACTGAACCAGTGGGAAATGTTTTCCACCCCATTCTTTATTTTGAGCTTGTTTTACATAATTCTTAAAGTGATCATCAACTTTCACCGTAAAGGTGCTGTTGTTAGGAACTAAACCAGAATTTTTACCGTCTGTTGAGAAGGATAAAAACTGAGTATTATTTGATGAAATTGCAGAAACAGGGAATGTTACAGAATATGTACCATTGTTCTCATATACTGGATAGTTTGTTTTATATTTACCAGCGCTATCCTCAGAAAGTGCCTTATCAGAATCTGATAACATAAACTTCCAATCTGAAAGAGTGCCCGGGTGCTCTTCAAAAGTTGCAGTTACCTTTACATCGCCAACAACATTAATTGTAATTGAAGTTGAGAAAGAGTCCTGACCAGTTGCAAATACTACATTGCTTTCATTGTCAAATTTCCAACCGCTGAATACATAGTCTTTGACTGCATTAGCTTTAAGTGTGATAGTTGAGTTAGACGCAACAGGAATATCAGAAGAAGTTGTGCCTTCGGCAACTGTGACTGCTGTACCGTTGTAAGTATAACTTACATTACCACCCTTATTGCTTGCAACAATAATGTTATGATTTTCAATCTTTTCATATGTAAGATAAACAGTTACTGTTGTGCCGGTTACAGAAGAAGCATCAAGAGTATAAGTATCACCAGTAGCGAACTTACCTTCAAACTTCCACTTAGGGAAGTAACCGTCAACTGACTTAGCTTTGAATGTTACAGAAGTGCCGGGTTTTGCATTTACCGACTTAACAGTTTCGTCAGTATTTTTTACAATATTGCCTGTGTCGTTATCTGTGTATGAAGAAATGTAAGCTGCACTGCCATCTACAAGGTCTGCATTTAATTCAACAGATACAGGATCGGCAACAGCATATTCCCACTTAATTTTACCGTTACTTATTCCGGCAGTAATGTCAAATGTAATTTTAATTTCTTTACCTGCCTGACCAAGAATGCCCCACTTATCACCACCGCCTGTCACAATAGGTTCAGTAGAATAGGCATTTTCTGTAAGCTTTTCAGGTCTTTTAGACCAATATGTTGTATTTGTAGAATTATCAGTAATAGTAACATATAAATCAGCTGTAGGTTTCATCATACATGTATAAATACCATTAGATTCTTTGGTGAATTTATAGTTGTCGGCTATAATTAAATTCTTACCACCCATGTAACCAGTTACATAAAATTCATAATCCTTTTCAGTAGTAATATCAATAGTAACATCATCAGTACCGGCAGCTAAAGTATAAGTACCGTTTGTACCAAGATCAGTGCTACCCTGCATTACTTTTGAAAGTGAATAGCCACTGTTAGGTTCAACTGTAAGTGTATAAGATTTATCATTATCAACAGTTACAGCAGTGCCGCTTTTGAGAGTAGTGTCACCAAGATTTACAGTTGCATTGCTGAAATTTACGGTAACAGTATGTGAAGTTTCTGAATCCCAAGTAGGCTTTGACCAAGACGAACCATTCCAATACTTATCTTTAATAGTATCAATAAGAGTCCATGTTTTATTAATAATTGCTACAGATTTTTCTTGCGTTGAACCGCTATAAATTTGAAATTGAAGAGTATTAAGTCCGCCCCAATCACTATAATATCCAACATCAGCTGTATATACTGTTTTTCCGTTAATTTTTTTGGTGTACTTAGTAGCATCAACTTGCTTCCAAATATTAGCACCATCTCCGCTTCCGCCATACTGCGTATTAGCTTTTAAGGTATAGCCAGATTTCAGCGAACCATCGGAGTTTATGTAACTGCTAAATTCGCTTATAGAATCAAGAGTTGTATAAACAGTAGCGGTTGCTTCATTAGCCGCATTCGAAGTAACCATACCGACAATCATAGTCGAAAGCATCATCATAACAGCAAGCACAATAGAAATCGACTGTTTGCCAATACGCTTGAAATTCGTTTTCATTTTTATTACCTCCATTAAAAAAATTGAAACATATGAGCCGAATAAGTCTGTACCGTCCGAGAGGGAAGTTTTGCTTTGACGGCGACCGCTTTTACCGACTGACCTTCGGTGAATTTGCTGTATTCGGCAGTCAGACCATATACTAACCCATAATTTTATACCTTTATATTATAACATTTTTAGGTTTTTATTTCAATATTTTTTTGATGTTTTGTCGATTTTGACATTTCTTTATTAATTATATACAAAATAAATATATAATTATTGTGCAATAATAATATTTTAAATTACTTCAAAGAATAATAATTTTATAAATTTTTTATAATAAAAAGTTTTTGCTGTCAATATGCATAATTTGCATTGGTTTTGCAGTTATTTATTATAACCGCACATTTTTAGCAATATTTTTCACAATAAAGCATTATAACAAAAGAAAAAGCCTTGCCGAAATCGACAAGACTTTTTAAAATTATGGCGGAGAGAAGGGGATTCGAACCCCTGGTACGGTGATTACCGTACACATGATTTCCAATCATGCTCCTTCGGCCAGCTCGGACATCTCTCCAAAGACAATGCCTATTATATCAAATACGCAAAGGAAAATCAAGACTTTTTTTAAAATTAATAATACTTATTATTTGCTTTCCCTTAATACCTTGTTAATATAGTTAAGCACACGCTTTTTGTCTGCGCTCCACAAGGGGGCTACAAGTATTTTTTTATCTCCGTCACCCGTAAGCCTGTGTATTACGGTGGTTTTTGGGATAACTCTAAGGCATTTTACAAGTATATCCGCATATCGCTCGAGCGACAGAACGGGCACATTGCCCTTTTCGTATTCATCGCATAAGTCGGTATCCTTTAATATGTGCAAAAGCTGTAACTTAATTCCGTCGGAACATTTGCCCGCATATTCAGCACTCTGCACTATCATATCTTCCGTTTCATTAGGCAAACCGATTATAATGTGCGTTATTACGCTTATGCCCTCCTTGTGCAGGCGCTTAACCGCATCATCATACACGCTTAAGTCATATCCACGGCGAATATAGTCTGCCGTGCTTTTATGAACTGTCTGCAAGCCGAGTTCCACCCACACAGGCTTTATTTTATTAAGTCTTGAGAGTAAATTTACGGTTTTGTCAGGCAGGCAGTCGGGACGGGTAGCGACCGACAAAGCGACAATTTCATCGGGTTCTATAGCCTCGGTGAAAATTTTTTCAAGGTACTCAACGGGTGCGTATGTATTTGTAAACGGCTGAAAGTAAGCAATAAATTTTTTACAATCGGTTTTTCTGCCGATTCTCTCTTTAGCCTCCCGAATTTGCTCGGTTATGCTGTGGTTTCTGTCGGCGGAAAATTCTCCCGAACCTCCCCTACTGCAAAAAATACACCCCCGTGTGTCTATTTTGCCGTCACGGTTAGGGCAAGTCATACCGCCGTCAAGAGAAATTTTATATACCTTTTCGCCAAAGGTGTTTTTTAAATATTCGTTTAGAGAATAATAATACATAACTG
>ULNK01005564.1_pt1 | contig 12043 bp, 10 predicted proteins | sample 1951911 | NCBI WGS metagenome assembly ULNK01 (sample SAMEA4835576, study PRJEB28245) | human gut metagenome | biome: gut microbiome; material: fecal sample | place: Denmark | collected 2008 | reverse complement strand
GCGGACGATTCGTTGTCGAATGCAGCCCGGAGTATAGCTGAGCTGGTGTCGAAAGATGGAAAAATCAACCTTGATTTCGCCGATGTACGCACGACGCTGAAAGACGGAGGAGCTGCTGTAATCAGTACCGGATCTGGCGAGGGTGAGCATCGCATGAGTCGTGCGATCCAAAATGCACTGACTTCTCCTCTTTTAAAAGAGAGCGATATTTATGGAGCGGAACGAGTCCTGTTCAATCTCTATTTTTCACCCGAAGAGGGGGAGGAGCTTCGTATGCAGGAGTCCAAAGAGTTGAGCGAGTTTATGTTGCGTTTCAAGAAGAAAGTAAATGTTATTTGGGGATATACTCACGATTCTTCTTTGGGCAAGGCTGTGAAAATTACCATTTTGGCTACGGGATTCGAGGTATCTGACTTGACGTTCAAAGGAGAATATGGCGGTGATGCCGACGAGCATATCGCTCAATCGCAATATATTGTTTTGAAACCCGATCAACTCGATGATAACGATTTGTTAGAAAAGTTGGATAAGACACCCGCTTATGACCGTCCGAAAGATTTTCGCGATAATTTCGACGGTTCGGAGAAAAAAGAGGAGAGTAACGGTAGTGGCCGTCGTACCATAAGGTTTTAATCGAAAACTATAAAATAGATATAGGATTATGAATTTATTCGATCAGGTCAGCAACGACATTAAAAGTGCCATGCTGGCAAAAGACAAAGTAAGATTGGAAGCCCTGCGGGGAATTAAGAAAGAGTTTTTAGAGGCAAAAACAGCCAAAGGCGCCGACGGAGAATTGACGGACGACATGGCGATGAAGATATTGGCAAAGATGGTGAAGCAGAGGAAGGAAAGCGCTCAGATTTATACCGAGCAGAATCGTCCCGATTTGGCCGAACCGGAATTGGCCGAAGCTGCTGTCATAGAAACCTATTTGCCGAAGCAGATGACCGAGGAAGAGTTGACCGAAGCGTTGAAAGCGATTATCGCTCAGGTAGGAGCTACTACTCCGCAAGAGATGGGAAAGGTGATGGGAGTAGCTACCAAACAGTTGGCAGGGCGTGCCGATGGCCGCGCTATTTCTGCGAAAGTAAAAGAACTGTTGGCTTAATACAGAATAAATATTTGAATTGAACTATGCTTACACTAAGTGTTATTAAGGAGAATCCCGAAGAGGTGATTCGTCGTTTGGCAATTAAACATTTCGATGGCAAAGAAGCTATAAACCGGGTTCTTGAATTGGATAAAATACGTCGGGCATCTCAGGCCGAGTTGGACGGGAAGTTGGCCGAATTGAAAGTTTTGGCGGCTCAGACCGGACAACTTATGAAAGCCGGTAAAAAAGAGGAAGCCGAAGCTGTGAAAACGAAGACAGCAACTATTAAAGAGTCTACCAAAGAGTTGGAAGAGTCGATGGTGTCGGCAGAAAAGGAGATTACCGATATTTTATTGACTGTTCCCAATTTGCCGTATGCCGGAGTACCCGAAGGTCGTACTGCCGAAGACAATATTGTGGAAAAGACCGGCGGAGTGATTCCCGAACTTCCCGCCGATGCGCTTCCGCACTGGGATTTGGCCAAGAAATACGATTTAATCGATTTCGAGTTGGGTGTGAAGATTACCGGTGCAGGATTCCCTGTGTATAAAGGCAAAGGCGCACGGTTGCAACGGGCTTTGATTTCGTTCTTTTTGGATGCCGCTCGCGAGGCCGGTTACCTCGAAATACAACCTCCTTATGTCGTGAATGCCGCTTCCGGTTACGGTACAGGGCAATTACCCGACAAAGAGGGTCAAATGTATCATTGCAACGAAGACGATTTGTATCTTATTCCCACAGCCGAAGTTCCGGTGACGAACCTCTACCGTGACGTAATTTTCAATGAATCGGATCTACCGATTAAGAATACGGCTTATTCGGCTTGTTTCCGTCGTGAAGCCGGTTCGTACGGGAAAGACGTGAGGGGATTGAATCGTCTGCATCAGTTCGATAAAGTGGAGATCGTGCAGATACAACACCCCGACCATTCGTATGAAGCTTTGGAAGAGATGAAAGCTCATGTACAGAGTCTGGTGGAACGTCTCGAATTACCGTGGCATATTTTGCGTTTGTGTGGCGGCGATATGAGTTTTACCTCGGCCATAACATTCGATTTCGAAGTATATTCTGCCGCACAGAAACGTTGGTTGGAAGTCAGCTCGGTATCCAATTTCGAAAGCTATCAGGCCAATCGGTTGAAATGCCGTTATCGTGGAGCCGATAAGAAAACGCATTTGTGCCATACGTTGAACGGTAGCGCTTTGGCATTGCCTCGTATCATGGCAGCCTTATTGGAGAATAACCAGACCCCCGAAGGTATAAAGATACCCAAAGTGTTGGTTCCTTATTGTGGGTTCGATATTATCGATTAAGGATTGAATTAAATCGTATATAAAACGGGGCAGTATGAAAAAAAATCATACCGCCCCGTTTTATTGAATCCGGAAAATAACAGGGTTCTTTTGTTTGTATCTTGTAACCGTCCCTTTTACTTTCTGCCGAAATCGGCGGGGATTTCACCCCACTTCTCGGTATCCCATTTGATGATGGCATTGGCATAGACGTGAGTATGTAGCCAGTGTTCTGCCCGTGCGATAAGGTCGAATATGGGAGCATTGGCTGCGTTGGGGGCTAGTTTGGTCTTGCATTTTTTTTGTTTAATCCATAGTATGGCATTACGACTGTCGGAATAGATGGGTATATCGGAGTCTCGCTGTTGCAAGTAGGCCAACCCATGAACGAGGGCGAGGAACTCCCCTATGTTGTTTGTACCTTGCTCCAAAGGGCCTACATGAAACAGTTCGATTCCCGATTTCGTGTCTACTCCCCGGTATTCCATTTTTCCGGGGTTTCCGCTACAAGCCGCATCAACCGATAGACTGTCGGCGATAACCGAAGGGGGTAAGATGGGAGCAGACAGTTTGTCACGGGAGTGTTCGCCTATTTTACGCATGACATCGAAATAATCGTCGGGGGCATTACGGAAGGCTTCGGTAGCGGCTTCCAGACTGTCGAAACTTTTGTATTTCGCTCCTTTGAAATTGTCGACTTGTTCTTTGCATTCCTCCCAAGAATCGAAAATTCCACGGGCACGCCCTTCCCATACGACATAATATTTGTATTTGGCCATGATTCGGTTATCGTTATAAATGACGGGTACAAAAATATAAAAATTGTCGTATCTTTACGCACGTTAGCGGAGATAAGCCGGTGCGATGTTTCTTTTATGTTGCCGATGAGCCGATTCTCCGTGGCATAATCGAATAGCGATGGGAAGAATTGGTATATACGGAATTTTATCGGTAGTCTTGTTTGGCCTGATCGGGTGTGCTCCCGGCAAGAGCGACAAGGAGGAAAGTGTGCGTTTATATAAAGAAGCGATAGTTTTGCTGGGGAGCGATTCCGTGACTATCGATGATTGTCTGGCAGCCCAGAGATTATTGGAGCAAGCTCTTGATGCCGACAGCGAAAATATAGATGTATATTTCGGGAAGGTGTTGAACGAGTTGAATTTGTGGCGTCCGGACAGTGCTTACCGGACAGCTTCGGCCGCTATCGAAAAAATAGGAGAAACGGGGAAAAACCGTATGAAGGCTTATTTTTATACGGTAAAAGGGTTTATCGCTTATGACCGGGGGGACAAGGCAGATGCCGAGAAACAACTGTCGGAGGCCTTGTCTTTGTATGAGAGTTATTTAACGGAGGATCCGGCGAATATAGACTATCTGTTGAACAAATCGGTCTTGCTATCGGGATTGGAGGGGAAACAAACGGCTTTGGACTTTATTGCAAAGTCACCTTTGAAAGAAGCAGATAAACAGGAGTTGATTCACTCTTTGTCGGAGTTTGAATTTCGACAGTTCGGAGAGACTTGGAGAGCGAAGCATGATGCTCTGGTCGCTAACGGGCAGACAGAGACAAATACGATATCGAATACTTTTAAGAAATGAAGCCTTTGTTTTTGGTTGGATACATGGCGGCAGGCAAGACGACATTGGGACGTCGGGCGGCTCAGCTTTTGAATGTCGAGTTTATCGACCTCGATGCTTATATCGAATCTAGATACAGGAAACGGGTATCCGATTTGTTTGCCGAACGGGGAGAGGAAGGTTTCAGGGATATAGAGCGTCGTATGTTGCATGAGGTGGCGGAGTTTGACAATGTGTTGGTCGCTATGGGCGGTGGCACGCCCTGTTTTTTCGATAACATGGAGTACATGCGTCACCGGGGAGTCACGATTTATTTGGCTGCTTCTGTACAGACGTTGTGCAGACGCTTGTCCCATGCAAAAGTAAAACGCCCGTTGGTGGCGGGTAAAACGCCGGAGGAACTGTATGAGTACATTACCGAGATGTTGAATCGTCGCGAGTCTTATTACCGGCAAGCCGATTATCGTTTCGATGCCGACGGGTATGAATCGCTCGATTCGGTCGACGAGGCTGTGCATCGGCTGGCTGTCTTGATGCAAAATCCTACTTATGAAGATAGAGCCGATGAAATATAAATATATAATTCTGGTTTTTACCGAAGTATATTTGTAAATTCGTCTTTATAAATTTAAACTTCGTGGTTATGGCTGGTAGCTTTGCTTGTAAATCGAATGCAGGGGTCGCACCCCAAGAACAATTGTTGGGAACGATGGCCGGTAACAGACGTTTGTCCATAGGGCTACCGGCGGAACATAACGGAGGGGAAAAACGATTCCCTCTGACACCCGAGGGGGTTGCCTTGTTGACCAAAGAGGGGTATCGCGTTTTTGTGGAAAGCGGAGCCGGCGAGGGTATCAAGTATTCTGATTTGCATTATACCGAGGCAGGGGCGCAAGCGACAGCAGCCTCAGAAGTTTTCAGATGCGATGTCGTTCTTAAAATTACTCCGTTGAATGAACAGGAGGCTGCTATGATACGTCCGGGGGTGTTTCTGCTCACGTTGTTGCAGCCTCAATATCAATCGGCTTCGGTCGTGCGCATATTGATGCAAAAGAAAGTTACGGCAGTCGCGATAGATTTGATAACCGATGAGCGAGGCCGTTATCTTTTTGCCGATATATTGGACGAAATTGACGGTCGTGCAGCCATTGTGTTGGCTTCGGAATTGTTGAGTAACCGAAGTGGAGGAAAGGGTGTTTTGTTGGGAGGCATCCCGGGGGTCGCCTCCTCGGAGGTTTTGATTATAGGAGGAGGCCTTGCAGGCCGTGCGGCGGCTCGTGCCGCTTGTGGATTGGGTGCTTTGGTGAGGGTATTCGATAATGATTTTTATCGTTTAAAAGCTACTCAGTTGGAAGTGAGTCCTTCTATCTTTACTTCCAATATGCACCCTCATGTCTTGGAAAACGCCATGCGCTCGGCCGATGTGGTTATTGGCACGGAAGTGCCGGAGGGAGGCCGTTTAGGAGTAAGCTATATCGAGATGATGAAACGAGGGGCATTGTTGTTCGATTTGTGTATGGATAAAGGAGGCTGTTTCGAAACGTCGAGTTGTAGCGAGGCTCCTTGTAATAAAGTGTATGAGCAATGCGGTGTTTTGCATTATTGTTTGTCGAGCGTTGGATCTGCCGTTGCCCGAACGGCCTCGATGGCGTTGAGTAATTTATTAGTTCCGGTATTGATCGATTTGAATGACCCTGCCATGCTCTATGGCCATATAAAGTCGGACGAAAGGCTTCGGAATGCCGTGTATTTGTTCGGTGGAAAGTTGACTTATAAGGAGTTGAGCATACGATTGGGATTGCCTTATTATGATATGGCTCTTTTTATGTCGATGTTTTGAAAAGATCTTTGTTTTTATCGGAACAGCTTTTAAAATGATGAATAGATAGGGAGCTTACATATTTCTATGAAAATATTTCAAATGCTTACAAAAAAACACTATCTTTGCTAAAATAGTAATATTGGAATTGAAATATATCATGTTGGATTAAAATTGTAATATAAACATGACGGAAAAAACAAAAGTGAAAGTATTGGAAGAAGTCGTGGTACGATTTTCCGGCGATTCCGGTGACGGAATGCAATTGGCCGGGAATATCTTTTCCAATGTTTCGGCCGGTATCGGTGATGAAATTTCTACATTCCCCGATTATCCGGCAGAGATACGTGCTCCGCAAGGAACGTTAGGGGGAGTGTCTGGTTTTCAGGTTCATATAGGGAAAGGCGTTCACACTCCGGGAGACTTGGCCGATGTATTGGTTGCCATGAATCCGGCAGCGTTAAAAACAAATGCTCGCTATGTGAAAAAAGGCGGTGTGGTGATTATTGACTCGGATAGCTTTCGGGCCAGCGATTTGGAGAAGGCGGCGTTTACGACGGACGATCCCATTCAAGAGGCGGGCCTTTCTCATGCACAAATCGTTCCGGTAGCGATTACCCAAATGGTGAAAGATTCATTGGCCGATTCGGGATTGGATAATAAATCGATTGTCCGGTGTAAAAATATGTTTGCTTTGGGGCTGGTTTGCTGGTTGTTTGACCGCCCGTTGGAGCAAGCCCAACATCTGTTGAAAAATAAATTTGCCAAGAAGCCGGCTATCTATGAGGCTAATGCGAAAGTGATGCGCGACGGCTACAACTATGGTAATAACATACATGCTTCGGTCTCGACTTATCGAGTGGAGTCTGCACAAGTGAAGCCCGGTATTTATACCGATGTGAACGGAAATACGGCTACCGCATGGGGGTTGATAGCCGCATCTGAAAAGTCGGGATTGCCTTTGTTCTTAGGAAGTTATCCCATTACCCCGGCCACAGATATTTTGCATGAGTTGGCCAAGCGGAAAGATTTAGGGGTAAAGGCCATTCAAGTGGAGGACGAGATAGCCGGTGTTTGTACGGCTCTCGGGGCTTCGTTCGCCGGAAATTTGGCAGTGACTTCCACGTCGGGGCCCGGTTTGGCATTGAAGAGCGAGGGTATAGGTTTGGCCGTTATGGCGGAATTGCCTTTGGTCATTATTGATGTTCAGCGAGGTGGGCCGTCTACGGGATTGCCGACGAAAACCGAGCAGACCGATTTGTTGCAGGCTTTATACGGCCGGAATGGCGAGAGTCCGGTGGTAGTGGTGGCAGCCTCTACACCGACCGATTGTTTCGATATGGCATTTCAAGCGGCTAAAATCGCTTTGGAGCACATGACTCCCGTTATCTTGTTGACCGACGGATTTATTGGAAATGGCTCTTCGGCATGGCGTATTCCGGAAATCGATGAATATCCGGAGATAAAGCCCAATTATGTCATGCCGGAACAACAAGGTACGTGGAAACCATACGACCGTAACGAAAAATCCGTACGTTATTGGGCGAAACCCGGAACAGAGGGGTTCATGCACCGGCTCGGAGGATTGGAAAAGGATTATAAGACTAGCGCAATTTCTACTGACCCCATCAACCATGAAAAGATGGTTCGTGCCCGGCAGCAGAAAATCGACGGTATAGCCACCGATATTCCTTTGTTGAAAGTGTCGGGCGATTCTTCTGCCGATTTATTGGTTGTCGGTTGGGGCGGAACCTATGGGCATTTGTATTCTGCCGTGGAAGCTATGAATGCAGAGGGGAAACCTGTGGCTTTCGCTCATTTCAATTATATCAATCCGTTGCCCGCGAATACCGAGGAGATATTACGGCGATATAAAAAAGTGGTCGTTTGCGAGCTGAATAACGGGCAGTTTGCATCGTATTTGTCAGGGAAAGTTCCGGGTGTGAATTTCTTGCGATATAATAAAATTCAGGCACAGCCGTTCATGGTGAGTGAGTTGATGGCGCATTTTTCAAAGCTTTTGGAGGAATAGGATATGGAAGAACAAAAGGAATATACGGCAAAGGATTTTAAAAGCGACCAGTATGTACGTTGGTGTCCGGGTTGTGGAGACCATTCTATCGTGGCTGTGTTGCAGAGAGCTATGGCGACATTGGGAGTGCCTCCCCACGAAACGGTGGTGATTTCGGGTATCGGCTGTTCGTCGCGTTTGCCTTATTATATGAATGCCTATGGTTTTCATACGATTCATGGTCGTGCCGCAGCTGTGGCTACCGGGGTGAAGACGGCCAATCCCGATCTGACGGTATGGCAGATTTCGGGAGATGGCGACTGTCTGGCTATCGGTGGGAACCATTTTATTCATTCGGTACGTCGAAATGTGGATATCAATGTGGTCTTGATGAATAATAAGATATACGGTTTGACGAAAGGCCAATATTCCCCGACGAGCGATCGAGGTTTCGTTACTAAATCGTCTCCTTATGGAACGGTGGAAGATCCTTTCATTCCGGCAGAACTCGTTTTCGGGGCGAGAGGAACATTCTTCGCTCGTTCGCTCGATGTGGAGATGTCTGTTTCGCAAGAAGTATTGGTAGAAGCTGCCCGCCATAAAGGAACGTCGGTGGTGGAGCTGTTGCAGAATTGTGTGATTTTCAATAATAATATTCACAGTTATGTGGCTGATAAAGAGTTTCGTGCCGACCGGACTGTTCATTTGCGTCATGGTGAAAAGATGATTTTCGGGAAAGACAATAATCGAGGCCTCGTGTTGGACGGTTACAAATTGAAGGCTGTGACTATCGGGGAGAACGGTGTGACTCTCGATGATATTTTGGTACATGATGCCAAGTCTCCCGATAATTTCTTGCATCAAAGTCTTGCGATGATGGACGGACATGAACTGCCTTTGGCGATAGGTGTGATTCGTAATGTGGAGGCTCCCGTATATGACGAAGAGGTGGATAGACAAGTAAAAGAGGTAACCTCGAAAGTACCTTATTCCTCCTTGCGTGAATTTTTGTTGACCGGGGAGACTTGGGAAGTGAAATAATGTATTTTCTCTAAAAGGGTAATAGCACCCGAAAGACTGTCTGTATAGCCTTTCGGGTGCTATTGTTATATGTTTGATAGACAAGTCTTTTTAAGAAATTCAGAGCTTGACTGCCTTGAAAAATTTTCTTAAATTTGTGTGGATAAATTGTGAAATAAGGGAATATGGATTGATTCATGATTGTTATTCCTGTCAAGAAAAGATATAGGTGTATTAAAAAATTGGTTGAATGGTTGTAACGTTAGTAATTTTAGCTTTATCGGCGGTGTTTTTCGTGAGTGGTAAAATACGCTCTGATGTGGTAGCCTTGTGCGCTTTGGTTTTGTTGTTGCTTTTCCACATTCTTACTCCCGATGAGGCGTTGTCCGGATTCTCCAATTCGGTCGTGATTATGATGATCGGTCTTTTCGTGGTAGGTGGTGCGATATTCCAAACCGGGTTGGCGAAGATGATAAGCGGAAAGATATTGCAGTTGGCAGGTAAGAGCGAGACAAGGCTTTTTATTTTGGTCATGCTGGTTACTTCGGCTATCGGAGCTTTTGTGAGTAATACGGGTACGGTAGCCTTGATGTTGCCTATTGTCGTGAGTCTGGCTGCCAACGCTCATATAAATTCAAGTCGCTTGCTTATGCCTTTGGCTTTTGCCAGCAGTATGGGAGGTATGATGACGTTGATAGGTACTCCGCCGAACCTTGTCATACAGAATGCCTTGACCAATGCCGGTTTTGAACCGCTTACTTTCTTTTCTTTCTTGCCGGTCGGTTTGATTTGTGTTTTTGTAGGAATGGTCGTATTGATGCCTTTGAGTAAAATTTTCCTGACCAAACGGGGAACCGAAAAGTCTGATGGTAAAAACAAGAATAAATCTCTGAACGAGTTGGCAAGGGAATATCAGCTTTCCGAAAATTTGTTTCGGATACAAATCCCCGAAAAATCGATAGTCGTCGGTAAAACGATTGTCGAGTTGAATATTCGCCAACAATATCATTTGAATATATTGGAGGTACGGCGTACTGTTTCGTCGCAGTCCCGGTTGTTGAAAACGGTCAATCAGAAATTGGCCGATCCGGGTACTGTATTACGCTCCGGCGATGTGTTGTATGTGAATGGCGATTTCGAAAAAGTGAGGGAGTTTGTTTCTCGATTTTCTTTGGTATTATTGGATGCCCATACCATCGAAGACGGTAAGGGTAACTTGACTTCCGATTTGGCTTTTTATGACATAGGTATCGCCGAGATTGTCTTGATGCCCTCGTCACGTTTGTTGAAACAGACGGTCGGAGATTCGGGATTTCGGGAAAAATTCAATGTCAATGTATTGGGCATAAGGAGAAAGAACGATTATATATTGCATGATTTGAAAGATGTGAAGATGTTGTCGGGTGATGTTTTGCTCGTGCAAGGTACATGGAAGGATATAGCTCGGTTGAGTTCGGAGGATTCCGATTGGGTGGTACTCGGCCAGCCGTTGAGCGAAGCCGCGAAAGTTACTCTCGATTATAAAGCACCGATTGCTGCTGCGATTATGCTTTTAATGATTCTTATGATGGTGTTCGATTCTATACCAGTGGCTCCGGTTACGGCTGTGATGATTGCTGCGATACTTATGGTATTGACCGGTTGTTTCAGGAATGTGGAGGCAGCCTATAAAACAATTAACTGGGAGAGTGTCGTTCTTATCGCCGCCATGCTTCCCATGTCGTTGGCTTTGGAAAAGACAGGGGCATCGGAATATATATCGAATAGTTTGGTTAGCGGCTTGGGCGGTTACGGGCCTTTGGCTTTAATGGCTGGTATCTATTTTACGACTTCATTGATGACGATGTTCATCAGTAACACGGCAACAGCCGTTTTATTGGCTCCTATCGCCATGCAATCCGCATTACAGATCGGAGTGAGTCCTTATCCGTTTTTATTCGCTGTTGCCGTGGGGGCGAGCATGTGTTTCGCTTCTCCGTTTTCTACGCCACCCAATGCGCTGGTTATGCCTGCCGGTCAGTATACTTTCATGGATTATGTAAAGGTGGGTTTGCCTTTACAGATTATTATGGGGATAGTTATGATTTTTGTTTTACCTTTGTTGTTCCCATTCTAAAAAAGAGTTTATGTCCCGAAAAAAGCGTCTTGCCGTATTTGCCAGTGGAACCGGCAGTAATTTCGAAGCGATTGTGACTGCTTGCGAGCAGGGTAAGATCCCGGCTGAAACAGTGGCTTTGGTTTGCGATAAACCTTCGGCTCGTGTCGTAGAACGAGCTTCACGTCATGGCGTGAAGTCTTTCACTTTCGACCCTAAGTCTTTTGCTTCTAAGGTCGAAATGGAGACCGTTATTGCCGATTTTCTCGATGAGAACGGGGTGGATTTGGTTTGTTTGGCCGGGTATATGCGGATTATTTCGGATACATTGTTATCGCGTTACGACGGTAAGATTATTAATATACACCCTTCTTTGCTCCCCGCTTTTCCCGGAGCTCGTGCCGTAGAACAGGCTATGGAGTACGGGGTGAAAGTGTTCGGAGTAACTATTCATTATGTGGACCGTACGGTAGATGGCGGACGGATTATCGCCCAAGGGGCTATCCCGTACGAAGGAAACGATATCGATGAGTTATTCGGGCTCATTCATGCGGTCGAACATGAACTTTATCCGGAGACGATCGTTCGGTTGCTGTCTGTTTAATGTTTGCAGCGAGTCTATGTTCAGTAGAAAATTCATGAGGCTAGACTTGAATGTTGATGAATGAGAGGGACTTAATCCGCTAACTATGAGGAGAAACGTTTCCGGTTAGGTTGACTTTGTCCGGCCTTTGGAGAGGGTAGTTCACTATTGATCTCCTCCATTGCTGTGCCTCGTAGCCTTACGGGGTGTGGTGTTAACCATATAAGGGAGGTGTCACGAAGTGACGGAGGAGCAGGAAACAGCATTTCATCAGTCGGTTTATGTCGGGCCTTTAACCTCCTCGCCCTATGGGCACTCCCCCTATATTCCCTTACGGGAACACAGGGGGAGAGGTTGAGATGTATTCCTTTTTCGCCCTTGCTTCGATTTTATGAGGTACACAGAGAGAAAGGGGTGAAAGTGTCGTTTTGAACAGCTTTTTACCCTTTCGGAACTTTGTGGGTATTCTCCCTTCTCCCCTGCCGTGTTTCGTAGTATTACGGGGTGTTCTGTGAAACAGTAGAGACACTGAACAATCCATTGATTATC
>ULNK01018979.1_pt1 | contig 12206 bp, 9 predicted proteins | sample 1951911 | NCBI WGS metagenome assembly ULNK01 (sample SAMEA4835576, study PRJEB28245) | human gut metagenome | biome: gut microbiome; material: fecal sample | place: Denmark | collected 2008 | reverse complement strand
TGGAATAAAGGAAGAGGTGCACCGAAAGTTTGCTTGAAAAGCCGATAACTTCAGGTGCACCTCTTTTATGGGTAAATAGATTCTTCAGCTTTTAGAAGATTCTTCCACTCAAACGGAATTTAAGTACCGGATATACAGTCAGTTTGTCGATAATATCCGAGAATTCATTGTCTGCCACTGCATTAATGGCGGTGAGATCGGCATTGTCTGCATAAACTTTAGGAGTACCGTGGAACTGTACGCCCAATTCGAACATGAAGCCGATGCGCTTTTTGGGTACTGCACGACCAAATCCAAGACCCAAATAAGGACGGAATGAATTTACTTTTAATCCTCCGTTTACATTTCCGTTCTTGTCTACAGGGATAAAATAATCACCGATTTCGATACCTGCTTCTTTACCTTCAGTGACCAGTTGTTGAAGTTCATCGCTGTGTCCTTCTATCTTTATGAATTTTGCACCGCCAAAGTAAGCACCGCCGCATACAAAGAAGCTGGAAGATTTAAACGGATAGACATTGAGCAGTAAGGCTCCTGTCGTACGTGCCAAGCTACCTTCCACATTGATGGGGGCGTAGGCTTGCTCGGTGACTGAGTTAAGTACACTGACATCGACATCGTCGCTGTAGCTGAATCCGGGCATGATGTTCACCTCTCCCCGCAGGGCAAAATGGTTTCCTATCGGGCTTGCTACATCGATGTTGATACCCGTAGTACCTACGCCTAAGCCTATAGCAATAGAATTGAATACCCCTTGTTCTTTTTTAGTTTCCTTACTTTCCTGAGCTACTGTCTGCATGCTTTCTGCACCGATGAATAGTAGAAAGCAGAATAATAATAGTTTTTTCATTTTGTGCTATTTAGTGGTTATTAATAAAAAATGTTTTTAGCTCTGCAAAAATAGACAAAAAAAGAACATATAGAGCTTGTTTTGAAAAATAATGCTAATTCTTATTGTTTTATCAGGGCTTAGTTTAGATATACTGTTTTGAAATACTCTTCAAATAAAGCTTTGGCTGTATCCAACTGTTGGGGAGTATTCTCTTTTACCCCCTTGAGCAGGTACTCTTTCCCCATAGCTTCATATTTATGTACCCCTAGAGTGTGATAGGGCAATATCTCGACTCTTTGAATCATTCGGTAATCTTTAAGATGGTTGCCCAATGCACGGATATCTTCCTCGAAAGCACTGTATCCGGGTACCAGTACATAGCGTAGCCAAAATGGTTTTCCACTCTGTTCCAGCCATTGAGCGGTGCGTAGAGTCTGCTCGTTGCTGCGTTCTGTCAGCTGCAAATGGCGGGTATGATTGAATTCTTTTATATCCAGCAATACCAAATCTGTCAATTTCAGCAGTTCTTCCACATCTTCGTTCCAAATGCTTCCGTTAGTATCCACGCAAATGTGAATGCCTTGCTCCTTTAATTGCCTGAAGAGAGGAATCAGTGCTTTTGCCTGCAAGGTCGGTTCGCCACCGCTAAAGGTGATTCCGCCTTTTTTCCCGAAGAATGCTTTTTGACTGACAGCCATACGGACAATTTTGTCTGCCGGTGTTTCAGTACTTTCACCTTTTACATCTATGGTATCGGGATTGGCACAATACAGGCAACGGAAGTTGCATCCTTGCAGGAAAACGACTAAACGCAAACCGGGGCCGTCAAATGTGCCCATTGACTCATAGGAATGTACTCTAATCATAATGGTTTGTCTTTAAGCTTATAGGGGCAGGTTTAAAGCCCGCCCCTAGGATAAATGTATTATAATATGGATGTTACATTCTCTCGTGGAAAGAACGGCTGATAACTTCCAACTGGTGTTCACGGCTCAGTTTGATAAAATTGACAGCATAGCCTGACACACGGATTGTAAGTTGCGGATACTTTTCGGGATGCTCCATTGCATCTTCCAGCATTTCGCGGTTCAGAACGTTTACATTCAGGTGATGTGCACCTTTGGTGAAATAACCGTCCATCATGGTCACCAGATTCTCAATGCGGGTTTCCATATCTACCCCGAGTGACTTCGGAACGATAGAGAATGTATTGCTGATACCATCCTGAGCATCGCGGTAGCGGAGTTTTGCTACAGAGCTCAGAGAGGCAATGGCACCATTCTTGTCACGTCCGTGCATGGGGTTGGCACCCGGAGCGAAGGCAACACCTTTGGCACGTCCGTCGGGAGTGGCGCCGGTTTTCTTGCCATACATCACATTGGACGTGATAGTCAACAATGACAAGGTAGGACGGGCGTTCTTGTACACCGGATGTTTCTTCAATTCTTCACTGAAGAAGTAAACCAAGTCTACGCCTAAGTGGTCTACGCGGTCGTCATCGTTACCGAAGCACGGGAATTCACCTTCAATCTCAAAACCTTCGGTCAGACCGATATCATTGCGTTTGGCATGTACACGGCCGTACTTGATGGCCGACAGTGAGTCGATGGCAATAGACAAACCGGCTACACCGTATGCCAGATTAATGCGCGGGTCGGTATCGATAAACGCCATTTGAGCTTTCTCGTAGTAATACTTGTCATGCATATAATGGATGATGTTCATGGCATCATTATACACACGTGCAACTTGCATCAATACTTTCTTGTAGTTAGACCATACTTCTTCAAAGTTCAGCAAATCTCCTGTCAGGACAGGAATGTCTTTTACCATGACTGTACCGGTGTTCTCACAACGTCCTCCGTTGATGGCCAGCAACAGTGCCTTGGCTAAGTTGCAACGCGCACCGAAGAATTGAATCTGCTTGCCGATAGCTTGGTAAGACACACAGCAGGCGATACCATAATCATCACAATTGCGGACTTCGCGCATCAGTGTATCGTTCTCATACTGGATGGAAGAAGTATCAATGGAAACCTGTGCACAGAATTCTTTGAATCCTTCCGGCAATTCGGGACTCCACAGAACGGTCATGTTAGGTTCGGGAGAAGGGCCGAGATTATATAATGTCTGTAAGAAACGGAAAGAAGTCTTGGTAACTTTAGTACGTCCGTCATTGAAACGTCCACCGATGGATTCGGTCACCCATGTCGGGTCTCCGGCAAAGATATCATTATATGATTGCATACGCAAATGACGCACCATGCGCAGTTTGATGACGAATTGGTCAATCAGTTCCTGTGCATAAGTCTCGTCGATATTGCCTTTGTCAAGATCATATTGAATGTAGATATCGAGGAATGAGGATACGTTACCCAATGACATAGCTGCGCCATCTTGCTCTTTTACAGCAGCCAGATACGCCATATATACCCACTGGACAGCTTCTTGTGCGTTTGTTGCGGGACGGCTCAAATCCAGTCCGTAATATTCTCCCATTATTTTGATTTCCTTCAGCGCTTTGATTTGCTCTGCCACTTCTTCGCGCAGGCGGATACGGGCGTCAGTCATCGGACTGCCGATATTGTGCAGGTCTTCTTGCTTGGCTTCAATCAGGCGGTCAATGCCATAAAGAGCCAAACGGCGATAGTCACCGATGATACGTCCACGTGCGTAGTTGTCAGGCAGCCCGGTCAAGAAGCCGAGTGAACGGAACGAACGGATTTCTTCAGTATATGCATCGAATACACCGTCGTTGTGAGTCTTGCGGTAATGATAGAAGATATCTTTCACCTTCTCATCTACTTCCACACCGTTTTCACGACAGGCCTTCTCTACTACTTTGATACCACCGAAGGGTTTGATGGCACGGCGCAGCAGTTCATCAGTTTGAAGTCCGACAATCAGTTCATTTTCACGGTCTATATATCCTGCTTTATGAGAAGTGATGGTAGAAACTGTCACATTGTCAAGAGAACGGACACCATTGTTGGCACGCTCTTCTTCCAATGCTTTAAGACACTCGTTCCACACTTTCTTTGTTCTCTCTGTAGGGCCAGCCAAAAATGAGGCATCGCCCTCGTAAGGGGTAATGTTGGTATGTACGAAGTCCGAAACGTTGATTTCCTTACTCCACAATCCATCCTTAAAAACTTTGTTCATTTCCATACTGTTATATCCATTAAAAGATTTAGGGCTGCAAAGGTAGTACTTTTTTGTGAAGTAAACATCACTATTAATAGGTATAATGCATGAACTTGTGGATTTTTAAGTATGAAGTGATGTATTTTTAGTATCTTTGCCATATTAAAATAATAAATCATGAATAAGTTCATTGTATTTTTGTTGTGTGCATTGTCTTTTTGCAGTTGTAACGAGGAGGAAGATTCCATCTATTATCCGTTAGATAATGTTGATATAATTAAAGGTGGTAGCGAAGAACCTACCGGCAATGCGATGCTGATTGCGGAGAGTCATAATTTAGAATCGTATGTGCTGGATACACTTGCCATGTATCCTTATGACAAGACAATTGGTAAACTGACCTTTAAGTTCGACCCGAAGAATACCGTATCGGATGTTACCGTAGATGGTTTTAGGGGAAAAGGCAACTCGGAGATGGGAATGAGTAATTCTTATTATGATGGTAATTTTCCCGAAGAATATCACCGTCCTATCTTTACGGATGGTAGTCTGGATAAGAAGTACAGGGTAAGATTCAGATTGAAAGGCGAGTTTAGGTATTACACGGAGCATTGGTATACAGACTATATTTATATGATGCTTTCCACGTCTTTTCTTCCTTATCCTCCTGCTGTTTCGGATGACGTGTTTTTGTGTAAAAGTAATGAGGCTTTTGCTGATTTGAATACAGCCGAGCGTTTGTATACCTTTGATGTGCAATACGATTGTTGGAATTTGTCCTTCAGCGAATTGTATTTCAATATCTTTGTGAATCTTATCGGACAGAAGGAGTCGGAGAAAGTTTCTTTGCGCATCGACAAGGAGTCATTCTTCGAGATATACGAGGTTAATTGAGCCTTGAAGAGTAAGCATCCGGAACGGAAGCCGTGTCAGTGGATTTTCCATGTGAATGACTCTGCTTGTTTTACCCCAAAGAAAGTTGATAAAAAGTTACTTTCACGCATTGCGCCTATTAGAAAGCTTTGTTCATCGGTGTTTTGGTGTGAAGGCCGCTTTCACACAGGGGCTCTATGAATATGTTTATGCATCCTTTTCTTCTTTTGTTTATGAAAGTAAAATGTATATTAACCACGGCCGTGGTTAACTCTAACCACCACTGTGACTAACTTTAACCACCACCGTGAGCAGACTTAACCACGGTGGTGGTTAAGCAATCGCAATAAGTTGTCTCACGCTGTGCATTTGCTCTATAAGGATAATCATTACTTAGATGATTGACGAGGACTGGTTCGTTTTGCGGCAAAACGAGAGCGAATATGGGCTAATTTCTCAGATATGCGGGTGTCAATCGTTGTCCCATCCTGTCCGATTTTAACTTCGGTAAAAAAATGAAGCTAACTAGTTTTTATTAACTAATTAGCTTCTTTAGTAGCGGAACCGGGACTCGAACCCGAGTTTCAGCCGTGAGAGGGCCGCGTCCTAGGCCACTAGACGATACCGCCATTTTTTCAGACCTATTATCTTTTTCTTTAAGACGGTGCAAATTTAGAAGATTGTTTTGAAACTACAAAATAAAAATAGCTTTTTTTGTTTCTGATTCTTTAAATGAGTCTTAACTACTCCATTTTGGAGCAGTTTAAACGGAGCAATTCGAAAATTCTGTGGGTGATAAGCGTGAACCATGAGTTGCAATGTTGGTACCAAATCAAGTGGTCGCCTGATATACTTAATTATAATGCCTTAAAGGAGAAAAGAAAACGTCCACCAAACAATGTTTAGTGGACGTTTTTTTGCGGAAGCTGGGGGATTCGAACCCCCGGTACGGTTACCCGTACGTCAGTTTAGCAAACTGGTGGTTTCAGCCACTCACCCAAACTTCCTTCCTTTTCAGAGGCGTTATCTCTCAAACGCGGTGCAAAGATAAGCGGATAAATCGAGATGTGCAAACCTTTTGCGCTTTTTTTTAGATATATTTTCCCGTGAGTATAATAAAGCATTGATAGTGAGCATTTAACATTTGGAATTATTTTTTCTCCCAAAACTCTAGACATTGCATGGCTACCTTTATAGGGGCATGATGCTTCTTGATGTAGCGTACACTATCGGCAGATAATTGTGCTATTTGTTTTTTATTTTCTAATAAATGCTCTAGTTTCTCATATATATCATTATTCTCAGGGCGAACATTGATGATAGGGCGGAGCTCCGGTTCTCCTAAAAGTTTATAGTGTTCTTCTTCGGCGCCGCTTACCACTACGATACCCTTGCTCATGGCTGTCAATGCACTATGGCCGGGAGAATAAGAGTATAATTGGTCGAGCATAACATCACAACCATCCATTAGACTGTCATATTCTTCATGAAGTGTGGAAGTGGTTTTGACGATTTCGCATTCAGAAGAGTATTTATATTGCAGCCGGTATAAGGCACTGTAGAGTTTGTCTTTTCCCTTTAGCTCTTCATGGTGGTGAACCATTGTGATATAGAATTTAATCTTATCTAAGTTTTCGGTCGGAGATTGCGGGTGAAGAACCGGCTGGATGGGGTAGGGAATATAAATGGTTTTATTGAGAAACTCCTCTTTATAGGAAATATACGATTCATACATACCGGTAATGATTCCGTTGCAATTATTTGCAATGATACGGTTCAACTTACCTTTGTAGCCATGCATCCAATTCAGAATATTCATTCTGTTGTCAATTGTATCACGGTATTTTCCGTTTACATAATACTCTGAATAACGCATGGAGGCATTGCTTAGGCTGTTGACTGTCCAATAATAGTCATTTCCAAATCCGCCTAAAAAAATCTTTTTATTATATTTTTTGAGGTATTGGTATATATATAAAAGTAATTCTGCTTTTAGTTCAAGAAAATATGGGTTGATAAGTTGAACCACATCGTAACCTCTGAGTTGGGGAAGTATTTTGAGTAAATTGAATGTGTATTTGAATATTCCCCCTTGAGTGGGATTATTCATTATTGAAAGATAATCGGTCGTGCTAGGCCATAGGTTATCGTTCGACAATACATTTACGTTGTGGCCCAAGTCTCTTAAGGCTTGTGCCAGCGTCCAATGTACAGTATAGTATTCTCCTATTAATAATATCTTCATACAGCCGTCATTTTTATCAGTTTGTGTATATTATCCGGTGGCTTATCTTATTCAATCGCTTCTTTTATAAACAAAAGTATAAGACTTTTAGTTCTTGTAAAATGAAAAGATTGCTTATGTTATTCGCCTTTTGTGGAAATAGTTCATATCTTTACAGCGAATACGAGTGACTATTAACGGTTTTATGATAAAAAAATAATAAAATGAAGAAGATTTTTGTGGTAATATTGACCATGATGGGGTTAATGACCTCATGTAATCAAACTGGGACAAAATCTGTAAGCGGTATCGTTTGTGATGCCACCATGAATGGAGTGACTGTGGTTACGGCAGATAATGATACCGTTTTTGTAAGTACGTTGGATGCGAAAGATGCCGGTTATACGGGAAAAAGCTTTGCATTGAATGATACGTTGATTGTTGATTATAAGGTGATGGATGGTATTAACGTAGCAGAAAGTTGGCAGGTAAAACCTGTTGTTGCAGATTTGATGGTTGGTGCATGGACTAAGCCTATTAATGGTATGGATGGAGAAGATGGCTTTTTGTTGGGTGCAGATGGAAAAGCCGCCTCAATTAATTCTGCGACACTAGTGTATAAGAGTTGGAAACGTGAAGGAGATAAAGTGATTATGGGTATCGAAAGTATAGGTAATGGTCAGACGATTGCTTCTACTGATACGATGAGTGTTTTGAAACTTAATAAAGATTCATTGATTTTGGATAATGGGGGAATGATAATGCGTTACCACAGAGTTCAGGAATAATTTATAGTCATTGTATTCCGATGGAATTCCCGGGTGCGGATTATACAGACATTGTGATAAATTAAAAACCGTATGTTCTGTATAATCTGCACTTAAATAGAATATTTATGAGTCTTTAGGTGGTTGGGCAGGATGTTCATTGCTCTTTCTTTAAGCGAATAACCATCACCCGCTTGGTGGTATTTGTTATTCTGAAACGATTGTCACTTCTTTCTCCTATCAGCCAGATAATCTTGTCGTCTGAAGAACATACAACATATTGATTTTCTTTTTCAAATAAAGAGAATTTGCGGTCGGTGAGATAATCACTTATGTTCTTTTTCCCTGTCATGCCAAAAGGAACAAATTTGTCTCCTTTTTGCCATTTACGAATAATAAGAGGTTTCATTACCTTGTCCGCATCCAGGCAAGCTACATCTTTTTCTTTAGGAATAACGAAATTGTCGGATAAATGCAGTGTCTCGATAAAAAGCTGTGGCGCTTGGCCGGTTGTATCTTCTATGGTCCTGGTTTGAAGTAATAGGTATTCTCTGTCTCGCACGGCCTCCCACTCGGGAGAAAGAAATCTTTTTCCCGGCTGTCCTGATAAACTGCGGAAAATATCCTTTATTTGTACAGAATTAAATCCTAGCGGATGCAATATCTCAAAAAGTAATGATGCGGGGGCAACTTCGGCTAACAGGTGCTCGACATGGATAGCTTTTAGGCTGTTATCATTTTTTTCAATAACTCTATTCTTGGCTTCGGCCATTTCTTTGTTGTAAATGAGAGAGGTCTCGGACAATCGGTTTGCCGTCTCTGCAATGCTCTCACTGACAGATGGATTCAATTCTCCCAGTATTGGAAGAATGTTCAGGCGGATTTTGTTTCGCATGTATTCATCTTGCAGATTCGTGCTGTCTGTCACGTAATCCTGATTTAAGAATTCGAGATATTTCAGAATATCCTGTCGGCTCGTGTTTAGTAGCGGACGAGCAATATAGCCGTTTAGCGGGGCTATTCCTTTCAGCCCGTTGATGCCTGTTCCCCGAATCAGATTTAATAAAAATGTTTCTACACTGTCATCTCTATGGTGGGCTACAGCAATAACGGAAGCGCCGCGTTCCTGCCTTAACTTTTCAAACCACTCATATCGCATTTCCCGGGCAGCCATTTCGATGGAAATACGATGCTCTGCAGCATAGGTTCGAGTGTCAAAATGTACAACGTGTAACAAAACATTTAGTTCATTGCACAAGTGGCATACAAAATTTTCGTCTCGGTCTGACTCTTCTCCACGCAAGTGAAAATTGCAATGGGCAGCTTCACAAGTATATCCCAAAGCTAATAGCACGCGTAATAGTGCGACAGAGTCAGCGCCGCCGCTTAGTGCCACTAAAATCTTATCTTTCAGAGAAAATAAAGATTTTTCTTCTATAAATCTATTGACGTCCAAATGAAACATATCACAAAGATAATGCTTCTCTGAAATTATAGAAAGCGAATGCCTGTTTTCTTTCATTTGGTAGCCTGTATACTGTTGTTTTTGTTTATAATGGATTTCTTTATTTAAAAACGGTCTAAACAACTTGCATACATCTAAGTAATGAACTATATTTGCAGAAAATTTTAAAGAGCATGCGTTTATCTGAATTGAAGACAGGTGAGAAAGGCGTAATAGTCAAAGTGTTAGGTCACGGAGGCTTTCGTAAGCGTATCGTAGAGATGGGCTTTATAAAAGGCAAAACCGTGGAAGTAATCCTAAATGCCCCCCTGAAAGACCCTATAAAATACAGATTATTAGGTTACGAGATTTCTCTTCGCCGGCAAGAAGCCGAGATGATAGAAGTGGTGAGCGAACAAGAAGCACGCACCACTCAAAATCCTTACCATGGTTCCATAACAGAAGAAATAACAGTGCCCGAAGCCGAAATGGTGGCACTGGCCAAAGGAAAACGACGAACCATAAATGTGGCACTGGTAGGGAATCCTAATTGTGGAAAGACGTCGTTGTTTAATATTGCATCCGGTGCTCACGAGCATGTAGGGAATTATAGTGGTGTCACTGTAGATGCTAAAGAAGGTTTTTTTGATTTTCAAGGATACCATTTCCGTATTGTAGATTTACCCGGTACTTATTCTTTGTCAGCCTATACTCCTGAAGAAATATATGTACGTAAGCACATCATTGATGAAACTCCCGATGTAATAATCAACGTGGTAGACGCTTCGAATCTGGAGCGTAATTTTTATCTCACCACTCAGCTTATCGATATGAATGTGCGGATGGTTATCGCTCTGAACATGTATGATGAACTCGAGGCAAGTGGCAATAAGTTGGATTATCTTAAGCTGAGCCAGTTGTTTGGTGTGCCAATGGTGCCTACTGTTTGTCGTAAAGGAGAAGGCATCGATAAACTTTTTCATGTGATTATCGGTATTTACGAGGGTAGTGATTTTCTGACTCAAAAGAAGGAGGAAATCCGTACGGAGGTTTTGGAGGATTTGCGGGATTGGCATGAAACTTATGTTCCCGACCATAAATTTGGTAGTCATAGTGAAGAAGAACATATTAGGCCGCGGGGTCTTTTCCGCCATATTCATATCAATCATGGGCCGGAACTGGAACGCAGTATTCAGGCTGTGAAAAAAATGATTAGTGTCAACGAGCAAATCCGGCACAAGTATTCTACTCGTTTTCTGGCTATTAAATTGTTGGAGAACGATAAGGATATAGAACTTTTTGTGGAGACTCTTCCCAATGGAAATGAAATTTTGGCTTTGCGTGACAAAGAAGCGCAGCGTATTTATAACGTGATGAATGAAGATAGCGAGCAAGCCATCACTGATGCCAAGTATGGTTTCATAACCGGAGCGTTGAAAGAGACATTTACAGACAATCACATGGAGAAGGAGCAGACCACTCGTGTGATTGATAGCATTGTGACTCATCGTATTTGGGGCTATCCTATCTTTTTTCTTTTCCTTTATATTATGTTCGAAGGAACATTTGTATTGGGAGATTACCCCATGCAGGGAATTGAATGGTTGGTAGACCAATTGGGAAACCTGATACGTAACAATATGGCTGAAGGACCACTGAAGGACATGCTGGTAGACGGCATCATCGGTGGAGTAGGGGGAGTTATTGTATTCTTGCCCAATATTCTGATTCTATATTTCTTCATATCCGTTATGGAGGATTCCGGATATATGGCACGTGCTGCATTTATTATGGATAAGATAATGCACCGCATGGGGTTGCATGGAAAGTCGTTTATACCTCTTATTATGGGATTCGGATGCAATGTGCCGGCTATTATGGCATCACGTACCATCGAAGACCGTAAGTGCAGGCTTATTACGATGCTGGTCAATCCGCTAATGTCATGTAGTGCGCGTTTGCCTATTTATTTAGTAATGGTGGGAGCTTTCTTCCCCAATCAAGCCAGTTTTGTATTGTTGTGCATTTATGCTACAGGAATTATATTGGCGGTTCTTATGGCACGTTTTTTCAGTAAGTTTTTGGTGAAAGGTGACGATGCACCTTTTGTGATGGAACTTCCTCCTTATCGTATGCCGACAACGAAAAGTATTTTGCGGCATACCTGGGAAAAGGGAGCTCAATACCTGAAGAAAATGGGTGGCATTATTATGATTGCTTCTATCATTATCTGGTTCTTGGGATATTATCCTCACCATGATGCTTATGACACAGTGGCGGAACAGCAGGAAAATTCATATATCGGTCAGATAGGTAAAGCTGTAGAGCCGGTAATTGAACCTTTGGGATTTGATTGGAAGCTTGGTATCGGGCTCATTTCGGGAGTCGGAGCGAAAGAACTGGTCGTTAGCACATTGGGGGTTCTTTATACGAATGAAGAGGATGTGGAGAATGTGAATCTTTCTGATCGTATTCCTATCACACCGCTTGCTGCTTTGGCTTATATGCTTTTTGTGCTGATATATTTTCCGTGTATAGCTACTTTGGCTGCTATAAAACAAGAATCAGGCAGTTGGAAGTGGGCATTATTTGCTGCGGGTTATACTACGGTTTTAGCGTGGGGTATTGCTTTTGTTGTTTATCAACTGGGAAATTTAATTCTTTAGTGAACTCATTTTTATTCTTATTGTTTTTAAAGCATGGAATTACAACAAATTATAGTTTTAGTCATTGTTTTCTTGTGCGTGGTATGGGTTGGTGCACGTATCTTCCTGTATTTTAGGAAAATAAGAAATAATGAGAACCCTTGTGCAGGGTGTGGTTCGGACTGTTCCATTAAGTCCCTTCGCACTAATCAGAAGTACAATTGCAAAAAAAATGCAGGTAAATGAAGAAAAAAACATCAAAATAGTTGTAGGTTCA
>ULNK01025931.1_pt1 | contig 12652 bp, 10 predicted proteins | sample 1951911 | NCBI WGS metagenome assembly ULNK01 (sample SAMEA4835576, study PRJEB28245) | human gut metagenome | biome: gut microbiome; material: fecal sample | place: Denmark | collected 2008 | reverse complement strand
GTTGTCTCACGGTTATCATCAATATACTGGTATGCTTTCAGATAATCTTTAAATGCAAACGTTTTTGAAATTAATGGTTTCAAATGTACCTTTCCCTCATTGACAAGACGGATACCATCTACATAATCGTCATGCCGGTACATCATAGTACTTTTAATATCGAGTTCGTGATCATTTGCGACTGCCAGATCCACCTCTGCCATTCCTGCAAATACTGCAACCAGTACGATCACACTTCCTTTTCTTGCATATTTGATTGCCTGCCCCATCGTAATGTTATTTCCTGCACAGTCATAGATCACATCTGCCTTATCCGGACCAAATGCCTCTACCATAGCCTCTCCAAAATCTTTGTGCAGCGTGTTGACACATACATCAATTCCACATTCCTTTGCTTTCTCCAAACGCAGATCACTGACATCGGTAATCATAACCTTTGCTGCTCCCATCCCTTTTGCTGTTTGTGCAACAAGATTTCCAATTGGACCTGCGCCGATTACTGTGATATTCATTCCTTTTACATCGCCCATCTGCTTTACTCCATGAACTGCAACTGCAAGAGGCTCGATCATCGCCCCTTCTTCATAAGACATATCTTCCGGAATCGGTGTTACCTTAGATGCATCTACTGCAAAATATTCAGAAGCCGTACCTGTGGTCTGGAATCCCATAACCTTTAATTCCTCGCAAAGATTATATTTTCCATGGCGACACGGATAGCAGTGTCCGCAATAAACCTGTGGTTCAATCGTAACTTTCTGTCCGATCTGAAACCCGGAAACATTTTTCCCTATTTCTGCGATTTCTCCGGAAACCTCATGTCCCTGTGTCACCGGATATTTCGTAAACGGATGCTTTCCATGATATACATGGATATCAGAACCACAGATACCTATATTTCTGATTTTTACCAGTACCTGATCATCCTTGACTTCTGGAACCGGAACCTCTCTAAATGTAATTTCTCCTGGATTTGTCATTACCTGCTGTAACATAATTGTTTCCTCCTTTATATTTGTTCTTCTTTTGTTTTATCTTTTATAAAATGTTTTATTAAAGTAAGTACATTATTGTCCCATTCCTCTGTTTTGTCAATAGTTTTTGAGAGTTTTTACCAGTTGCACAATTTTTTATTTTACTTTTTGTACAATTTTTCTAAATTTTTAAACAAAAAAGTTCCCTCTTTACCGCATATACACGCCAGTAAAGAAGGAACTTTTTTAATTTCATCATTACGAACAGCATTCTTTTACATATTCATACAAAAAATGTTTTGCCGCACCAACCGCCGATGCTTCTTTTTCATAAGAACAATTTTTCAGATAAGAAATATCCCTGTCAAATCCATTGTAAGACAATACCCTCTGTCCCAATGGAATCATATACTCTGCCAGTACACCTCCGACATCTCCCCCAAGTATAATATCCATATCGTATGCCATCCGAAGATTGGATATCAGGATAGCAAGATGATCCAGATATCTTTCCCATTTTTGTTCAGCTTCCTTATTTCCCTGTTTCAATTGTTCCATAAATACTTCCAGAGAATTTTTTCCGTCCCCAGTCAGCACACTTGCCGCACAATAAGCATCTGCACACCCCTGCTTTCCACAATAACATCTGTCCCCTCCGGGAATCAGGATCATATGTCCAAACTCTCCTGCCTTCTGGTTCTGTCCACGAAACAGTTTTCCATCAATGCAAAATGCCCCTCCAAGAGTATGATTTAAGGAGAGGTATATCGCATTGTTATATTTTTGTGTATCTTCCGCAAGCATAGCGGAATTAGCATCATTCTCAAAATAAACCGGAAATCCCAATGCCTGTTCCAAAAAACGCAGACTGTAATTTTCTACCTGAAGAGCATGCGATTTTAGAACTGTCTTCTCATTCTGATCGATAATTCCGGGAATTGCAATTCCAATCCCTAAAATATCTTTCTCCGTTTTGCATTCTTTCAGAAACTGTTGTACCTGCCCGGCAATTTTTACACTATAATCGATATCCGGTGAAAATTTTAAACGGACACGTTTCAGATGTTCGATTTCATATTCCAGATTTACGAGTACCATTTCCAGATGATTAGCGGTAATTACAAGTCCCATTGCCCTGCAATATTCCTTGTTAATTCCTATGCTTTTGGCTTTTCTTCCCCCGGTAGATGCATACTCTCCATTTTCTACAATCAGTCCCTTTGCAATCAGCTCATTGACATTTGTCAGAACTGTAGGCATACTAAGCCCCAGTTCTTTTGCCAGTTCTGCCTTTGATGTAACGGAATGGTTCAACATGTAATTAATAATTTCAGTTCTTGCTATATTGCGTTTTTCTCTTTTTTCCGGCATAATCTTCCTCTTAAATAAAGTATTTTATAAAAGTATCATATGCTTTTATTTATTATTTGTAAAGAACAAATTTCATCCTATATCCAGACAAAAAACCGCTGCGGCTGCAACGGTTTTCATTCTGTCTATTATTCTTATTTTACGGTAACGGTCTTTACTTTCGACCATGCAGAATATGCTTTCTTATTGTTATCATTTTCTGTTTTGGCACAGGAACGAACCCGCACGTAATACTTCTTTTTTGAAGTAAGGTATTTGATTGTAACAGAAGTTTTCTGATCGTAAACACTTACTTTTTTTGCGCCCTGAAACTTGCTGTTGGTCGCATACTGTACCTCATATCTGTAATTATTTACTTTCGACCAGCTTACTTTTGCACTGCTCTTTCCGGCAGAAACAGATACGGTCGGGGCTTTCATGTTTATTTTTTTCACTCCGATTTCGTACTTGTACTGTTTTCCATAATAATTATTTACATATGCATAATAAGTTCCTGTATAAGGCGCAATAAACACATCACCGGATGACACACAGAAATCTTTTTTCTTTACAGATGGCCAGAAAAACGATAATTTTGTTGTTTTACCAAGCAATTTTACAATCGTTGTTTTTTCACTGTAAGAGTCCGCATCACTGATAAATTTATAGCTCTGTCCCTTTTTTAAGGTTACTGCATACATATCATTATCTTCTTCCGCACCACTATAGGAATTTCCCATAAATCCAGTATACATGGTGTTTACTTTCATACCTGTAGCATTATTTTTCTTCTCGTTCGGCTCAAGCTCACAGGTATTATTTTTTTCAAACGAAAAACGATACGTTGTAGAAGGCCGAAACTGATAATGCGATTTCAGTGATACATAATAAGTTCCCTTTGCAAGCCCCACATAATTATCTGCTGCTGCCCCTGCACAGTCCATCATGATCTTCCAGATCTTTTCCCCTTTGGCGGAGTAAACAGCTACAACATAATTCTCCAGGGAATCCGGATCCTCCTCATTCAAATGAATCCGAAGGATTCCCTGCTGATCCAGCGTAATTTTATTCCAGTATACCTTATCCGCATCCCATTTACGGTATAATCAGTATCAAACGACTTCTCCGTTGCCGTGTCCATGGAAGTTTCCTCAACCGTAATTCCATCGGCATATGCCGGTACCGGTGCCATTACACCTGCTGCCAGCGCAAGTGTCAGTATCATCGCAGCTAATTTCTTTTTCATAGTATTCTCCTTTTTGTTTACATTTTAACCGAACCAATTGTCCTACACAATTCGTCCGACTCTCCCATTGTAAACATTTCAGGATGTAACCACAATAGGCGATAAGTCCTATAATTAACACAGCTTGTTGCCGTTTACAAGAAATTTAAACCTGCATCCCAGCACCTCTGCCGCACGTTTACACATCAGCATACGCTGCAAAAAAATCTCGAAATAGTCCATGACCGTGCACATCGTATCGTCCATCTCCAGTTCCATCTGAATCACTTTCTTTTCCTTCTTAATCTCCAGATGCGACCCCAATGCCGCATAATTGACCCTGTCATGAGAGTCAAAATTGGCAATGACCTGGTTCCGCACACGATTGCGACGCACATCCGTCTTATCTGCCAGAATCAGTGCCGCAGAAACCGCATCCACTGCTGTACCGGTTGCCTCATCGTGCTGTCCGATGGCAGTTGCCACAAGAATTGCATCTGACAGTGGCATTTTGCGCTCCTTGAGGATCTGATATGCCATGATGCCGCCTGTATGGGCGTGATCGTTACGGTTAATGCTGTTTCCGATGTCATGCATATACCCGGCTATCCTGCTCAGTTCTATCTCATGGGCACTGTACCCCAGTTCATTTAAGATGCGGGCAGCTTCCTGTGCCACTTTGGCTGCATGTTTGATGGAATGCTCGGTAAATCCCAGCTCACCGAGTACCTGATTTCCACGCTCGATCAATAAATTAATTTCTTCATCTTTTTTTATCGCGTCATACGAAAAAGCACATGCTGCTTTTTTCGTTTCTCTTTTTGTTTCTTTTTTTGTTTCCTTCATACCTGTTTCCTTGCTTTCTTTTTTCTATTTTTTCCATACCTGCCTGTATGTAATCATACATTTTCTGTAAATCCGTATAAGTAACTGTTCACAGATGTCCCTCCTTACATTCGTGTGATCGCATCCGCCGCAAGCTTTGAACGCTCACATTCTTCCGCGGTCAGAGTGATCTGCCAGCAAAGAGGGCTTCCTTTCATATGTTCCGCCGCATAACTGAGTCCATTGGTCCTCTCATCCAGAAACGGACGGTCAATCTGATTGGGATCTCCAAGCAGAATTATTTTTGTGTCTTTTCCAACCCTGGTAATCAGACCCTTCATCTGATTCGGCGTCATATTCTGTGCCTCATCGATGATCAGATACGTTTTTACAATGGATCTGCCACGGATAAAATTCATCGCCTCCGCCTGAATAATTCCACGGTCAAACACTTCTTCCACCTTATCCTGCAGCTCTGCCTCGTTTTCATAGCGGCTCTGCTCATTGGAATCAATCAGCTGCTCTAAATTGTCAATGATCGGGCGCATCAGCGGTCCTATTTTTTCCTGTTCATCTCCCGGCAAAAATCCGATATCCTCATCAAACTGTGCATTCGGCCGGCAGATCATGATTCTTCTGTACTCTCCTGTCGGATTATTCAGCATTTTCTCCAGACCGACCGCAAGCGAATAAAACGTCTTACTGGTTCCTGCCATCCCCTTTACAATCACAAGCGGTGCTTTCTCTGCCGGCTGAATGAGCGCCTCCTGTAAAAAATACTGTCCGGCATTGCGCGGGCTTACCCCATAAGGCTGTGCCTTGCGGTATTCCAGTTTGCGGATCACACCATGTTCTACCCTTCCCAGCTGCGTTTTCTTTGTGGACTGGTCACTCTGGATGATTACAAATTCATTCTCATACAACTGCGGAATGACAGTTTTCCCCTCTTCATCCACCTGATATATGGTTTCCACCGGAATCCCCTTTTTCTTAAAATCCTTAAAGTTTTCTTCCGGTGCATAGACACAGATTCTTCCACGATACTGTGCGTCATGTCCAAGTACCTGCTCGGTCAGGAAATCCTCAGCCTTAATTCCTATAATCTGTGCTTTGATGCGCAGTAAAATATCTTTTGTGACAAGCACCACCTGCTCCGGTTTCTCCTGCGATAATCCCAGACATACTTTTAAAATCCGGTTATCACTTTTGGTCTCCGGAAGATCCGAAGGCAGTTCGACATCACGGTAGTTTTTCTCTACACGAAGCGTTCCTCCTCCCGGAAGCGTTACTCCTTCCAGCAAATCTCCCTGCAGCCGCAGTTCCTCCAGCATCCGGATCGTTGTCCGGACATTTGCGCCAGTCTCTCCTTCCGCTTTTTTGAGATTATCCAGTTCTTCCAGTACAACTACCGGAAGCACCACCTGATTGTCTTCAAAACACTGCATTCCATAAGGTGCCTGAATCAGAACATTGGTATCTACCACATAAATTTTTACCATGCAAAAGCACTCCTTTTTCATTTCTATCCTTTACAATTCTTACTGTTATTATCATACCTCTTTTCCGTTTTTCCTGTTATCGCGCTACTGTAAAAGATTGTAAAATATATGCAAAAAAGCCACCGCAGATTCGTTTTCTGTAACGATTCTGCGATGGCTCCCATCTCATTTTGTTTTGTAAAAATTATCCCTGTGCATACCGTGTCAGGAACTGCTTTGTCCGCTCTTCCTTCGGATGATCGATCACCTGGTGCGGGTCTCCCTGCTCCACAATCACACCACCATCCATGAAAATCAGCTGATCTGCCACATCACGGGCAAATGCCATCTCATGGGTAACAATGATCATCGTTGTTTTCTGTTCTGCCAGTGTGCGGATGACTTTTAAAACCTCACCGGTCAGCTCCGGATCAAGCGCCGATGTCGGCTCATCAAAACAGAGAATATCCGGTTTTAAGGCAAGAGCACGCGCAATTGCCACCCGCTGCTGCTGTCCGCCGGACAACTGATGCGGATAATGATCCATACGCTCCGCAAGTCCCATGCGCTCTAACAGCTGTCGGCCGTGTGCATCAATTTCTTCCAAGATCTTTTTCTTATTCTGTTTGAAATCCGGACGTTCCTGTGCCAGAAGCTGTTCCGCAAGCGTCACATTCTGTAACGCTGTATACTGTGGAAACAGATTGAATGACTGAAACACCATGCCAAAATGCAGACGTTTTCTGCGCAGATCCGCATCCTTTTCCATTCCGGCCGTTGATGCATCAAACAGTGTCTCTCCATTAACCGTAATCGTTCCGCCATTCGGGCGCTCCAGAAAATTCAGACAGCGCAGAAGCGTTGTCTTTCCGGAGCCGGAAGATCCAATAATTGCAAGCGCCGTGCCTTCCTCCATGGAGAAACTGACATCTTTTAATACATTCGTTCTGCCGAAATGTTTTTCTATATGTGATACCTCTAAGATTGCCATGTTATCCTCCTACTTAAAGTAATCCAGCTTACGCTCAATATAATTAAATAAAAGCGTCAAAATACCAATAAAAATAAGATAAAATACACCGGTGTAAAACAGTGGCCAGGTCAGGCCATCGGATTTCATAAACGCAGCACCGGCAAAGGTCAGCTCATAGGCTGCAATGATACGCGCAAGAGAGGTATCTTTTACAAGCGTAATGATCTCGTTTGACATCGGTGGTACGACGCGCTTAATCATCTGAAGCAATGTGATTTTGAAAAAGATCTGATGCTTTGTCATGCCAAGCACCTGTCCGGCTTCCCTCTGTCCGGCCGGAACTCCCTCGATTCCTCCACGGAAAATCACAGAAAAATAGCACGCATAATTAATCACAAATGCCACTACGGTTGCGGTAATTCGCCCGCTCTCATTTCCGCTCCAGACGGTCGTATGGAGCCAGAGCCCCGGTCCATAGAAAATAATGATCAGCTGAAGCATCAGAGGTGTTCCACGGATGATCCAGACCAGAATCTGAACCAGACGCTGCAGCGGTTTAAACTTGCTGAGCAGGCCAAATGCCAGCACCAGCCCAAGCGGCAGCGCAAAAATCAGTGTCAGTATAAAAATTTCAAAAGTGGTGGCAAGACCTGTCAAAAGTGACTGTGTTACTGTCCAGAACATGATTTATTTCCCCTCTGGTACGACAACTACCTGTGCATTGTTACAATAAGCATTGGTACATTCCATTGCAGAAGTTACCTCGCTCGTCAGAGTCATTCCATTCCATACGACATCGATATTCTTGGAATTCAGTTCCATGACCTTGTTGTCCCAGTCGATCTCTACAAAATCAACCTCTACACCAAGTTTTTCTCCGACAAGTTTTGCCATATCTGCATCAAAACCGATCCAGTTGCCATCTTTATCCTTATAATCCATCGGCTCAAAATCGGTCACACCGACAACCAGTTTTCCTCTTCCCTTGATGTAATCCACGTCACTGTCTTTTGGGGACTGTTCAAAGGTGGCATCTTTCTGCTCTACAAGTGCTTCCTGAACACCGTAGGTTTCGGCAATTTTTTCCATGCTTCCGTCTTTATAAGAGTCAGCAAACACCTGATTGATATAAGAAGCCAGATCCGATCCTTTCCGGCATCCAACGCCATACTCCTCGGTCGTAAGTTCGTCTGTATACTTCAGATTCGGATAACTGGTGCCCTCACCGATCATGGCACCTGCCATCAGAAGGTCAATGATCGCTGCATCAGATGTACCGGAAGCAACTTCCATCAGGGCATCTGCCTGGGACGAAACGGAATTGTACTGAAATCCCTTTTCTTTTGCAGCTTCTTCTCCGGCAGATCCTGCCTCTACTGCATATACCATGCTCTTTTCGCTCTTTCCGGTATCTCCCGCTCCTTTGGATGCACCACAGGCAGTCATACCAAGTGTCAGCGCTGCTGCCAGCAATACTGCAAGTTTCTTTTTCATAATGTTCCTCCATTAATTATTAATTCTTCTGTTTACTACATGTTTACCATATTATCATGTTATCATGCTAAAGTAAAGAGGAGTAAATTACAAACCTTCCTGCATTTTTTCCCTGACCATTTTTACCATCTGAATCACCAATGTCGGCACAAATGCCAGCAGCAGAATATATCCATACATCAGCACTCCCATTTCCGCCACATCAAACAGCCTCTCAAAAACCGGAACGCAAAGTACCAGTCCCAAAAGAATACATCCACCCAAAAATGCTCCCATGCTGTACTTGTTAGACCCAAGTCCAACCCGTGCCATGGACTTTTGGCTCCGGCAGTTAAACCCATGAAACAGGCGTGCCAGTGTCAGCGTTGCAAAAGCCATCGTTGCTGCAAGCGCGATACTCTGCTGCAGCCCTATATAATAAGAAGTCATGACCGGACACGCAATCAACGCTCCCTCTGCCACAATTTTCCCCAGAAACGAACCGGTCAGTATTCCGGCAGAAGGATCCCTTGGTTTTTCCTCTAAAAGTGCTGCATCTGCCGGCTCCATGCCAATCGCAATTGCCGGAAGCGAATCCGTCAGCAAATTGATAAAAAGCAGATGCACCGGTGCAAACGGAACCGGAAGTCCTGCAAGTGAAGTATACAGTACCGCCAGAATCGCTGCCATATTGCCGGACAGCAAAAACAAAATAGCATTCTTTATATTCCGGTATACATTTCTTCCATTCACCACCGCCTGAATGATGGTCGCAAAATTATCATCTAAAAGAATCATGTCTGCCGCATCTTTTGCCACTTCTGTTCCTGTAATCCCCATTGCCACTCCGATATCTGCGCGTTTTAATGCCGGTGCATCGTTGACACCATCCCCCGTCATGGAAACAATCCGTCCTTTTTTCTGCCATGCCTTTACAATTCTTATCTTATGTTCCGGCGAAACTCTGGCATATACACAGATTTTTTCCAGTTTTTCCTGCAATTCCTTCTCACTCATGGCATCTAACTCCCTTCCAGTCACAGCCAGATCCCCTTCCTGATAAATTCCAAGCTGTTTTGCAATCGCACGCGCGGTAATTTTGTGATCCCCTGTAATCATGACCGTGCGGATTCCTGCTCTCTTTGCATCGGCAACCGCCTGAATGGCTTCCGGTCTTGGCGGATCCATCATGGCAATCAGCCCGAGAAAGATCAGATTTTCTTCGCTTTCTATGGTCAGCGGTCCTTCACTCTCTTTATACGCAAATGCCAGCACACGCAGTCCCTGCCCGGAAAATTCCGCAATCTTTTTTTTGATTTTTTCTGTCTCCGTCGGATCAAGTGGAACAATTCCGGTACTTTTCCGGACAAAATCACAGCGTTCCAGCAATACATCCGGTGCCCCTTTGGTCAGAATGGTTCCGACCCCGTGCAGGCAATATCTTGTGCTCATCCGTTTCCGCTCAGAATCAAACGGAACCTCTTCGAGACGTTTCATACAGCTTCGAAGCATTTCTTCCCGGTAACCGCCTTCACCCATCATTCCCCCTTTCGGTGCGGGAATTTTACGAAACATTTCCAACAGGGCATATTCGGTCGGATCTCCGATTCCTTTTCCGTTCTCCAATGTTGCATCATTGCTAAGCACCGCATCATATACCAGATATCTGTGCAGCTGCTCTTCCATGGAAAGCTGTCCGGGCAGATATTCCCTGTCGTCCACATAAACTTTCTGCACGGTCATCTTATTCTGTGTCAGCGTTCCGGTTTTATCCGAACAGATCACCGATACACACCCAAGGCTCTCCACTGCCTTCAGCTTTCTGACGATGGCATTTTCCTTTACCATCTTTTGTGTTCCCATCGCCTGCACAATGGTCACGATTGAACTGAGTGCTTCCGGAATGGCGGCTACCGCAAGTGCAACCGCAAACATCAATGCATCCAGAAGCGGCATTTTACGGTATAAACATAACCCCAATACCACTGCTGAAATTCCCATAACCAGAACTGCCAGCTTTTTGCTGAACTGATCCAGACTCACCTGTAATGGTGTCTTACGGTCCCGGATATCATTCATCATCCCGGCAATCTTTCCGATCTCTGTATGCATCCCTGTTCCTGTAACCAGAACCTGTGCGCGTCCATAAGTGACCAGGCTTCCGGAATATACCATGTTTCTGCGGTCTGCCAGCGGCAGATCCTCCGGCAGACTGCCTTGTGTCTTTTCTACATTGGTGGATTCTCCGGTCAGCGCACTCTCATTGACCTGCAGGGAATAATTATCCAGAATCCTTCCATCTGCCACAACCATGTCACCAGCTTCCAGTTCCACAAGATCTCCAGGAACCAGTTCCCTCGAAGGGATCTCTTTCTTTTTCCCTTCCCGGATGACTTTTGCACACGGTGCAGACAGATTTTTCAGACTGTCCAGTGATTTTTCCGCTTTCTGGTGCTGCACCGTTCCCAAAACTGCATTCATCACCAGGACAACTGCGATTACAATCGTACTCTCTGCATTTCCGGATAACATGGAAATAAGCGCGGCGATCAGCAAAATGACAATGAGTAAATCTGCAAACTGTGACAAAAACACCCTCAACAGCCCGGGTCTTTTTCCCTCTTCCAGTATATTTTCCCCACATGTTTCCCGGATTTTTTTCACCTGCATTTCGGATAATCCCTGCTCCGTAGTAGAAAATACGTCTCTTAGCTGCTCTTTGGAATACTTCCAGTATTTTTTCATGGCATGCCCTCCCTGTGTTGTGGTACAAAAAAAGAAACGGGACTTTTTTGCACCAGAATAATGCAATAAAAAGTCTCGTTTCTTCGTGTACAGCCCGGTTCCAGCTTTCCTGTAACGTGATGACGGCCTGCACAACACCCGGACACACCGGATGCAAACTACTCCCTGTTTATTATCTTTTTGTATTTTACCCATATCCTCTTTCATTTGTCAACTGCTTTGTTTCTTTTTTCACCACATTGCACAAAATATTTGTTTCTTTAAGCATTATATAGTATAATAAATCCAAAGATAAACTTACATCAGGGATTTACATGATAGAATAGGAGATACGCTTATGATGCTTACACTCATTCCTTTTTTTGACCGAAATATGTCCGTTAGTGCTTATTCTCTGTTTACCAGAAAAAATAACTTTCTTATGAACCCAAGCCTTCTTGGTTCCAGACAGTTTGACGGAGCTGCCTATGTAGATGGGCTGGAACTGATTCAGGAGCTTGGAACCACCACACTCTCCGGAGGAAAACCGATTTTTGTATCTTTAAATAATATCTCTATTTTCAGCAGTCTGGAATCCGAATGCAAAAATACAAACCATGCACCGATTCTCCTGATTGACCAGACATTTCCTCCGGTATCCATGTATACAGACCGCATCCGCGAACTGCGCGAATTCGGATATCATTTTGCAATCCGTAATCTTCCTGTTCACTGCTACGAAGACTACGCACCGATTCTGTCACAGATGGACTACGTTCTGATTGACTGCCAGAAAATAGATGTCGTCAAGGCTTCTTTCTATTTCCGCAAACTGTATCCGGACATCTGTATCTGTGCCAGCAACATTCCGGACATGGAAACATTCGGAAAACTCAGTCCTGCAGAAACAATTTCTTTATTTGAAGGAACCTTTTTCCGTATGCCGGTCACACGCGGCGAACACAAAGTATCGCCCCTGAAGATCAATTACATTTCCCTTCTGAATCTGATTGAAGAAGATGATTTTGACCTGACCAAAGCGGCTGATATTATCAGTCAGGACACGGCTCTTATCATCTCCCTGCTGCGGCTGGCAAATACACGCTCCTTTAATTCCGAAATCACTTCCGTGCGGGTTGCTGTCTCAATGCTGGGGCAGAAGGATCTGACGCGCTGGATTCAAACAACCGTCATTGAGAAACTGTGTTCTGACAAGCCTAATGAACTGATGCGCCTTTCCCTGCTGCGTGCCAAGTTTGCAGAAAATCTTGCACCGGTCTTTGGCATGGCAATGCGTTCCCAGGAACTGTTTCTGACCGGTCTTTTCTCGATTCTGGATATTATTCTGGATTGTTCCATGGAAGAAGCTCTCTCCATGGTGCGTGTATCGGGCAAGATCCGCACCGCCCTTCTGGAGCGCACCGGTTCCCTGGCAGAAGTGCTTCACTTTATTGTAAAATACGAATCGGCAGAATGGCAGGAAGTTTCCCGCCAGCTGGTGCTTAAAAACATCGAAATTCCGGATGTTTCCCATGCATGGGTTTCTTCCCTGCAATGGTATGCAAAACTGATTACCATGAATGAATAATGTCAGATAAAAAAAGGATGCACAAAACGTGCATCCTTTTTT
>ULNK01021554.1_pt1 | contig 12773 bp, 4 predicted proteins | sample 1951911 | NCBI WGS metagenome assembly ULNK01 (sample SAMEA4835576, study PRJEB28245) | human gut metagenome | biome: gut microbiome; material: fecal sample | place: Denmark | collected 2008 | reverse complement strand
TCCTTTGGCTGGGATATTTCAAAGATGTCACAACCAATGAATGATGCGAGGAACCTGATATCCTCAAAAAACTCATCCATGGCATCTCTCTGATGTTCGGGAAGATTTGGAGCTTTGGGAATCTGCTTGTTCTCATTCAATACAAACGAGTTCGACTGTTTGGCTACTACAATTGCGCGATATTCCAGATATTGCACGTCGGCTTTGGTCATATCTTCGTCTTTTGAAACAAAGACAAGCGCTTTCTGCCAGAATGCTTTTTTGCTGTCATGGTCTTTTACCCGTTCCTTAAAATTTTCGGTCTCTCCGATATAGGCCTGCGGTTTCGTCACCTCATCTTCTCCGATCAGTATGTAGAACGCCGGCTTGTGCAGTTTCTCCTGCTCATTCAGATAGGCCAAGTTCGAGCGTGGAATTACAAACATCTGACAAATCTTGTTACTGATGAATGCATACTGCGTTCCTTTTGGATCGCCGTCAATGAGGTATGTAGTTATTGTTTTTCCCATAATGGTAATATTTATACAACAAATTCATTTAATTCTTCTTTCAACTGTTTCCAATTCGGGAAATATTGAGTTAGTAAAGCTGTATATTCTTCATTGTGTAATCTAACTTTGATATGTAATAATTCATGTACCACAATATATTCAATGCAACGAACAGGTTTCTTGATTAATTCAAGGTTAAAAATAATATTTTTCGTACTGTGATTACAACTTCCCCACAATGTTTTCATCTGCTTGACTTTCCATTTATTTGCCTTTACCCCTAAAAGATATTCCCATTTCGCAATTAGAGGAGTAAGTATCGATTTAAATTCAGATCGATACCATTCTCGTAGCACCTCCGCTCGACGCTCTGCAGATGCTCCGTCTCGAACATATAGTTTAATATATTCATTCCCCTGAATCTCTACTTTTGCAGGAGCATTATGATACAAAACCTTTAAACGGTATCTTTGCCCCTTAAAGTAATGATTCTCCCCAGATACGTATTCGCGGGGTGTTTGGCGATTCTGACCAAGAATCTGGGTTATACGTTGATTTATCCACGGCATTTTCGTAATCAAGAATAATCGCACAGCCTCCTCAGTCATTCCAATAGGTGCAGACACATGAACACGAGCATTAGGTGGATATATTGTAAGATGTACATTCTTAATTTCCTTCCACTCGACTTCTGCAAATATATCAGAAACTTTAATAATAGTCATTAGTATTCTTTTTGTGCAACGATCAGCTGCATTATATCATCGAGCTTATCCTGTTCTACTCCTTTCAATGCACTTTCAACAGCCCTTCGCAATGCTCTCATCTTTTTCAGACCACTACTGTCCATATCCCTAAAACCATCGCGAGCATTTGCTTTGATAATTTCGTGAATACGGAGTGCCAAAGCTTCATTTCCTCCAAGATTATCATAAAGAGCTTGTTTCCCCTTTGTATCAATGGTTGCAGGGTATTTTGTCTTAATGGTCAATCGAGCCTCTTTCAGTTTCTCAATGAGTTGTTTTATCAATTCCTTATATTGGATCTTACCATCTTTCTGTTCTTGAAGCAGGTGGTTGAGCAAATCAGACATTTTATCAAAGTAGGCCGGATTGTTCGGACGCTCGCTGATAATCATCTTTCGCATATTTGCCGCCAAAATCTCTGCAACAGAACGTTCATTCTGCTTGATTTTCTTTGGCAGCGCATCAATCGCCTTATCACCCTCCGTATCAATCAGGTCAAGAAATGAGATATCGGCTAAATCCACCAATTTCTCACTATCTTCTGCTCGTATATAGTTATCAATAAGCTGACGCATTGCTGGATCATAATATTTCAAATCGAGCGCATCTCCACTTTTTAATTTTATTTCATCTTTGATATCATTAAAATAGTCAACCTGCTTTTTGATATCGGCAGCCTCCTCTGCTGTATAGCCAGCCTGTTCCATCTCATTGGCTATGTCAATATAACGGCGCACCAAACGCGACACAAGTTTATAGAAGGTTTCGCGTTTATTGGCATTCCCCTCACATTCATTTTGCTGATTTTCAACAGGAGTATTCTCCGCATAGACAAAATATGCAAAATAACCTTCTCGCGTTTGCGGATGTATCACCTCACACATCGTATATACTGCCTGTAATGACTCTTCCAAGGCCTTGCGACCTTCGGCAAGACGAGTCAAAAGAAGGCCTTTAACATCGTCGGCATCGTAACCATCAAATGCCCCATTCGTATAATCCTCGATTGCACTCTTTACCGCTCCAAACAGATCTTGGTAATCAATAATATACCCGAAATCTTTTTCCTCACTATCTACTCGATTCACACGACAGACCGCTTGGAAAAGATTGTGATCCCGCATTTTTTTATCGATGTAGAGATAGGTTGCCGACGGTGCATCAAATCCGGTCAATAACTTATCTACGACAATCAGCAACTTCATATCTCCGGGATGGTCCGTAAACTCCTTTTTCGCCCAAGTTTCAAACTGTTCAGGAGTTTTGTCGCCGATCATTCTTTGGTATATCTCATATTTTGTGAGATCCTCGGTCTCGCCATCACCTTGATACTCGTCTTTTACCGATGCAGTACTCGCATCGTAACTTGTAACCACAGCGCAATGCCCTTTCAACTCTGTCGATTGAAAAACCTCCCAGTAACGACACGCCTGATAAATACTGTCGGCCACAAGCATGGCATTTCCATAACCGCCTGCCAAAGCCCGTTTGGTACTCATATCTTGGCAAATATCCGCGACGATACGGTCGATACGCTCCTTACTGCTAAACAGCTTCTCCATCTTTGCCCAACGCTCTTTCAGAGCTGCCCGGGCGACCGAACTCAACCCCCTAGTCTTCGCATCAAACCACTCATCAATTTTCTCTCGTTTGCCCAAGTATTGTTCTACATTTCGGGCCTCATAACGCAAGTCAAGAATAACCCCATCTTCTACGGCCTCATTAAACTTATAGCTATGTATATAAGAACCAAAGGTCTCTATCGATTTTTTCTTATCCGTATGAAGCAAAGGCGTACCCGTGAAACCTATCAGCATCACATCGTCGCCCATTATATGCTTCATGGCTTCGTGGAGCATGCCGCCCTGTGTGCGATGACATTCATCAACAAAGACATAAACATCACCCTTCGCTCGAAAATCAGCGGGGAGCGATTTTGCCAACTCTTCAAGATACAAGTCGAGCGACTTACTTGCCTTCCTATTTCCTACCGATATGGCATCGCCGTCATTCTTGTTGCCGAATTTGTGAATCAACGTGCAAATCAACCAAGGTTCGGCAGCATTGAGCATCTCAATCAGCTTACCACCGCTCTTGGCTCGCTGAATCTGCTCCCCTGCATCTTTGAAGCCCGATTCTATTTGTTTGTCCAGCTCATCGCGGTCTGTAATAATCACCACACGAGCATCACTTACGTTTTCACGTATCCATCGGGCCAGCCAAATCATCGCAAGCGATTTTCCCGAACCCTGCGAATGCCATATAATGCCGTTTTGCTTCTTGCGAACTCTGGGCTGAGCAGCCTTGACGGCAAAATATTGATTAGGACGCGCCGCCTTTTTTACCCCTCCGTCAAAAATGATAAAGTCATGGATATATTCCAATAACCTTGCGGGCTCAAAAAACTGCAACACACTACGATCCAACTCATTGGGATACTCACCCACTGTAAAATGCGATGGCTGGCACGGCTCGCCACACGGTTCTTTCCAACGCAACCAGAATTTTTCGGGCGTCTTGATTACACCATAGTGCAATCCCTCAGTATCGTTACCCGCAAAAAGTAACTGTATGGTCGTGAAGAATCGAGGAATATAACCGTCCTGCTGGTTACGGATATTCTGGCGAATACCCTCGTGGGCAGAGACCGTACTACGCTTGAGCTCGATTACGGCAAGAGCAATACCATTGACATAAACGACCAGATCGGGACGGCGGTCGCTTTCGCCTTGAATGGTTACTTCCTCGGCTATCTGGAAATCATTCTCCATCGGGTTCGCCCAGTCGATAAGGTGCACCATCTTTTTCTTTTCGGTCACCTCGGCCTGTACATTCACGCCATAGCGCAACAAAGTATACACCTCCTTGTTGGCGTTATACAATCCCCCACCAAGGGAGTTTGCCGCCTGCTTGAATTTAGCGATGGCACTCCGTATCTCTTTGTCGGTATAGCCACGCCGCGAGAGATATGCCGTGAGCAACGTTTCTTCGATATTGGCGTTACCCTCACGAGTCTCCCAATTCCCGAGATAGGTGTACTTTAATACATTCTTAAAAAGCCCTATCAACCTGTTTTGCGTTACACGCTCCTTTGCCCCGATGTTTGTGTCCATAATATTATTTCTTTCTATCTTATTTTCTTAAAAGCATATCCCATCTATTTTCAAGAAATAACCACTCATATCAGTTTATTTCTCATCAATATATTTACCCCAACCGATTGGAACTATATTTTCTTTACGCATATAATCCAACATTCGCCTTACTTTCCTTTCTTCAAAGTCTGCTTTGTGTTCACTCCACGCATAAAAGTCAGAGGCCAGCAAATCATCTGTTATCCGCTCTCCCTTAATTATTCGGTTATTCCATACCGCATAAAGGGTTGACAAAATCTCTGCCTCGGCTAAATTCATCAAGTTTAATTTGTCAAGCAAATTGTCTACACGCTCGCGAATATCCTGTGGATATTGCTCGTATGCCATCTCCACCTCTTGTATACGAGATGTAGGGGTATAGGTATAATGTATTTTCCCATCTAACAATCTCTCTTTTTCTACATTAACATGACTATACTGTTTGAATTTTCGGTCAATATAGTTCATCAGTCGTTGATCGTCAGGGCCTGCTGTATTGCGTATATACTCCCCACCTAAATCCAATTGTGCATAACAGCCGACAAGATGTAACGACTTTTGTAACTTCGTACGCCCCCATCCTTTTGATTGCCACAACCTATTAACAATATGTCCGGCCCAAATATGGGCATCCACGGGAATTTCTCTTACTGCGGAGGCCTTAGGAACCAAGTGTACAACCTTTGCCAGCGGTTTTGTCAAACGAATCTGTCCTGTTAATAGTTTTTGCATCATGCCCGATTTTAAGAGGTGGTACTTGTCTCGCTGGGCTTCAAGGTCGTCTATCTCTTTATCCATATCGGTCAGGATCTCAGCTATCGCTGTCTGCTCTTCCCTATCTTTTGGTAAAGATATTGTTAATTGACTATACTCTGAGATCCAATATCGCTGATGATCTTTAAGAGGGAAATCTATCTGCTGCATCAACTCATATACTAACCGCAAATCGTAATCATTGTTTTTTAGAGTAAGCATCTTCATTGCTGATGACTTCACCTTAAATGGATACGATATATATTTACTATCCGTAGTAAAATCATCAAAAATAATAACAGGCAACTTGTTGTATATTCCAAATTGTTCGGTTGTATAACCCAATATCAGTGATTTGCCTGCAGTAAGGACGGGAAATCCACTATCAACATAGTCAGTTGATACAACTAAATACGGCTGAGGCTGTTCATAATCCAAAATCTCCCCTAATTTCTTTTCCACCCATGGGTCGGAAAAGCCGGGGAGACGTTTTTTGCCGGTTAGGAGTTGTTGCATCGCCCCTTGCTTAATCAGGCGTTTCTTGGCGATTTTCTTATCCAATGTCGCAATCAATCCATCTATATCACTCAGCGCCTCCGCTATTGCTTGTTGCTCATCCTTATTTTGAGGGACATATAGCATTATTTCAGCCAATGAATCTTTCGAGATGTGTACAACGGCATCACCTTGTCCCTTAGCCGATTTTTGACTTACAACATATGCGGCATTAGTAGCATATCCCATAAATCGAGAATCATAACAAGACTGATCTGGTGACAATACAATAATATCTCCACCAGCATAAGCGATAATATCATTTACATAAGCAACGCTTTTACCTATATCTTCTTTCGTCTCTCCAGAGCAAGCAAAAAGAATATCGCCATAAGAAAGCATCTTAGCGTGTTGTGCTACAACTGTATCAATATATGAATAAAATATTTGAATACAATAATTATGCGTGGTATATATTTCTCCATATCGAATAGCTGGAATATTGCCAGTTTGCACATCCTCTCGAGAAATACCTGCTCCTTTCGAAAAATTACCGATGTCTCCCAACCGGACGATCTCCCAATCTTCGGGTATTATTCCCAACTCGGTTTGTTTATATCCTTGTGGTATATCCATTACTTACGCTTTAATAATTATCAATCTGCCCACTTTGTAGCCTCAATTTTTCAGATCAATATCCCATCTGTTTCAGATGTGCAGCAACCTTTGCTTCCAGGCCGGCTATCTCGGCATCAATCTCGGGGAGCGTCTGGGCATAACGCTCCGCAAGAGCCGAAACTTTGGAAGTGAGCTGCTGACTGATATGCTGCATCTCACCGTCAAGGCGCAAAGTAAGCGATGCGAACCACTTCTGCTCGATAACCAAGCGCTTGATATCCGCCTCGGACAAATCGGCATACTTGACGACAAGAGCGGTAAGCAGGTCGTACTTGCGCTCTTTGATCAGTTTCTTATTGAGTGATATATCACCTTTGAGGTCGAGATACTTTTGCAGTACGGCAATTTCGTCGGCATCATTTTTTTTATCGAGCGCCTTCATTCGTTTCTTGATATTGGCATCGGTCATCTTACCATCGGGGAAGTTGTCCTCATCGAGGTAATTCTCCGCCTGCTCCTCGACCAATTCCGCAAGCTGTGTCTCATTTTGTGCCAGCAACTCCTCGGCCGCAGCAATAACATCGCGCTTCTCTGCAAAATACTCGTCGATAACGATTGGTACAGGCAGCAGGTCGCAAACGACATCTTCGGGCGTAGCAGCCTTTTTCTCTTTCTTCTTGGAAGCTGGTTGTGGCGTGTACAGTTGCACCGTCCAGCCTCCGGACGAAATCATATAGCAATCATCTTGCATCGTTTCACCCCAGTAGTTCATCAAACTGTCATAGACATCATACGCCTCGACAAGCGACTTATCTACCTCGAAGACAGCCAACAACGAGTTACCCAGCTGCTCGATAAGTTTCTTGGGAGCAAAACCCGGAACGAGAGCGTAAAGTTGAGCCCGGTGAGAATCGCACCACTCGGCAAAACTCTTCTGGAACACCTCTTTCTGATTACGGAAATCTACATTCCCGGTAACAGCATCACGCACTGCCTCCGGGTTACACTTCAAAGAATAGTAACCTTTGCGCGTAGGATGGTCGCAAAAGAGGTCATCACAAAGCGACGGACATACCTCCCAATAGGTATCGAGTTGGTCTATATCGTGTTTGGGCAAACCTCCATGAAGGTGTGCATCGATATCTTGCAGAATCTCCGTATCAGGAGCAGATACATAGCGAGGAATGTTGAGATTGTAATCGTTACGTTCAATCTCCTCCATAGGCACAAAGCGCGCATAATGAGGCACATCGCGTTGTGCTTGCCACACATCGACAATGCGCCGAATATCCTGCTCTCGCAGACGATTCTTAGCTCCATCTTTGATATATCCACCTTTGGCATCGATCAAAAACACTCCCTTACGCCCTGCTGCTTCCGACTTTTCTATAATGATGATACAAGCCGGAATACCTGTGCCGTAAAAAAGGTTGGCAGGGAGTCCTATGATGCCCTTGATATACCGTTTTTCGGCAACGAGATATTTACGAATCTGAGCCTCGGCATTGCCTCTAAAAAGGACGCCATGAGGCAAAATGCAGGCGGCACAGCCGGTCTGTTTCAGAGAGCGTACGATATGGAGAAGGAAAGCATAATCGCCATTCTTTTCCGGCGGAACACCTATTTTAATGCCTTCGCCCCAACGATGGTATTCATCTTCGAACTTTGCACTCTTCAACCACGACTTTGTTGAAAAAGGCGGATTTGCGACAATATAGTCGAAGGTCTTTAACTGGTCGCCTTCCTTAAATTGAGGATCATTAATCGTATCGCCTTGTCTGATATCGGCATAGATTTCATTATGAAGAATCATATTCATTTTTGCCAAACCGACAGTAGCATTATCTTTTTCCTGACCATAGAGAGTTGCCCCACCGGGAGTTTCACACATAGCACGAAGAAGCAGGGAACCCGAGCCGCAAGTAGGGTCATAGATAGTCGTCTTTCTCCCATTTTTGGCATTTCCTAACCCGATAACCTCGGCCATCACACGACTGACCTCGGCCGGAGTATAAAACTGGCCTTTACTCTTACCGCTCTCTGTGGCAAAATTCTTCATCAGATACTCATAAGCATCACCTATAAGATCGTCATCTGCCGCTCTATTTTTGCTAAAATCAAGGTTCTCATTCTGGAAAACGGCAATAAGTTTACTTAAAGTTTCAACTTTGTCCTTTCCTTTGCCCAGCTTGGTGTCATCTTCAAAATCGGCTACAAAAACGCCACCAAGTTGATTTTCCTCGGCAAGAGCAGCCATTTTTTTATTCATCTCCTCCCCAATATTCGGGTTACCTTTGAGAGCGACAAAATCCTCAAAGTAACAACCTTTAGGTATATCTATATCGAAACCTTCGTCATTAAGCTTTTTATCGCTGATATATTTAACGAAAAGAATGACCAACACATAATCCTTGTATTGACTTGCATCCATACCGCCGCGAAGTTCGTCACAGCATTTCCACAATGTACTATATAGTTCTGACTTTTTTACTGCCATAATGATTTTTCTAAGTTCTATTTAATATTTCCGCTATTTTAGAATGGTTGTTTCCGCAACCACTCGCTCATAAAACGATCGTAAATGATATACCCGCAAGGTGTCTGGTAGATCAATTCGTTGTCGAGCAGTTTCTTTAATGAAGCACTGACACTGCTCGCCGCCCGGAGTTTGTGGGCACTGATAAAATCTCCAGCCAAAACCTCTTTGACACACCCCTCGCGGGCAATAGCTTTCAACAGGCGCACCTGACCGAAAGAATATGTTTTCAGCAAATCTGCATACATGTAACTATACTCGGATAAAATCTGCCCTGTGACGTATGCAACCAGTTCCATATCCACATTCCGATCGTACCCGTACAGGCGGTTAAGGAGACACTGCACATACCAGGTATGACCCTCGTACTTTTCATATATTGAATTGAAAACTTCTTGATGCAATTTCACATTGTGCTCGGCAAAATGCCCTGTTGCAAAACTTGCATATTCGTCCCGTTGTATCGGACCGATTGTAAGCGGTTGCGTACTTTGATAGAACGGCCTTTTCGACGAAGTGAACATCTCCTGCATCTGATGTTGTTTGCTGCCGGCAAAGATAAAGTTTACATTGGGCAGGAACTGGATATAGGAGCGCAACAATGCTTCAACACCTTTCTCCGGATATTCAACAATCTGCTGGAACTCGTCTATGGCAACATAGCACCGCTTCTCTGACGAGCCCAGATACTCGAATATCTCTTTCAAAGTGTTTTCTTCCTCGGCCGGAGCCACATCTATCGTCACCTTAGGAACATCTGCCAATTCGTCAAAATCAAACACGGGACGGCTGCTGCGGACAAACTTACTTATACGACTCAAAGCCTTTTGCGGGGCGGAGTCCAGCTGTCCCAACACTGTACTGGCGAACAATCGTACAAAATCGCCTAATGATTGGGTTGAATAGATATCCAAATAGAAAGTATCGATATCTGGCTGCTGCTCTTTCAAACGGTAAAAGGCATGACGGATCAGCCCGGTCTTTCCCATACGACGGGGTGCTATCAATGTCACGTTGCGTCCATTGTGGAGAGCTTCGAGAATAACTCTGGTCTCCTGCTCCCTGTCGCAAAAGAGTTCTGGGCTGTAATATCCCGAAATAAGAAAAGGATTATTAGGCTTCATACTATTTCAATCATTCCGTTACAGATTTATCGTAACGCAAATATCGCAATAAAGCATAAGATGATAAAATAATCCGTTTAAAATTTGCAGTGCACATCTACATAAGTTGTATGCAGTCTTGAGTGAATTAGTCAATGAGCACCCTATTTTTTATCAATATGAATTGACACATACCTGCCAAACAATATGTATTCTGTCAGACAACAAAATTGCCTTTACCTTATTCCCGCATTCATATATGCCAATTAAATGCATTGAAAGTAGGAGGGAACATAAAGTACATCTTTTTCACTTAAAAAGTAAAGGGAACTTCTTGCAGAGTTTTTCCATACATTAAGTATTTCTGTGTAATCTCGGGAAGAAGATAGGGCAATTTTATATGACATATGGGTTTATCGAACATGATACTTATTAGTTGGTGGTTTGTGTTTGTGGCAATTGTCGTCGCATGACTTTCTTGAAATCCCGAACAATTTGTTCTCCCATATTTACAATAGTACTGTCGACTTTGTGTATTTCTACCGGTGTGACAGCGTTTTTGTATTTGGCTTTGCCCATACCGAACTTCATTTTATCTAAATTTCCCGAAATATTCAGTCCCAGTTTGAAGGGTATGGGCGATTTGAGTATGGATATGTGATAATTGAAATTCATATCCAAGTCTTGGTTCCCACCTACGGCAGCTCGGTAGCGATCCATTTCTATTACAAACGGGTAGACGGTTACATTACCGTCTTCGACACTGATGTTGACAGAGATACTGTCGATCAAATTTCTCTCTTTGTTCTTGAAGAAAAATTTTTTCGATATTTCGGCAAAAGTTTCACCGTCGAGAAGGACGAGGCTATCGCCTTCAACATGGATAGCCGATCGTAACGAGGGTATTTTTATATTGAGGCATGAGTCTAAGCCCGACTCGGCCGATACATTGAAATCGACAGTTCCTTGAAATGACCGTAGCATGGGGACAATGGTATCTAACGAAGGAATAAAATCGACAAGTTTCCCTATATTGATATTATGAAGTTTGAAATCGAATCCGGCATATCCTTGCTCTGGTTGTCGGGCTTGATAGATCAGCGTCGTGCGCATAGTCGCATCCATTCCTTCCATACTGAGCTCTTTGAGGTGAATGGCTTGATTGCGTATATCTATTGCACCGTGTACGTTTTTGAAAACCATTTTCCCGTAACGAACCCGATTCAAATTGGTTTGTAATTCAAAATCGATATTTCGAGGAATAACGAATAGTTTTAGGGCAGTCGACGTAGTGTCGGATTCAGTTTCGATTTGAGCAGTGTCTTTTGGAAAAGAGATAGACCGAATTAACTGGTTACAATTTAGATTCTTAGAGGAAAGTGTTAATGTGGCCTGTAGTTTTTTATTGTGACGCATAGCGCCGTATAAATCGTGAATCGCGCCGGTCGCCGTCAAATCGGATCTTCCTATTTTCATGGTTGCGTTATGTAAAGTAATAACTCGATTACCGACTGAAATCGCAGTCTTTTGCATTCGAATAGGTAAAGCCGATTGTGGGGTACGTACAAAAAGCCGATTAAAACCTACTATGCCTTTTGGAATCCACAAAGAGTCTTTTAATTGTTGTGCCGTTATTGTAATCCCGGCTTTGTCCATGCCCAATTTAGTATCTCCGAGACGGCAGAACAAGGTGTCTGCTTCTAATGCGAATCCTATTTCGGGTCGGGTAGGATTGTTTTCTGTCGGTTGTAATTTTATAGTTGCAACGGTTTTCCCACAAAATAAATTTGATGTATCCGGTAGGGATGCTTTTAGTTTGTTTGCATTTAGTTTACACTCTACAAGAGCAATTCGTGTAGTATCTTGTGGGTTGGTCGTTTTTATTAAAGCCGATAGATTGTTTATCGATGAGTTTAATCGCGTTGAGTGAAAAGCCATATTTCCTATTTCGATATGGGCTCCTAATACATCGTTTCCCACGAAAGACAGTGAAGCATCGCTCGTGAATTCGAATTTCTTATTTTTGTCTCGTAAAGCCAATTTGCTCATATTTATTTTTCCTTTGGCCCGAATTCGTCCTATGTCTTTCTTTTTGATAGATGACAAACGGCAACGCACGTTCATGTCGGCATCTAATTTCCCTTCGATACTCACTCCATCTTGTAAAGGGAACGTTTGTGCCAATGCCGTTAGGTCTATCGTAGATTGGGTATGAAACGAGATATCGGGATCGCCTAATAGATCATTTACTTTGGCGTCGGCCAAGATATCGGTATGAGCTCCTTTGAAGTGAAATATTTTAAGATCGAGATAAGATGGAGATTGCCGCATTAAGTCTATCTGTCCGAAAAAGTTGGCTTTAAGTTCATCTATTCCATAGGGCAATTGGGCATATTGGGCAGATGCATCGTTTATTTCTATTTTTAATGTAGCTAATGGCATTTTCCCTTTTCCATATAGACCTTTTAAATTGCCATTAACTGTAACGTCGCCTTTGGCCGAAACTTTTTCTTTTTTGAGAATACTTTCGGGAATCATGTGCAGGACTGTTTCCAATGAAGGTGCATGTAGCCCGTATTGTAGATCGATATCTAACGCTTGTGCGGTCGTGTCTTTGCAGATAGAGCCGTGTATGTCTAATTTTATGCCGTTAATCTCCATCATAGCATCGTGCAAGGAAAGAGCCCGTTTCGAACGATTTAGCTCGATGTCGGTTTGTAGGTGGGTGGCGATACGATGAGCCAGTAATTCACCATTTTGCCAGAACAGAATGTTTTTGTTGTTAAAATCCAACGCTAACATAGACTGTTCTTTCTTTAAATTTGCTTTTAATTTAAGATTTGCATCCCATAGATTGGCGAATACATTCGTTTCCCGATCGTCGAAAGTGACCGTGG
>ULNK01020210.1_pt1 | contig 12804 bp, 10 predicted proteins | sample 1951911 | NCBI WGS metagenome assembly ULNK01 (sample SAMEA4835576, study PRJEB28245) | human gut metagenome | biome: gut microbiome; material: fecal sample | place: Denmark | collected 2008 | reverse complement strand
GATAAATCAGAATTTACCGATGCCTGACCGTTCATCAAGAGTGGAAGAAGTTCGTCTCGCTGCTTAATCAAAGCGTTGATTTCTTCAATACATAGTTTGCGTTTCTCCCATAATGGAGATATGATACTTTCATATTTCTCAATCAAAATTGAATTAGGTAATACCATATTATACTCACAGAGGTTTTCTTGACTGATTTTTTTCTGAATAGAACCAGTTTCTATCTGCTTTGCAGGAATGCTCCTAAGCATTTGATAGGTAAACATTAAATATTGTTCGTTTTTGGGAAGAATTATATGTGCGTGATTGTTCACCCAATTCTTACCCCATATATATTGTACGATAGGGAATCCTTTTGAATCAGAAGTTGAACCATCTTCTGCCAACAGAATATAATCTCCATCAAAGATATATTCATTTACATAGTCCATAATACCTGTTGCACCATAGTACGGATAGTTGCCTTTTCTTTCCTCTCTATCTTTACTTGATAAAGGAATGCGTTTTGAATCAAAAAGATTGATAAAATCTTTTAGCTTGCAATTGTCCCATTCATTTGGTATCTTACGTTTCAACTTTTCATTCCAAACCATTTCACCACCGCTCGACTTGTATGGTTTGCCCTCCTCATTCGGAAAGTCAAATTGCACAAACCAGTAATCGTAAAGCTGTTTTGCCATCGCCTCTAAATTCTGATTTAGCAGTCTCTTATATTATATATAAGGACGTAAATATCAGAATTATGAAAGAAAACATCATTCAGGCGATAGTTGCGAAGATGCAGCGTGACTTAGATTGCCGACAAATGGCGCAGCTTAAAGCTGTGATTACATCAGAACTGCATAACGTTGAGATTATCGAAAAAGAGGAGTGTGTGTACCAGCAAACACAAGAAAACGAACAGTTTCTTAACTCTTTTATATCAGCAAAGAAAATAGAGGGGTGTTCGGATAAGACATTGGCGTACTACCGTAATACCATTGAACGGCTATTAGTTACACTTTCAATGGCTATCTGTCATATTACCACATCCGACATTCGTACTTATCTATCCGATTATCAAGAAGAACATCAATCCAGTAAAGTTACCATTGACAATATGCGACGCATCTTTTCCAGTTTCTTTGCATGGTTAGAAGATGAAGACTACATCGCCAAAAGTCCGGTCAGACGTATCCACAAGGTTAAAACTGATTCACTTGTAAAAGAGGTACTTTCTGACGAACAATTGGAGCAACTTCGAGATAGTTGCACTAACAAACGAGACCTTGCTATTATAGACTTTCTTTCATCTACAGGCATTCGTGTAGGTGAATTAGTAAAACTGAACCGTGAAGATATAGACTTTCACGAACGACAGTGTGTGGTATTCGGAAAGGGAAATAAGGAACGTGTTGTTTACTTCAATGCCCGAACCAAACTGCATTTGCAACAATACCTCAATGGGCGTACTGACGACAATCCTGCTTTATTCGTCTCACTCCATTCTCCTCACACACGCCTTACTATCAGTGGCGTAGAAGTAAAAATCCGGAAATTGGGACAAGCACTTTCTATACCTAAAGTTCATCCTCACAAGTTCCGTCGTACCCTTGCGACAATGGCTATCGACAAAGGTATGCCTATTGAACAGGTGCAACGCTTACTTGGACATGTACGTATTGACACAACACTGCATTATGCGATTGTGAACCAAAATAATGTAAAATTGGCTCATAAGAAATACTTGGGATAAGTAATTGCGCAAGATTCTGCCCGAAAATGCGTAACTTTGCATCCAAAACAGGATGTATATGACTAAGTTATCATCAATCGCAGATTATGTAACCGACAAAATCAGTAGTAACGATATTGCCTTACGCGAATATGTTACTACAGACTGCATATTACAAAACAAAAAAGGACGGGAAATTGCAACCAATCTTCCGCCACAGTCTTGTTGTCTCACTCGCTATCAACGTGGCGATGTATTAATAGCAAATATCAGACCATATCTCAAAAAGGTTTGGTTTGCAGATATAGATGGTGGAGCCTCTTCTGATGTGTTGGTTTTTAGAGCTAAAGAGGGACATTCACCAAGTTTTCTTTATGCCGTGCTACTTCAAGATTCTTTTTTTGACTATGTAATGCAAGGAGCCAAAGGAAGTAAAATGCCTCGTGGAGATAAAGAGCAAATTCTAAGATACGAAATGCCAACACTTTCTTGTTCGGAGGAAAGCATTGGCACATTTTTCTTGAATCTTGACCAAAAAATCAGACTCAATGAGCAGATAAATCAGAATTTAGAGGTTTATAATCTCTGGTTGTAGCTTAAAGGCATCGGCATATACACGCATTTGGTAAAGATTGATGTGTGGGTTCAGTTTCTTACGGACAAACTGAATTATTTTTTCTTTCTCTTGCTCATCTATGTTGACACCAAAATAGATCGACTCAAAACATTCTCCTTTCACCGGCATATAATGGTGTATCTCTCGCCAATCCCATGTTTCCTTAGGATGTTTGGCTTGTGTTGGAGTCAAGGCTGCATACATAGCACTTGGTTTAGGCATTACTAATCTGACCTCCTGCTCATATTCCCACTCCTTCGCTTTTGTTTGCCATTGGTAATTGAAAATATCCTGTGCTGAATTATATGCGCTTGGACGTTCGATGATATTACAATATTGAACATCAAGGACAATAGGATTAATGTATATTGAGCCAAACATTGGAGGAACAAATTCTAGTACTTTATCCAAATCAAGACCGATGCAGATGCCTTTGTGGTTATAACAATAATGTGCCCACATGAGTATAGAGTCATTGATTTTTGACAAGCTGCACAGCCATGTATCATTACGCAAATTGAATGCATCGTTTTCCTCTTTCTCTACCCACCAATCCTTTGGTATCCATCCTTGAAGTTTAGAGTCCGGCACATTTGAGTAGTCAATTAATTTAGGATGACAATCAAAAGGGTCATTCAGTTGAGACGCATTAGTGAATTGGAGATTCCGGTTTCCAATCATGCTCTTTGCGCCAACTATATCTAAATATTTGTAGAGTATACGAGACATTTTTTATTCTATTGTTATTTGTCCATTCATTAAAAGTGGTAAAAGTTCGTCACGCTGCTTAGTCAAAACTTTGAGCTGTGCGATATTATTATGTAAATGTACTATTATATTTTCAATCAGTAGAGAAAATTTTATTGCTATTTCAGAATTATAAGGAAAATCAAATTTCATCATAAGTTCTGGATTTATTCTTCTGTGGCTATGAGAAGTACCAGTAGCACCTTGCGTACAGTATTCAATGAATTTTGCACTTTTAGCCAACATGAACAAGAAACCTTTTGTTTTCAGAGAAACAGGATTCCATACAACAAATTCTGTTGAACAAATCTGATTAGATCCTCTATTTCCACAGATTACTCGACTTGTCCAAGGATTAAGTTTAGATACCAAAATACAATTGTTAGTGACTATAAACTTTGCACTTTGAATATCTATTCCATATTCTTCTGCGTAAGTTCCTGTTTTATCATATTCGGGCAAACTATAATGTTTGAATAATTCATTAGACTGTGCCTGTGGATTAACTGTTTCTTTTGAAATACTTGCTAATTGATAAATGTTTGCATTTGTCCACTCTTTTGGAATCATTCTTTTTAACTTTTCATTCCATACCATTTCTCCACCACTTGATTTATACGGCTTGCCATCTTTGTTGGGAAAGTCAAACTGCACAAACCAGTAATCATAGAGTTGCTTTGCCATCGCTTCTAAATTCTGATTTATCTGACGATTAAGTTTTATTTTAGCGTCAAGGGAAGATAGGAGTTTCCCTATCTCGTATTGTTGAGCCAATGGTGGCAGTTTGATTCCTATATTGAAAAAGTTTGTCGGATCAATTCTTTTGTGACTCCCAGAAGTATTTGCATTTTGTCCGCATAGATAGTCGGTAATAACAGGAGAAGCCAACAGATAAAAGCAATAGTCAAAATCAACCTTGTTTTCATCAATAATTAATGGCAAAAATTCAGTTGAAGCGATTTTATGGTCCTCATCAGAATCGATTCGCCAAATACGCTTAAAGCGCACATTTAGTTTGTTGAATAAGATGCAACGGTTAGGTACGGTAAACTTATTGCTTTGAATATCTTGCCCCAAAAGTTCCTCCCTCGTTTGGTTGTTATCAAACGAGGGAAGGCTGTAAAGATGATAAACCACATCGGGAATAGGTATTGTGGTTTCAGAATGGAATCGAACTATATCTTTAATCTTCATAATTTCTAATATTGAGTACAACCTTTCCACAACTTGTGGAAGAATTACTTATCCAACATTCCTTTAATCTGTTTATCGAAATCTGAATCAATCCGTTGAGTTATATTGAAAATATCGTATTCGCTTTCTGCCTTTGCCTTGGCTTGTGCCGCAGAAATGCGTCCTTTATCCGGCAATATCTGATATTTGCGGAAAGTCAGAAACTCATTGACACTGGTTGCAAACTGCTCCATGTTAAATGTGTTCTCACGCTCTATGAGGTCTTCAATATAATCGAAGTACCCCGTTACCGCACGTTCCAACCGACGGATTTCATTTTCCTGCAAATAGTTCTTGGCTATTGACACATCCGATTTCAAGATACGCCCATCGGGAGCATTCTTCCATGTGGTCAGTCCCATGTGTTCTTGGGTATGGTCAGCCTTAGTGTAGATGATTTCTGCTGCCGTTTGCCCTGTAATGGCATAATGAAAGCGGTTCTGTATCATGGCATAGAAATCGTGTGTGGTAGGCGAGTTCTTGTCATAGTCAATACTGCACTCTGCATATATATCGGTAATCTGTTGCCAAATACGCCGTTCACTGGCACGGATGGAACGTACCCTTTCCAACAATTCACGGAAATAGTCTTTTCCGAATACTGCCGTTCCCTGTTTTAAGCGTTCATCGTCAAGCACAAAGCCTTTCTTGATATACTCATTAAGAATCCTGGTAGCCCACTGACGGAACTTGGTAGCTTTTGGAGAAGATACACGATAGCCAACAGCAATAATCATATCAAGATTATAGAAATCGACCAAATCTTCCACCTCGCCTCTTATACCTCGGTTTACGACAGTTGCAATTTTTGCAACTGTCGTATCTTGCTGCAGTTCTTCATCCTTGAAGATATTGGCTATATGCCGACTAATACCCGATTTGTCAATACCGAAAAGCTCTGCCATAGCCTTTTGCGTACACCAAATGGTCTCGTCTTTTATAATGACCTGTACCTTCCCCTCTTCATCAGGGAGGTTATATAGTAAAAACTGAATTTCGTTACTCATTGTTAGTTCAATTTCTTATTTTTATAATTGGCAAACAATTGTGGCAATTTTCTAATTGTCCCACATTTCGTGGGACAAAACATAAATACCTCGTTTATTCGTTACCTACGTTTGCGTTGAAATGCAAAGCATCCAACTGTTTCATTATTTCTTCTTCCAAGCGATGACTCTCTGCAAATTGCTCGGAAAGGGTTTGCTTGTAGTTCGCCATTCGGGAATTAAACTCATCTTCGGTTATATCTACATAATCAATCTTGATGTCGAAATATTGTCCAGCAGAAAGAGAATATCCTTTTTCCTTTATCTCATCGTAAGTAACAGCCACGGAAAAATCTTCTACAGCTTCCTTTCGTTGGAATGTGCCGACAATCTTCTCTATCTCATCATCATTCAGTCGTACCTTTTTTAATCCGTTGGCATCCTTGTATTCTTCGCCCAATTTGCTGGCATCAATTAAAATCACCTTTTCGGCAGTGGCAGATTTATCAAAGAACAACACACTGACATTCGTACCCGTATTGGCAAACACGTTGCTTGGCATGGAAACACAGCCAAACACCACTTTGTCATCTACTATCTTATGAAGAATTTTGTTCTCAATACCACTTTTTGCGGTAATAAAGCCTGTTGGAATAACAATTGCTCCCTTCCCTGTTTTTTTCAGCGAATTGATAACGTGCTGGATAAAACAGGTATATATAGCCATTGACTCTTTCTTTTTAGCTGGCACATTGGGGACTCCAGCCCAAAAACGAGCAGGCATGGCAGCTATTTTCTCTCTGGTATCGGAAAAATCCATTTTAAAAGGCGGATTACTTACCACAAAATCAAATTGACGCAACTGTTGTCCGTCATCGCTCTTATGATAGGGGCTAACAAGAGTATCACCCTGAATGGCATTATCAAGCGAAGATACAAGTCCGTTAAGCAACAAATTAAGTTTCAACATTTTGTTGCTTCGCTGGGAAATATCCTGCGAGAAGATGGTACAACGGTCTTCACCTATTTGATGACTGAGTGCCATCAGAAGTGTACCTGTTCCTGCCGATGGGTCATAACATTCCATGCTATGCAAATCGGCATTATCCCCCACTAACAGACGAGCCATAATCGTTGCTATGGCATGAGGTGTATAATACTCCGCATATTTTCCTCCTCCGGCGGTATTGTAGTCCTTAATCAAATACTCAAAGATACTGGAGAAGAAATCGTAGTTTTGCGCAAACGCCTCTTCAAAAGAGAAGTTTACCAATTTATCCACCAATGCACGAGCGAATGGGGCACGTTGTGCTGTATCGGTCACAAATGGAGTCAACGCCTCAAACAAAGGTATTTTTGTGTTGGCTGTGGTCTGTGTGGAAAATATATCCGCATTTTGTTCCGCTATATCGGTCATAGTAGAATCGAAGATGGTATCAAAATCCCCCTTCCCCTGTTGATTCCAAAGATTGGCTATCAGGTGGTAAGGTTCAAGCATCGGAACATCCGGAGAAATGGCACTCTGAATAAGCATACGTTCATCATCAGAAAGATTCTCGTATGCTGTCTCCCATTTTACATCTCCCGTCAATTTCTTGGCAATCTCACTCTTCGCATTTTTTAGTTCATAACCAAATTTATCATTCAGAAATTTATAGAGAAATACCTGAGTGATAATTTTATATTCGTTACCATCGTTTCCCATACCGTATGATTGGCAGGTGGCTTTAAGTCCGTCGATGAGCCTTAATGTTTTTTCTTTAATATCTGACATAATCTTTATGCAATGCCGTAAGTGGCGTTATATTGGTTGATATACTGTTGTGAAATGCGTGTCTGAATAAATTTGTAATCCTCCATTTCGGGCTTTATTTGTGGGAAATGGAACAAACATCCATTGATAAGAGCCATCACCGTGCGTCCGAAATAAGCATCCTTTTTCAGAATGTCGTTACGATCATACACTTTGGCATCCACATCCTCTTTTATAATATTGAGAATGGCAGCAATCTCTTCGTCAAGGAAAGAGAACATAGGCTTCTGTCTCTTATCTTCCCTCTGCTTATTCACTTCACGAATACGCTTGTGTACACGAGCAAATTTTTCATCGCCCTTGTACTTTTTCAACAAGACATTATTGCGTTTTTGTAAGTCTTGCAGACGACCAATGATTTCATCCAAAGCCTGTGTTTCTTCGTTGAACTTGGCTATCGTGTCAATCACAAAACCGTGTTCTTTGAAGCGTTCCATAAAAGCTTCACGCAACGAGATAAACTCCGGATCGTCTTGGTCGAAGTTTTGGGTAAATGAAGAAATGGTACGTTGCCATTTCTCTTTCAATTCCACACCACCGGATATAAGGCGCATTTCCTCTTGTCCTATTTTGGAGAAAGTGAACTCTATATCCATCATTGCCTCATTGATTAGAGTTTTCGTTTCCTCATTTGTATTGAAAGCCTCTTTCTGATTGATGATACTTATCCGTCTTTGCACCTCAGAGAGTAGTTGCGGCAACTTGGTGATTTCGAGTTTGGCAAATTGCTCTTTCATTTCATCATCACCAAATGTACGCACGATGTTCGCCATGTTCTTGGCTGATTTCAATGCCTGTTTGAGGTCGAGCAATACAGCTTTATCCTCTTCGGTGGAGATTTCAGAAGAAAATTCTTCCGCATTATCGTATGTGTAATTGAAAAGCGTTTGCCGAACTTTCTTCATCTGATTCAATATCTCTTCCTTGTCCTCAATGACTTGGGTAAAGGTATCGGTGGCAGCGGATTCGCCAGTCTCATCCACGTCATTAAAGCGGTTTAATTCTTGTAAATATGCTTCGTTGGTTTCCTTAAAATTGCGCTTGATGTCGGCAAAGTCAATGACAAAACCGTAACGCATACCGGGATAAGGACGGTTTACACGTGTTATGGCTTGAAGCAGATTGTGGTCTTTCAGTTTGCGCCCGAAATACAGGCGTTTCAAGCGTGGCGCATCAAAACCAGTCAAAAGCATATTAAAGACAATGAGAATATCCACTGTCATATTTTTCTTGAAGTCTTTGACTATCTGCTTGCGAGTTTCCTTGTCATCCGTATCGTGAAGAATGATTCCAGCTTTCAGCGGTCTGTATTTTGATTTGTAATCCACTTCCGGTTCACCCACTACATACGAACCATCGGAAAGTTTTATCTTGATGGGCTTCGGCTGACACTTCTGCCATTCTTCTTGAAATACATCATAAAGCCGCCTTGCCTGTTCGCTGGTTTCACAAATGACCATACCGCCTAAAGTTTCATCTCCTTGTATCTTGCGAAACTCTTTTAAGTCCGTCATAATGTAACGGGCTAACTCGTTTACATAACTTGGATGCTCTATGATTTCCGACTTACGAATGTCTTTCTTTTGCACAAGGGTTTCCAGTTTATCGTACACATCAGACAAACGCTCTTTATAGGACGTTTCTATATCTTCACGTATGATTTTCAGCGTGTAGCCATCCGCAATGGATTTATCGTAATAATAGGTATGCAAATAGTTTCCGAACACCTTGCAACTGGCACGTTCCTCTTTTAACAACGGGGTACCTGTAAGTGCGATTTTAACCGCATCGGCGTCAGCATCAAAGAGATTGGCAAGAAAGCAGCCACCGGGTTTATATCCTCGGTGTGCCTCGTCAAGAATGAAGATGCGTTGAAGATTGGTTGCATAATCACTGATGCGTACTTTTTCTTTATCCTCGGCAAAGCGTTGAATGTTCACAACCGTGATTTCTGCCTGTCCGCTTACACCTTGTTGTGCCTGATTACTGCGGAATTGCTCCATCAGTTCGGCTCTTGTATTGGCGGTAGATACAACCAATCCACGAGCTTCAAACTCTTGTGTGGCTTGTTCCAAAAGATCAAGGCGGTCTACAATGAAATAGAATTTGGCAACCTTATTCTGTTTGGAATAGAAATCGTTGAGAATATAGGTCAGATAGTATGACAAGGCAGTTTTACCACTCCCTTGTGTATGCCAGACTACGCCAGATTTCACCCCCTCTACCAGTTTTTGGCGAATAGCTAACGATGCAAACAATTGTTGGTAACGCATGATATGCTTTTGGTCGGTAGATTCTATCTTTCCATCCACCTCACGCTCCATACGGACATAGGCAATACCATATCTAATGATATACAATAACCGTTCAGGTGAACACATGGATGTTAGGATTCTGTTTGTAGGGGTGTTGAAACCAAGATTTGTCTGGTACTCAGGACTTGTATGAATGACCTGGCAATTGTAATCAGACAATATCTGTTTTTCCACCGTCTTGTCAATCTCCTTATACGGATAGTCACGATGGAACGGTGCTATTTTCTGACCGCTTAAATTTTCTTCACGGAAGCAATTGAATGGTGCGTATGAACGTGCCCCAGTACAATAGAAAGCCCCTTGTATGGGTACGATACCGCCCAACGCATCATATTCCATATTGTTGCTGAATATCATCAACTGCGTAATGTTGATGAAGCGGCGAAACTTTTTATTTGGGAAGCGTTCTTTATTCATTCGTGCGCTCTCTGCCAACATACCACCATGATTGTTGGGTTTCTTCACTTCTACAAAACAAAGTGGCAATCCGTTTACGAATAAAGTAATGTCAGGACGAAATTCGTCCTGTCCGTTCTTACAGGTAAATTCGGCTGTGAAATGGAACGTATTATTCCCAATGTTATCAAAGTCTATCAGCTTTACAGGCGAAACAGCTTTGAGACGGTTGTAAAAGCCTCGACCGAGGTCATCATCGTTCAGTTCCTTACGAATATCTTTCAAAACTTGAAGAGACTCTCCCTCATGTCCGGGATTCAGATTCTTAAACTGCCGTTCAAATACCTGCAAAAGAATATTCGTGTCACCGTCATAGACCGTGCCATTCTTATCTTCACTCAACTTGCCGAAGTAAGTATATCCTATTCGGGTGAGGTGAACCATTGCAGGCATCTGCACCCGTGTAGCTTCCGAAAACTGTTTCATGTCACCTATCCTTTTTATCGGTTATCAAATCCTTCAAATCGACCTGCAATATCTCTGCTATCTGTTGCAAGGTCTCTAAATTTGGTTGAATCCTATTACAGGCATAAGCATTTACCATACTGAAACTTTTATCAAGCTTCTTCGCCAACCATGTCTGAGAGATACCTTTTTCAGATAATACAGCCTTTATTCTATTTAGTTTCATTCTTTGATACGATTTTATAGTGCAAATATAGCGAATTATATTCGATAATAGGGATTATTTTTGTACTTTTGTGTACGAAATAAAATTAATATGGATACAGTTAGAAAAAGAGGCGAAATAATTAGCATTGAACAGCGTTCGTTAGTATCTCAGAGATATAGACGCATAACAAGAGCGGTTAATTCGGAATTTTGGGGTAGCTCCAGCGAAACTGCTCATAGTTTATATGTGGGCTCTTATGGTAGAGGTACTGCTATTGATACAAGTGACATTGATATACTTGTCGAACTGCCACGAGACAAATATAATAAATATGACGCACTAAGGGGAAATGGTCAGTCCAGATTACTACAAGCATTGAAGAATGCAATTTTACAAACCTATCCGAACAGTGATATTCATGGAGATGGGCAAGTCGTTGTGACAAACTTTTCCGATGGGATTAAATTTGAAGTTCTACCAGCTTTTCGTCAATTAGATTGGTGGGGTAATTGGAATGGGAAATACGACTATCCAGATTCAAATATGGGTGGCAACTGGTTGACAACTAATCCCCAAAGCGAGCAACAGGCAATGAAGGAAAAAAATGTTGCAAGCAATGGTTTGTTATTCGACACATGTAAGCACATGCGTGAAATTCGTGATAACTATTTTAGGAGTTACCATCTTCCGGGAATCGTGATTGACAGTTTTGTTTATCATAATATTGCTGATTGGCACTGGCTAAGAGAAGGAGAACAAAGTTCTAATCAACCAATAGGAACTTATGAAAAAAGGCTTTATGATTCATGCCCTGTTTGGAGCTTTAATCTGACAGCACCAGGAAGCAACATGCCAGTAGATACATATAAATACATTGATGTATTAATCAAAGTTTTAAAATACATGACAGAAGAATAAATCATATGGACGAACAAACAAAAATTCTTTACAGGGAGATTCTTGAACGTTTTAACAAAATAATTTGGACGCACAAAATTCATTTATGTCAAGCGAATATATACCTCTCAAAGAAGAAAAAACAAAATCAGATTCTTTTAGTATTTTCAGTTTTGATATCAGCTTCTGCAATTACCAATATATTCAAGTGGCTACCTGAAATTGTCATTGTCCCATTAATGGCTTTCTTAGCGTTGACATTAACATATTTCACCACCAAATACAAAGCTGAAAATCTAGAAAAGAAGGCAGCTGACAGCGAAAGATTTGCTGCTGTTATGCACGATTTGCGCAATAAGTATGCGGGATTCTTATCAGATATAAAGGCAGAGTTGTACACAAAAGAACAAATTTCTAAAAAGCGAACAGAATTAGAACATATAGAAAATATAGTTTATTCGGGGCTTGTTCCACAAACATCAAAAGAAGCAGTAGATGCAGCATCTTTTGCATTAAAAAACAAACAAGAATCAACTACCACAAACGAAGAAATTCTCCAAATGATTTCTGATAACTTGCAAGTATAAGATTAATTACATGCGCTATTATCAGGAATATAAGATGAATCATAGCAACACATTCTCACTATCTTTTCCCGAAGCCAAGACAATTATTGTTTCCGGTGATATTCATGGAGATTTTAATCAATTGGTATTCAAACTCTGTATTCAATACAAGTTGACGGACACTCTATTGATTGTAGCTGGGGATTGTGGTTTTGGCTTTGAAAAGAAAGAATACTATGAGCAAATGGTTAGACGAAATACCAAGAGAATGAATCAAGCCAACAATTGGATTGTATTTGTACGTGGCAATCATGATAATCCAGCTTATTTCGAAGGAACAACATTCAGTTACAAACGTTTCATTACTGTTCCTGATTATACTATCCTTCAAGCCTGTAATCATTCCATCCTTTGTGTAGGCGGAGCCATTTCTATTGACCGAATTTATCGCATAAATGAATGGAACAAACGGAAATATCGAGTTCACTCCAATGAGTTGCAAGAAAATGATATTTCCCGCAATTTATATTGGAAGAATGAAGCTCCTATTTACGACGCTGATAAGATGAATACCATCTGTGCAAGCTTCTTGATTGATACAGTTGTCACACATACTGCGCCATCACATTGTGAGCTATTCTCAAAAAGCAACCTTAACCAATGGGCTGAGAACGATTCATCACTTCTTAAAGATGTACAATCTGAAAGAAAAACAATGGATATGATCCTGCATCATCTCAAAACTGATAATCATCCGGTGAACCATTGGTATTATGGTCATTTTCACCAAAGTTGGCATTCCGCTATTGACGGAATATTATATCAGATGCTCGACATTATGGAGTTCA
>ULNK01010719.1_pt1 | contig 12880 bp, 9 predicted proteins | sample 1951911 | NCBI WGS metagenome assembly ULNK01 (sample SAMEA4835576, study PRJEB28245) | human gut metagenome | biome: gut microbiome; material: fecal sample | place: Denmark | collected 2008 | reverse complement strand
TCTGCTCTCTTCCGGCAGCTGTGTCGTTGCTGGCAACAGGATCACTTTCGCCCATTCCGTCCACACCTTTAATCTGGCTGGATGAAACGCCGCAGCTCAACAAATAACTGGCTACACTCTGTGCACGTTCCTGTGACAAGTTCAGATTCTTCTGACGACTTTGTTCGGCAGTACTGTTTCTCCAGCCCTGATTGTCGGTATATCCATAGATGGATACGTCCATGTCTCTGTTCTGGTTGAGTACGTTGTTGGCGAACTTGCTCAATGCAGACTTGGCAGCAGCACTTAGAGTCGCATTACCGGTAGTGAAAAGAATACCCGAATCGAATGTTACCTTTACTGCCTGCAATCCGTTGTTGTCAGTTATCTGCTCTACTTGTGCGCCTTCAATCTGTTTTGCTTCTGCTGCCGCTTTATCCATCTTCTTTCCGATAAGGGCACCTGTTCCTGCACCTACGGCAGTACCAATAGCCGCACCGATGGCAGCACCCTTGCCTTTACCGATAACACCGCCGAGGATAGCACCTAATGCAGCACCCTAACCACCGCCGATTGCGGCACCTTTGCCCGTATTGTTCATGCTTGCGCAGCCACTGAATATAATGGTTATACTCATGAAGAGAACCATCCATTTCATTTTGTTCATAATGCAATGTTTTTTTAATAGGTTTATAAAATAATACTTTAATAAATTAACAACGCAAAGATACATATTATTTGCCAAGGTCATACTTTTTAGGTTAAAATAACTCCGGATGATCTTTGTATATGTTAAATAACAAACGACATGGCTACCTTGTTGACACGGAAGGCAGATTTAAGCATTTTTTCCTGATCATGGTAAACCATCCCAAGAGAATCATTCCTTTAGCAATCGTTGTGACGCATACTGCCCACCAGATGCCTTCTACTCCCATGCCCATCCGTACAAACAGGATGGCAAGCGGAATACGCATATAATTGCATACGATGCTGACAATGGCAGGAGGTACGGTACGTCCGATGCCATAGAACACTCCCTGCATCGTGATTTCGAGCATCATGAATAGCTGCGAATATCCGTCGATACGCAGAAATACACCGCCGGCTTCATAAGCCGCCTGTTCGGGGACAAAAATTGAAAAGACTTCGTTTCCGTAAAAAATGAACAGCAGTGTGCAGAAAGTACCGAAGATTCCTGTCATCCACAAGGTAGTATGCCATGCTTTCAGCACGCGCTCTATTCGTCCGGCAGCGAAATTCTGTGCAATAAAGGCGCTAAGTGCGGTGGAGAAGCCTTGGGAGGTATTCCAGGTGATAGCTTCTATTTGTCCTCCGGTGGTGAAGGTCATCAGTCCGATGTGTCCGCCCTGTTCGGAGGCGGTGCGGCAGAGGAACATGTTGACAAACGCAAACAACGTGTTCAGGGTAGCTACGGGCAGACCTAATTTCAGAATACGCCGTGTGTACTTCTTCTTCAGGCGGGAGAAGAATGGGAAACCGCCGAGCAGGGCGTCCTTGCGGAAACGTAGTTGGTAGATGAAGATGGCGAAAACAGTAGCTTGCGAAAGCCATGTGGCATAGGCGGCACCGTTTGTACCCAGGCCGAATCCGAAGATAAACAGGGGATCGAGAATGATGTTCATAATCAGTCCTGTACCGCTGATATAAAACGGGATTTTGCTTCGTCCTGCTGCATTATAGATACCGGTAAAGGCGGCAGACAGGAATATGAACGGTAATGCGGTGGAGATAATCCGCAGGTATTCGATAGCATTGACCGTGATGTGCTCTTCGAGTTCGTAAATCCGGATAATGGGACTTGCGAATGTGAAAAGCAATCCGCCCCAGCAGAGCGAAATGATCAGTGCAATCGTGATATTGTGTGAAGCGAACTGACGGGCATCTTCTTGGTTTTGTGCACCGATGGATTGTCCTACGCTGACTTCGGACCCTACCTTATTTAATAAGGAGATAGAACCGGACATCCACGTCAGGATTCCTACAGAACCGATGGCTGCTACGGCTTCACTTCCCAACCGTCCCACCCATGCCATATCCGTAAGGCTGTATGCCATCTGTATAAACGATGTTGCCATGATGGGCATCGCCAGATTGAACAGTTGGCGGTTGATAGGACCATGTGTCAGATTCTTTATCCCTTGCATATTACTTTTTCTATTTAAAAGGAGGCGCAAAGATACATAAAATTACTATCTTCGCACATCAAAATATTCATTAATCAAAGTATACAGATACTATGAAACAAAAAATCTCTTCTTTTTGGGTATTGCTCGTCCTGTTGTTAGCAGGTCTGCAAGCCTCGGCACAAAGTGCGCCAAAACCATTTGATATTGAACAACCTTCTCTTCGTGTTTTTCTTCTGGCACCGGAATTGGCAACTGGGCGTGCGGTGGTAGCTTGCCCGGGTGGGGGATACTCCGGCTTGGCGGTCAATCATGAAGGGTATGACTGGGCACCATATTTCAACAAACAAGGAATTGCATTGATCGTTCTTAAATACCGGATGCCGAAAGGGGACCGCACTCTCCCGATCTCTGATGCCGAAGCCGCCATGAAAATGGTACGCGACAGTGCTGACGTATGGAATCTGAATCCGAATGATATTGGTATCATGGGATCTTCCGCCGGAGGTCATCTGGCTTCGACAATCGCTACACATGCGCCTAAAGAGCTTCGTCCTAATTTCCAGATTCTCTTCTATCCGGTGATTACGATGGATAAATCTTTTACCCACATGGGCTCTCATGACAATCTGTTGGGCAAAGATGCTTCTGAAGAACTGGAAAAAGAATTCTCTAACGAGAAGCAGGTGACAAAGGAAACTCCCCGTGCGTTCATTGTTTATAGTGATGATGATAAAGTCGTTCCTCCTGCCAATGGAGTCAACTATTATCTGGCTCTGAATAAGAAAGGCGTTCCCTCCGTTCTCCACATTTATCCCACAGGCGGACATGGTTGGGGAATCCGTGAAGACTTCCTCTACAAGAGTGAAATGCAGAACGAACTGACCTCTTGGTTGCGTAGCTTCAAAGCTCCCCGCAAAGATGCCGTACGTGTAGCTTGCATCGGCAACAGCATTACGTTCGGAGCAGGAATAAAGAATCGCAGCCGCGATAGTTATCCTTCCGTATTGTCTCGTATGCTGGGCGATGGTTACTGGGTGAAAAACTTCGGAGTAAGTGCCCGCACTATGTTGAACAAAGGAGATCATCCGTATATGAATGAACTTGCCTACAAGAATGCATTAGCTTTCAACCCTAATATTGTTGTTATCAAACTCGGGACAAACGACAGTAAATCATTCAACTGGAAATACAAAGCCGACTTTATGAAAGATGCGCAGACAATGATTGATGCCTTCAAAGCCCTTCCGGCACAACCGAAGATTTATCTCTGCTATCCTTCCAAAGCCTATCTGACAGGTGACGGTATCAACGATGATATTATCTCCAAAGAGATCATCCCGATGATAAGGAAACTTGCCAGGAAAAACAACCTGTCTGTCATAGACCTCCATACTGCTATGGACGGAATGCCCGAACTTTTTCCGGACCGCATTCATCCGAATGAAAAGGGAGCCAAAGTAATGGCAGAAACTGTCCGTCGATCTATCATCTCTTTAAAATAAAAAAGATGTTATTGACTATTGAGCTTTTGACCGGATAATTGTATTAATAATATAGCCTTGATATAGGAAAGGAGAATATAATGGTCAGAACAATTGTTGTTTTCGTTTTTGTAACTTCTGTATGTGTTACTGCTGCCTTTTCCCAAACTGTAGAAAAGGAGAATAAAGTAGACGTGCAAAAGAAAAATAGTTCTACGGAAGTAAGCGGACGTTTATTGCTTGAAACAAAAGACATAGAACCGAAGTTGCCGGATATGGAGGTCAAAAAGAAAGCAGCAGATGATAAGTCCACGCAGTCATACGGCTTGACACCCTCAAACCCTGCATCGGGCTTATCTCCTTATTTTTATGATTTTCCTGCATTGCTGGAAAGTAATCCGACATTGACGGATTTTTATAACTTCCGGCGGTATCCGATGAATGGGCGACTTTCTTTTATTGGGAGTGCGGAACAGAAAACTTATTTGGGATTAGGACAATATATGTCAGTCAATGTCGGAGTGCGCTGGATACCTTCCCAAAGATTTTTCGTTGAGGCAGGAGGTGTCTATAGCCGGCAATACTACTTGGCTTTGCCTATAGCGAGGCAAGATATAGCAGGAATGTATACGAGGATGCAATATACTTTGGCCAGAAATGTCCGTCTAAATGTCTGGGGACAGTACTTTATCTGGGGCAATACGCCTCCTCCGGTTTATAATCCGATATTTCCACATACGGGGATGGGAGCCTCCATATCGGTTGATGTGAAAAAGAATACGGAAGTAAGTGTCGGTGCTGAATATCAGTATGACAAGAATTCAAAGGAATGGAAGATGGAAACGTCAGGCCGCATATCCATTGGCTTTTAACACGGCTGGCTTTTGTCACAGCGTAATTATGTCGTTTCAGCAATTGTAGGCATGTCTCCTGTTTTTTATAGCAAAGGCATTTCAACTCTTGTGACATGTTCTTCTTCGGGCACATCCGGATTACTGTAATAATATTCTATTGATGTTCCGGAAGCCTTATATCCATTTGTCTTTATCCATTCGGCCATCTCGTTATACAGTTGTGCCAATTCATTGTAGTTTCCTCTGTGCAAGCATGAGACTATTCTTCTGGCGGGGATGATGACAGACTTTATGTTTCCGGTCCCTTGTAGAGTTCTCGACGATTTCAATCCGATAATCATTCTTACATGTTCTTCGGTCAGGCTTTCAAAGTCGGGGTACCCGACAAAGGGAATATTGGTGGTCACTTCCCCTTGCTCCTTGAATAAAGTGTCGATTCTTACAAAGTTCTCTCCGATAGCTTGTGGCATTCCTTTCATGTCGGTTTGCACTTCGATAGCCAGAGCAGGCTGCTCCGGTTGCTGTAAAAGCATGATTTCTGATATCTTTGCCATAGATTCTGTTTTTAATGATGATTACTTCCGTATGACCGGTATATATATGTCTGTTAGCAACTCCGATGTTTCTGTAGTAGACGGACGATTCATATATACCTCAAAGCTGGATGTACTTTGAGGATGGTATTTACTTTTCGGGAACCATTCCTCATAAATCATCCTGTACGCTTTGTATAAAGAAGAATAGCTTCCCTTATGCCTGAATATGGCATACCGTCCACCGGGTATCTGCATGATCCCCGGCATCGTTTTCACTTTTGAATCATCGCGAATGGTAATACCCAGATAGAATCTGCACTTATCTGTAGGTGTGATTGACGGATCGTCCATACTAAGGCTGATAAACTTGTCATACCGCTGATCGGCTTCATACTGTCTGGCGTAATGCCGGAGGTTTTTCCATAGCAATTGGTATTTTATTTTGTTTTTATACGCTTCTCCTACTTCAATGCAGAATATCTTCATCGGGCTGATCACTTTTATTTCCGGCTCGATATCCGTTGCCGGATTTTTACTGTTCGGTTTATGCTTTTCTCTGTATTGGGAAGTTGATATACCAAAATGTTTCTTAAAAGCTTTAGCAATGCTGGATTTAGTCTGATAACTTGTCTGCTCTATTATTTGTTTCAGTGTATAGTCTGTTGAGATCAGCAAATGTGCAACATGTTCAATGCGCAAACGCTGTATATAGCTGCCGATATTTTCTCCGGTAGCGGCAAGGAACACTCTTCTGAAGTGGTATTTGGACAGCCCGCTCATTGAACTCAGTGTATCAGTATCCAATATCTCCGTCAGATGACAGTTGATGTACACTATTATGTTCTGAATCATCTTGTGATGCAGATAGCTTGTTTCCACCTTTTGCCGCCATCTGTTCAGTGTAGGAAGCCGTTTATTCAGTATATTCCTCAGTTCTTCCGGAGAATAGTCCGTATCTGCATATTCATTATATTTATCTGTATATTTTATCCAGATATCGATCATTTCCCACATGGATATGTCGACAATGTATTTTCCCTCCTTCAGGCAATAATAGCAAAACTCATCACTTCTCGAACCGTCAGAGTTAGTACCTAGATATTCTTCCACATCAAAGCGAAGCGGCATTCCGCAACTTTGGCAATATCTTTTATTTATTTCGGATTCAACCATTTGTCTATTCTTGCTTTGCTTGCAAAAATAAGCTATTTTTCCGGTAAGCAGTTGTCCGGAATAGGCATCTTTTTATTAACAAATGTTCATTTCTGCTATTTCCTAAAGTTGTATCTTTCCTTTGTATGGAAGTATCAGTCAGTTCCCTTCTGTCATCGGTCTGCTGCTAACCGGTTTTATTGCCGATAGGCTGGGGGTGGAGAATATTTTCATCATCGGAGGAGTAGCGATCAGCATTAATATCTCTTATCCGTATATACGAATAAAAGAAGAAAAGTCTCCAATAACCATTGATTATCAGAGACTTTTCTTCTTTTTTAGTGATCCGCCTGGGGCTCGAACCCAGGACCCCAACATTAAAAGTGTTGTGCTCTACCTGCTGAGCTAGCGAATCAATCCTTTGTGCTTTCTTTCGAATTGCGGGTGCAAAGGTAGAACATTTTTTTAGAACTCCAAAGCATTTCAAACATTTTTCTTATCTTTGTGCCATTATCAACAATATACAATCATTAATATATGGCTGACGATAAAAAAATCATCTTCTCAATGGTGGGAGTGAGCAAAGCTTTCCAACCAAATAAAAATGTACTGAAAGACATTTACCTGTCGTTCTTCTATGGAGCGAAGATTGGTATTATTGGTCTGAATGGTTCCGGTAAATCTACCTTATTGAAGATTATCGCAGGTTTGGAGAAATCCTATCAGGGGGAAGTAGTCTTCTCTCCGGGATATTCTGTGGGCTATCTGGCACAGGAACCTTATCTGGACAACACAAAGACCGTAAAAGAAGTAGTAATGGAAGGTGTGCAACCAATTGTTGACGCACTGGCAGAATACGAAGAAATCAATCAGAAATTCGGTTTGCCTGAATATTATGAAGATCAGGACAAGATGGATATTCTTTTCGCCCGTCAGGGAGAGCTGCAGGATATTATCGATGCAACCGATGCGTGGAATCTGGACAGCAAACTGGAACGTGCTATGGATGCACTCCGTTGTCCGCCCGAAGATCAGCCGGTGGAAAATCTTTCCGGAGGTGAACGCCGTCGTGTTGCCCTTTGCCGTTTGCTATTGCAGAAACCGGACATACTGTTGCTTGATGAGCCTACCAACCATTTGGATGCTGAATCTATCGACTGGCTGGAACAGCATCTCCAGCAATACGAAGGTACAGTAATCGCTGTAACCCACGACCGTTACTTCCTGGATCACGTTGCCGGATGGATTCTCGAACTTGACCGTGGTGAAGGTATTCCATGGAAAGGAAACTATTCGTCGTGGCTGGAACAGAAGACCAAGCGGATGGAGATGGAAGAAAAGACTGCCAGCAAGCGCCGCAAAACACTGGAACGTGAGTTGGAATGGGTGCGCATGGCTCCGAAAGCTCGTCAGGCTAAAGGAAAAGCCCGTCTTAATTCATACGACAAGTTGCTGAACGAAGACTTGAAGGAAAAAGAAGAGAAACTGGAAATCTTTATTCCGAACGGTCCCCGTCTGGGTAATAAGGTGATCGAGGCCAAACACGTAGCGAAGGCATACGGTGACAAACTGCTGTTTGACGATCTGAACTTTATGCTTCCTCCTAATGGTATTGTTGGCGTTATCGGTCCTAACGGTGCGGGAAAAACAACCCTTTTCCGTCTGATTATGGGATTGGAAACGGTGGATAAAGGCGAGTTTGAAGTAGGAGAGACCGTAAAGGTATCCTATGTAGACCAGCAACATAAAGACATTGACCCGAACAAGAGCGTCTATCAGGTAATCTCCGGTGGTAACGATTTGATCCGTATGGGCGGACGTGATATCAATGCACGTGCGTACCTGTCCCGTTTCAACTTTGCCGGTGCCGATCAGGAAAAACTTTGTGGTGTTCTTTCCGGTGGTGAAAGAAACCGCCTGCACTTGGCAATCGCTCTGAAAGAAGAAGGTAACGTGTTATTGCTCGATGAGCCGACCAATGACATTGACGTGAACACCCTTCGTGCTTTGGAGGAAGGTTTGGAAGACTTTGCCGGTTGTGCGGTAGTCATCTCTCACGACCGTTGGTTCCTCGACCGTATCTGTACGCATATTTTAGCTTTCGAAGGAGATTCAAATGTATTCTACTTTGAGGGTTCTTATTCAGAGTATGAAGAGAATAAACTGAAACGTCTGGGCAATGAAGAGCCGAAGCGTGTTCGTTACAGAAACTTAATGACTGACTAGTATTTGCTGACAGATTACAAGTTAAATCTCGCTTAATATACGAAAATGAAAGGCTCTGCAAGCATTGCAGGGCCTTTATTGTTTTCGAAAGCAATAAAATGTTTATCTCTCTTAAAAGAATGTAGCATAATTGTCATCTAAGTCTAAATAATATTAATTATCTTTGTGCACAGTTTCAATGAAACAAACAATTAGTATTAACTAATAAATTACATTATGTTGAAGAGAATGCGGTCTTTTTTAGTGGTCGTAATGTTACTGATTACTGCTACGATGAGTGCGCAGGTTACCACAGCAAGTATGAGTGGTAAAGTAACAGCACAAGATGAACCTATTATTGGAGCAACGATCGTTGCTATTCACGAGCCCTCCGGTACCCGCTATGGTACAGTGACCAATGTCAGTGGGCAATTCAATCTGCAAGGTATGCGTACGGGCGGCCCTTACAAAGTCGAAATCACCTATGTTGGCTATCAGTCAGCCATTTACAAGGGCATCCAGTTGTCATTAGGAGAAAACTACGTATTGAATGTTTCTTTGAAAGAAAGTTCAGAGTTGTTGGATGAAGTAGTAGTAACAGCACCAAAAACTATTGAAAAAATAGGTACCGTTACTAATGTAAGTGAACGTCAGATGAACACTTTACCTACTATTAACAGAAGTATAACAGATTTCACAAAGCTCTCTCCTTATGCAGGTGGAAGCAGTTCTTTTGCGGGGCGTGATGGACGTTATAACAATATAACGATTGATGGTGCTTCGTTTAATAATAGTTTCGGATTAAGTTCTAATAATTTACCTGGAGGAGATTCTCAACCCATATCTTTAGATGCAATCGATGAGATTACTGTAAATGTCTCTCCTTACGATGTTAAATATTCCAACTTCACAGGTGCTTCTATTAATGCTGTAACAAAAAGTGGAACAAACTCATTTTCGGGTACTGCATATACCTATCATAAACCAAGAGGATTTGCAGGGAGCTCTATTGACGGTGAGGATATTCTTAAAGCAAAAGAATACAACTCTCATTCATATGGTGTAACTTTTGGAGGTCCAATCATTAAGAATAAGCTTTTCTTCTTCTTGAATGCTGAAATTGAAAATAAGGAAACTCCGGGGGTAACTTGGCTTCCTAATCAAGATCAAAATGGAACAGGGGATAGCGGAAAACGTATCTCACGTACTTGGGTGGGTGATATGCGTACTATCAGTGACTTTGTTAAAACTAAATATGATTATGACCCCGGACAGTATGAGAACTTCAATAATTTCCAAAGTGATAATTGGAAGTTAATGGCTCGTATTGATTGGAATATACATCAGAACCATAAGTTGACAGTGCGTTTTAATTCTGTTTCCTCAGAAGATGACAGAGAAGTAAGCGCTAAGTCCACTATTATAACTAGTACTAATTCTAATCGTTATGGTTTGGATGCCTTTTCTTTTGGTAATTCAAACTATAAGATGAAAAACGTAGTAACATCGATAACAGGCGAGTTAAATAGTCGTTTCTCGAATAATGTTCAGAATAAACTGTTAGCCACATATACTCATATTAGTGATACACGCGAGCAGAAAGGCTCTGATTTTCCTTTTGTCGATATATATAAGGACGGAAAGCAATATATAACTTTAGGTACAGAAGTGTTTACTCCTAATAATCAGGTTATCAATAATGTATTTAGTCTTGTTGATAATGTGAGTATATCATTAGGAAAACATGAATTGCTTGCTGGCGTTTCTTTTGAACGCCAATATTTTAAAAATTCTTATTTGAGAGGCCCTTACGGATATTATCGTTATGATTCAATGGATGATTTTATGCAGGGAAAAGTACCTACCATTTATGGTATTACATATGGGTATAATGGTAATGATGCTCCAGGTTCTGAGTTGACATTCGGAATGGCTGGTGTATATGCCCAAGACGTATGGTCTCTTACTCCTAATTTTCGTTTGACATATGGCTTACGTCTGGATATGCCAATATATATGAATTCATTGGATTCTAACAAGTCAATAGAGGAATTAGCTTTTGTAAATAATACTCATGTCGATATTTCTAAGTGGCCGAAGACACAAGTCTTGTTTTCGCCAAGAGTCGGTTTTAATTGGGATGTAAAAGGTGATCGCTCCGTAATTGTATCAGGAGGTACAGGAATCTTTACTGGATTGTTACCTTTTGTATGGTTCACTAATCAACCAAGTAATTCGGGCTTATACCAAAATATGGTAGAGTATAATACACAAAAAAATCCGGGCTCTTTACCTGCTGACTTTGGTTTTAATCCTAATTATAGAGAAACTCTGCAGAAATATCCCAGTTTATTTCCTTCTACACCTTCAGAGCAAGCACCTGATGTTATAGCATATGTAGATCCTAAGTTTAAGATGCCGCAAGTTTGGCGTAGTAATTTGAATGTGGATATTCAACTGCCGTATGATTTTATGTTATCTGTTGGAGCAATGTATACAAGAGATATTTATAATGTTGCGCAGATCAATATGAATGAGGCTGAGCCTACGGGTGTGTATAATGAACAACCGGATCGTATTTATTGGGCTTCAAAAAAATACGAGTATAATGATTATACTAATGGTAAGAATGTAGTAGTAAAACTTTCTAATGGAGAAGATAAAGGATATCAATATTCTTTTAATGCTATTTTGACAAAGAAATACGATTTTGGTTTTACAGGGTCTATCGGCTATACTTATACAATGGCTAAAGATCTGACTGCAAATCCTGGGTCAGCACCTAATTCAGCATGGCAAAATAATGTGGCAGTAAATTCATTGAATGATCCTGGAGTATCTTATTCTTTATTTTCTACGCCTCATCGTATTATTGCTAATGCTTCTTATGAAATTAATTATGCTAAATGCTTAAAGACAACGTTCTCGTTATTTTATTCAGGATATCATACAGGACGTTATTCCTATACATATTATAATGATATGAATGGTGATGGCAATTATTCGGATTTAATATACGTGCCTAACTCTCAGGATGAAATGACCTTTGTTGATATTACAGATAAAAGTGGTGCTATTACTTATTCTGCTGTAGATCAAGCTAAAGATTTTTGGGATTTTGTGAACAATGATTCTTATCTTAAAGATCGTAAGGGAAAATATGTGGAACGTAATGGATCTTTAACACCTTGGATTAATCGCTTTGATTTTAAAATTGCTCAGGATTTTTATGCAACTTTAGGTGGGCGTAAATATGGAATACAGGTTAGCCTTGATATGCTGAATGTAGGAAATATGATTAATTCAAAATGGGGAGCATATCAATCTTGTGGTCTCAAGAGTTATGACAATGTACAGTTATTAAAAACTGCCAGCAAAGTTGGTGAACCCTTGACTTACCAGATAAATGCTAATTCACGTGAAGCTTTTAAAGAAAGATCATCATGGCAATATACCAATACCATTGGTAGTGCATGGTCTATGCAATTAGGAGTAAAAGTTACTTTCTAATACAAGTTTTAAAGTTAAAAAGAAGGATTTTATTTTAATGGGAGCCGGTTAATTCATAATGAGTTAACCGGCTTTTTTGTTGCCTTACTATATAGTGATATACAGCGTAAAGCTTATAACCTCATCCTCATCACCACCGGATTATGATCACTATACTCCAAATCCGGAGAGAAGTAATCCACCCCTTGAAACTCAGACGAATGGAGGATATAGTCGATTCTCAGCAGATGCTTGAAATATCGGAAAGTGTACATATACCCATGTCCGCAGGTCTGAAAACCATCATTCAGTTTTTCTCCTTTTACCGTTTGATATACATATGAAGAAGGGAGAGAGTTGAAGTCACCACATACCAGGGTGGGATAGGGAGAAGCGGAAATCAATTGATTGATATGTTCAGCTTGTGCGGCACGTTTCTTGAAGTTCTCGTGCAGACCATCGGCAAGGGTGAGAGCGGCACGTTCCGCACGGTCGGTATCGTCCGCACGAAGTTCTTTTTCCAGTTTGCGCTTGTTGCGGCTGACTTCCGTAGTCTGCAGATGATTGTTGAACAGACGGATCGTTTGGCCGTTAATGTCGATATCACACCACAGGCTGCAGTTGTTGGAATTTGGGTAGGTGACGAGCTGCTTCTCCTTGATAGGATAACGGCTGAACACAGCCAGTTGTAAAAGATTCTCCCCGGCAGGAGAAGAAGGAACATAGTAATACGGCCATCCGGAAAGAACGGTGCGAAGGCTGTCAATACCAAATTCATGATTGATCCCAAACTCTTGAAAACAGAAAATGTCTACCCCGAGCTCCTTCATGTAAGCAGCGATTTCCTTGCATGAGAAACCTGTGTGCTCGCGATTAAAGCTGTTAACGTTATAGGTGGCAATAGTCAGTGCTGATTCGGTGCCTCTTTCGTTTTTCTTCAGAGACAAAGATTCAGTATTCGGTTGGGAAGCTGAATCAAAAAGCGGAGACTGGAGAACACGAGTCAGGTATCCCCAGTTTCCCAATATGGCGAT
>ULNK01005175.1_pt1 | contig 13141 bp, 5 predicted proteins | sample 1951911 | NCBI WGS metagenome assembly ULNK01 (sample SAMEA4835576, study PRJEB28245) | human gut metagenome | biome: gut microbiome; material: fecal sample | place: Denmark | collected 2008 | reverse complement strand
TGACTTGCTGCGTGCAGGTTCAAAGCTGACATCTAATCAGTATTGTATGCCGGTACTTGGTTTGATTTTTTTGCGATATGCATATAGCAGATTTAAAATGGTAGAAGCGGAGATTTTGAAAAATCGTCCATCTCGTGGCGGGAGAGTAATACCAGTAGAAGCAAGTGACTTTGCGGCGAAAAGTGCGCTCTTTTTGCCAAAAGAAGCACAGTATGATTACTTGCTTAATCTTCCTGATGATATTTCAGCTGCAGGTTTAGTGAATAAAGAGGGACAACCTATGACCAGTTTGGGTGAGGTTGTCAATAATTCAATGCAGTTGATTGAAGATCAAAGTGAACAGCTTACAGGTGTATTGCCAAAGAGCTATACCGATTTTTCTGATGAGTTGTTATCTGAAATTCTCCGTATTTTCAATAACAGTGCATTAGATGAGGTAGGTGGCGATATTATCGGTCGTATTTACGAATACTTCCTCAACAAGTTTGCAAAAAATATCGCATCCGATGATGGCGTGTTCTTTACACCGAAATCATTGGTAAAAATGATTGTAAATATTATCGAACCAAAGAGCGGTATCTTGCTTGACCCTGCCTGTGGTTCCGGTGGTATGTTCATTCAGTCGGGCGACTTTGTAAATCAGTCCGGCATGAATGCTAACAGTGCCATGACTTTCTACGGTCAGGAAAAAGTAGAATATAACGCTCAGCTGTGTTTGATGAATATGGCTGTTCATGGACTTACAGGTGTTATTAAATCCGGTGATGAAGCAAACAGCTTTTATCATGATGCTCACAATCTTGACGGCTGTTGTGATTATGTAATGGCAAATCCGCCTTTTAATGTAGACAAAGTAAAAGCAGAGTCTTGCGAAAACGCAAAACGTCTGCCATTTGGTATGCCCGGAATTAACAAGAACAAAGAAGTTGGTAACGGTAACTATCTGTGGATTTCCTATTTTTACAGTTATCTGAACGAGCATGGTCGTGCAGGTTTTGTAATGGCATCTTCTGCAACGGATAGTCAGGGCAAAGACAAAGATATTCGTCAGAAATTAGTAAAAACAGGTCATGTAGATGCTATGATCAGTGTAGGTAATAACTTCTTCTATACAAAATCGCTGCCTTGTTCTCTGTGGTTTTTTGACAAAGCTAAAGCAGAACATATCAAGGATAAGGTTCTTTTTATTGATGCTCGAAACTACTACACTGTTGTTGACCGCACATTGAATGAATGGTCAGAATGGCAGCTGAAGAATCTGAATGCGATTGTATGGCTATATCGTGGAGAAACAGAGAAATATGTAAAATTGCTTGATGAATACCGAAGGTATTTGATGCATCTTGCAGCAGAATTAAAAGCTGATGAAATTTGTCATATTATCACTCCTACAACAGCATTTTCCGATATATTGTCGGCATTTAAAGAGTTTGAAACAGAGCAGAAACAACAGGCGAAGTTTGATATGGAGCATGTTGTACGTCAGGATAAGAAAAAACAGCAGGCTTTTTGGGATGAAAGATTAGCAGATATTTGTGCAGTAATCACTGTAGCAAAAGAAGCTGTATGGCTTTATGAGAAATTCGGTGACGGTGTATATGCTGATGTTCTTGGTCTGTGCAAAGTTGCTGATATTTCAGAAATAGAAGAAAAAGGTTGGTCTTTGACACCGGGAGCTTATGTAGGTGTTGCCCCTGTGGAAGATGACGGTGTGGATTTTGCACAGCGTATGACAGAAATTCATCGGGAATTATTGTCATTACAGTCTGAATCAAATGACTTGATGGATACTATCTCTAAAAATATGAAGGAGATGGGGTTATGATCTTTGAGAAAGTAAAATTAAAGGAAATATGTAGTTCTATTTCAGATGGGGATCATCAGGCACCTCCGAAAGTTACTAAAGGGGTTCCGTTTGTAACAATTTCCAATATTACAAATACAAACCAATTCGATTTTTCTAATACTATGTTTGTTCCACAAGAGTATTATGATAGATTAGATTCAAAAAGGAAAGCTCAAGAAGGTGATATTTTATACTCGGTTGTTGGCTCATTCGGAATACCTGTATATATCAAAGAAACAACTCCATTTGTATTTCAGCGACATATAGCCATTCTTAGACCAAATACAGATAAGATTGTGCCTGAATTTTTGTATTACACAATGTTGAATCGAGACTTTTACATGAAAGCAGATGCAGCAGCGATAGGTGCAGCACAACGCACTATAAGTCTTACTGCATTGAGAAATATGGATATAGATATCCCAGAAATTGAAATTCAAAGGAAAATAGTAAGTATACTTGCAGCATATGACGAGTTAATCGAAAACAACCAAAAGCAAATCAAACTGCTTGAAGAGGCAGCACAGCGCCTGTACAAGGAGTGGTTTGTGGACTTGCGTTTCCCAGGATATGAAGATGTGGCTATCATTAATGGAGTGCCAGAAGGGTGGGTAGAAGATACTATTGACTCGAAAATTGATTTGTTAAGCGGCTATGCTTTTAAGAGTGCAGAATTTAATGACGAAGGAACATATAAGATAGTAACAATTAAGAATGTTAAAGACGGGCAATTTGATGGCGATAATGTGAGCCGTATGGTTGATATTCCACCCAAAATGCCAGAGCATTGTAAACTTTCAGATGGAGATATTTTACTTTCACTGACAGGCAACGTAGGAAGGGTATGCATTGTTCATGGAGATAATTATTTGTTGAATCAGCGAGTAGCAAAGATAAGATCAGATAATCCGACATATGCTTATTGCTTATTTAGAAGTAAGGATATGTTTGATGAAATGAATAACCTTGCTAATGGAGCAGCACAACAAAATTTAAGTCCAATTCGTACGGGAAAGATAAAAGTAGTGTTTCCAACAGATAAGTTAATTGACTCTTTTGAGGAAATTGTTTCTCCTATGATAGAGAAAATTACTATGTTAAATAAAACAATAGTTTTATTATCACAAGCTCGTGCCCGCTTATTACCAAAACTGATGAGCGGGGAAATTGAGGTGTAGGGTATGGTAGAAAACAACTTAGTGGTATCATTTGAAAATTCATTAGGTATGGATATTACAGAATTTGCTGCAGATGCAGTAGAGTTTGGTGTTGATTTAAGTTTGGATGATGGACTATTAAAAGATATTCCGTTTGTTGGAACTGCTTTTAAATTGTATAGCATAGGAAATAAAGTCTACGATAAACATTGTTTGGGTAAGTTATACTCATTTATTACTGAGATCAATAGAAGAAACTGTTCTCAGGAGGAAAAAAATAAACGTTGTAGAAAATTTAAAGCAAACGAAAGCTTCCGTAAACAGGAACTGGAATATTTGCTTATCTTAATTGAACGCTATATAGGTTTTGAAAAACCTCAGATGTTGGCCCAAATATATTTGGCTTATTTGGATGGAGAGATAGATTGGTCTGAACTAACGAAATATGCAGAAATAGTGGATCGATTTCTTCCAGGGGATAAAGAGTTTCTATTAAAAGAGCGAGCACTTTATCATGAAATATCTGTTCCTATACCTGATGCATTTTTAAGATTAGCTGCTTTAGGCATTTATGAGGAGTATATGACAGATGTTATTGCACCAACAACCTTAGGTAGTATTACAATTCCGGCAAAACAAGAAAAGACATTTAAAACAACAGCATTTGGAATAAAACTTCAAGATATATTAGAACGAACAGATGAAGAAGCATATACAAAAACACATATGCTTACATAATAAGAATTGAGGTGTAAGGATATGGTTATTCTAAATATGTTTGGAAAAATAGAACCCATATGTATTTCTCAAAAAATGAAACTATATATTTCAAATTTGCCAAATGGTAATGAAAATAATTGGAACTCGTACATCGTTGATGAGTTTAAACATGCATTAAAAATACAGGATCTTGCCTGTAAGACAGCAGGTATTGAAAATAAGCAAAATCTAAAGCTGATGTATGAACAGAGAGTAGAAAATGGTAATTCAGAGGCTTATGAAAACGAGGATCCTCTTATTCAAGAAATCGTTGATAACATGATATGTATTTACTTTGATTATTCTTATGATGATATGCCTATGGGTGGATGGGACGAGAATCCATTTGATGGTAGATTATGTGAAGAAGATTATGCAGAGATTATTATGGATTTTCTTCATTTTATGACATATGGCACTGATGTGCAAATGCCGATGTGGATTTATTCATCTAATTACGACAGAGAATGGCCATATTATCGCATGTTTTTGGGTAAAGGAAATCTCGATGAGCAGATTGACATATTGAAGGCTTGGGGCCAAAAGTTGGATTCTTTTCTTATAAATCGTAATGACTATCTGCAGATAGATTATATTGCTCGTGCATTGCATGATGCGGAACAGTATGATACATATCATTTCTTTAAATTGTTTTCATTATGCCAGATGTTTTTGGAAAACAAAAAAGAAAGCGAATTAGACTACAAACTTCCGCAATTTTTAGATCAGCGTTTTTCGGAAGAAAAGAGAAGCAAAATTTCTGTAGTATTGCGACAAATGAGAAATAAGATTGCACACGGAGATTTTATTGCATTTGAGCAAAAGGCGGAAGAATATGCTCAGATTGCAATGGATGGAAATTATAGTTTTGATTATACGGAATATAGCAGAAAAAATTGGGTACTCCTTAATTCTTGCTGTATGTTATCAGATGCCGTAAGGAAAATGATAGAGATGTTATTCGATAATCGAGAGGTTATGGAAACGATAAAAAAACAATAAGATATATAAAAATTTAAGGAATTAGTTGCAACGTAAAGTTGATTTTAAATGACAAAATATTAGTATTTTAGAATTATGTTAAAAATAGGAGGAACTGTATGAGCTACGATTATTCCGAAAATATACTTGTTCAAGAAAGTGCCGGTAATCTGCTCCGTGATGAACTGGGCTGGGATGTCCGGTTTGCTTACAATACAGAAATATTAGGAAAAAACGGCACTTTCGGTAGAGAAAGCTACAAGGATATATTATTGTTCCGTTATTTCCATGAAGCATTGAAAAAGCTGAACCCATGGATAAACGACAGCCAGATTTCTGAAGTACAGAAGCTTTTGGAAAACAGATTGTCCACATCTTCTCTGTTACAGGTAAATGAAGAAAAATATTTTCTTATTCGTGACGGTATACCTGTAACTGTGAAGAAACCAAATGGACAGACTGAAACAAAGAAAGCTGCAGTAATAGATTTTCAGAATCCGGATAACAACTATTTCCTTGCTATTAAGGAACTGAAAATTCATGGCGATTTATATCGCCGCAGAACGGACATTGTAGGTTTTGTTAATGGTATTCCGTTGCTGTTTGTGGAACTGAAAAAGAATACTGTTGATGTTCAGAATGCATACGACGACAACTACACAGATTATCAGGATACGATTCCACATTTGTTTTATTACAATGCGTTTCTTATGCTATCCAACGGTATAGAAGCGAAAGTAGGAACTCTTGGCAGTAAGTATGAATTCTTCCATGAATGGAAACGTCTTGCGGAAGAAGACCAGGGTAGCGTTGCTCTTGAAACAATGCTCCGTGGTATTTGTAAGAAAGAAAACTTTCTTGATCTTTTCGAAAACTTTATTCTGTATGATCACTCAGGTGGACATACAGCTAAAATTCTTGCCCGTAATCATCAGTGCCTTGGTGTAAACGAGGCAATGAAAGCCTATGCAGCAAGAAGACTGAATGATGGTAAATTAGGTGTTTTCTGGCATACACAGGGTTCTGGCAAGAGCTATTCTATGGTATTTCTTGCACAGAAAGTGCGCAGAAAATTCCAAGGTTCACCGACCTTTGTTATTCTGACTGACCGTGAAGAACTTAATTCTCAGATCAGTGATACTTTTGAAAACTGCGGATTGCTTGGTAAAACAAAAGCATCACAGTTTATTGCTACAAGTGGCGATGACCTTGTTAAGAAACTGCAAGGAAATCCAAGCTTTATATTCACCCTTATTCAGAAGTTTAATAAACCAAATGAAAAGCCTATATATCCTGATCATGATATTATTATTATGTCTGATGAGGCCCACCGTAGCCAGTATGGTATCTTTGCAGATAACATGATGAAATTACTGCCTACCGCAGCACGTATCGGTTTTACCGGAACACCGTTGCTGTCCAGTGACAACATTACTGCCCGAACCTTTGGTGGCTATGTGTCTGTTTACGACTTTAAGAGAGCTGTAGAAGATGGTGCAACAGTTCCGCTTTATTATGAGAATCGTGGCGAAAAGATTGTAGACTTACATAACCCGGAAATTACAGAGCGGATTCTGGATGCAATCGAAAATGCTGACCTTGATGTTCACCAACAGGATAAATTGGAAGCAGAATTTGCAAAAGAAATACATTTGCTGACAGCAGAGCAAAGACTAAAATCTATTGCTCGTGATTTTGTGAACCATTATTCAGATTTGTGGACAAGTGGTAAAGCCATGTTTGTTTGCCTGAATAAGGTTACCTGTGTTCGTATGTACAACTATGTACAGGAATACTGGAAAGAAGAAATCAAAAAGCTAAAAGCAAAAATAAAAACAGCCACTCAGCAGGAAGCGCAGGAGCTTGAGCGTAAGCTGAAGTGGATGGAAGAAACTGAAATGGCTGTTGTTATTAGCCAGGAACAGAATGAAATTCAGACTTTTAAGAAGTGGGATCTGGATATTAAATATCATCGTGCGAAGATGGAAAAACGTGAACTGGATAAAGAATTTAAAGATTTCAAGAATCCACTTCGTGTAGTTTTTGTCTGTGCAATGTGGCTTACAGGTTTTGACGTAAAATGTCTGTCTTGTTTGTATCTGGACAAGCCTTTGAAAGCGCATACTCTTATGCAGACAATCGCTCGTGCAAACCGTGTCAGCGAAGGCAAGAGCAATGGCTTGATTGTTGACTATATCGGCATTGTAAAGGCACTCAGAAAGGCTCTGGCAGATTATACAGCTAATGTTGGTGGTAATGGCGGAACAGACCCTACTATAGATAAAGAAGAATTGATTGCTCGAATTATTGAAACTATTTACAAGGCAAAAGCATTTTTGCTGGAGAATGATTTTGATTTGCAGATGCTGATTGATGCTTATGATTTTATGAAATTATCTTATCTTCAGGAAGCAGCAAATGCAGTCTGTGGAACTATTGAAGATAAGAAGACGTTTACTACTTATGCATCAGAACTGAACAGACTTATGAAGTATACTGACCGTGATGATATTACTGGTCATACTCGTAAGGAATACGAAGCAATTGCAGCAATTTATGCTGAACTGCAGAAAAAGCGTAAGCACGTCAATACAACTGATTTGATGGTGCAGATCAATGCGATTATCAGTTCCTATGTGGAGATTCAGCACATGCCTTCAATGGTACATGAAGAACCACGTCGTTTTGATATAAGTGCTATTGACTTTGACTTGCTCCGCAAAGAGTTTGCTAAAGTGAAGAAAAAGAATCTGGTACTGAAAGATTTGGAAGAACTTATCCAGATGAAATTAGATCGGATGCTGTTTGCAAATCCGGAACGTATCAATTATTACGAACGATACCAGCAGATTATTGACGATTATAACAGTGAGCAGGACAGAGCAACCATTGAAAAGACCTTTATGGATTTGATGGATTTGGCAAACAGTATGAATCAGGAAGAACAACGTTATGCTCGTGAGGGATTTAACAGTGATGAGGAACTTTCACTTTATGATATGTTGTTCCGTGAAGATTTGAGCAAGAATGACATCAAAAAATTGAAAGAAGTTGCAGCAGATTTACTCAACAAAATTAAGAACAAGATATCTGAACTTGACCATTGGACAGATAAACAGGAAACGAAAGCAGCTGTAGATAATCTAATTCGTGATACACTCTGGGCAGAACTGCCGGAATGTTATGATGAGGTAAGTATTTCAGTATACCGCCAGCAGATTTATGAATATGTGTATACACGATATAAAGAGGTTGCTTAGTTGGGAATAGGGATATGGAGAAGAGAATGAGAAATACTAGATAGATTAGATTTTTTGATATTGATTATATCACCATGGAAGAAAATAGTGTATCATTAAGGGGGATAAGCATTGAAAAATTCAGCGGAAAGAGTTCAGTATATAACCGATTATATAGAATCATACAAAGCAAAAATTGAGGTTTTGAATAAAAAAGGACTGTTTGATACTGCGACTTTATATGAAATCTTTGCACAGAAGATTTGCGAAATATGGTTTGGTCAAAAGTTTTTAAATCTGAATTTGACAAAAGCAAATTTTCCATATGTTGATTTGATTTCAGAAGATAGTGAATTATACGTTCAAGTGAGTACAGTTCAGATTATTCCTAAAAAAGTAAAATCCACATTGGAAAAAATACGTGATAGTAAATCAAGCGAGCTTCAAGGCGTGAACAAGCTGTTTTTCTTTGTCCTTTCTAATGATAGTGTTGGACACGTAAGAGATTTTACCGGGGATTCTCAAATTGGAAAAATTGAATTCGTTAAAGATGAGAACTTGATTACTTCAGATGATATAGTACAAAAGGCTAGAACTGACATTGAGTTTCAAATAGCATTATATGACTTTTTGCAAAGTGAGAATAATGCTCTTATACAAATTGGGGAAAAATTTGAGGAAGCAGTTAAGACAAGCAAGGCACTTATTGATAACAATATTGATTGTTTTATTAATGATGAATATGTAATTGATAGATCAAATGAAATAAGACAGATACAGGAAGAAGGAGAGAATTTTATATCTATACAAGGAGAAGCTGGTTCTGGAAAATCTGCTTTATGCAAGATGCTGCTGAGAGAAGAAGAATTGGTTCTCTATGCCAGAGCTGAAAAAATATCCGAAGCAAGAAATATGGAGGATATATGGGGCTTAGATATTTATAAAATAATTAAGTATATAACTCAGAGGAAACTTATTATTTATATAGATGCGTTGGAGTTTATTGCAGATGGTTCAAAGACCAAATTAGATCTGTTGCAACAAATATACGAAACAGTAAAAGGACATAATAATATTTTTATAGTGACATCATGTAGAACTTGTGACAGAACTGCGTTTGTAAAAATAGAGACTATTTACCATATAAAAAAGTATGATGTTTCTCTACTTTCGGATAACCAGATCCTTGAAATTACCAGAAAATACAAAATAATACAAGAATTGTGGGAGAAAAAAACGTATATTCAGCTTTTGCGATCACCTTTTTACTTGAATTTGATTATAAAGAAAATAAAAGATTTCAAAAGAATAGAGGATGTAGATTGCTTTAGAAATCTAATTTGGACTGAGGTAATGTGTATGAGTGGTAAATCTCTTCCAGATGGAATAAATCATTCAGACATTAGAAATGCCATTGAAAAAATCGTATTTGACAGAGCAAAAAACTTTTTACCCGGTGTTAAAAAGGAGAATATAGGCGAAGAAATTGTTGATATTTTGCAGTCTGAAAATGTTATTATATTATGTGAAAACAATACAGTACGTCTTAAGTACGATATTTTTGAGGATATTTGTTTTGAACGATTTATTGATGTACAGTTTGATAGCTGCAAAAGTGATTATGATGTTTTCTTCTCTAATATTGAATGCTTGGGAAGATGTGTTTATCGTAGATATCAAATATGGGTAGAGAATAAGTTGTTTTCAAAAGGGAACAGAGAAAAATTTTTATATAAACTATTAGAGACTGATAAAATTCCTAATGTTTGGAAAAAACAAACAATAGTAGGAATTGTAAAATCCAATTTTTGCAATGAGTTTTTCGAAGAATATGCATATTCTATTTCCGGTGATTTATTATGGGAGTTTGTAAGACTTACAAATAATTTTGCATTTGAAACTAACATACTGAATCTTAAATATGAGAATGTTTATTCGCAGTTAAAGTCAATTGGAATGGGTAGACCGTGTTTAATTAATTTGATATTTAAGAGTACAGTATATAAAGATGATACATACGAAAATCAGATAAGAAAATTATGTACTGATTATTCTCAGATATTTATATATAATGATGTAGCGGCGAATTCTGCGTGTAAGATATTGGAATTTTATGTTGAAGAAAAAATGACAAAATTTTCTCAGTATCAATATTTTAATACTGCTGAAGATATAAATATATGCTTATTGCCTATATATAGGATGGCAAAAATTTCTCGAGAATGGATAAGCCAGTTTTGGAGTAACAGAATACAAGAGTATTTACATAGTGATGGAATAAGTAATCGCATAGATGAAGATATTCTTAAATATGTCTTGAAGAATGCAGTACCCGCTTTGGCTCAGGTATTACCCAGAGAACTGTGTGAAATTGCAGATGCGTATTGGATAAAAACGCCGGAACATGATAGAAGAGATTTTTATTATAGGCGAAGTGAACTTGATAGTGCGGAAGAATTCGGCTTATCACGAAAAGCAAATTCATATCACCATGAATTTAGTAGTATTTATGGAAATGCATTTCTAAATGCAATCATTCAGTATAATTGGGTTGTGGCACTTGAATGGATAACAAAGCTTACAAATCACGCTGCAGATTCATTGAAAGCAGTATCACCTAAAGCTGTATATGATATTTGCGTATGGGAGGATTCTCCCATGGATGAAAAAAAGTATATATGCAATTCTAACTTCTGGCTAGCAGGTATTCAAGAACATAGGGTTCATGAACTGATTAGTGATGCTATCTTTCTATTTACAAAGATGGCTATTAGAGAAATAAACTCTAAGCATAATGATAAAAGAATGGTGATATGTTTTGCGGACTATATTAAGGCAGAGATTATAAAGAAAGCCAATAATATTATAATGCTTTCAATTATTGCAGAAATAGGGCGAAATTGTAGTAAAGTTATTCCAGGATATTCATTGTTTTTGGCATCGAGTATTGATCTTGTTATGTTGGATACTCAAAAATTTGCAATATTAATGCCGGATCCGGACAGACAGTTATATGAAAAATGGATTTTTATGTCATTAGGCATTCATGAACTAAAAAGTAGATACAATGTTGAAATACAGGAAAATGAATCGCTGCAAGATTATGTTTTAAAAATGCAACTCATCGGGGGCAATTATAAAACAAAAGCAGAAAATATTCTTGATTATTTATATTCCATTATTCCTAATCAAGGAGAAGATGCGAGACTTAATTTACAAATCCAAAAAATGGATTTAAGAAATGCTTCTTCAAACCAAATTGACGAGCAGACGTATGTTCTCATTCCAGACATTAAAGGTGATGCAAAGAAGATTGTAGAGGAAAATAGCAGAAGTAAATACAACTTAGAAAGAAATGCTTTACAGAAAATAATTTCTAATTGTAATTCATTGATAGCAGAAGACAAATTTGATTTACAAGAGTGCCTCAATACAATTGATAAATTACAGTGTTTGATAGAACAATCGGATGTTCCTGGGCAATTACAAGATATGCTTGTTATGATAATAGCATGTGCGTTAGCAAAGGAAGAGATTCCATTAGAAAAACGATCAGAATTGTGTGGTGTTTGGATAGATGGTATAGAAAATATTTTTAATAATGGTGTATTTTTCTTTAAAATTGATCTTGTTAAAGTACTTTATAAACAAATCGAGTTTGAACTTGAAGATAGAATAAAGATAAAAATGAAGAGACAAATGCTAGAGTGTCTCTTATATAGAGGACAACAGGCAATTATTTTCGAAATCTCATTGCACCTAAAGGAGTATTTGAAGAAAAATGAAAGATTGGCCTTAAGTATTTTTAATACAATTCTTTTGATGTCAAAGGATAGAATGGATTGCTTTAAGTATAATGTTTTTAAACTCAATGAGATAGGAGAAAAATATGAATATTATCCTAATAAAAGTAATCCGCCAACCTGGGTAAAAGATGTTTTTGAGGAAAATAATATAGATCTTTATCAAAGTAGATGTGAAGAAATCATTGAAAAGTGTCTGCTACAGGAATTAGATACTGATTTATCAGACTGGAATATTGAGAATTACGATATCCAAACACTATGTTACATTTCAAACTGCGGCTTAACTTTTGAAAATAAAGTGTTCAAAAGAGTAATGGAAACAATTTTTCCATATATGCTTTCTGTTATTTCAAAAGTAGAAAATTATCATAATTTTCTTGATACTTATGCTATTAGTGAGGTGAAGACATTTATAGAAAATAACTTAATAGGGAATAAAAATGTTTCCTCCATATTGGACGTGCTTTTTGATTTGCCAGATTTTATTCAAATGAATTCAGACGCATATGAAATATATGAAGATATTTCAAAATATTTACTGGCAACATATTTTGATGGATATGGTAATGTTGAAATTAGGAGACAATGCGAAACAATCATAAAGAGTATTGAAATCAAAATTACGCATATTAATGATGATAAGGTGCGAGACAGGCTTTATTCTATGCTATTCCTCACTTTGGGAAAGTTTCATACGCGAGACTGGAATGAAATACATACCGAGTATTCATATAGGGATAAAATGTTCTTGAACACAATTTGGTCTAAATATGGTTGGCTTCATTTTAAGAATTTATTACATGTAATTGATCAAATGCATATTAATGCGCTTTTGCCAGAGGTGCTTATTCCTTTGAATAAATCCTTGTACAAACTGAAGAAAGATTTTCAGAAATGCGAAAGAGTTGTGAAAGAGAATGAAATTATAATCAATAAAATTATTACAAAGGCATTTTTAGATTATACAGATACTATAAAAGCGGATAATGAATTGACGTTGGCTTTTGAGGAATTTCTGAGTATGCTAGTGGAATTTGATATGGAAGAAGCTGCGGTTATATTTGATGAGTTTAGAGTACATTAGGAAAGATTACAAGCATTAAGAGAGGATTTAAGATATAGAAGCGTTGAAGGATAGTTGGTTTATTTTTTCAAGTAGGAATAGACTTCACAGAATAAAATATTTAATAAAAGGGTATCCTATGCTTTATTTGGATTTATGAAATGATCGCTGTACAAAAACTGTAAAGTTTTAAAACAAAAATAATGAAAAAATAAATAAGGAAGGTACATAAGCATATGATTAAAATCCTTTTCATCTGCTTGGGCAACATCTGCCGTTCTCCCATGGCA
>ULNK01008282.1_pt1 | contig 13268 bp, 12 predicted proteins | sample 1951911 | NCBI WGS metagenome assembly ULNK01 (sample SAMEA4835576, study PRJEB28245) | human gut metagenome | biome: gut microbiome; material: fecal sample | place: Denmark | collected 2008 | reverse complement strand
AGAAAAGCGATAAAGAGCCGTGTATGGAGTGCCACTCCTGTAAGCAGATTTTAAGCGGAAATCATCCGGATGTGATCTGGGTGACTCACGAGAAGCTGAACAGTATTGGAGTAGACGACATCAGAGAGCAGATTAATGATACGATTCAAATTAAGCCTTACAGCAGCCCATACAAGATTTATCTGTTAGATGAGGCAGAAAAGATGACAGTCCAGGCTCAGAATGCTCTGTTAAAGACCATTGAGGAACCTCCGGCCTATGCAATTATTATTTTAATGACTACTAATGAGGAGACATTCCTGCCGACGATTCTGTCCCGATGCATTAAATTGAAGCTGAAACCGTTAAAGGATCAGACAATCAGCAGCTATCTGGAAGAATCTATGGGGATTTCAGAGAATCAGGCAGATGTGTTTGCGGCGTTTGCCAGGGGAAATCTGGGCAAGGCTATTCATTTGGCCTCTTCAGAGGAGTTCAAGCTCCTTTACAGGGAAGTTCTGACCCTTCTGAAAAATGTTAAAGAGATGGATATGGCTATGCTCTTAGACTACATTAAAAAGATGCAGGAGGAGAACCTGATTCTGGACGAATGCCTGGATTTCATGCAGCTGTGGTATCGGGATATTTTGATGTACAAGGTGACAAAGGACATGAACTGCCTGATTTTCAAGGAGGAGTACACAGCAGTCAGCAGACTGTGCCAGAACAGTTCCTATGAGGGGCTGGAGGCTGTTTTAAACGCCATTGACAAGGCAAAGGCGAGGCTGGCGGCCAATGTAAATACAGAGCTGGCTCTTGAGCTGATGTTATTAACCATGAAGGAGAACTAGATTTATGATAAATGTAATAGGAGTCCGGTTCCGCCCGGCTGGAAAGGTCTATTTCTTTGATCCTGCCGGAATGGACATTAAAACAGGGGACCATGTAATTGTAGAGACGGCCCGCGGCATTGAATTTGGCCATGTGGTGCTGGGCAGCAGGGCTGTGGACGAGTCGAAGGTGATTCAGCCGTTAAAGCCTGTGATCCGTATGGCTACGGCAGCTGACGAGGAAACAGAGCGTCGGAATAGGGAGAAGGAGAAGGACGCCTTCGGCATCTGCCTGGAAAAGATTAAAAAGCACAATCTTCAGATGAAACTGATCGATGCCGAGTATACCTTTGACAATAATAAGGTGCTGTTTTACTTTACTGCAGACGGCAGAATCGACTTCAGGGAGCTGGTGAAGGATCTGGCGGCTGTGTTTAAAACAAGAATTGAGCTGCGCCAGATTGGAGTCAGAGACGAGACGAAAATTATGGGGGGAATCGGTATCTGCGGAAGGCCGCTGTGCTGCCATACCTATCTGTCTGAATTTATTCCCGTGTCGATTAAGATGGCTAAGGAACAGAATCTTTCCCTGAATCCTACGAAGATTTCCGGCGTCTGCGGAAGGCTGATGTGCTGCCTGAAGAATGAGGAGGAGACCTACGAGGAGTTAAACAGCAAGCTTCCTAACATCGGCGACTATGTGACTACAGATGATGGCCTGAAAGGCGAGGTTCACAGTGTCAGCGTGCTCAGGCAGCTTGTGAAGGTGGTTGTCACTGTGGGTAAGGATGAGAAGGAAATCCGGGAATACCCGGTGGAGAGCCTGAAATTCCGCCCTAAGCGCCGCAGAGAGAGAGTCAGTGTGGATGCTGAGCTGAAGCAGCTGGAGGCGCTGGAAAAGAGAGAGGGAAAGTCCAAGCTGGACAATAACTAGAGAGAACAGCGACAGAAGAAAGGACAACAGAACTTGAACGGAGAAAACAGGGAAATTGTGCTTAAAGAGGGCGAACGGATTGACGATCTGCACAGGAATGGATATCGGATTATCCAGAATGAGAAAGCCTTCTGCTTCGGCATGGACGCAGTGCTTTTATCTGGCTACGCAGTGGTAAAGCCAGGGGAGAAGGCACTTGATCTGGGGACAGGAACAGGGATTATTCCCATTTTGCTGGAAGCTAAGACAGCTGGAAGTCATTTTACTGGTTTGGAAATTCAGACAGAGATGGCAGAGATGGCAGGACGCAGTGTCCGCCTGAATGGTCTGGAGGAAAAAATAGATATTGTCACAGGAGATATCAAAGAAGCAGGGCGGATATTCGGCGCTGCCTCTTTTGATGTAGTGACTTCTAATCCGCCGTATATGAATGACAGCCACGGACTGAAAAATCCGGAACTTCCCAAGGCCATTGCCCGCCATGAGGTGCTGTGTTCTCTGGAAGACGTGGTGAGGGAGGGAGCGCGGGTTCTCAGACCAGGCGGCCGTTTTTATATGGTTCACAGACCCCACCGGCTGATTGAGATTATTACGGCCTTTACCAGGCATAAGATGGAACCTAAAAGGATGAAGCTGGTGCATCCTTTTGTGGATCGGGAGGCGAACATGGTTTTAATTGAAGCGGTGAAAGGCGGCCGTTCTATGATTAAAGTAGAAAAACCGCTGATTGTGTACCGTGAACCGGGCGTCTACATGGATGAAATCTATGATATTTACGGATATTAGCGTCAGCGTACAAAGGCGTTTAAATAAATACTCATAGAAGGCTGAAAAACGGGCATTAACAGGAGCCAAAAGAAGGAGGAAAGACTGTGGAGTGGAATGAGACTCTGAAGGAAGAGGATGGCTGGAAGCAGGAAAACAGGCAGGATGAGGGCTTCGGAGGAAGAGACGGCCGGGGAAAGCTCTATCTGTGCGCTACTCCCATTGGAAATCTGGATGATATTACCCTGCGGGTATTGGAGACCCTGAAGAAAGTAGATTTGATTGCAGCAGAGGATACCAGACACAGCATTAAGCTGTTAAATCATTTTCACATTAAAACTCCTATGACCAGCTACCATGAATACAACAAGGTGGAGAAGGCCAGATACCTGGTAGAGCAGCTGAAACGGGGCGTTAACATTGCTCTGGTAACGGATGCGGGCACTCCTGGAATTTCGGATCCGGGAGAGGAACTGGTGCGCCAGTGCCATGAAGCTGGAGTAGAGCTGACTTCTCTTCCGGGGCCTGCGGCCTGCATAACTGCTCTTACCATATCAGGGCTGCCCACCAGGCGCTTTTGTTTTGAAGCGTTTCTGCCGCCGGACAAAAAAGAACGTCAGATGATTCTGGAGGAGCTGAAAGAGGAGACGCGGACGATCATCGTTTATGAGGCGCCTCATCGTCTGGAGCGGACTCTTACAGAACTGTTCCAGACTCTTGGGGAGAGAAATATTACGATATGCAGAGAGCTTACAAAACGGTATGAAGAAGCGTTTAAAACTACTTTTTCCGGCGCCCTTTCTTTTTATGAAGTTCACGAACCTAAAGGAGAATGCGTGGTTGTCATAGAGGGAAAATCATTTGAGCAGGTGGAAAGAGAACGGCAGCAGAGCTTTGAGGAGATGACGATTGCAGAGCATATGGCTCAGTATCTCTCTCAGGGAATGGATAAAAAGGAGGCCATGAAGAAGGTGGCTAAGGATCGCGGGCTCAGCAAGAGGGATGTGTACCAGAGCCTTTTGGAGGCAGACGGGAAATAGAGAGGAATTTTTGCAGATAAAGATTCCCGCGCTCCCGTGAAAATTTGCGGGAGCAGCGGGAAAAGGAGGTTAAAATCGGAATACGGCAGTTCCGTAGGCTGGAAGCGGATAAGCGAACGAGTAAGGCTGTCCGTCGCATTCGCCTTTTTTAGAACGGTATACATGGACGTCGTCGTTTTTCTCATAGAATCCATGTCCGCTGTCCAGAACCAGGGTGAAGCTGCCCCGCTTGGGAACGCCTATCCGGTAATCTTCCCTGGCGACAGGGGTAAAATTGATAATAAAGAGCAGATTCTTTTTCTTAGTTTCATCTCTGCGGATGAAACTGAAAATACTGCGGTCTCTGTCATTGGCGTTGATCCACTGAAACCCTTCGGGGGAGCTGTCCAGTCGGGACAGGCAGGGATATTTCCTGTAGAGAGTCAGGAGGCTGCGGACATAGCGCTGCAAATCTTCGTGAAGAGGCTCGTCGGCCAGATACCAGTCGAGGGCCTTTTTTTCATCCCATTCATGGAGCTGTCCAAAGTCCTGTCCCATAAAGAGAAGCTTTTTTCCAGGATGGCCTGTCATAAAGGTATATCCGGCTTTCAGATTGGCAAATTTATCCTCATAGCTGCCTGGCATCTTGTTGAGCATGGAACATTTCAGGTGTACGACCTCGTCATGGGAAAGGACAAGAATAAAGTTTTCGCTGGAGGCGTAGGTGAGTCCGAATGTCATTTTATTGTGGTTAAATTTTCGGTAAATAGGGTCTGATTTCATATATTCCAGAAAATCGTGCATCCAGCCCATATTCCACTTAAAGGTAAAGCCAAGACCATCCTCCTCCGGACGGTGGGTTACTTTAGGCCAGGCAGTAGATTCCTCTGCAATCATCACAGCGCCGTCCTTTCGCCCTGTGAGAACACTGTTCAGATGTTTGAAAAACTCTACTGCCTCCAGGTTCTGGTTGCCTCCGTACTGGTTGGGAATCCACTCCCCGTCTCTGCGTCCGTAATCCAGATAGAGCATGGAAGCTACAGCGTCTACCCGCAGACCGTCAATGTGATATTGTTCAATCCAGTAGAGAGCGTTGGCGATGAGAAAATTTTTCACCTCATTTTTGCTGTAGTCGAATACCTTGGTACCCCAGTCAGGATGTTCCCCTTTTCTGGGATCTGCGTACTCATAGAGAGCTTCTCCGTCAAAGTTGGCCAGACCGTGGGCATCTCTGGGAAAGTGGGCGGGAACCCAGTCCAGGATTACGCCGATCCCTTTTTTGTGAAGATAATTGACAAGATACATAAAGTCCTTGGGAGTTCCGTATCGTGAGGTGGGAGCGTAATAGCCGGTCACCTGATAGCCCCAGGAACCGTCAAATGGATGTTCTGCAATGCCCATCAGTTCTACGTGGGTATATCCCATGGCTTTGACGTAAGCAGCCAGCTCTTTGGCAGCTTCTCTGTAAGTCAGGCAGTTATCACGTTCCGGCCTGTTTGTCTTTTTCCAGGACCCCAGATGCACTTCATAGACCGCCATAGGGGCTTTTACAGGATCCTGATTTTTTCGCTTTTCCATCCAGGCAGAATCGCTCCAGGAAAAGCCTGTGATATCTGCGGTAACAGAGGCAGTTCCGGGCCGGTATTCGCTGAAAAAGGCAAATGGATCTGCTTTCATCAAAAGGGAACCGTTTTTTGTGGATACGGCGTATTTATAAAGTTCCCCTTCTTTCAGGCCCGGTACAAAGGCTTCAAAAATACCAGAATCGCTGATACGTTTCATAGGAGTTTTTTCAGGATTCCATCCATTGAAATCGCCGGTTAGGCTGACGGCCTCCGCGTGGGGAGCCCAGACGGCAAAATGAATGCCGGATTTTCCGCGGTATGTAAAAGGATGCGCCCCCATTTTTTCATAAAGGCGGTAGTGGCGCCCTTCTCCAAAGAGATAGAGATCTAAATCTCCGAAAAATCCCATGCCGATTTTTTTATTCATGCTCATTTCCCCCTGAATTTCTAATGTTTTGTGCGGCTGATTTGACAGCCCCAGACTGTTTCTATGAAAATTTCTCTTCTGTGCAGAAAATATATCCTGAGTTTGGCTGAAGTGTGAAAGACAGAACTTTGCCGGAGACAGGAAAACTCTGTCCGGTGATAAGTTCCTTTACACAGCCATTTTCCACGGGGCAGGAAAGTGTAAGAGATGCCTGACAGGAATCGTTGTTGGCAGCTGTGATAAGCCATGCTCCATCCTCGGATCTTCTTAAAAAGGCGTACTGCCGGTTGGTGAGAAAAAGCTCCTGATAGGCTCCGCCGTGAAGAGGTGAGAAGCGTGCTCGTATTTCTCCCAGACGCCGGATATGAGAGGACAGCTCAGAGGCTTCCTGCTCCCTGGCTGTGGCAGGCAGAATTCTGGGACGCAGAGACTCGTCACAGTCAGCTGTGCGCACTCCTTCCATTCCCCATTCGCTTCCGCAGTAGACGGACGGAATACCGGGCAAAGTATAGAGAAGCGTATAAATTAATTTCAGATGGTTCAGATCCTTTAACTTAGACGCAATTCTGTCTTCGTCATGGTTATCTAAAAAGGTGTACAGAGAGCGGCCTACTGCCTGGAGACGGCGGACATTGTGGGCCAGCTCGAAATAATTGTGATCATTGTGGGCAGAGTAGATGCTTTTGTGCATTTCATAGTTTGTTACAGAGTGAAGCATCTCATCATTGACCCAGCGCCCGTATTCTCCATGTATTACCTCCCCCATCAGCCAGAAATCAGGCTTCAGTTCCCCGGAAAGCAGACGAAGCTCTTTCATAAACTGAAAGTCCAGCACATTGGCGCAGTCTAAACGAATGCCGTCAATATCAAACTCTGAGACCCAGAAGCGGATTACGTCCTTCAGATATTCTTTTACCTGGGGATTCTGAAGATTCAGGCAGGGAAGTTCCCAGATCCCGCGCCAGGCCCCGTAGCCGAAGGAGTCTCCCAGAGGACTTTTCCAGTCAAAGGAGATATTTTTGTACCATCCTGTATAGGGAGAAGCGCTTCCATGCTCCATAATATCCCGAAAGGCGAAAAATTCTCGTCCAGTGTGATTGAAAACACCGTCAATTACAACGCGAATACCGTTTTCATGGCATTGAGAAATGAATCTGCTAAAATCTCTGCTGCTTCCCAGACGGCGATCAATGAGACGGTAATCTCTGGTGTCATAGCCATGGGAAGAGGACTCAAATACAGGTCCTATGTAAATGGCAGTAAAGTTCATCTGTTTTAAGTGAAAAATCCACTGAGACAGCTCCTCCATGGGAGCAGACGGCGGGACGAAACCTGCGGCCGAAGTTTCCTCCGGCCATGGGTACGGATTTTTCTTAGGTGCCCCTGTCATTCCAAGGGGATACATGTGGTAAAAAGTGCTGTCTGTGTACCAGGCTGTCATGGTATACCTCCTCATATTTGAATCTTCTGTTTGGCCAGCAGCCCTGGAACAGAAGGCTTATTCCTGATTTTTAATACGGCGCAGAAGAAATTGGTAGCGCAGCTGAGCCGCATTAATTTCATAGATGTAACAGTCGATCAGAACGGGATCCACCGCCTGGTCAAAGTGATTTCTGGCGCAGTCCATGTCTGTCATAATCTGGCGCAGCTCCTCTTTTAATGAAAAAATACCTGAGACACCGCGCTTTTTAGAAGTCTGCTTCGTTTTCATGAATCGTTTACCTCCTGTCATCCTTAGTATGGATGGCAGACAGGGAATATATGTAATAGGAGTCTAATTTAAGGTTCTTCTTTCATATTCAGGAAGGACTGAAGCCTGCGTCCGAGACCTGTCAGGCTTAAAGTGGCTTCGGAGATGGAGAGATAATAGTAATTGCAGGTTCCCTCTTTCCGCACAGAGATCAGTCCTGCATCCTTCAGTATTTTTAAGTGGTGGGACACTGCCGGTCTGGACAGGTTTGTACACTCTGTAATTTCCTTTACATTCAGTCCGTGGCGGCTTAGGTTTTCTCTGGAGTAATCTCCTTTGCAGCGCCGGGAGGCGGCCTCTGTCAGAGCTTCCACAATCGTCAGGCGTATTTCATCTCCCAGGGCAATAAAAAAGGGCATACACTGGTGAAAACACTGTTTTAATTTTTCTGCCTCTGTCATAGGAACACCTCCTTGGTTTAAAAAAATAAACTAATATAGAATGATTTTATCACTGAAAAATGAGTCAGTCAATGAAAAATATCGCATTAATATTGCAAATAAACGGAAATATGGTAGAATAGTGCTAGAAATTCATCACGGTTCAGACGAAGAAAAGAACGGTGATATAAATTCAGAATTAAATATTCGTCAGCAGCAGGAAAACTGCAGAAGGAGAAGAAAATGAAGTTTTTTATTGACACAGCCAATGTAGATGAGATTAGAAAAGCCAATGATATGGGAATTATCTGCGGAGTTACCACAAATCCGTCTTTAATTGCCAAGGAAGGACGGGATTTTAAACAGGTTATTCAGGAGATTACATCGATTGTAGACGGACCTATCAGCGGCGAAGTGAACGCGCTCACAACAGATGCAGAAGGAATGATTAAGGAAGGACGGGAAATTGCAGCTATCCATCCGAACATGGTAGTTAAGATCCCTATGACAGCAGAAGGCTTAAAAGCCACCAAGGTACTTTCAGAGGAGGGAATTAAGGTTAATGTAACTTTGATTTTCTCAGCAAATCAGGCACTTTTGGCAGCGAGAGCCGGAGCTGCCTACGTATCTCCGTTTGTAGGACGTTTAGACGATATTTCCCAGCCGGGAGTAGAGCTGATCGAGACTATTATGGACATTTTTGAAACTCATGGAATTGAGACAGAGGTGATTGCAGCCAGCATCCGCACGACTATGCATGTAACTCAGTGCGCTCAGGCGGGGGCAGATATTGCCACTGTGCCGTATAAGGTATTAGAGCAGATGCTTCGTCATCCGCTGACAGATCAGGGAATTGAAAAATTCCAGGCAGATTATAAGGCAGTATTTGGAGAGAAATAAAAGAATAGACAGATGATATACAGCTATCAGATCTTTCTATTGGACATTAGTGCAGAGTGAAATATAATAGTGACTAGGAAGTCGTCATACGAAAATTCCTAAAGTCGAAAGCAAAAGTTCCTGCTGGTTTTTTACAGCGGGAACTTTTGTTGTATAGGAATCAGGCATTATAGATGCAGTGAAAAAATCTATACACCATACACAAAAACAGAACCATGTTTTTGGTAATTATCACAATGAAAATCAGTTTATTTTCCCTTGACTTTTTATGTTGTCATGACATAATAGGGGTACATCAAATTTCTAATTTTCTTTTAACATTCTTAGATATTCGAGAAAACTGGAGGCCGCTTGAAGGGTTCCAGGCATATCCGGGGCAGTGTCCCCAGATTCCAGGAATTTCAAAACAGAAAACATGGCAGTAAATGCAGAAAGGAGGACAGATACAATGGAACTATTGGTTTAAAATGGATGCTTCACGCATGTCTGACAGCAGCGGCAGTGTCCGACTGGAGAAATGGGAAGATTCCTAATGAGCTGACAGCAGCTGCCGCCGTGGCGGGATGTGGGTATTTTCTGGCAGCTGGAATGGGGGCAGAAGCAGGAGCAGCCGCAGCGAGAGGAGTTACAGTTCTTTTGTGCCTGTTTCCCCTTCATATGTTCAGAATGATAGGCGCGGGAGATATTAAGATGATGGCAGGTATGGCAGTTTTTTTAAATAGGGAGGAGTGGTTTCAGGTGATGGCCGGAGCGTTTGTTTTGGCCGGATGCTGGTCTGTTCAGGCAATGTTCAGAAGAGGAGTAGCAAGGGAAAGGATGCAATATCTGCTTTTCTATGTTCAGCGTTTTTTAAGAACCGGTGAACGGGCGGATTACATGACAGAAGGGATGAATTCGGCTGCTCTTCTCTGCTTAGGCCCGTTTTTATGGGCTGGGATGACGCTGTTTCTTATGGGGGAGGGTGCAGGATGAAACGAATTATGGCAGTGTATGATCTGGATCTGTTTTATGCTAAGCGGTTTGCAGATGTGATGAATCAGAAAGAAAATGTTCCTTTTGCAGTAATGGCATTTTCCTCTCTGGAGAGACTCAGGCAGTATGCCGGCGAACATCCCATTGAGCTCCTCCTGATTAGCAGTCAGGTAAACAGGGAGGAGATCCGTGATCTGGGAATCGGGCAGGTGATAACGCTTACAGAAGGAGATTCCCAGGAGCCAGATAAGGACTGCCCATCTGTGTATAAATATCAGTCCAGTTCAGGCATCATCAGGGAAGTAATGGCCTGCTACAGCGCCGGGGATGAACCGGCTCAGACAAAGGATGGGAAAACAGCATCAGTAATAGGGGTGTATTCGCCTGTAGGAAGGTGTCTTAAAACTTCATTTGCCCTGACTTTAGGTCAGCTGATGGCATCTGAAAGAAGAGTACTCTATGTTACTTTGGAGGATTATTCTGGACTTGCAGCTATGACAGGAGAGGAATATAAAAGTGATTTTTCAGATGTACTGTATTATTTCAGCCAGGGCAATCTAAATTTTATGAGACTCAGCGGAATTGTACATTCAATTGGAAATATGGACTATATTCCACCGGCGCGGTATCCGGAGGATTTGGCACATATTTCTCCAGAACAGATGGCAGAGCTTGTCAGAAATCTGGCGTCTGGCAGCGGATATGAGATTATCATTCTGGATGTGGGAAATTATGGGCACCAGGCAGCGCCGATCCTTTCCGCCTGTCAGATAGTGTATATGCCAGTAAAGGAGGATGGAATATCATCGGCAAAAATAAGGGAATTTGAGGAATATATGGAGAGAACGGGAAATAGCGGGGGGCTGGATAAAATAAAAAAACTGCGGCTTCCGTACCATAGGGGATTTGGGAGAAAGGAAAATTATATCGAACAGCTTCTCTGGAGCGAGCTGGGGGATTACGTAAGAAAACTGTTAAGAGGGGGAAGAGAGGAAATGGATTTTTAGAAGGAGTGAAATGTGAGCGGGAAAAAGGTGGGAAAAAATCAGCTGAGAAAGCTGGAGTTGGATCAGGGAGAAGAGGAAGTCTCTGGATTTCCAAAGGAGAAGAACAGCTGGACTCTGGAAGAGGTGAAAAGGGAGCTTCGCAGCAGACTGCGGCAGGAACTGGAAGGGCGGAGGCAGATAGAGGATGGAGATCTGTCTGAACTGATTGATTTTATGATTCAGCAGACAGGAGAGGAGCTGTATCTTCCTCTTGCAGAGCGGGTGAAGCTGAGAGAGGAACTGTATAATTCGTTCAAGAAACTGGATATTCTGCAGGAACTGGTAGATCATCCTCAGATTACGGAAATTATGGTAAATGGAGAACACTCTGTATTTGTGGAGAAAGAGGGAGCTATATGCCGATGGAACAGAAGTTTTGAAACGAGAGAGCAGCTGGAAGATTTAATTCAGCAGATTGTAAGCCGGGTGAACCGCACCGTAAATGCAGCCTCTCCTATTGCCGATGCCAGACTGGAAGATGGATCCCGCGTTCATGTAGTGCTTCCTCCGGTAGCGTTGGACGGACCGGCTTTGACTATCCGGAAATTTCCGGAACCGATTACCATGGAGCGTCTAATCAGCCTTGGGAGCATCACGAAAGAGGCGGCTGACTTTCTCAAAAAGCTGGTGAGGGCCGGGTACAATCTGTTTATCAGCGGCGGAACTGGATCCGGAAAAACCACATTTTTAAATGCGCTGTCAGAGTTTATTCCTCAGGAGGAGAGGCTGATTACCATCGAAGATTCGGCGGAACTTCAGATTACCCATGTGCCGAATTTGGTGCGTTTAGAGACACGGGCAGCAAACCATGAGGGAAGTAAAGAAATCACAATCAGAGATTTAATTCGAGCCAGTCTGAGAATGAGGCCGGATCGGATTCTGGTAGGAGAGGTCAGAGGCGCTGAGGCTCTGGAGATGCTTCAAAGCATGAATACAGGACATTCAGGTTCGATTTCTACAGGACATGCCAACAGCAGCCGGGATATGATTTTAAGGCTTGAGACTATGGTTTTAATGGGAGCGGATCTTCCTGTGGCGGCTATTCGAAGCCAGATTGCATCAGCGATAGATGTTTTTATTCATTTGGGACGCCTTCGCGACAGAAGTAGGAGAGTCCTGGAAATTAGGGAGGTGATGGGAATTGAAGCAGGTGAGGTTGCCCTTCATCCGCTGTTCCAGTTTAAGGAGACAAAAAACGGAAAAAAGGGAGGTGTGGAAGGAAGCCTGGAGCAGGTGGGAGAACTTCAAAACAGACAGAAACTGGAATTCTCAGGGGATACGTGGCCATAGCATTTCTGGAAGAAAGGATCAAGGCATAGTACAGTATGACGCGTACCGCCTGTCAGCAGGTGAATGGCTCCGGTACTCCAGCCAGGGGGCTGCAGTCTGTGCATTGTTTTCCTATGTATTTTACAGGAATCTTTTAAGTTTTTTTCTCTTTCTGCCGATAGGGCTTCTCTATCCGCTCTATAAACGAAGCGACTTAAAGCAGCGCAGACAGGAAGAATTGAAACGTCAGTTTAAAGAGGCGGTTTTGATGTTGTCGTCTTCTCTGGCAGCAGGATATTCTATGGAAAATTCATTTGCTCAGGCTCAGGCCCAGCTGGAGGAAATATATGGAGAAAAGGGGATGATGTCAAAGGAATTTGCTGCTATGAGACGGCAGCTTTCCATGAACAGGACGCTGGAGGAGTTGTGGGAAGATTTTGCAAAGAGAAGCGGAATCGAGGAGATTAGAAGTTTTGCACAGATTTTTAAGGCTGCCAGACGAAGCGGGGGACAGCTGGGCACGATCATTTCCCATGTAGCTGAAATTATAGGAGGAAAGATCCAGGTACAGGAAGAAATCAGGCTTATGACAGCTCAGAAACAGTTTGAACAGAAAATTATGAATCTGCTGCCGCTTTTTATTGTATTGTATATTGATCTGACGTCTCCGGGCTTTTTTAACGCTATGTATCAGACGGCAGTCGGAAGAATGGTAATGACAGTGTGTATGTGTGTGTATGCAGGAGCCTATGTTCTGGCAGGGAGGATGCTGGATATTGAAATTTGAAAAAAAGCGGAAAATACAATTGTTCTGTATCGCGGCGGGAGTCCTTTTTTTCCTGCTGTATCCTATAGCGGACAGCTCTGATTTCTTAAAGCCGGGAGGTGTGATTGAAAGAAATACATACGGGCAGGGAGATAAAGAAGGAATTTTGATCGTAGAGGGGCTTCCTGACGGGGACGGAGAGATTGAACTTCAGATTAAAGAACAGCAGTACAGCCAAAAAGAGGCAGAAAAAAGCTTTGAGCAGGCATTTCAGAAAGCAAAAGAGGAGGCTTTGGCAGAAAATCCGTCTTTTGACAGGATAAGCACCCCCCTGAAACTGTCGTCACGGCTCGACGGCTTTGGAATAACTATGAAGTGGGACTCTCAGAATCCTGAACTGATTAGCTCTGGAGGAGAAATATATCTGGAGCAGATGGAGGATGAACAGGAGAAGACAGTTCTTTTTCTGACATTGACAGCAGGGCGCTATAAAAGGGAGTATGAGATTCCTGTCACAGTAGTAAAGCCTGTTTTAACAAAGCAGGAAGAAAGTCTGCAGCTGCTGAAAGCTCAGATAAAAAGTGCAGATGAGGAACAAAAATATGAAGAAAATCTGGTACTTCCAGGAAAACTGGGGGAACAGGAACTTCGGTATAGGGAAAAACA
>ULNK01011839.1_pt1 | contig 13292 bp, 9 predicted proteins | sample 1951911 | NCBI WGS metagenome assembly ULNK01 (sample SAMEA4835576, study PRJEB28245) | human gut metagenome | biome: gut microbiome; material: fecal sample | place: Denmark | collected 2008 | reverse complement strand
GGCGGCCGATTGGTGGTTCTTACGTACCATTCGTTGGAAGATCGCATGGTCAAGAATTTCATGAAGACGGGTAATGTGGAGGGGCGTGCCGAACAGGACTTTTTCGGTCGGATAAATGCACCTCTTCGGCCGGTCAACAATAAAGTAATTGTTCCCGATGAAGCGGAAATAGAACGGAATCCGAGGTCGCGGAGCGCTAAACTGAGAATCGCAGAGAAGGTATAGATATGGCTAAAAAAGGGAAAAACGAGAAAGGCGGATTTATCAAATATCTGAAATTGCTTGTACAGGGGCGTATATTCTCTTTGGATTTTTTCAGATCTCATTGGGTATTTATCGCTTCGGTCGTTTTCCTTTTTTGGTTGTCGATCGCTAACCGATATGTTTGTCAGACAAAGGTCGAGACCATTAAAGATTTGCGTTTTGAATTGTCCAATGCCAAGACGGAGCGAGTGCGTGCCACAGCCCGCTATATGGGGTTGGTACGTCATTCCAGAATTATCGCCCTTGTCAATGAAAATAAATTGGGACTTGAAATACCAGATACTCCTCCCGTAAAATTAATACCGCAAGATGGAGACAAGGAATAGAAATCACATATTGTTGCGGTATGCTCTGGTGATTGTCGGGGTGCTCGTGTTCAGTGTCGCTATTGTAAAAAAAGCGGCCGATACATGTATTATACATGCCGATAAATGGAACGAGAAAGCCGCACGTATGCTTTCTGTCACTCATGAGGTAATGCCTGAGCGGGGCGATATTTTGGCTCAAAACGGCGAAGTGATGGCTACGAACATGACTTATTATCGTGCGTTAATCGATTTCGGCGTTCCCAAATTCAAGTCCAGAGAGTTTAATGACAGTCTGAAAACGTTGTGTAAACTATTGGGAAAATATTTCCCCGAAAGGACTCCTGCCGCTTATGAAAAGGCTATGCGAACTGCTTTTTTGAGAAAAAAACGTTATTTCGTATTGGTTCGGGAAATTACGGGAAGGGATTACGAACTGTTGAAGACGTTTCCCTTTTTACGGCATTCGACTCAGTATTCGGGATTTCATATAGACCCTGAACGGGAGAAAATAGTCAAACGAGAGAAGCCTTACGGTACGATGGCTTCGCGTGCCATCGGAGGGTTGGACGAGACTTTTCACGGAAACAGCGGATTGGAAAAAGCATTGGATTCTTTGTTATACGGTATTCCGGGTAAAACCGTGAAAAAACAGATTCCGTCGGGTATGGTCGATTGGGTGGCCGAACCTCCTCGGCGGGGACTCGATGTGAAGACGACTATCGATGTGGATATACAGGATATAACGGAGCAGGCTTTATTGCAGACCATCGAAGAGACACAGCCGGAGTTTGCCGTTGCCATAGTGATGGAGGTGGCGACGGGTGATATAAAGGCCATGTCGAATTTGTCGAGATTGCCCGGAGGGGAATATGTAGAAACTGTGAATAATGCCGTGCAAGGTTATGAACCGGGTTCGGTGGTTAAACCTTTGTCGATGATGATAGCTCTCGACGACGGTGTTATCCGTCCCCATGATGTCGTAAACGGGCACGATGGAGTTTTCCGTTATCCGGCGGGAATGAAAGTCCGCCCCATAACCGATACGCACGGTAGGGCTTCGATGACCGCTACCGAAGCGATGAAATATTCTTCCAATATAGGTCTGTCGGAAATTATACTGCGAGGATATGAACGTAATCCCGATGAATTTGTACAGCGCATTTATAAGTCGGGTTTTATGGAACCGTTCGATCTTTGTATACCGGGGGCGGCCCGTCCTACGATACGACATTTGAAATCGACGGTGCAAGATCGTATTAACCTGACTCGTATGTCGTATGGATATACGACAAAAATACCTCCCATTTATACATTGGCATTGTATAATACCATCGCTAACGACGGGCAATTCGTGAAGCCCCGATTGGTAAAAGAGTTGATTCGGGACGGGGTAACCGATACGGTCTTCGATATTAGTTATATCCGAAAACAGGCATGTAAACCCGAAACGGCAAGAGCATTGAGAAATATGTTATATGCGGTCGTAAATGACGATGACGGGACCGGTCGTCGGGCTCGTTCGAAAAAAGTGACCATAGCCGGGAAGACAGGAACGGTGAGAACGATAGGTTCCGACGGGAAATACGAAACTCGTTATCGAATCACTTTTTGCGGTTTTTTCCCGTATGAAAATCCACAGTACTCGTGTATCGTTCTTTTGGGAAAGCCCAATTTACCGGGTATGCCTTCGGCCGGTTACTATTGTGGCGGCGTTTTGAAGAAGATAGCGGAGACGCTTTATTCCATGGGTCGCCTCGATGTGCCTATGGATATACCTTCGGATTCGACAAGCGTTCGGGGTCCGGCTATTTTAAGGGGGGATATTGCAGAGACAAGGCAAGTATTGCAGCATTTGGGAGTTCGGGGAGATGTGACCCAATGTCGCGATATGGAGGTCTATTGCGACAGTATGCCCGATGTCTGCGGTATGGGTGCGCGAGATGCATTGTATATATTGGAGCGTGAAGGATTGAATGTACATATACAAGGCCGGGGAAAGGTGGTAGAGCAGTCTATCCCTTCGGGAAAAGTCATACAACCCGGTACGACGGTAATTTTAAAATTGAAATAGAAGGATATCGATGATATGAAAAATGTGGAATGTTTATTGTCGGGAATTAAGGTGATAGAACGCAGAGGGGCGGTCGTGACAGAAGTCTCAGGAGTGGAATCGGATTCTCGTCAGGTAAAAAAAGATAACTTATTTGTGGCGGTGCGGGGAGCTTCGGTCGACGGTCATGATTTTATCGGCCAAGCTATTGCACAGGGGGCTGTTGTCGTTGTTTGCGAAGAGTTTCCCGAAAAGTCGGAGCCGCAAGTGTTGTATGTGAAAGTGGAAGACAGTGCGGTCGCATTCGGTTTGTTGGCAGCGGCATGGTATGGAAATCCTTCGAAAGAGTTGGTACTGGTGGGTGTCACCGGGACGAACGGGAAGACGACTACGGCGACATTGCTGTATGAAATGTTCCGTCTGTTCGGGTACAAGGTCGGTCTTTTATCTACCGTTTGCAATTATATAGACGACATCGCTGTTCCTGCAACTCATACGACCCCCGACCCTTTACACCTGCATCGTTTACTTCGTGAAATGGTCGATGCCGGCTGCGCATATGCGTTTATGGAGGTAAGTTCGCATTCGGCTGCGCAACATCGCATAGCCGGTCTCGATTTCAACGGGGCGATTTTTACGAATCTAACGAGAGACCACATCGATTATCATAAAACCGTCGAGGCTTATCTGAAAGCTAAAAAATCGTTTTTCGACGGGTTACCCAAAGGAGCATTCGCTTTGACTAACATCGACGATAAGTCGGGGTTAGTTATGTTGCAGAATACCAAAGCTGAAAAGCATACTTATTCGTTGCGAACTTTGGCCGATTTCAGAGTGCGGATCATAGAAAGTCGTATCGACGGCATGACTCTGGAAATAAACGGAAAAGAGGTGGACGTGATGTTTGTCGGTAAATTCAATGCTTATAATTTACTGGCGGTTTATGGAGCGGCTTGTTTGTTGGGACAGGAGCCGGAAGAAGTTTTACGAAAGATGAGTTTATTGGTCCCTGTCGCCGGAAGGTTCCAAACTCTTCATTCTTCAAAAGGTTATACCGCTATCGTGGATTATGCTCATACTCCCGATGCCTTGAACAATGTGTTGAGTTCCATTCGTGACGTCTTGGGAAATAGAGGACATATCATTACGGTTGTGGGAGCCGGTGGAAACAGGGATAAAGGGAAACGACCCATGATGGCTCGGGAAGCGGTGAATTTGAGCGATCGGGTAATATTGACATCGGATAATCCGCGGTTCGAAAATCCGAACGATATATTGAACGATATGTTGGAGGGCCTCGATGCCGAACAGCGTCGTAAAACTCTCGCTATTGTCGATCGCCGGGAAGCGATTCGTGCGGCTACGCAGTTTGCTCAACCGGGCGATGTCGTTTTGATTGCGGGCAAAGGGCATGAAGACTATCAGGAGATAGAGGGGGTGAAACACCATTTCGACGATAAGGAAGAAGTGGAAAAATTGTTTGCGGAAGAGAGAATTTAATAATAACTGTGAAATAGAAAGAGTATGCTGTATTATTTGTTTCAATACCTTGAATCTTCATTCGATTTTCCGGGGGCTCGATTGTTTTCCTACATATCTTTCCGGTCGGGGGTCGCTTTTATTTTGGCTTTGTTTATTGCTACCATTATCGGCCGGCGTATTATCAATAAGCTGCAAATTTTGCAAATCGGAGAGCTCGTGCGTGATCTCGGGCTGGAAGGACAAATGTCCAAGAAAGGCACGCCTACGATGGGTGGGATTATCATTATTATCGCTATATTGATACCTTGTTTGTTGGTCGGGAGACTCGGAAATATCTACATGATATTGATGTTGATTACGACCGTTTGGCTGGGAGCCATAGGTTTTTTGGACGACTATATCAAGGTGTTCAAAAAAGATAAGGAGGGGTTGCACGGGCGATTTAAAATAGTCGGACAGGTGGGACTCGGTCTTATCGTGGGATTGACGCTGTTTTTGAGTCCAGATGTAGTTATTCGCGAGAATGTGGCTGTGCAAACGCCGGGAGCAGATACCGAAGTGGTAAAATATGAATCGGAAAATATCAAGTCTACCCAGACGACCATTCCTTTTTTCAAGAATAATAATCTCGATTATGCCGATTTGGTCCCGTTTTTGGGCGAACATGCCCAGACCGGTGGTTGGGTTATTTTCATATTGCTTACGATTTTTGTGGTGACAGCCGTTTCGAACGGTGCGAACTTGACAGACGGTCTCGATGGTTTAGCGACGGGAACTTCGGCCATCATGGGTTTGACATTGGGCATATTGGCCTATCTGTCGGGGCATATAGCGTACGCATCGTATTTGAATATCATGTATATACCGGGGAGCGAGGAACTGGTCGTTTTCGCCAGCGCTTTTATGGGGGCGACAATCGGTTTTTTGTGGTATAATGCGTTCCCGGCTCAGGTGTTTATGGGCGATACGGGTAGCCTCACGTTGGGCGGTATTATTGCCGTGTTCGCTCTTTGTATACATAAGGAGTTGTTAATTCCGATTTTGTGTGCGATTTTCTTCGTGGAAGATTTGTCGGTAATGATACAGGTCGCTTATTTCAAAATTACGAAACGAAAATACGGAGAGGGTCGTCGGGTTTTCAAGATGACGCCTTTGCACCATCATTTTCAAAAACCGGGTAATGCAGGAATCAACGCTTTGATACAAAAACCGTTGCAAGCTGTGCCGGAGTCGAAGATCGTCGTTCGCTTCTGGATTGTTTGCATCATGCTTGCAGCCATTACGATAGTGACGCTGAAAATGCGATAGAAAGGGTTCTAAAATGGAAAAGAAAAAAAGAATTGTAGTGTTGGGTGCAGGAGAGAGTGGTGTCGGAGCCGCTGTGCTTGCCCAAGTGAAAGGGTTCGATGTATTTGTCTCGGATATGTCGGTTATCCAAGATAAATACAAAGAACAGCTCGATCGATATGAAATCCCCTTTGAAGAGGGGAAACATACCCCGGATTTGATATTGAACGCCGACGAGGTGGTCAAGAGTCCGGGTATTCCCGATAGGGCTCCCATGATAGCGGCTTTACGTGAAAAGAATATTCCTATTATTTCGGAAATAGAGTTTGCCGGTCGTTATACTCGTGCCCGCATGATTTGCATTACCGGGAGCAATGGGAAAACGACGACTACACTGTTGACTTATCATATTCTGAAAAGTGCCGGATTGAAAGTGGGACTTGCCGGTAATGTGGGGAAAAGTTTGGCCTTGCAGGTAGCGACTTGCGACTATGATTATTATGTCATCGAATTGAGTAGTTTTCAGTTGGATAATATGTATGATTTCAAAGCCCATATAGCTATCTTGTTGAACATTACACCGGATCATCTGGACCGGTACGATTATAAAATGGAGAACTATGTCGATGCCAAGTTTCGGATTATTCGAAATCAGACGGAAGACGATGCGTTTATCTATTGGAATGACGATCCCGTGATTACCGAGAAATTGTCGCAGTTGCCTTTGAAGTCGCAGCGATACCCGTTTGCCGAAACTCACGAACCGGGGACGCAAGCGTACACCGAAGACGGAGCTTTGACGATCGATACTCCTGAGGAGAAGTTGACGATGGAGACCGATGAACTGTCGTTACATGGGAGGCATAATTTGTATAACTCGATGGCAGCCGGTCTTTCGGCCTGCCTGTTGAATGTGAAGAAAGAGTATGTTCGCAAGGCATTGAGCGATTTCGAGTCGGTAGAGCATCGTCTCGAACGGGTGGCTTCGGTGCGGGGTGTACAATTTATCAATGATTCGAAAGCTACGAATGTTAATTCGTGCTGGTATGCTCTGGAAAGCATGAAAACACCTGTGGTACTTATTTTAGGGGGAAAAGATAAAGGGAATGATTATTCCGAGATAGAGCAATTGGTTCGGGATAAGGTGAAAGCCTTAGTCTTTTTGGGTGTGGACAATAGTAAGCTCCATGCCTTTTTTGAGGGAAAAGTACCTTATATAACCGAGGCGAGCTCTATGAAAGAGGCTGTGGATAAGTCGTTTGCTTTGGCTACTCCGGGTGATACGGTTCTGTTGTCGCCTTGTTGCGCCAGCTTCGATTTGTTCAAAAGTTATGAGGACAGGGGCGACCAGTTTAAGGCTTGTGTTCGAGCTTTATAACCGTTATCGTTATGGAAATAGAAGTATCAGAAAAAGAGAAAAGGAGAAGCGACCCGTACATTTGGGGTATTATTATCATCTTGTATATCGTTTCGGTTGTCGAGGTTTACAGTGCGATAAGCCGGGAGATTACGGGTGGTGACGTATATTCTCCCATCATCAAACATATCATGCTTCTTTTCTCCGGCTTTGTCATTACTTATGTCACTTCCCAGATACATTATAAATGGTTTAAGGTCTTGGCCTATCTGATGATACCTTTGACGATCGTTCTTCTCGTGAGCATTCTTTTCTGGGGGGATACGATTAACGGGGCAAAACGTACGATCTCGGTATTGGGAGTATCTTTACAGGGTTCGGAAGTCGCCAAAGTTACGATTGTATTGGCTATGGCGACCGTTTTGGCGAAGACCCAGATAAAACGCGGGGTAAATATGAAAGGCGTTTTGTGGGTGGTCGGTCTGGTGACGATATTCAGCGCTTTGCTGTTTACTCAGGGGCTGACCAACACGTTGCTATTTATCGGGATAAGTGTTTGCATGATGTTGATCGGGGGTGTCGAATTTTATAAATTGTTCGGTATCTTATTGGTGTATGTAGTCTTGGCTTTGGCTGTCATGCAGGCGAAAGATTTGATAACGGAAGTGAAAGCACAGCCGGAGACGCAGGAGGTAACGGTACAGGATAGAAACGAGGGAGATAAGGTGATCGTCCGGTCATCGACTTGGAAAAGCCGCTTGAAAGACTTTTTCGACCCTACTCCCGAATATGAAAAAGAGACTACGCATAAGAACTTGCAGGAACATCGGGCGGCTATGGCTATGGCTCACGGTGGAATTACCGGAGTGGGACCCGGTAACAGTAGGGAATCGTCTCGGCTTCCGTTGGCGTTCTCGGACTATATTTATGCGATTATCATAGAAGATTTGGGATTTATCGTCGGTGGTATAGGCCTTTTGGTAGCTTATTTGATGATTTTGGCTCGTGCCGGTTTGATAGCTCGCCGGTGTACGAGGGCTTTCCCGGCATTGCTGGTCATGGGAATGGCGGTAATGATCGTGTTGCAGGCTTTGTTCAACATGGCTATCGTCGTGGGGGTTTTCCCGGTTTCGGGACAACCGTTACCATTGATTAGTAAGGGGGGAACTTCGATTTGGATGATGAGTTTCGGATTCGGTGTGATGTTGAGCGTGAGCCGTTATGCGGTGAAAGATTCCGGAAAGAAAATAAAAACAGAGAAAGAAAACGATTTACCGGAGGACTTGCAGGCTGCGAATCCTACCAATTTAGCATAGAAAGAATATGAAGCGAACGATAAGAGTTTTGATTAGCGGCGGAGGTACGGGGGGACATATTTTCCCGGCTATTTCTATCGCCAATGCCATAAAGTCGAAGTGCTCCGATGCCGAGATATTGTTCGTCGGAGCCGATAACCGTATGGAGATGGAGAAGGTTCCGGCTGCGGGATACCCGATTAAGGGCCTTCCCGTAAGCGGCTTTAACCGGAGTAATCCGTTGGCTAACTTCAAAGTGTTGTGGAGGCTGTGGAGAAGTCTGCGTATGGCTCGCCGCATCGTGCGGGATTTTCGTCCTGATGTGGCGGTAGGTGTGGGCGGCTATGCCAGTGGTCCCACTTTGTGGGCAGCCGCGCATCGAGGCGTACCCACTCTCATTCAAGAACAAAACTCCTATGCGGGGGTCACGAATAAGTTGTTGGCATCGAAAGCACATACCATTTGTGTGGCATACGATGGTATGGAACGCTTTTTCCCTGCTGAAAAATTGGTGCTGACCGGCAATCCGGTACGGCAGGATTTGTGCAATGAGGCTTTAACTCGTACCGAGGCTGCCGCTTTCTTCGGCCTCGACCCGAATAAAAAAATTATTTTGTTGATAGGCGGTAGTTTGGGAGCTTTGACATTGAATACGGCTGTGGCAGAGTCTATTCCAGAGATTGTGAAAAGCGGAGTCCAGTTGATTTGGCAATGCGGAAAACGGTTCGACGAACGAGCTAAAATGGTATTGGAAGCAGCAGGCAATCCTACCTGTATCAAACAAATGCCGTTTATCGCACGCATGGATTTGGCCTACAAGGCAGCCGATTTGGTTATTTCGAGAGCGGGAGCCAGTTCCATATCGGAGCTTTGTTTACTTGGGAAGCCTGTGATTTTAGTACCGTCGCCTAATGTGGCGGAAGATCATCAGACCAAAAATGCCGAAGCCTTGTCGTCGAAAGGAGCGGCGATTCTCGTGCGGGATGCCGAGGCTCGCCAACGGTTGATGCCTTGTGCTTTGTCGGTGGTTCACGATGAGGAGTCTTTGACTTCGATGAGCCGGGAAATCGCGGCGTTGGCGCAGCGTGATTCGGCAGCCCGGATAGCCGATATAATTTTTGATATAGTCAATAAAAAATGAAACAGTATACATCTCTTTATTTCGTAGGAGCCGGAGGTATCGGCATGAGTGCATTGGTCCGGTATTTTTTGGCGAAGGGATATAAAGTCGCGGGTTATGATCGCACGCAGTCACCTCTGACTACCGAACTTAAAACCGAGGGGCTGGAAATCGTTTATGAAGAGTCGGTAGAGTTGATACCCGATTATTGCCGGAATCCCGAGACGACTTTGGTCGTTTATACTCCGGCGATTCCCGCAAGCCATGCCGGATTGGTTTATTTCAGGGAGCATGGTTTCCGAGTGGTAAAGCGTGCCGAGTTGTTGGGGCTGATTACGCAATCGAGCAAAGGCCTGTGCTTTGCCGGCACTCATGGCAAGACCACGACATCGAGTATGGCTGCTCATATCTTTCATGAATCTCCGATAGGTTGCAATGCGTTCTTGGGTGGTATTCTTCGTAATTATAACAGTAACCTTATCCTGTCGGAACAGTCGCCGTTTACGGTAATCGAGGCCGATGAATATGACCGTTCGTTCCATTGGCTGCATCCCTATATGGCTGTCGTTACGGCAACCGATCCCGATCATTTGGATATTTACGGAACCGAGGAGGCTTATTTGGAGAGTTTCGCTCATTTCACTTCGTTGATACAGCCGGGTGGCTGTTTGATTATGAAGAAAGGTATCAAGCTGGTTCCCAGCGTAAAGGAGAATGTAAAAATATATACTTATTCGGCTCGTGACGGGGGTGATTTTCATGCCGGTAACATACGTATAGGCGACGGAACCATCGTGTTTGATTTTATGACGCCGGAAGGGGTTTTCGCAGATATAGAGCTGGGTGTTCCCGTGGAGATAAATATCGAAAACGCAGTGGCTGCTATGGCGATAGCGTGGTTGAATGGGGTGTCTGGCAACGATATGCGGAGAGCTATGGCCTCGTTCAAGGGTGCAAAACGCCGGTTCGAGTTTTGGGTGAGACGTCCCGACAGGGTAATGATAGACGACTATGCACATCACCCCGATGAATTGAAAGCCAGTATCCGTTCTGTGAAGGCTCTTTATCCCGGCCATCGGTTGTCGGTGATTTTTCAGCCTCATCTGTACTCCCGTACTCGCGATTTCGCTCAGCAGTTTGCCGAGGCGTTGTCCCTTGCCGACGAGGTTTTTCTGTTAGACATTTATCCGGCGAGAGAATTACCGATACCGGGCGTAACTTCGAAACTTATTTTTGACAAGATAACATGCAGAAATAAAGAACTTTGTTTGCGTGAAAAGTTGTTAGAACGGATAAAAGAGTGTAACTTTGACATTTTATTGACGATGGGGGCCGGCGATATAGACCGTTTGCTTCCTGAAATAGCGACAATCGTAGAGTCGAAATGAAAGTATTGTTGAGATTTTTGTTGATGGTAGTGTTGGTATCCTATCTGTTTGTCTCGTTCTTTTTTTTACGCTCCTATGCAGCGGAGGATAAATGCAGGGACTTACAAGTGGAGATAACCGACAGTGCTGTATTGCATTATATCTCACCAGCCGATGTATATAACTATATCGAGGATTTCGAGATGGATCCTTGCGGGAAGCCTTTGGGAGGAATCGATACTGAAAAGATGGAGCGCACACTTATGTCGAACGGGGTGTTGGGCTCGGTCGAATGTTATAAAAAGGTAGGTGGAACCGTGTGTGTGGAAGTGACACAGCGTGTCCCGGTCATGCGGGTGATGGCTGACGACGGAAATTACTACGTCGATGCAGAGGGGCAGCGCATGGCTGTCAGGACTCAATATCAAGCGCATCTACCTCTGGTGACGGGACGAGTGGACAGCGTGTTGACCTATCGGGATATGTTGCCGTTGGCTCGGTATATTTATAATCATCGGTTTTGGAATGCTCAAATTGAACAAATTTATGTCAATGAGCGTCATGAAGTAGAGTTGGTTCCCAGAGTGGGAGACCAAACCATTTTGTTAGGCTCGGTACAGGATTTTGAAACGAAACTGGATAACTTGATGCTGGTTTATAAAAAGGTATTCAGTAAAGCCGGTTGGGCGATGTACGATACGGTTTCGTTGAAATTTAAGAATCAAGTCGTTTGTACCCGAAAGAAAAAATGAAATAAAAGTAACAATATATATGGATACGGAAAGATACATAGTAGCTGTCGAGATAGGAAGCTCGAAGATTACAGGCGCGATAGGAACTCGTTCTCTGAAAGGAGTCGTTACTGTGCTGGGAGTAGATACCGAACCATTGACTGGGAGTGTGAAGCGGGGTTTCGTCGTTAATCCCGATGAAGTTTCATCGAAAGTGAAACGTTTGATACGGAAATTGAATAACCGTATAGGCGCTTCGAAAAAAATCAAACAGGTGTATGTGGGAATCGGGGGACAATCTTTACATGCCGAAGACCACATGATAAGCCGAGATTATCCCGAAGGAACTCCCATTACGGAGGACATTATCAAACGCTTGCAGGAGGAAGCCCGGGAAATGCCTATTGCCGGAGCCGATATATTGGAGGTCGTTCGTACCGGAGTACTTGTCGATGATAAACCTAAATCGGGCAGAGAAGAAATCGAGGGCTCGAATCTGAAAATGAGTTTGAAGTTGATCGTGGCTCGTGACGATTTGAAAAAAAGTGTGTCCCGTTGTTTCTCTGGCGAGCCTTCGGTAGTGCGCTATATTCCTACTCCGTTGTCTACTGCTTATGTGGCGTTGAGTAACGAAGACCGCCAAGCCGGAGTCATGTTGGTCGATTTCGGTGCGGAAACGACGACAGTTTCGATTTATAAGGACGGGCTTTTGCGCTATCTTTCTACGATACCGTTAGGAGGGTATAACATTACCCGCGATATTATGACATTGAAAGTTACCGAACCGGAGGCCGAGTCGTTTAAAGTGCGGTTGGGTTCTGCTAAGGTAATGGGCGAGGAATCGAACATTACGCTTCGGGGAGAGAGTTCGTCTGAAATAAAAAGTTTGGATTTGTCGAAGGTAGTCAAAGCTCGTATCGAGGAAATCGTGGCCAATGTCAATGCTCACTTCGAGTATGCGAAATGTGACCGTAAAAGTTTAGGAGCCGGTATGGTGATTGTAGGAGGTGCATCCAAACTATCCAATCTGGCAGAACTTATCGCAGAGAAGTGCGATATTCGTGTGAGGAAAGGAGCTCTTCGTCAGGATATGTTGTTAGATGTGGCTTCCCAATCGAAGAGTGCCGACTATTTGCAGATTCTGGGGTTGCTTTATTGCGGAAAAGAGAATTGCGTCGAAGCCTTGCCCAAGGTTGTCGATGAGCCGGAAGACGAGCCACATGAAGAAGTAAAGCCGTTGAGCCCAAAGGAGAAAAGGGCACAAGAGAAGGCACAGGAGAAAGCAGAACAAGAGCGTCGGAAACGGGAAGCCGCAGATGCAAAGCGAGAAGAAAAGGAACGTAAGAAGCGAGAAAAAGAGGAGAAAGTGAAGGGGCCGGGACTCTTCGGAAAATTGAAAGAGATGGTGAAGAAGGCCGAAAACCTGCTCGATGATGAAAACGATAATTTTTAAATGGAAAACATCATGAACGAATTAGATATAAATAATCCTCAGTTACCCGATTTTATTGTTCCCGGAGCTGATGAAAAAAAACAGGACGAACCGGCAAAGATTAAAGTGATAGGTGTCGGCGGAGGCGGAGGAAATGCCGTGAACCATATGTACCATCAAGGTATAGGTGGTGTCAGTTTTGTTCTTTGTAATACCGATGCACAAGCGTTGCGAAATTCGCCTGTTCCTGTAAAAGTTCAGTTGGGGGCTAAGGGTGAGGGAGCCGGAAACATTCCAGAGGTCGCTAAGAAATTGGCCGAAGAGAGTGCCGCCGAAGTCGAAGCCTTGTTCGACGATAATACACGCATGGCCTTTATTACGGCCGGAATGGGCGGAGGAACCGGAACGGGAGCCGCTCCCGTAGTTGCCCGGATTGCTAAGGAGAAGGGTGTGCTTACAGTGGGCATCGTGACAATCCCGTTTCTCTTTGAAGGAGAACCGAAGATATTACAGGCTTTCGCCGGTGTGGAGGAAATGCGGAAGCATGTCGATGCTTTGTTGGTGATCAATAACGAGCGATTGTGTAAAATATATCCCGA
>ULNK01016675.1_pt1 | contig 13357 bp, 8 predicted proteins | sample 1951911 | NCBI WGS metagenome assembly ULNK01 (sample SAMEA4835576, study PRJEB28245) | human gut metagenome | biome: gut microbiome; material: fecal sample | place: Denmark | collected 2008 | reverse complement strand
GCATTACAAATCGCGGCAAATTTACGCATTATTTGCGAACTGCAAGGGATTAGACTGCTTTTTCTGTGTACGCAAACGCTCTTTTTCCTGTTTTTCGCAGTTTTTCGCTATTTTTTCTTCTGAAAAACAAAAAAAGAGCGCCCCGCTGTCATCGGCGGAGCGCTCCCTTTAATCATTCGCAACAGATATGGTTACCATTTGTAATTGATACCGAAGCTCAACAATTCCTTCACCTGGAAATAGCTGTCGCCTTCGGTAGGTTTGGCACTGTCATCAAAACGGGCATGCACATAAAGCTTGGTGGAGAGATAACGGTTCAGCACAAAATTAATGGTGTTTTCCCATTCAATACGTGTCCACTCGTAACTGGTCTGGAAGTCCAACCGTGAATCCAGAACGATAGAAGGTATGATAGTCCACGAAAGCGTAGGCTGTATTTGAGAACCGAAATTATGCTTGACGCACTTACCCTCGTCCAGGCCGAACTTCACTTCGTCCACCTCTTTATTGCCCACATAGCGCAACATATAGGTCAGCGGGGCGATAAAAACAGACAAGTTAAACTTTTCCTTTTTCAGTTTATAGTCCATACCGATACTGGACGACCAATCAGCGGGTGCAAAGAATGCTGAGACCAGCTCTTCGCTATTCGCCTTGTAACTATGGCAAAACTGTGTTTTAAATTCCGTAGTAATGGTATAATACCACTTGGATGCAGCCTGAATACCCAATTTGCTATAAAGGCGGAACTGGTCGGTGCTTACCAGGTAATCGTGGAACTCATCGGAAGGAGCTGAGTTGAAGCCGAACTTGGCATCCAGCATATTCTCCCACTGGAGTTTCTCCCTATCGTTATAGTTGGCAAACAATTGCAGGTTGGCAAGCAAGGAGTTCGTACTTTCACCGCCCTTATACCAGTTGTCGGAAATATAGTTTTGCGTAATCTGCAACGAACCGTTTCCACCGGTCACCCACCAGTTGGGCTTTTGTATCACGACTTCCGCCTCTTCTTTCACTCTTGCCATGTTCTCCTGGGCAAAGAGTTTCACCACGGAAGGCTTGGAAGAGATTTCCTTTTCGATATTGTCCTTGAAAAGTTTTTTCTTCTTAATCTCTTTCTCGGTCATTACCACCAAGTCCGGACGATTGACGTACGTATTCATCATCACGCGGTCTACAACCCTATTCGCATTCTCTTTCGACAAGAAGCTCAATGTATCGAACGGCAGGAGTTCTTTTGTCATCGCAGGTACAGTATCCGGCTTCTGGAAAGTCCAGTCAACCTGCGACAGGCGTTCCATAGGAGCATAATAATAAGTGGTGGGAACAAACATACGGTAATAGTCCGGATTGTATGCAATATACCGTTCGGGAGTAGCCGGATCGTTCAAATAATCCAACACACCGAAATATTTTTCATACAGCACGGAGACTGTATCCAGCCGATACCCGTTATCGCAGGGTTTCAGTTTCAATATCCAGTTCTGACTCCAAATACCCGACAATGTATCCGCATTCTCCGTTGCAGCCTGTTTTCTTGTACTCTTTGCAGCATTTTGGGCTATCACCGGAAAAGAAAGCAGTGCGGCAAGCAATCCTATTAAAACACGTCTATTCCTCATACTTTTCTTAAAATCTATATTTGAACGCAAAATTAAATCAAAATGTTCAGATTACAAAAGGTGGAAAGTGAAAGTTTATCAGAACCTTATTACGCACAGATATTCCACTTTTTATAATTGTTTTCACCAAACTGTTATGTACTTCCTCTTTTTTTTCATAATTTTGCGCTTTAATTTTTAGAGAAAACATTTAAAACAGTATAGCTGTGGGAGAAACAAAGTATATTTTCGTCACCGGTGGCGTTGCCTCCTCATTGGGTAAAGGTATTATTTCGTCATCCATCGGTAAATTATTGCAAGCAAGAGGTTATAAAGTAACAATTCAGAAGTTCGACCCGTATATCAATATCGATCCGGGTACGCTGAATCCTTATGAACACGGAGAATGCTACGTAACGGTAGACGGCCATGAAGCCGATCTCGACCTAGGACACTACGAACGCTTCCTGGGTATCCAGACCACAAAGGCCAACAATATTACAACCGGACGTATCTACAAAAGCGTTATCGACAAAGAGCGCCGCGGCGATTATCTGGGAAAGACCATTCAGGTAATCCCTCACATTACGGATGAAATCAAGCGTAATGTAAAGCTGTTGGGCAACAAATATAAATTCGATTTCGTAATTACCGAAATCGGTGGCACGGTAGGCGACATCGAGTCTCTTCCGTACTTGGAAAGCATCCGCCAGTTGAAATGGGAACTGGGTAAAGACGCCTTGTGCGTACACCTTACTTATGTACCCTATCTTGCAGCAGCCGGCGAATTGAAAACCAAACCGACCCAGCACTCCGTAAAAGAGTTGCAAAGCGCCGGTATCCAGCCCGATGTGCTGGTACTCCGCACGGAACATGAGTTGAGCAGTACCTTGCGCAAGAAAGTGGCCCTTTTCTGCAATGTAGACGAAAATGCCGTTGTACAGAGCATCGATGCACCTACTATCTACGAAGTGCCTATTCTGATGCAGGCTCAGGGACTGGACGAAACTATCCTGAAGAAAATGGGACTTCCCGTGGGCGATACTCCGGGACTGGGCCCGTGGCGCGCCTTCCTCGAACGCCGTCACAAGGCAGAAACGACCGAACCGGTACACATAGCACTGGTGGGCAAGTACGATTTGCAGGATGCCTACAAATCCATCCGTGAAGCCCTTTCACAAGCCGGAACATACAATGACCGCAAGGTATCCGTAGATTTCGTAAACAGCGAGAAGCTGACGGACGAAAACGTAGCGGAAGCATTGAAAGGCATGTCGGGCGTTCTCATCGGACCGGGTTTCGGCGAACGTGGCATTGCCGGAAAGTTCGTAGCCATCAAATATGCGCGTACGCACGATATTCCGACATTCGGTATCTGCCTGGGTATGCAATGCATTGCCATTGAATTTGCCCGCAACGTACTGGGATACGCTGATGCCAATTCGCGCGAAATGGATGAAAAGACACCGCACAACGTTATCGACATCATGGAAGAGCAGAAGTCCATTACCAATATGGGCGGCACGATGCGTCTGGGCGCTTACGAATGCGTATTGCAAGAAGGCAGCAAAGCATACGAGGCCTATGGCACGGAACACATACAGGAGCGCCACCGCCACCGCTATGAGTTCAACAACGCATATAAGGCAGAGTATGAAGCAGCCGGCATGCAGTGTACGGGCATCAATCCGGAATCGGACCTGGTGGAGATAGTAGAGATACCCGCCCTGAAATGGTTTGTCGGAACCCAGTTCCACCCCGAATACAGCAGTACCGTACTGCACCCGCATCCGCTATTTGTAGCTTTCGTAAAGGCTGCGATTGAAAACGAAACAAAGTAATCATCACTAATTAATAATTGAAAATTCATAATTTGATTAAATGGATAAAAACACCATCACAGGCCTTGTCTTGATAGCAATCCTGTTAGTCGGATTCAGCTTTCTGAGCCGTCCGAGCAAGGAGCAACTGGCTGCACAGCAACGCTATTATGACTCCATAGCCCAAGTACAACAACGCGAAGCTGACCTGAAAGCAAAGGCGGAAGCCGCTTTGGCCAATGACAAAGAGGAACAGACGGCAGACTCTACCGCTCTCTTCTTCAACGCTCTTCAGGGAACCGACTCACAGGTTACAATACAAAACAATCTGGCAGAGCTGACAGTTGCCACCAAGGGCGGACGTATTTCGTCAGCTACGTTGAAAGAGTATATGGGACAGGACAAAAAGACACCTGTTACCCTATTCAGCGGCAACGACGCTTCCATGAACTTCCTTTTCTACAACAAGAAGGAGACCATACAGACGGAGAACTACTATTTTTCGGTGGTGAACCGTACGGACAGCACCGTAACCATGCGTTTGGCGGCAGACAGCGCCAGCTATATCGACTTTAAGTATGCCATGCACAATGACACCTATCTGGTAGACTTTACAATCGACGCCGTAGGTATGGCAAACAAGCTGGCAAACACCGACTATGTAGACATCGAATGGTCGCAGCGTGCACGTCAGATAGAAAAGGGATATACGTATGAGAACCGCCTGGCGGAACTGACCTATAAAATTACCGGAGACGGAACCGATTACCTGTCTGCCGGCAAGAACGATGAGAAAGAAGTGGCAGAACGCCTGGACTGGATTGCTTTCAAGAACCAGTTCTTCTCTTCCGTATTCCTTGCCGATGCCGACTTTGAGAAGACGAAGCTGAACTCAAAGCTGGAGACACAGGGAAGCGGCTACATCAAGGATTACTCTGCCGAAATGAGCACTGCTTTCGACCCGACCGGCAAGACTCCGACGCAACTGTTCTTCTACTTCGGTCCCAACCACTACAAAACGCTGACCGCACTCGATAAAGGACGCGAGGACAAGTGGGAGCTCAACCGCCTGGTATATCTGGGCTGGCCGTTAATCCGCTGGATAAACAAGTGGTTCACCATCAATATCTTCGACTGGCTGTCCAGCTGGGGATTGAGCATGGGTATCGTTCTGCTGCTGATGACATTGATTGTAAAGGCAGTGGTATTTCCCGCAACTTGGAAAACGTACATCTCCTCTGCCAAAATGCGTGTACTGAAACCGAAAATAGACGAAATAGGCAAGAAGTATCCCAAGCAGGAAGATGCCATGAAGAAACAGCAGGAAGTGATGGCGCTTTACAGCCAATACGGCGTGAGTCCGATGGGCGGCTGTCTGCCGATGCTGATTCAGTTCCCCATTCTAATGGCTTTGTTTATGTTTGTGCCGAGTGCCATCGAGCTGCGCCAGCAAAGTTTCTTGTGGGCCGATGACTTGTCCACGTACGATGCGTTCATCAATTTCCCGTTCCATATTCCGTTCCTGGGCAGTCACCTCAGCCTTTTCTGCCTGCTGATGACAGTAACGAATATCCTGAACACCAAATTTATGATGCAACAGCAGGACACAGGCGCCAACCCGCAAATGGCAGCCATGAAATGGATGTCGTACCTGATGCCCGTTATGTTCCTGTTTATATTGAACGACTATCCTTCGGGACTGAACTACTACTACTTCATTTCGACGCTTGTCAGTGTGGTAACTACCATCATCATGCGCAAAATGACGAATGAAGAAGCGCTTCTGGCACAACTGGAAGCGAACAAAAAAGACCCGAAGAAAATGAAAAAGACCGGTTTCGCTGCCCGCCTTGAAGCTATGCAGAAGCAACAGGAGCAGATGATGAAAGAAAAGCAGAACAGGAAATAAACTTCCGTTCAAGATATTTTCTCAGAAGGAAGCCGGACAATGCACTTTGCCCGGCTTCCTTTTCCTTTTTTCAAGTATATCAGTCTCCCAAAAAGAGTTATCGAATGTATCCCCAAAACCTATTTATCGAATATGCAGACTAAATACACCTACAAAGAAATCTGGCTTATAGCCTACCCTATTCTCATCAGCCTGCTCATGGAGCAGATGATCGGCATGACAGACACTGCCTTCCTGGGACGCGTGGGCGAGATAGAATTAGGAGCATCCGCCATTGCAGGCATCTTCTACATAGTAATGTTCATGGTGGCATTCGGTTTCAGTATCGGAGCGCAAATTCTGATAGCACGGCGCAACGGCGAACAGCAATATAAAGAGATAGGCAACCTCTTCTACCAGGGAGTCTATTTCCAGTTGGGAATGGCAGCGGTTATGTTTGCCCTCTGTTACAGCTTCGCTCCGGTGATATTGAAACGGCTTGTCTCTTCCCACCACATCTACGATGCGGCAATGAGCTACCTCAACTGGCGTGTATTCGGATTCTTTTTCTCCTTTACGGCAGTGATGTTCCGTGCGTTCTTTCTGGGAACGACACAGACCAAAACGCTGACGCTGAACTCAATCGTCATGGTATTGAGCAATGTCGTATTCAACTACATCCTGATATTCGGAAAATTCGGAGTGCCGCAACTCGGCATTGCCGGAGCCGCCATAGGCTCGTCGTTGGCGGAATTGGTGTCATTGATATTCTTCATCCTCTACACCCGTCACCGCATCGACATCCGCAAGTACGGACTGGACAAAATACCGGGTATCCGCTGGAGCATACTCAAACGCATGCTCAACGTCTCTTTCTGGACGATGGTACAGAATTTCCTGTCACTCTCCACGTGGTTCCTGCTCTTCCTTTACGTAGAGCATCTGGGAGAACGTTCGCTGGCCGTTACCAACATCATCCGCAACGTATCGGGCATAATGTTCATGGTTATGATGGCATTCGCTTCGACCTGCGGGTCGCTTGTCAGCAACCTTATCGGAGCAGGACACACCGACTGCGTGCCCGGTACGATACGGCAGCATATCCGCATAGCCTATGCGTTCGTATTGCCGCTTGCCGTATTCTTTGCGCTGTGCCCCAAGCTGATACTGAGCGTGTACACGGATATGCCGGAACTGCAAGAGGCAGCCGTTCCCTCGCTTTGGGTACTTTGCTCCGCCTATCTGTTCCTCGTACCCGCCAACGTCTATTTCCAGTCCGTATCGGGAACCGGAAACACACGTACGGCCCTGGCCCTGGAGATGATAACACTGGTGGTTTATACCTGCTACATCACATACATCGTAGCCTATCTGAAACTGGACGTGGCATTTGCATGGACATCGGAAATTGTTTATTCCGTAGGAATTCTGGTGCTTTGCTACTTCTACATGAAGAAAGGGAAATGGAGTCTGAAGAAAATTTAAATTAATTTCCTATCTTCGTTACCGAAATAAATCTTCAAACATATATGAAACAATCAAACCTATTATTTATGTCGGCAGCAATGATGTTGGCATCCTGCGGCGGAACCAAAGACGCAGGACAGAACGGAACGCTTATCGAAAGATCGGATATAAAGATTGAAGGTAAGCGCATGACGCCCGAAGCGCTTTGGGCAATGGGCCGTATCGGCAGCGTAGCCGTATCGCCCGACGAGAAACAGATTGCTTACTCGGTAGCCTATTACAGCGTACCGGAAAACAAGAGCAACAACGAGTTGTTTGTCATGAATGCCGATGGCAGCAGCAACAGACAAATCACCCGCGACAGCTGGCAGGAAAGCCAACCCGTCTGGATTAAAGACGGCAAGAAAATCGCTTTCCTCTGCAACGAAAGCGGCAGCAGCCAGGTGTGGGAGATGAATCCGGACGGTACGGAACGTAAACAGCTCACCCGGTACGAGGGAGACATCGAAGGATTCGCTTTCTCGCCCGACGGGAAGAAGCTGCTTTTCATCGCCCAGGTAAAAACCGTGCAGAGCACCGCCGACAAGCATCCCGACCTGCCTAAGGCAACCGGTATCATCGTTACCGACTTGATGTACAAGCATTGGGACGAATGGGTGACAACCGCTCCGCATCCCTTCGTTGCAGACTTCGACGGCAACGGCATCAGCAACGTACAGGATATTCTGGATGGCGAACCCTACGAAAGTCCGATGAAACCCTGGGGCGGTATCGAGCAACTGGCCTGGAGCCCTGCTTCGGACAAAGTGGCCTATACCTGCCGCAAAAAGACGGGACTGGCCTATGCCGTCTCCACCAATTCCGATATTTACATCTATGACCTTGCCACCGGGAAAACGGAAAACATCACCGAAGAGAACAAAGGGTACGATACCAATCCCCAATATTCGCCCGACGGCAAGTACATAGCCTGGCAGAGCATGGAACGCGACGGCTACGAGGCAGACCTCAACCGCCTGTTCGTCATGGACCTTGCAACCGGAGAGAAGCGTTTCGTAAGCCGCGCCTTCGAATCCAACGTAGATGCTTTCTTGTGGAACAAAGACTCGCAAAGCATATACTTCATCGGCGTATGGCACGGTGAAACGCAGATTTACAACATCGGTCTTGCCGACAATGACAGCCTGAACCGACTTACCGACGGCATGCACGACTACGCCTCTCTCGCCCTTTGCGGTGACAAGCTCATTGCCAAGCGCCACTCCATGAGTATGGGAGATGAGATATATGCCGTAAACAACACACGCAGCGGCAATGCTTTTGCCGAGGCCGAGCAACTGACATCCGAGAACAAGCAAATCTACGACCAACTGGAGATGGGTAAAGTAGAGGCCCGCTGGATGACGACCACCGACGGCAAGCAAATGCTGACCTGGGTTATCTACCCGCCCCAATTCGACCCGAACAAGAAGTATCCCACCCTGCTCTTCTGCGAGGGCGGACCTCAAAGCCCCGTCAGTCAGTTCTGGAGCTATCGCTGGAATTTCCAGATTATGGCTGCCAACGACTATATCATCGTAGCCCCCAACCGCCGCGGTCTTCCGGGCTTCGGTGTGGAGTGGAATGAAGCCATCAGCGGCGATTACGGCGGCCAGTGCATGAAAGACTACTTTACAGCCATCGACGAAATGGCAAAAGAACCGTTTGTCGACAAAGACCGCCTGGGTTGTGTAGGCGCCAGCTTCGGCGGCTTCTCCGTTTACTGGCTTGCCGGACATCACGACAAACGCTTCAAGGCATTCATTGCCCACGACGGTATATTCAACATGGAAATGCAATACCTGGAGACAGAGGAAAAATGGTTTGCCAACTGGGATATGGGCGGCGCATACTGGGAAAAGGACAACGCTACAGCCCAACGTACATTTGCCAACTCCCCCCACCTCTTCGTAGACAAATGGGACACCCCTATCCTCTGCATTCATGGCGAAAAGGATTTCCGCATCCTTGCCAACCAAGCAATGGCTGCCTTTGACGCTGCCGTAATGCGCGGCGTTCCTGCCGAACTGCTTATCTATCCCGATGAGAACCACTGGGTGCTGAAACCGCAAAACGGCGTTCTGTGGCAGCGCACATTCTTTGAATGGCTGGATAAGTGGCTGAAGTCTGCAAAACAATAAAGAAAGCAGATAAAAAAGAATATGAAAAAAGGAAGCCGGCACATCGTTGCAGTGATGTTGCCGGCTTCCTTTTTTTTCTATGTCATGCTCCCGCTTGTCAGACCAGCACGCCCAATATCGGGAATGTCGCTCCCTGCATTGCGAAGCAGATGCCAAAGACACACGCACTTACAATCCAAAGAATGACCAATGTCCATTTCAGGCCGGAAGCCATAGGCTGCCACTTGAATATCTGGCTGAATATCATCCAAACGAGGCTTACCAACGGAATGCCCACTATCAGAATACCTGCAATATACATCACAATGGCCGATAACGGAGAAGCAGGCAATACTACATCAAAAGTAGGGAACATCGAGATAAGTGCTGCCCCACCGCCGATGGCCACCATTACGGCAGCAAAAAGCAGGGCTACGAACACCACTCCGAACACAAACAGCAGCGGACTGCAGATGATAGCGAATATCACCAGGCAGATTTTAAGGAACAGCCCTACCACCATAACCAGGGCATCGCCCAGTTTCTGCAGGAAAGTACGAGGCTTGTCGGACCCCATATAATCGTTCACGCCGTTTGCCATCTTCTCAAAACCGCCGGTTACTGTCTTGCCTATATTATCCACCGTAACCGCCTCGCCCCGCATACTCAGTTTCTCGGCTGCCGTGCGGGCTTCCGGAACGATTATCCAGCAAATGATGTAAGCAGGTATCAGGAGCTTGAATCCGAAAATCATGATTATTACAAGCACCAGACGCAACATCGTCACGTCCCAACCCCAATAGGCAGCCAATCCGCTCACCACACCGCCCAACATCTTATCGTCGGGATTGCGATAGAAATGGTGAGACACTTTCTCCGCAGTTGCGGAAGCGCCTGCACCTGTATTGCCGGCATGGTTGCTGCCGTCCCAACTGCCGCTTCCGGAAGCGGCATCTCCTGCGTCAGGCTCCAGTTCCTCCGGCTTTCCCATGCGGGCAATCACTTCTTCCACATAGGCAATGGTAATCACCTGCGAACCCGCAGCAAGCTTCTCCGTAAAAAGCTCGGAGATACGGCGTTCAATGTCATCGATTATCTCGTCTGCACCGGCTTCCTTACGGAAATGTATCTTCAGGTTGCTCAAATAATTATCCAAAAGGCGGTAGGCATCTTCATCGATATGAAAAACCGTTCCTCCTAAATTTACCGTTAATGTCTTTTTCATCGTTATATGTTTTTTTATTTATTCTTTCATTACTCTTCAATAGCCCAACATGCTTCACGCTAATTGTTGGCAATATGATTGACCGTATCGCTCAGTTCGCGCCAGGACACCTCCAGCTCACCCAGAAAAGCCTCTCCTTTCGCGGTCAGCCTATAGTATTTGCGCGGCGGTCCCTGCGTGGACTCTATCCATTCGTAACTCAGCAAATCATCGTTCTTCAAACGGGTGAGCAGCGGATAGAGCGTACCTTCCACCACAATGAGCCGCGCTTCCTTCAGTTTCTGTATAATATCCGAAGCATAAGCCGGCTCTTTATGGAGCAACAGCATGATACAATATTCAAGCATGCCCTTGCGCATCTGCGACTTTACATTATTAACGTCCATAATTCGTATATGTTATTAAATGGTTTGACTGTTTACAACAAAAATGCCATACCTGCATCCTTTGTATGGCACAAATATATGTATTATCTTAGTACCTTGTATTACAAAGTACCTTACATTAATATTATTTAAGAGTATATATGACCGGAGAGCAACCCGGACTGCGCCTGTCGCACCCGCAATATTCCCGTTGATATGCCACAAATAATTACAGTTTAATTTCTGTTTGAAACAAAGTATGCTATATTTGCATCATATTAATATAAACGCAGCAAAACATGTTTACCATCAGAAAAGCAACAAGCGCCGATTGCGGGTTAATCCATAAACTCGCCTGGCAGATATTTCCCGAAACCTACAAAGAAATTCTTTCAAAAGAACAAATCGAATATATGATGGAGTGGATGTACTCCTTAGAGAGCATCCGCCAACAGATGGAAGAAGAGGGGCATGTGTACCTCATTGCCTGTGAGGAGTGCGAAGCGGCGGGTTATGTATCCGTACAGCAACAAGGAAAAGACCTGTTTCACCTGCAAAAGATTTATGTGCTTCCTTACTATCAGGGCGCACACTGCGGGAGTTTCCTGTTTCGCGAAGCTGTGAAATACATCAGGGATGTGCATCCCGCCCCGTGCATTATGGAGCTGAACGTAAACCGCAACAACAAAGCGGTAGGCTTTTACGAGCACATGGGGATGAAGAAATCCAGAGAGGGAGATTTTCCGATAGGAAACGGATACTATATGAACGACTACATCATGCAGTTGAAAATCGAAGAATAAGCAGCGGGCCGCATTGTGGAATCCAAAGGGCTACACTACGTTTCCAAAGAGCTACATTACGTTTCTAAAGGGCTACATTATAACTGTAAAGGTCAACTCTGCAATTCCAAAGTTGACCTTTACGTTTTCTCTATTATTTCGCTACTCTCTCCAGCCATTTAACCATTGAGAGCATCACAATCATGGAAGCGCCTGTTGCACCCACGAAAACCAACCAGCATGCCCAGATTGGAACAGTGGTATAAAGGATACCGCCAACGAAAAGCAGCGAATTACCTACTGCCGTTGCAGCCAGCCAGCAACCCTGCATCAGACCCTGCAAATGAGGGGGAGCCACCTTGGACACGAAAGACAGTCCCAGCGGTGAGATGAACAACTCGGCAACCGTAAGGATGAAGTACAAACCTATCATAATCCACGGAGTCACACGGATGGCATTGATTTCGGCGGCACTCATCGTGCTCAACGCATCTTTGGCAGGCAAAGTGAACGAGAATATCATCAGGAACACGTATGCCAGTGCCGCAATACCCATACCGATGGCAATCTTCATCGGAGTGGACGGTTCTTTATCCTTTTTCTTCAATGCGCCGAACAGCCACATGATAAACGGAGTGAGGAATACCACAAAGAACGGGTTTACGCACTGGAAGATTTCAGCACCCTTGATGCGGGTAAAGCCAAGGTCAATATCGATTACGCTCAAGTCTACATAGTCGCGTGCAAAGTAAGTCAGCGAATAACCGTTCTGGTGGAACGACAGCCAGAAGAAGATTACCACACCGAACACTGCGAACAAGGCATAAATACGCTGTTTGATTTCGGCTGCGCTCATCTTGATTTCTTCTTTGCTTACGGTAGCATTCTGTTCCTTGGCAGCTACAACCTTCTTTGCCGGGTCGGGGAAGCGGTTCTTGTTGACCAGGTAGATTACCAATGAAATCAACATGGCAACAATGGCAGCCATGAAAGCATATTGGAAACCGCGGTTAAACACATCCAGGTAGTTGTTGACAAACGCACCCATATCAGCCACATGGCTGCCGTCGAGCGTAACCTTGTCTGCCAGAGCCGTAAGATTCTCCATAGCCTGGGGAGCCTTCTTGTCGCCCTCTTTAAGGAATTGGTGACAAAGTTCGGGCAAAGTGGCATCATAGTCGAAGTTGTTGACCTTCAGCCACCAGTTGCGCACACCGATAGCAATCCACGGAGCGAAGAAACAGCCGATGTTGATGAACATGTAGAATATCTGGAAACCGGAGTCGCGCAGGCTTGAGTACTTGGGATCATCGTACATCTGCCCCACCAATGCCTGAAGATTACCCTTGAACAGACCGTTACCGAAAGCAATGACCAGAAGTCCGAAACAAGTCAGTCCCAGGTAAAGTCCCATGCTGGGAACAGGCGTAGGAGTAGGAATGGCAATAATCAGATAACCCACCGCCATCATCACCAGACCGGCAAGGATAGTGCCTTTGAAGTTTTTAGTCTTATCGGCAATGATACCGCCTGCCAATGCCAGAATATAGATAGATGCATAGAACGCGGAATAGATATATCCGGTAGTCGTTTCAGACAGCCCGAACTTCGCCGAGATAAACAGTGTAAGGATTGCCATCATAATATAGAAGCCGAAACGCTCTCCCATATTAGCCAAAGCGGCAGCAATCAAACCATTAGGGTGCTTGCTAAACATAAAAATAAGTTTTTGTAAATTAGTAATTAGTATTAGTTTATTTATATTTTTTGCAAATATATACTTTTCATCGAGATTTCCGGTAAGAAAACGAAATATCTCTTGCCGGAAATCAGGTTTTTAATATCCCTTTCACGAAAAAAGCCGGAAAAAGCATGCGAATAATTACACTATGATAATCTGTGCCGGAAAAAGCATTAAAATCACATAATCCCTCATACTTACACACCTCATGCCTCGAAAAGCCTGCAAACCTCAGCGTGTACTTCCTTTATCAAATCCTTCGGATTGAGTTTGAGTTGCAACCCGCGCTGTCCGGCACTGATGTAGATG
>ULNK01017965.1_pt1 | contig 13579 bp, 10 predicted proteins | sample 1951911 | NCBI WGS metagenome assembly ULNK01 (sample SAMEA4835576, study PRJEB28245) | human gut metagenome | biome: gut microbiome; material: fecal sample | place: Denmark | collected 2008 | reverse complement strand
GATTCCCGCCGCAGAGATCACGGCTGCTCTGATCGTTACCGAACTCGAAAAACGGGGACTTCGCTCCCTGCTGGTCGAAGGAGGAGCTGCGACGCTCCGGATGTTCTTCGCCGAAAATCTGGTCGATACCTTCCGGCTGGCTGTCAATCCGGCCGTAAAAGTGGGGGATCCCCGGGCACCCCGTTTGGAGATCGGTTCCGGTTATCTGCAAACGCCTCATTCGACCGAATCGTTGGGAGGAATGCGGGTCACGACCTATGCGATCAAGCCCGACCGGACCGCCGAAGACCGCCGCTACCTGCAAATGGCGATCGACGAAAGCCGCAAATGTACCCCATCGACCTCTTCCTATTGTGTAGGTGCAGTGATTGTAACGACTGACCAAAAGATATTTACGGGTTATACTCACGAAACTTCCCCGACCCACCATGCCGAACAGGAAGCGATTCTGAAAGCACTTGCAGCGGGTGTCGAACTGCGGGGTGCGACCATCTATTCTTCGATGGAACCGTGCTCCGAACGAAAAAGTGAACCGGAAAGTTGTTCGGAATTGATAATTCGGCACGAATTTCGCCGGGTAGTTTTTGCTCTATATGAGCCGGACTGTTTCGTTTGTTGCCAGGGCGCCCTGAACCTCCGTCGCCACAGAATCGAAGTCAGCGTCGATGACACGCTGTCCGATCAGGTCCGAGCGATAAACGCACATATCGGCCATTGATAGGCTTGGCTATTTTTTGTTCTGTTTTACGCCGAATATTGGCCTAAATAACCACAACAAATTATACGTACGAATATTCGCACTATCTTCGCATAAAAATTTAGAAGACCATTTTATGAACCGTGTAATCGTTTCATTTTTCGCTCTGTTAGCTGCCGCACCTCTGGCAGCTCAAGAGCAAACGCCCCGGGTACTTTCCCTGGATGAAGCCCTGGAGATCACCCTCTCCGGAAGTCCGGTCATCGAAGCCTCGCGTTACGAAGAAAAAGCCGCCCAGCAGGAACGGCGGGCAGCGATCGGCTTGCGTATGCCGCAAATCAGCGTAGGCGGAGCCTACACCTATTTGGGCAAGGACATCGGATTCGACTTCAATGATTTGAAAGGGCCTGTCGGAAATATCACCCACGACATTCTCGGTAGCGGGCTGATCCCGACCGAATTGATCCCCCAGATTCAGCAACTTCTCACCCCGGTTATGGGAGCGGATTGGTTCCTGACATTGCAGGACCGCAGTCTCGGATTCGTCGGAGGGCAGGTAACCCTGCCGATCTATATGGGCGGCAAGATCAACACGGCCAACCGTGCCGCGAAAATCAACGAAAAGACTGCAGTCGAGCAGGGAAACCAAAACCGCAACGCGCTGGTTTCGGAGCTCGTGGAGCGATACTACGGTCTGGCGCTGGCCCGACAGGTCGTCGAAGTACGCCAGCAGGTAGTGGATGGAGTAGGCCAACATCTGAAGGATGCGATCGCCCTCGAACAGAACGGTATGATCCCCCACAGCGAACGTCTTTACGTCGAATTCAAGATGGCCGAAGCGGAGCGGGAGCTTCAAAACGCCCGGTTGCAGGTCGAAACCATTGCCAGCGCACTGAATAATACGCTCGGACAGCAGGCAGAGGTTCTGCCCGTAACGACGATGTTCGTACTCGGCAACCTGGAAGACGTAGCCTATTACAAAGACCTGGCGGCCAAGTTCAATCCGCTGCTCAGCCAGGTAGCCCTCAAGCGCCAGTTGGCCAAGGAAGGAGTTCGGTTGCAACGGGCCAATTTCCTGCCGCAGGTCGCGGCGATGGGCGGAGCCTCGTTCTACAACTACCAGGTAACTAAAATAATGCCCCGCTGGGCAGTAGGTGTCGGCGTGAATCTCAAGATTTTCGACGGCCTGAACCGCGAATACAAATATTCGGCGGCAAAACAGACGGTCAAGCAAGTGGAAGTGCTGGAAATGAAAGCCGGCAAGGACATTGCAGTACTGATCGAAAAACTCTACAACCAAATGAACAACTATGCCAACCAGATGAAGTCGATCGACGCTTCGCTCGCATTTGCGGAGGAGTATCTCAAAGCCAAGAATGCGGCATTCCTGGAAGGTATGAGTTCCTCCTCCGACCTGGTGGATGCCGAGCTGAATCTCGCCAAGGTGCGCACCGAGCGTATGCAGGCCGCCTACAATTACGATGTCGCGCTGGCCAAGTTGCTCGAAGCCGCCGGCATCAGCGATGAGTTCATTAGCTACCTGCACCGTACCGACGCCCGTCCCATTCATTTCGACAAAGAGTAAATATAGATAATCCCATGAAAAAAAGTACCATTGTCACGATCATTCTGATTGCCGCCGCTGTCGTGCTGGGCGTCATCTTCATCAGTTGGTATTTACGCAAGGCCACGCCCCTATACATCCAGGGAACGGTGGAATGTACTACATACAAAGCTTCGTCGAAAGTTCCCGGCCGTATCGAGGAGATGAAAGTAGAGGAGGGACAGCACGTCACCAAGGGCGAACTGCTCTACACGCTCTCGACCCCCGAACTGAATGCCAAGTTGCAACAGGCCGAAGCCGTGAAGAGCGCCGCATCGGCCATGGACCAAAAGGCCCTCACCGGCGCCCGTATCCAACAGAAGGAAGCCGCACTGAATCTCTGGGAAAAAGCCCAGGCAGGACTGTTGTTGGCCCAGAAAACCTTCGACCGCGTGAACAACCTCTATGAACAAGGCGTCGTTCCGGCCCAGAAGCTGGATGAAGCCCGCGCCAACCTGCAGGCGATGCAGGCGACCGAGCGTGCGGCCAAAGCGCAATGCGAACTGGTATTCGACGGAGCCAGCAAGGAGGAGAAAGAGGCGGCAGCCGCCCAGGTACGGCAGGCCGAAGGCGCCGTTTCGGAAGTGGAGTCCTATCTTTCGGATGCCTTGGTTTACTCCCCTGTAACGGGCGAGGTTTCGACGATCATCGCCGAAGCCGGCGAACTGGTCGGAACGGGTTATCCCGTAGTGGCGATTCTCGATATGAGCGACGTATGGGTGACCTTCAACATCAAGGAGGATCTGATGCCCGACATCCATATCGGAACCCGTATGACAGGCTATATCCCGGCCTTGGACCGCAGCGTGGAGTTCGAGGTGACCTATATCGCCGTGCAGGCCGATTTCGCCACCTGGTCCGCAACACGCACGCAGGGCGGCTTCGACATCCGCACCTTTGCCGTCAAAGCCAAACCCACGCAAGACGTGGAATACATCCGGCCGGGTATGAGCGTACTGGTGAACTGGAAAGACATCGCCAAATAATTCAGAAAGGGTAGCGTATGCCGGGCTTTTTCAGCAATACGCTCGCCGTCCTGCGGCGGGAGATCCACCGGGTCGCACGTCAGCCGATGTATTGGCTGCTGACGGTGATTCTTCCGATCGTCGCGTTCGCATTCTTCGCGGTGTTGTTATACAAGGGAGTGGCACGCGACATTCCGATCGCCGTCGTGGACCAGGACAACAGCACCCTCTCCCGCAAAGTGACGCAGATGATCGACGCGACGCCTACGGCTTGGGTCGCTTACGGCGTACAGGGGATGGAAGAGGCCGAACGACTGATGCTTCAGGGCAAGGTCATGGGAATCGTTCTGATTCCCGATTTCTTCGAAAAGAACATTCTCAACAACAGCCAGACCCATCTGAAAAGCTACCTGACCGGCACGAACATTACGGTAAATGGTCTGCTGGCGAAGGATTTGCAAACGACTGTGACCACTTTTACCGCCGGTATCCAGCTGCAACTGCTGATGAAACAGGGGCTGACCGAAAAACAGGCTATGGCGCAACTGATGCCCGTACGGTTCGACAAACATGTGCTATTCAACCCGCATATCAACTACGGCTATTACCTTTCGCCGAGTTTTATGCCGATGATGCTTCTGATCTTCACGATCATGGCGACGATTTTCGTCATCGGAACCGAACTCAAGAACGGCACGGCCAGGGAGTGGTACGACACGGCCGGAGGCTCGGTCTTCGCGGCCTACGCGGGCAAAATCCTGCCGATTACGGTCATTATGTTCCTGATGTCGGAATTGATGCTCCTGGTCATCTTCAAGGTGGTCGGCGTACCGCTGAACGGCAGCCTGACGGTCATCACCATCAGCAATCTGCTCTTCATCCTGAGTTACCAGTCCCTCGGTGCGATGATCGTCACCGTGTTGAGCAATTTGCGCCTGTCGCTTTCGATCGGCGGCGGTTACTCGGTACTGGCCTTCACGTTTTCGGGCCTTACGTTCCCGATTATGGCTATGAGCAAACCCATGCAATGGTTCTGCTGCATCTTTCCGTTCACATTCTACACCGACATCATGGTCGATCAGGCCCTGCGCGGTGCTCCGGCGATATACTCGTTGCCCGACATGGGCATCATCGCCCTGTTCATCATTCTTCCGCTGCTGTGTCTGCCGCGCCTGCGCACCATCTGCACGAATAAAAAATACTGGGGAGATTATAGCGATGAGTCGATTTACCAAACAGATAACCTCTTACTGGCAGCAGTTCCGCACCGTCGTCCGCAACGAATACGGCTCGATCTTCACGGATGCCGGCGTGATTCTCGTGCTGGTGCTCGCCCTGCTGATCTATTCCACGCTCTATTCGCTGGCTTACGGGACGCAGGTACTTCGTAACGTGCCGATCGGAGTAATCGACATGAGCAACACTTCGACCAGCCGTCAGTTGATCAATACCTTCAATGCCGGACCGAACGTCTATGTGGCCTACGAACCCGGCGACATGGACGAGGCCAAACACCTTTTCTACGACCGGGAGATATACGGCGTGGTTTACATCCCCTCCGATTACGAGGAAAAACTGCTCGGCGGACAGCAGGCGGTCGTTTCGCTCTATGTCGATGCCAGCTATTTTCTGATGTACCGCCAGGCGTTCCAGGAGCTCGTGTCGGGCATCGGCACCACAGGAGCTATGGTGGAATTCCAGCGGTTGATCGCAAAAGGAGCCAACATCCCGCAGGCTACGGCCACGACGCAACCCGTGATTTACCAAAGCCACAATTTGTTCAATCCCTATCTGGGATACGGATCGTTCGTGATGCCGGCTATCATCATGGTCATCATCCAACAGACGATGCTGATCGGTATCGGTATGATCGGAGGCACCTGGAGCGAATTCGGACTTTACAAGAAACTCATTCCTCCGGGACGCCGGAGAATGTCCACGCTGCCCGTCGTGGCAGGCAAAGCGTTCGTTTATGCGTCGATCTACGCCGTCACCCTGTTTTATATTTTGGGACTGCACTACAAATTGTTTCATTTCCCGACCAACGGTCACACGGCGGACATCATCGCCTTTCTCATCCCGTATCTGCTGTCCTGTATTTTCCTGGGCATCGCCGTCTCGACGCTGTTCCAGCGACGCGAACAGTCGATCATGCTGTTACTCTGGTGTTCGATCCCGGCTCTGATGCTCAGCGGAGCTTCCGTACCCCGCGAAGCGATGCCCGAATGGCTCTACCGGTTCGGCCAGATTCTGCCGAGCAGCAGCGGGGTAGAAGGGTTCATCCGGCTCCAAAGTATGGGGGCTTCGTTCAGCGACGTGTTGCACGAGGTACGTATCCTGTGGATTCTCACGATAGTTTACGGCGGATTCGCTGCTGTCGGCATACACCTTCGCCTCAAGAAGGCCGCAGGTAAATAACCCGATTAAAATATGAGCTTCTCCGAAACTATGGAACGACTTGCTTTTACCCTTTTTGCCGTATTTGCAGCAGTAACGCTTTGCAGCGCTCAAAATCCGAATGAAACGCGCGTTGTCAAAGACGCTTCCGGACGTGTGAAGTACACCGTTCAAAAAACGGGAGATCGGGAAATAATCAAGGATTCAAAAGGGAAGGTCGTAGGCTCAACACGCCAAACGAAGGATCGTAAATACCACTACAATTCAAACGGCACGTCGGCAGGCTCCGAAACCAAACGAAATCAGAATGGAACACGTATCATCAAAGACGCTTCCGGACGAGTGAAGTACACGGTGCGCGAGAACGGGCAGCAGGAAGTGATAAAGGATTCCAAAGGACATATCGCAGGTACGACACGTACAACGAAAGACCGTAAATATTACTACGATTCAAACGGCTCGTCGGCAGGCTCCGAAACCAGATGGTAACCGACATGCAGACAGCGGGAAAGCCATCATACGGCAAGTCCTGAATCGAACGACCGGAAGTGAATGGCTCCGGGAGTATCGTCCTTCCCCAAAAAGGTTGTGGTGACTCGGGCAGGCATATTCCGCAACGTTATGGGCCTGATCGCAAAGGTGCTGAAACAAAAAGAGGGGTCGATACCCCTCTCTTTTATGTTTCAATAATCATATCGTATATTCCTCGACCAAACCGGGGCGCATATCGCTTTACCGGTGCGGCGGACGGAACCCGCCTCCGGGAACGGTGCTGCGCCCCATACCGACGGCTCCCGACGGGCGGTCCGAAACGCCTTGATAATCCTTGATGTTCTTCGAACCCTTCTTGCCGAAGAACCGCAGGTTATAGACGAACTGCACACAGTAATAACGTCCCACCACGCTGTTCCAAGAATTTTGTGTCCAACCCGACCCGGTCGTGCGTACGAACGCTTTATTCTGATTGAAAATGTCGTTTACGCCGATGTTGATTTCCCCCAGCTGGTTGCGAAAGACCTTCTTGCCCACGAACAGGTTGCAGAGCAGATAGCTGTCGTCGTAATCGTTCGTAAAACCCAGATACTGGATATAAGAAGCGCTGCCCGAGAGGGAGAATCCCCGGCCGAAGATGAACTTGAACGACGCCGCAGCCTGATGGTTGAAATAACGGTTCTTTCCTCCGGTAGCGGCGAGGGAATTGACGGCTTCGTTGTACGTGCCGTCCCACGAAAGGGTGAAGTCCACATTCTCGGAGATGTTGCTGCCCAACACTACGCCCGCTTCGTAACCGAGGTTGCCCGTGTTGTTCCGCTCGCCGTCCACGAGGCTCGGAATACGCGAATAGCTTACGCCGCCCCGCAGATTCAGGTTGCTCTTGATGAAATTCACCGGAAACCCGTAACTCGCCCGTGCCCGCACATCCCAGTAGCCGTCCATATTCGTCCATTCGGTGAACTGCAGCGGACGGTAAACCGTATTGTCGATCTCCAAAGTAGGACGGTAGCGGGTGCTGGTCGTAATATAGTCCTGGGTCGTTTCGGCCCGGAACATCAGCATAAAAGTACGGCCCTTCTCCGCATTGGAATTGACGTAGTGCATACTCAAATTATGGCTGTACGAAGGCCGTAAGTCAGGATTACCCCGCGTGATGTATTGCGCATCCGATACGTCATAGACATTTTGCAACTGGGTAACCTCCGGGTTGTCCGTATAGGAGCGCAGGAACATTCGCAGCGTATTCTCCCGGTTCAGGTTGAACTGTCCCACCATAAAATAGGTCACATTGTTGTAGGCGTGCTTGATCTCTTCGGAGCCGGTACGGATCACCTCACCCGAAAGGCTCGAACGCTGATAATAGACGTTCGCAGCGAAAGTATTGCGGTCCTTGGAGTAGTTGAAGCCGGGGCCGAGAGAGTGCACCGTATAGCTGCTCTTGTAAGCGTTCGACAGCAAGGGATCGGGAAGCAATCCCGTAATATCGTAATCCTCGCCGGTCCGGTAGGTTTTCTTGTCGCTCTGCTGGTAATTGTACGACGTCCGATACCCGAGGCTCACCTGCGAATATTTGGATACGGGCTCCGTATAGGTCAGGCGGCCGTTCAGCCGATAACGGTACGAAGGATTCATCATGCGCTGGTAGATCAGCTTTTTCAGATCGTTCTCGTCCGGATCGGGATCGAGGTCTGGGTAACCCTCGTAAATACCGAAATCGTTGGTATGGGAGTTTTGCTTATTCTGGGAGTCGAAATAGTTGAAAAAGCCGTCCACCGTAAGCGTACGTCCCGGCTTGCCCAGCCGCACGCGGTAAATGGCCGAAGTATTGACGCTGTAACCGTTTCGGAAGGCATCCTCGAAATTGTCGATGACGCTGTAACCGCTTTCGCCGAACTGTCGCCCGTAAGTCGTACTGAACGGATCGTTCGACTGAAAACTCAAGCCCGGGCGGATCATCAGCGACTGGTTGTCCGCGATTTTCCATTCGATGCGGGCATTCAGGCGGTTGTTGAAATTCTGTGTCCGGGAATAACCGTCGGTGAAAAGCGTATCGATCGGTGCCGGATCCTCGTACCAGCGCTCGGTACGCGCCCGATTGACCGTACGGGTTCCGTTGAAGAAGTAGCTGCCCTGGAAAGTCACCTGATCCCGGCTGCCCCAGGTATCCGAATAATTGACACCCACTGCATTTACCGAAGCCACGCCGTCCTGGTGACGAACCATATATTGTCCCACGCCACGGCCGAAGCGACCGCCGCCATGTCCTCCGCCGGAATTGCCCGTAACACCCAGAATATCCTCGAACGAAAAGTTCTGCTGATTGACGTTGTTAAAAAGACCGATCAGCGACAGACGGCTGGAGCCGCTAAAAAAATTGACGTTGCCGCCGACCATATACTTGTTTTTGGCTTCGGTTTCCGTGTCGGCGTCGTAACCGTAACCGGCATATGCCTTACCGAATATGCCCTGACGCATATTTTCGCGTGTGACGATGTTGATCGCCTTATAACTTTCGCCGTCGTCCATACCCGAAAACTCGGCCTGGTCGCTCAGCTTGTTGTAAACCTCGATCCGTTCGACCGCTTCGGCCGGCAGGGACTTGATCGCCGATGTCACGTCCTCGCCGAAAAACTCCTTGCCATCGACGAATACTTTCTGGATCGTTTCGCCCTGCGCCTCGACAGCGCCGTTATTGACCGTAATGCCGGGCATCTTCTTCAACAGCCCCTCGACGTCGGCATCAGCAGTCACCTTGAACGCATTGGCATTATAGCTTACCGTATCGCCCTTTTGAGAAGTGCGGAGTGCCTGCACCTCCTTCACTACGGTCTCGATGGCGATGGCCGCCTCCCGCAGTGCGATCTTTCCCAGGTTTTCGGACGGCTGCGTCACCCGAAACTCCTTTTCGGCCTTTTCATATCCCATGAAAGTCACGGCCAGGGTATATGAACCATAAGCGAGGCCGCGCACTTGCAATGCGCCTTTGTAACCCGATGTATAATATTTCTTCTGATCGGGGTGGGCTTTGGGCACGATTTCTATCACGGCACCCGGTACCTCTTCTCCCGTTTCGGCATCTACCACGGTGAGCGTAATCACACCGCTCTGGGCCTGCGCCCGAGCCAAACCTATCGTACACAAAAATACAAGTAAACAAATTGCTCTAATCATCTCCCATCATTGTCGTCACACGGCAAATATACGATAAAAATCGACTTTTTTCACTGTCCGGAACATGAAAAAAGGATGAAACAGGTCGGCCTGTTTCATCCCTATAAACGGAAATATCGGCGAATTATTTCGACTTTCTGCCTACTTTTTATCCACACACGGAGCACCGTTGCAGGGTCTGCGGTGATGTCCGGGATTCGCATCGCCTTTTCGACATGCCGGTCCGGCGCAATCGACCTTTCGGGCGGGACACTCTCGGCATTCGATCCATTGGGCATACTGTTCGGGCGTCAGAACCGCCTTCATCCGGCCGGCCATCTGTTCACGCTGCTGTGCCATCGCTTCACGCGATTTTTCAGCCATCTCCCGGCGTTCGGCCCGGTGCTCCCTCATGGCTTGAGCCTGTTCCAGGCAAATAGGGTAAACCTGTTTTACCTGTTCGTCAGAGAGCGACAGGTTTTCTTTCATCCGGTCGGTCATCTTTTTCGCAACCTGCTCCGTAGTAAGTTCTTTGTGTTCGGCACGACGATTATGGTGTCCCTTCTGGGCCCATACCGTACCCGTTGCCAGCACCAGCGCTGCCAGTACGACGATCAAGAATTTCGCTTTCATATCAACTACCATTTTAATTGTTATCGGTCTTTATAACCGAATGTACTCTTGCAAACCAAGCGCCAATCTCTTCCGACAAATGGAAAAAACGACTTATTCCTCCTTAAACCACGAAGCATACAGTTGGTAATCACGGGCTGTACGCAGTACGATCTCGTCCCGTTGTTCCGGGGTTATTTCCTTGACTTTTTTGGCCGGAATACCCGCATAGACCGAATTGGGTTCGAGCTTGCTGCCCGAAAGCACCAGTGCGTTGGCCGCGACGATGCACCCCGACGCTACTACGGCATTGTCCAACACCGTGGCGCCCATACCGATCAGGCAGTTGTCTTCGATGATCGCGCCGTGAATTACGGCGTTATGTCCCACCGACACGTCGTTGCCGATATGGGTCTGCGACGGGTGCTTCGAGCCGTCGAACAGGGTGTGGATCACCACGCCGTCCTGGATGTTCGTCCTATCGCCGATGGTGATCGTGTTCACATCGCCGCGTAACACGGCGTTGTACCAGATCGAACAGTCGCGGCCCACCGTCACGTCGCCGACAAGCACGGCGGTTTCCGCCAAAAACGTATTTTCACCCACCTGCGGGGTATGTCCCCGTATCTCTCTGATATATGCCATAATTCGATATGTATTAGTTGGTTCTTACTCTTTTTCAGCCGCCGCATGCTTGGCTTGCTGCCACAACTCTTCCATCCGGTCGAGCGACAGCTCGTGCAGGGTATGCCCCTCGGACGAAGCACACTCTTCCATATAATTAAACCGATTCATGAACTTTTTATTGCTTCGCTCGAGTGCGGATTCGGGGTCGATCCCGTACAGGCGGCAAGCATTCACCAGGGCGAACAGCAGGTCGCCGAACTCCTCCTCCATCGCCGTACGGTCGCCGGATGTCATTTCGGCTTCGACCTCGGCGGTTTCCTCCTTCACCTTGGCCCAAACATCCTCTTTTTTCTCCCAGTCGAACCCCGTCGCCGCTGCTTTCTCACCGATGCGGTAGGCCTTCACCAATGCAGGCAGGCTCACGGGAACACCTCCCAACGTACCGCTCCGACGGTTTTTCTTACGCAGTTTCAATGCCTCCCAGTTGGCTTTGACCTCTTCCGGAGTATCGGCATGCACCTCCCCGTAAATGTGAGGATGGCGATAGACCAGCTTGTCGCACAAAGCGTTCACCACATCGGCATAATCGAACACCCCGGCCTCCTCGCCCAGCTTGGCATAGAAAACCACGTGCAACAGCAAGTCGCCGGCCTCTTCCTTGATACCGTCGAGATCCTTGTTCAGGATGGCGTCGGCCAATTCGTACGTCTCCTCGATCGTGTTGTTTCGGAGTGTTTCAAAGGTCTGTTTACGATCCCAGGGGCACTGTTCGCGCAGCGTATCCATAATTTCCAACAGGCGGGCCGTCGCCTTCAGTTTGTCTTGTTTCATCGTATTGTTTCTGTATTTTGACCGATAACGAAGCGAATATCCGCAGTCCAAGCGAACACCTTTTTTCCATATCTTTATGATCGGATAACAGTCCGAATTCGCCCGAGGCGATCCGAGCCACAGCCGATTTTGTGCAAAGATAGTGAAAGCCGAGAGAAAATGGGAGCTTGTTCCCATTTTTCCGAGACGCAGCCTATCTAAGACTATGTCAAAGATAGTGAAAGATGAGAGCAATCGTGCGGACTCGTGCCGAATCATTGTTTTTTGATTGCGAAATTCTTAAAAAAGATCGCGCCTTTCGGAAAAAACCTTAACTTTGTTAAAGTACCTCGCACCGGCGAAACGACACTTTTATTCGCTTGGCAGCTCATAGGCTGCCGAACGGCAAGAGATCGTTTTCGATAATTTTTCGGTTGCTACGAATGGAGCCAAAAGATTTATGTTATGAAAAAAATCGTCGTATTCCTGCTGCTTGTTTCAAATTTTTTCCCTTCGGGCTGCACCCGGCCGAAACAGTACGCCGACTATTCGCGGCACTCGGGTTTCGACCGTACGGAGATCGACAGCGCTACGCTGCGAAACCTCGAAGTATTGGGCCGTGTGTGGGGATTCGTGAAATATCACCATCCGGCATTTTCGGACGACCGGTACGACTTGGATTTCGAACTTTTCGAGTTGCTGCCTCTGATAGCCGATACCGCTCCTGCCGCTCGCAACGAGATATTGGCCCAGTGGATCGACGGCTTCGGCCGGTACAAAACAACGCCCGAGAAATACGAGAAGATACTGGCGTCGGATTCGGTTTTCGAACACCGCACCGACATCGGATGGATTCGGGATACGGCAACGCTCGGCCGCGAGCTTTCGGAGCGTCTGGTCCGGCTGCGTTCTGCCGACCGAACCGCAGGGAACCGTTACGTGTCGCAAACGTATTACGAAACCTATGACCAATGGTCTCCCAATCCCTGTTTCGACGGAGAAAAACCCTATTACGACTTGTCGAATCCCGACTACGGTTATCGTCTGCTCACGGTATTCCGTTTCTGGAACATGGTCGAATATTTCTTTCCAAGTAAATACTTGACCGACAAGGACTGGAACGATGTTCTTCCCGAATATATCCGGCGTATGGCACACCCGACGGGCAGTTACCTGCGGGAAACGCGACGGATGATCGCGGAACTCGACGACAACCACGCACAATACGGCGGAGGAATCTTCGAATTGTTCGGCCGTTATCGAGTCCCTCTCAACACAGGCTTCGTCGAAGGGCGGCTCATCGTCGTAACGCCCGATACCGTCCCGGTGAAGAGCGAGCGGAAAGCTCCCTTTCAGGTGGGGGACGAAATCGTCGCTGTCGAAGATAAACCGGTCGAATATTACATGGCACAAACCAGGGAATTCATTTCCTGCTCCAACGAGAACGACGTGCTGGCAGCTACGGCCGATCAAATTCTGCGCACTAAAGAGAATCGGCCGCTATCGATCCGCTACCGCCGTGACGGAGTGACGAGGGACACGTTGGCCGACGTAACAAAGATGCCAGGACATTTCGGTTGGAATTACCTTTGGAAATACCACAAGACATTCTCGATGCTCGAAGATTCGATCGGGTATATCTGTCCGAACAAACTCTCGAAAGAGGAGGAGATACCGGAGATCTCAAACGGCCTGAAAAAAAACAGAGGATTGATTATCGATTTACGCTATTATCCTTCACAAGATTTTAATGAATTTGTAAGCCAGTACATTGTTCCGGACAGTGTTAAATATACGGTCCGATTTACTTACCCCGATCTTGCATTGCCGGGCGTATTTTACGCGAGAGACTATTCTTATCCGACATATAAAACGGAAAAATACAACGCCCCTATCATTATAATGGTTAATGAAGGGACGCAAAGTTACGGGGAAACATCCGTACAAAAAATCCAAAATAATCCATATACTATAACGATCGGTTCTCAAAGCGCCGGAGCCAACGGCAATATCAGCAAATTTACGTTACCTCGGGGAATACTCGGCGCATTTTCCGGGTTAGGGTGGTATTATCCCGACGGATGGGTGGTGAATCGGCAGGGCGTGAAGATCGACCACGAAATACGGCCGACCCTCGAAGGTATCCGGGATGGACGGGACGAAATGTTGGAGGCAGCACTGAGCCTAATCGAAGAGAAGACCGAAGAAGAGTAGGCAGAGCCG